>Ga0114129_10007032_pt1 | contig 16019 bp, 13 predicted proteins | sample RhiMetdeltSRZDD1_FD_80071 | JGI IMG/M metagenome (GOLD analysis project Ga0114129, IMG submission 80071) | Populus rhizosphere microbial communities from Tennessee, USA - Rhizosphere MetaG P. deltoides SRZDD1 (version 2) (version 2) | ecosystem: Host-associated > Plants > Roots > Rhizosphere >... | reverse complement strand
CTCTGATTCAAAATGCCAAAGAGGGTGATGTAAACTCTATCATAAATAATAATATAAATCTTGATAAACTGGGTCTCAAGACTGCAGCAGTAGGAGGTAACACCAGTTCATTTAATCCGCCGTTTACGACAAGCGGGGACTCATCGGCGGATGATCCATGTACTCTTGGTCATGGGACCCACGTTGCTGGAATTGCAGCGGCGAAAGCCGATGCTCGAGGTATAGTGGGAATTGCTCCTAATGCAAGGTTATGGTCAGTTAAAGTACTTGATTATAATAAACTCAGCGGCAAGTGTGAGGGTTCTATATCTTCTTTAATTGCAGCAATTGAGTACATAACGAGGCTCAAAGATAAAATAGATGTAGTAAACCTAAGCCTTGGTTGTAAATGTAATTCCAGTGCGCTAGATGATGCAATCAGTCGATCCGTGAAGGCAAATATTACCTATGTTGTCGCTGCAGGGAACGAGCATGTAAATGCATCCTCATGGTCACCCGCTAATCATAAGGATGCCAATCACCAGAAGGATGTCATAACAGTCTCTGCCATGACCGATCTTGATGGTAAATGTGGTCGCAATAGCAAACATCAATGGGTACCTGCTGGCGAATTTTCGAACTTTTATGATGATGATGCATTTGCCAAATTCAGTAACTACGGCTCGGTAGTAGACATTGCAGCTCCAGGAGTAATGATCAAAACCACAGGAATAAATGGATCGTACAGTCTGGCCAGCGGAACCAGTATAGCAGCACCCCATGTTGCAGGCGCTGCTGCATTATACAAGATTCTGAATCCTACATTTACTCCGTACGATATACGCCGTGCTCTTATTAAAGATGGAATTCGGAGCACTACTGCCTGTGATGGCCACAGCCACGGCTATTTTGAAAAAGATTCTCTTGGCGCAAGTGAGCCCTTGTTGTACGTAGACGAGTTAGTCAAAAAGTTTGAGCAAAGATCCGATAACATCCCTTCGCAGATACAACAACAACCAGCCAAACCCCCGCTTATCCCGGAGGAACAAAAGCATTTGCAGGTACAACAGTTAGCCAAACCTCCACTTATCCGGAATGTTATTTCTGAACGTTTGTGTTCCTCTCTTGCTAGACCACCGGTAGATGTTGTTTTTTCTATAGATAGCTCTGGTAGTATGCAAAATAATGATCCAACTAATCTTCGTCTCAACTCCTCAAAATCATTCATTGAGAAATTGAATTCTACAACAGATAGGGCTGCGATAGTCAGTTGGGGTGGCAAATTAGGTTTTAAATCGGATTTGATTTCTGACTTCAATCAGCTAAAGTCAAATATTGATAATAATATTAGTATTGATTCCGCATCCTATCCAAATACAGATTATAACATAGGAATAGGCGAAGCAATTAATTCATTGGATTCAAGCTCCAGAAATTCTTCAAAGATCATAATTTTTTTATCAGATGGTGGACATAACGCCATTGAGCCTCCACCACTTCCCTATGAATCTGATTCTCCCCTTGACTACGCCAAGAGTAAGGGATACAAATTATTTGCAATCGGATTGAATATTTCATCAGACTCTGATGGAGAGAAACTCTTGCGAACAATAGCTGAATCTACAGGAGGTAAATATTTCTCATCCCCATCTGCTCAAAATCTGGAAGAAATTTTTAATTCAATATTTGTTCAAGAAGTACAGCACTTTCAGTTTGAAAATACCAGCTTATTCATAAATGTTAAGGGAACTGGGGGAACATCTGAACACTCCTTACTGAAAGATCAAGTTACGGCCCCTGAAGCTCCAACCTTGATCGAAACGTTTCCAGATTATGTACTATTAAATGAGAAATCCTTTTCCACATCACCAGCAAGTATCAGCAAAAATGATATTGGAGAAACAGTGGTGGAATGGAATAATATTTCAAAAGGCGTGGGAAATAATGATAGCAAATTATCTCAGGGTGAGGAACTGACGATTAGTTTTCTTATGGGATTTAATGACAAAATAGTCAGTCAAATAACGACTGAGAACACGACTGCATCAAATTCACTCAAAAATATTAGTACAACAGCATTAAAATTCAAAGTTCCTATCATAGATGAACAAAAATCCTCTCTAAGGTATCTGAGTCGAAATGGTCAGACACAAGAACAAACTGTTCCCCAAGTGTTCATGGAATTGGATCTTAAAACATGTAAGAACCAACAAATATCGAAACTTGCTCAAGCCGTTAGAACAGCGCAAGAAAAATTTCAAGTATATAAGAATCCCTTGTATCCATTTCAAATGAAGTATCCTTATGAGTGGAAAGCAATTGAATCTGGCGACAGAGTTTCATTTGTTTCACCTCAGGATCATCCTTACGACAAATACACGGAATCTCTTGATGTTTACATTTTTCCTTCAAATTCTGTACCGACTTTAAATGAGGTAGTAAAGTCGTTGATCGAACAAAGAAAAACTACAGCTCTGAACTTCAGTCTTTTGGATTCTAGAGTCACTAGCTTAGCGGGTCATCCGTCCCAGCTACTGAGCTATACCTACACGGACCCAAGCTGGGACTTTACAAAGGTATTCGATACTATATCACTAGTTGATGATAGAGTCTATATTCTTTCATATCTAGCCAAGCCTCAGTATTTTGAGTCAAAGGCCCCGGTCATAAACCAAATGATAGAATCTTTTAAGATCCAGCCCACTCCTTAATACCAATCAGATTGTAATGATGCCAATAACCGATGTTCAAATAATTGATACTAGTTAACTATCTGTTATTATTTTTGGTAACTCATTATATTTCTCAATACTGATTTCTACTGTAGCCAGTCTCTTTTCAATATGAGAACAGGATCTTCCCTCCCTAGTACTTTTATTGCTGTTTAATACTTCTATCATCCTTTGAGCTACTGGCAAATAATGTGATATTGCATGTGGAACAACAGAAGGACCTTGGGGTGATAAGCTTGTGCCCGAAATACCGCCTTAATCTCTTAAGATTCCAGGTGACAATGCAAGGTCAATAAGTCTAAAACCTCGCTGATACCTTCAAGTAAACTGATCGTGTCGTTTATATCTTGCTCTAGTGTTAGATTGAATTAGAATATGAATATGTTTAATATCCTTGTTTAGTAAAAAGGCAATCAAGGGTAACAATTGCTTCTAACCTAGATGATTTTACACTATTTTCTTCAATTATCTTGTTCAGTGATATTTACAACAACGAGATAATGAAGGACAGACATCAACGTGAATTACAGTTTAAATCATTCAAGTATATATCTGAAAAAGGAAATTTAAGTATTTTTATAATCTCGTAAGCACAATTTTTCATATTAATCCTTATATATTTCGCGACTATGATTGTAATATGAAGAAACAAAAAATTTTCAATTATTGTAGGTATGGATCGGCTACAAGACCAAGTGCCACTAATACGTGTATATCAATGAAAATGGTAACGTCGATTTGTTGTACATCTTTGTTAATCGTTATGCTGATGTCATCGAAAATATCGGTGGGACAGGAAGAGCCGAGCGTACTACAAAATCCTAATAATACTTTAAATGAATCAGAATCAAAAGCGTCACAAAATACAACAGAAAAGATTGTAGTCAGTGATGTTCTCCGTTCTGCAACAAGAAACCAGTACAACAATACTAATGAACAATATGCAACAGTTCTAGCACCTCGATCCGATGGATTAATTTATTCTGGAGTAATTACATTCACCGCAAGTGATCCAGTGAGAATAGAAATACAACATCCAATTAGTCTAGATAACAACACACTTAACAACAAACAATTACAGAGTATAATTAACTATTCTAACAATCAACCAATTTCTGCTACATATTTAGTGCCAAATTATTCCGATGATCATTTTTCTTCCTCTATTTTCTTTACTGGTAAAGCAGTTGAATTTGCTTATGAAAAACCTTTTGTGGTCATGTATACTGTGAGTGCAGTCGCAGACAAATCTAACAATACTGAGGGACTTGCTAAATCAACTAACATTACCCAAGTGGAAGCGCTTGAACCTGCGATAGGTTATCAAGTAAACAGTGGTACTTTGCTAACCGCAGTAATACCTCAGCTGTCCAATGAGACTTTACAGGAGCTTCCTTTCTCTGATCTTGATCCAGCTGATTTATCTCTGATAATTCGCAAGGTTCCAGCGGACAAAGCCGGAATAATAATAAGTAAATTACCAATCGATCAACGTGAAGAAATTTTGAGCAAAATACCAGCCGATGAACGTCAAGAGATAGTGAAAAATTTAACAAAACAGTAATTTTCATAGATCAGAAGGGCATGAAGTGGTTTGGGAATTATTGGAAAAGAGAGAATATGAATTTGGCTGGTTCTAAAATCTGCATACCGATTGTTTTGTGTTGCTTTCTATTGTTCTTGATAAGTAATGTGTTCTTAATCTCATATGCCATAGAGGCGCCAATTACTCATCAAAGTATAAGAGATCCACCCCTTGACTGGATCAATATTGACAGGCAGACAGCTGCAGTAAAGGGTGATCCTGCCACAGACATTGTGGAAGTAACCTACTTTACCAATGGTAGTACCTTTAATTCCACAATATGGTTACTGTTTCCATTTAGAGAACTTCCTGTCGGATACAGTATCTTTAATTATGGAATGCTAATAGATTCCGATTTTGATGAAGATACAGGTCCGAGTGGAATAGATTACCAGCTTGAAATTAGATGGAATAATGAAACCAATACATGGACACGGCTCTTAACAGAATGGTCATCTTCTGCCATCGGAGGAAGGAATTTAGAGGAGACCAAAAACTTTACTGGTTTTTCAGGAGATCACCTATTTTATGTTTCAATTTCGATTGAATTGAAAGATATGTTAAATCCGAACAAATTTAGAGCAGTATATTATGCTGAATCAAAAAAAGAGCCTGGGCCACTAATCACCGATTTTACAAAATGGATTAATGTTCCTCCACCAGAGATAAAACTTACAACACATCCTGAATCAGTAAAATTAAGACAGGGTGAAACTAAAACTATAGAACTTCTAATTAATTCGAGCTCATACTCCCAGCCGGAAATCACGTTATATTCTAAAAATGAGCCATCACGTCCTATGCTGGATTTTAATACCAAAAATCTAAAAATTCCTTCTAACGGATTTGCTAGCGTTCCGGTAACAATAAACACCTCAAGTGACACTGAAGTTGCCCCTTATACAGTTTCCATTTATGCAAATTCGACCTTTCCATCAATTGAATTCACAAAATTTAATACCAGTTCTTCTCAGGGTTTGCAATTTCCCTTAGAGATAAAAGGTGAAGAGAAAACCACAGAATCAAGTTTATTAGTAGATGTTGAAGAACCTTTATCGCTCATAGATCAAATAAGTGAATATTGGAACAAGTTAGGCCAACCAATTGCATTTCTTTACGGCGTACTTGCAGGTATCTCACCTATGATTTTTAAGATGATAAAGGAGAAATTAAAGAAATGAATCAATCAATAGAACATGTTATTATTTTGTATCGAAAGAGCTGTGCTACATTTTAAAGTGCTCTGCACCCAAATAGCTCCATTTCACTTCATAAATTTTATCGAATCTATTATTTTTTGTGTCTCAGGTGGATCTCTTTGGAATTTTGAAGCCTCATCTCTAAGGTAAAGAGATAGGTTTTGTCGTTGCCTTCGGGGGAAACTATAAAGTCCATTAGCTTTGAACCAATCATATAAGTTTGAATAAAGAAATAGAAAAAAGAACGAGTACTAAAAAAGAGGATTCAGCTTTGGGAAGGTATCGATACTACTGCTTCTTCTAACACAGTAGCCAATACAATTTTAGTAACCGAAGCAATGTAATCTATATCTAGGAAAGATGCTTCATCAGTACTACTATGGTAATCTGTGTTTTCATCTGTCGCACCTCCATCATAACTACCTGTTACCACATATCCTAATGCCTCAAAAGGCATGTAATCGCTGTCATATATTGGGCCTAACAGAATATCAAGATCAGTGTAGTTTATGGCCATCTGTTCCATAATCTGACCAAAACTCTGTGAATCTTGATCATTGATTGACACTGCATTACCAATATCTCTTTCTATGGTAAAAGTAGGTTTTTCAGCTGCTGAACTAGAACCAACCATATCCAAATTAATTAATCTGTAAAGGTTTATCTTATTGTCTTTAATATATTGAGCGTAGTGTTTTGATCCCCACAATCCTTGTTCCTCCCAGAAAAAAATACTAATTGAATACTCTTTTCGAACCTCAATTTGGAAACTAGACGGGCTATTTCTAAAATAACTGCTACTCCACTAGCATTATCGTCAGCGCCTGGAGCTCTAGATTCAGAATCTTCAAGATTTTCCATTCTTGAATGGAATATTACAGAAACGGATGCTAGAATGGCTTTTTTCAACCACTTATTGACTTTTGGTACAAGAAATCGATTAAGGGTTTAAGCTGTGAGGGCATAGAAACATCGTTGGTGCGTATAGTATGTTCTTTTTCATCCGTCTTCACCGTAATTTTATAGTTAATATAATCAGCCGAACCGGGCTTAGGTGGAATTGATTCCGAAGGAAAATCAAAAAAATTCGAATTTTTTACTAGATCACTAATCAGTTTTCCCTCATCATCGGACATGGAGCTAGTCTCTAAAACTATACTGTTAGTAATGCCAGCTAAACCTCCACTAGTTTCAAAACTAATTTTCATCTGTTACTGGATTTATACCCCCAGCCTTCCTATTTACCTTTACAGTGTCCCGCATGCCATTTTACGTATTTATTCCTACGTCATTCCAACCTTTCTTTACTGCCCTGTGTTCCGTACTTCCATCTCCATAAAGCGCTCGTGATGATTCTTCTGTATGCTCAGCGAACTCTTGGAAACTGCAGTCAACATGAAGACCACTACCCAATGTCTTATACCAAATTCGGCCAGCTTTTTCCCAAGCAAATCCTCCGATTTCAATAGCGGTCGTATAAAAAGCCTTGTTGGGAATTCCCGAATTAATATGAACCCCTCCGTTATCATGATCCTCATCATTAGGAAGGTGTACATAATCATCAATATGCGCAGGCTGAGGATCATTCGGACGAGCAGTGCCAGGAGCTTTCATACTTCTAAGTGCCTTGCCAGGATCTGTAAATATTTGTCCTATAAGCCAATCGGCCTTATCTGCAGTTTGATTTAAAGCAAACTGCTTGACAAGCGAACCAAAGACGTCGGAGATACTTTCATTCACGGCTCCTGGTTGATGGTCATCATCACAAAAGTATTCCAATGCAGCTTCATATTGCGTAACGCCGTGAGTTAACTCGTGCCCCATAACATCTATAGATGCTGTAAAGCCTTTAATACCAAGTTGAGGATCACCATCGCCAAAAGCCATCTTTTCACCATCCCAGAAGGCGTTCATAAATCTCACGCCCCAATGAACATATGCATTTAATGGAAAATTCCTATCGTCGATGGATTTCCTTCCAAAAACTTTATCGTAGAAACTATAAGTGTCTTCAAAGCCATCAAATGTTTCGTTGACAACGTTATCCGTTGATGTAGAATCCCCAATACAACGAGCTTTAGTTGACGCGCTTACTGAACGTGAATTGTGTGCGTCAAATATACAGATGCTCTTTTCAGCCGCTGCGGGGAATAATGCGTACATTGATCCCAAAATCGATCTTCGCTCCCGCATCCTTGAGTCCATCATAATGGTTTTTAGGACGTTGCCTTTATGTTCTTCTGGTGCATCCTTCAGTAATTGCTTTAATAAATCCGGAGGCACGATATTGCATACGTATTTCATAATTTTTAACCAATCATGCGACTATTTAACAATTTTGTCTAATTAGTTCTTCAGATATATCGAATATTACTCCGGTCATTACCAGTTTTTACTACAGGAACAGTCAACAAGGAACGTTCCAATTGGTAAAAAGCCTTTGGGAACGCTAGTTTGTTACCAGATTAGAACAAAACTAAAATACCTAGTAGAACCACTAGTACAATACAGGGCAGGGCACTAATCCCCACGGCCTCATCAAAAGAATGTTTATTCTTATTCAGCGTTGATACAATTCTAGTTTCAGAAATTTTAACATGGTTGGATACAATATTCAGTCATATCGCTCTGGTTGATCTTCTAGTTTAAAAAATTGATATTTACTATTTAAATCGTATATTACTCTACTTTATACGATCGATCTATATGTCTCTCCAAGCCATGATGATAATACGATAGATATTTTCGGCGCCGAAAAATTAGTTTTGCTAAGTTTATGATTTCAAATAATCAATATCCCATTTAGTAATAAATTCTCCACCATTTGTGAAGGTTGATGCAAAATCAGAAAAATAAAATCCTCAATTCACGATTCACGTCAACATAAATTTGAATATTTATTCTAGCTGGACCATCGACAAGAATTAGTCCTATGTCATTTTTTGCATCCACCATTTTCATTTTCCGTATTTGTTCTAGCCGCCATTCAGATTCTATTCTACAAACCCCTCAATACTTATGTGGTTCTAAAATTAAGAAATACATAAGTAGATCTATATTATTTACAGGCATAATGGGCACCGAAAAATCATTGCTTTCATTTGTGAATAAGGAGAGTATTATGGTTGCTCTAACGGTCTTTGTCTTGTTATCTACTGTTAATTTCATGTATGCTCAAAATAATACTCCCGCAAATAACACTGCCCCACCGGAGAACGCTAAGTTTGATTGGGTAGATGCTATTGTAGTACAAGTTATTCCCATTGTGGGATCTATCTTGGGGCTAGGTGTTACAGCACTTGTTCAATGGATGAGAAGTAAAGGTATTCCGGTGACCGACCGACAGGAGGCTATGTTCAGGGAGATTGTTACAAATAGGTTCGCTAAGTTAGCAAAAGATAGTTGGAAGGAAATGAGGGACCATCCCGAAAATCTTGATAGTTATTGGAAAGAACTAAGCCAAGGTCATATCCCTAAAGAATTCCAAGATAAATTGAAGGACGAGGGATATGATTTTGCGATGTCACTCAAACAAAATAAGGAGTTCAGGGATTTTGCGAAAGATATTACGAAAGATGTGACAGGAAAAGCAATGGAAAGACTTCTAAAAGACCTGAGGACCAACTTAGCGAATGAATATCAAGAATATATGATAGATGTCATTCCAAAAATTGCATCTACAGCAGTTGATTCAGCCTTTGATCCCAAAGTAGATAACGTGGAGACATGGGCCAAGACTGCTCTTGAGAACCTTAAACCTCTGTTACTATCAACTGAGGCTATAGATACTGAGAAAAACTTGATGATAATAATGAGGGCTGAGATAAACAAAAGGTTGCAAGAAAGATTAAAAAAAGTAGGATAAATCGAAACAGAAGAGTGAACCGTCTGTAGTTGTTAAACCCAACAACCCTAACAACCTAATAATTTCAAGAAGGGATGCGGTAAGTAAGAGGAATCATTTTTAGTGACTGTAGACTGATCCGCTTAGAGATAACATCTATTTAGTATTAATCAAGGTAGTGGTGGTCTATATGTCCCATGAGGACAGTATCAAGTCATACATAATCTTGTTCAACAAAAGCGTCAAATAAATGTATTCTAAAAAGCCCTTAGCCGCTAATGTAAGAACAGTTAGAGATTAAAATCTTATTCTTTTGTATTATTACTTTTACATTTATTTAGTCAACTAGCTCATCACACAAGAAACAAATAGAAAGTGCTCCTAATGTGTCTACCCAAAGGTCTATCATTGTGTCCCATGTATTTGTCTGAATTGTGCCCAATGGGTTAACATAAAAATACACTCCTTCAAAAACTTCCCAAGCTATAAATGCAATCCATGAGGCTCCAATAGCCGCTGAGTAGTAAAGTTTTCTATTCCTAGTAAGATTAAAGTTTAGTATTAAAGCCGCAACAGCCATTCCAGACAACCCGTGAGTGAATACGTCTATCGGCGTAATGTCATAAATGTGAAATTGATATTCAGCTAATAGATGAGCACCTAACGCAGACGATCCAATAAAAAAAGTAAAGTAAACCCATCCTATACTTGTATCAAATATTTTTGGATTTTTAATACCTCTAGGTTGATTGCGATTTTTGATGCTTAAGTAAAGAAAAAAAAGTCCGACTATTATAAGAGATATGGATATTATCGGAGTTGAAAATAAAAACCCTCCATGCATATGTTCCTAATTAGTTAGAAGCTATATTATAAGAATTTACTAACCTTTGATAATAGGTTGACCACCAGCAGACGCATAACGACTATTCATATTACCATTTCAAAGAAAATTACAAATCTTATTCGCATGGCAATAAATTTGTATAATTCTCGAATATATTTAAACTTTAACGTATAATGAATGAATATGTATGCTCTATATTACCTATCACAATCATTTCGAAGAGTATTGATCTATGGAAAGGTTTTTAGTTTAATTTTAGCAGGCATCATAACATCGAAAAATACGTGGAATTATTTTGTTAACAGATCTATAAATATAATTGAGATTTCATTACTAATCTTAAGTATCTAGATTATTTCATATGTTCTTTATCTTCATTTCCTTTCCATATATAGATTTAACAAATTACCTGGCTGTGAATTCATCTGCAATGGCGCTCCCATTATTGCCTCTATGTCATTTTAATCCGTATGACCAGAATAAGAGATAGAGACCTCGAATTACTTATATTCTAATAATTATTTATCTGACTATTGTCTAACAAAGAGGATCCTTCTATTTATGGAGAATGGGAACCGGTGAAGTACAGATATCAACACTTGCCAGTTCATATGGCCCTGCTTTCAACTGGAAAAGTATTAGCATTTGGTGGCTCTGGAAATGACCCGAAACATCTCACTAATCCATACCCTGCAGAAATATTTGAACCAGATGAAATTGGCAGAGACAACGGGAAAGTATATGAAATTTCTAACGAAGGTATTGCAGGCGATATATTTTGCGCCGGCCATGCATTCCTGCCTGATGGTAAATTGCTTGTAACTGGTGGCACTTACAAGTATGATGGTGCTATTTTTGGTCCCATACCTCCTTTTAGTGGCCTAGAACACTCGTATCTCTTTGATCCAAATAGTTTAAAGTGGAGTAGAATACAGAACCTCAATCATGGAAGATGGTATCCTACCTGCATCATGATAGCAGATGGTCGAGTGGTAACTATGGCTGGACTGACAAAGTATCCGCCATGGTTGTTCCTGAATAAGATAGAGATCTATTCAGATTCAGGCTGGAGAGTCTTAGATGGAGCAAATCGATGGTTACCACTATATCCGCGATTACATCTCCTTCCAACAGGTGAAATTTTCTTTGCCGGCTCATACAATACGCATTACACTTTTCCTTTCTCAGTGTACGCTTTTCCGAGCTCGACTTTTAATGTAAATAGTGGGAAATGGACTGTCATCGGTAACCCAAAAAATGTTAATCGGGAAGAAGGCACAACGGTACTATTACCTCTTGAACCTCCTCATTATGAACCACGCCTATTACTAATAGCAGGTGGTACCCCTACTGGTAATAATGCTATATCAGATGTCGAGATGATAGATTTCTCCGAGTCACATCCTGCCTACAAACCTATACAAAACTTAAATCATCCCCGATACTATGTATATCCGGTAATACTCCCCGATAAAACAGTTCTTGTTATCGGAGGAAAAACAGGAAAAAAAGGTCATCTCCATGATTCATCGCACATGGACCATAACCCTGACCATAATCATACTCATCCACATGAAATTGAACATCATCCCGATGCTGTACTGGAGCCGGAGCTATTCACTCCAAATGATCGCAAATGGAAACCGATGGCTGATATGAAGGTCGATAGACTCTATCATTCTAACGCTTTATTACTACCAGATGGTCGTGTTATGAGTGCAGGTAGTAATCCTCACAGGACTATCAATGAATTGAGAATCGAGCTTTTTAGACCTCCATATCTCTTTAGAGGGGATCGTCCCACAATCACAAAATATCCTAAAAGTTTAGGTTATGGTAAAACATTTGAATTAGAGTCTACCCAATCTCATGATATTCTTGATGTAGCACTTATCCGTTCCACTGTCACAACACACTGCGTCAATACAGAGCAAAGATACGTAGGATTAAAATTTTCTTCAAAAGATTCGGATACTCTTACTGTTGAATTACCTTCAAACAAAAACCTTGTTCCACCAGGCTATTATCTTCTCTTCATACTCAACAACAACGGAGTCCCGTCAATTGCGCCGTTTGTTCAAGTGCTCTGACGATTTAAACTTTATAAATTAATTGTCTGTTTCTAATTGAAACTCCAGAAACACAACATAAAATAGAGACAAAAAGAGTCTAGTAACAATTATGGTAACAATAATTGCTTATGGAAACTGTTTATCAAACTCAGCGTCAAGTTCTTCAAAATCTAGCTGTAACCAGAATGAGCGAAGCCTATCGAGCATTTCAGTATCTATTTCTGGATTATTTGGGTTATTCCCGTTGTTCGTACTTTGTCTTGGGTGCTGTTTTGAGTCTATGGCACAAGCTAAACCAATATGTCTGTCCACATCAAGCCATCTTTTAGATTCATGATTAAGTAAAGCGGCGGTCCTAATGAACGTATGCCAGCTGTAGAACCCAAATTGACCTTCATCCATCATGTGTACCCTATTATTTAGAGGACGTGGAGGTCTATCATCGAATAGTATACCCTGTCCAAAATCTTCAAAGGCTCTCTGTTGGTTCTCAACGTCGTCACCAAGAATCTTGTTTATCATATCTAACTGTTTCTGCGCCAAGAAAATAATACTATTAACTGATTCTGTGTCCTGTTTAACTTCATTAACGTAATCCATTGGGTACGTTCCATTAATTTTATGTTCTTTGCAAATTCTATCTAGATCGCTTATGACTCCGCGAGCCTTGAGTATATCTTTTCTTTCATCCCAGAGAAAAAAGTTATCAAATTCATACCAAAAATTAATACCAAGTTGGCGAGAATAAACCATCTTGACGATTATTTAACAAAAGCAAATTATTAAATTTTCTATAGGCCCATCGCTTATCTATTATTTCGGGTGTACTAGTGTGTATGGCTATGCTTAGTTTGTGTTTTCATTTCATTTAATTCTTTTATCACGAGGTCTAAAATTTGGAACTTCCATCTTAAGAATAATCTCTTATATCCATCAGGTAAATTTTCTAAGGCCACATCGATTTGATTAATGATATTTTGAAGATCTCCAATGTCGGTGCCATCCATTTCTACTTCTGACAACTGTAACTTTTCAGACTCAAGAATTAGATTCTTTTGGTTCCTTATTTGCGTCACAAGTTTATCAACCATTACTCCTTTCCAAATTTTAAGGAATTCGATACCATTTGACGGAAAATCCCTAGATCTAGGCATTTTTTTCCAATCGTGCTTGTCTCTTTCAAGACGTTCTAGTAGATGGTTTACCTTAGATACTGATTCGTGGGCCATGTGCCACTCATTCAAATCCTCGTCAGATACAAATGTCAAAAATTCTCTAATTTTCAGAAATTGTTGATATGCTTTTTTTGGTAGATAAAGTTAATTAAGCATTATGCTTGTAGGCGTCGGTCTTACAAATTGTCAAGATGAATTTTCCAATTGATAAGAAATTTCAGTTATTAGTAGAGAAAAGATATTATAAAATAATAAATATAAAGACAATTTTACATTGGAAAAAATAACAATCTTTAATCGAATAATAAATTCTATTTTTAAAGATTCACTTTGTAAACAAATTAAATCACTTCCGACCCATACCGATATCAATGCTTTCGTCTGGATTTTGCAAATAATATAGAATATGTTCAAATTTGAAATTCTGTAGGTTCCGACTAAATATTCAGTCATATCTTGACGGCTTGCCTCAGACTTCTCAATTCCTAACTAGTAGTATCGGTTTTCATTTTGGTTCAAATAATTTCAAATGCGATAGAAAGTGAAGGAAACCTACCTCCATTGACATTGGAATGACTAAACAATTATCTTATTTTAAGCAAGTCAAGTCCACAGACGTTACATTAGGTACGTTAAATTCAATGGCAAAGCTATCATCTACACTCAAACAAAGTAAAATGTTAATGGATTCAAATCAATTTAATGACTGTATCCAAAGCTAGAACGTCTTATATCATTATGGAATCCGTTAAATATAATGGCACAATCAATATGTGTAATGCCCAATTATGATGTACCATCTAAGCAAAGAGCTTTAGTTTTTCAAGGTAGTGTAGCCCTTGGTGCTTTTGAGGCAGGGGTTTTTAAAAAATTATATCAGATGATTAAAGAAAAGGATGAAAACTGGGAAAAAAGGATGTTTGATATAATTGCTGGTACTTCCGCTGGAGCCATAAATGCTGCGATATTAACAAGTCATGTAAAGCAAAAAAAGACGTGGAAAGGTTCAGCAGATAAAATTGAACAATATTGGAAAGATCATTTATCTTCACCTACTCCGGCCATTACAAAACAGGGACTCTACTGGTGGGATGAATATTATCAATGGTGGGGAAAATACTATGAGAACGATACTATCAGAGGGATCCATAACCTTACTGTGGCATCAGAAGAAGCGGCAAGAAGATATTATTCTACAAAGTATTTTTTTTCACAGGGTGTTCCTGCCGTATTTTCACCAACTTTTCCGTTTCCAGAATTAGATAGTAAATTCTTTGACAATAATCCATTGTTTCCGCCAACAAATCTCTGGCTTCGCTATAGCAACAAGCCATTAAGAGAGAGTCTTGAACATATAGACAGGAAAGGAGACAAATTTGTTGATTTTCCATTGACCACAAGCTTTAATTATGGAGAGCCAAGATTTTTGGCAGTTAGTGTAGACGTACAACATGCGAAAGCAGTCACGTTTGATAGCTATTCAAAGAAATCAGTATTTCAAGCATACAATCCAGATACTGGTCATTACAAAGACCAAACCGTTAACTATGACAAAGGGATCATGCCAGAACATGTGATGGCAAGTGCTTCATTTCCAGTATACTTTGACTATGAAGTAGTGGATGGACGAAAATTCTGGGACGGTGGTTTACTGAGCAATACACCTTTAAGGGAGCTTTTGCAAGCACATCGCGATTATTGGCACAAGGACAGGAATGCAAAAAAGGTCCCTGATCTAGAAGTCTATATCGTAAATGTGTGGCCTTCCGTCGAAATTACTATTCCAACTGACCATGACGGAGTTATAGACAGGAAAAATGACATTTCGCATTGTGACCAAACTGATTATGACCAGAAGGTTGCATTTTTTGTGAGTGATTATTACAAATTAGCCAATGAATTGCTAGACTTGGCAAAAAGAAAAGGGGCTTCAAAAAAAGAGATAGATGAAATATTATTATTGCCAGCAAGGAGCATAAAACGCACTGGAATTCGAAGAACTTTTAAAGACCTTTTAGAACGTAGGTTTGAACTCCTAAGAGTAGTAACGATAGAACACAAAGATGATCCTGATAGCATCTCAAATAAGTGGGCCGATTATACGGAAGAGACCATTAATAAGCTAATTAGTGATGGAGAAGATTTTCAAAAGAAGGCAATAGTTAAGATAATACCACCTGGCGAGAAAATCATTTGATCTGTGAGTTCTTGTAATGTAATTCGTGAAAAGTTACTAAATTAGGTAAATTCTATATAGCAGAACCCTACTACATGCAAGGTTAGGTTCCCCGATGAACCCGATATAATGGTTACAACATTTTATTAATAATTATATAAATACTAGAAACTGATAAGGTGAATAATGTTACTAATTAAATTTACAGTCTACCTCATTTAAAAAACCAATTTACATAGCTCACCAATATACTTGGTTGCGATCACCCTTTTGCTTTTCCAGTTTTGGAAATGTTTTTCAGAGTAGATTATCTTATTTCTTATCTTCTCCTAACCTGTCGAGTACGTCTTTAGCAAATAATCTAACCAAAATTCTGGGCTATCTCCTTAAAAAATATCTCCATTTGTTGT
>Ga0114129_10007031_pt1 | contig 16020 bp, 15 predicted proteins | sample RhiMetdeltSRZDD1_FD_80071 | JGI IMG/M metagenome (GOLD analysis project Ga0114129, IMG submission 80071) | Populus rhizosphere microbial communities from Tennessee, USA - Rhizosphere MetaG P. deltoides SRZDD1 (version 2) (version 2) | ecosystem: Host-associated > Plants > Roots > Rhizosphere >... | reverse complement strand
GTCGTCGAATCCATGAGTAAGCTCGTGACCAATCGTGGCGCCGGTGGCGCCGTAGTTCACGGCATCGTCTGCGGTGGGATCGAATAAGGGTGGCTGCAGGATGCCGGCCGGGAAAACAATTTCATTGAACGCGGGATTGTAGTAGGCGTTATACGTCGGCGGCGTCATCCTCCACTCGGTCCGGTCCACCGGCTTGCCCACCTGCGCCAGCTGTCGGTCGGTCTCGAACCGCTGCGCTGCGAGATAGTTGGTGACGTACGGTCTGGGGACCAGTACGAGCTTCGAGTAGTCCCGCCACTTGTCGGGGTACCCGATCTTGGGCGAGACCGCATCGAGCTTCTTGAACGCCTCGGCCTTGGTGGAGTCGCTCATCCAGGTGAGCGTGTTCAGCCGATCCCGCATCGCGGCTCGCAGATTTGCGATCATTGCCTGCGTCCGCGCCTTTGCCTCGGGCGGAAACGCTGCTTTCACGTACTCCCTGCCGAGCGCCTGGCCGATCGCCTGGTCGGTGGCCTGCTGGCAGCGCTGCCATCGCGGCTTGAGCTGGGTCTCGCCTCGAGTGAGGCGGCGAAGGACCAGCGCCTCCTGCTGGAAGGGGGTGCTCAAGGCCGGTGCCGTTGCAGTGGCCAGCTGCCAGCGCAGATAGGCTTGCCAGTCGGCAATTGACGCAGTGCGGATCAGGCTGTCGACGCCTCGGATGAACCCCGGGATCGCCACGTTGATCGTATCTGGCGCGCCGACCGCGGTCGCGCTGAAGAATCCGGTCCAGTCGATATCGGGCGCCATTCGCAGCAAGCTTGCTCGCGCGGTAGGGTGGTAGAGACGGCTGAACGCCCGCGCATCCTGCGCCGGGATGGACGTTCGCGCGATCGCGGTCTCGAGCGCCACGACGCGCCTGGCGTCAGCATCAGCGGAGTCCTTAGGCGAGTCGAGCAGTGCGAGCATACGGCCCACATGGGCTGTGTATTCCCGCCGTATCGCGGTGAATTGCGAATCGCCTCGCAGGTAGAAGTCGCGATCCGGGAGTCCCAGGCCGCCCTGGTAGAGATGGAAGGCCATCACCCTGCTGTTCTTGAAATTCGGGTACGCAAGGTAGGGAATTGGGCCGTTGACCCCCTCGCGCTCGAGCTCGGCCATGACGCCCACCAGCTGGGCCCGGGACCGGATTGCGGCAATCCTGTCGAGCCGGCTTTGCAGCGGCTTCGCCCCTTCCCGGTCCACTCGAACCGAGTCCATGCAGCTTCCGTAAAACAGGCCGATCCGTCGCGTGTCGGCGTCGGTCGCGTTCTTCGCATCCCGCGCCGCCTTATCCAGGATCCGACGCAGCAGCGCTTCCGTACGATCCTGGATGTCGCGGTCGACGCCGGTGATCGAGTACTGCGGCGGAATGGTGGTGCGAGCGAGCCAGCCCCCATTGACATAGCCGAAGAAATCGCGGCACGGCGCACACGTGGTATCGAAATTGGCCCGGTCCACGGCGTGGAGCGGCGCGAATACGGAGTCTTGCTGGGCCAGAACCGGCGTGGCGGCGATGGGCAACAGCAGGCAGAGAAATCGCATGAGACGAAAGGGCATGGCTCGCTTACGCGTGAGCAGGAAAGTTGGTTTCGAACGCGACACGAATTCGGGTCATCCTGACAAGAACCCGCTTACGATTTCCTTGAACTCGCTGGGCCGCTCGACATGGGGGCAGTGACCGCAGCGGTCGAGCGAATGAAACGCAGCCCCTAGCAGATTCGCCGTTTCGCGGGAGGCCTCGATCGGAATCGGATCGTCTTCACCGTGGAGGATGAGCGACGGAGTGGATCGAAGGGCCGGAAGCCTCGATCGCAGATCATAGTTGCCCAGGCTTTTCCAGACCTCTTCCTGGGTGCGGCCGACCACCCGGAATGGAGTGAGCTCCCGCGCCTTTCCGGGATCGAAGAAGTACGGAACAACCGAAAGCTCGAACATGCGCCGCTGAAACGCTTCTGGGTCGCGGACTCGCAGATCGCTTGCCCGGACCGCCTCGCGCTCGGCCTGAAGCTCCGGGGCCAGGTTTCGCTGCGCAAAACGGCGTTCGAATTCATCGCGCGCAGCGCGCCATGACGGCCCGGGCGAGACCAGCGCGAGCCGCGTGACCCGGGCCGGATGCTCGGTGGCGTACAACTGCGCGAGCAGGCCGCCCCAGGAATACCCGACGATGACCAGGCGCTCGAGCCCCCACAGCTCACGCAGCGCATCCAGATCCGCGACATGCTCCCGCCAGCCCACCCTGGTATCGGGCGGAACGGGCGACCGGCCCCCACCCCGCTGGTCGTAGTAGATCAGCTCCCGCCCTTCGGCGAGAAGATCGAAGCCGGGGAGCAGGTAACCGTGATCGGCCCCGGGGCCCCCATGGAGCACCGCCACTGGATCGCCCGAGCCCACCCGGCGCTCGAAGAGAGAAACGCCCCGCACTTGGCGCATTGCGGTGCGCGGCACAATCTCAGTGGCGTCAGCCGTACACCCTCCGCAGCTCGGTGAGGGTGTTGGTGTGGATCGTGACCACATCTGCCGGCGCCCGGGCGTACCCCCCTGCCATCGTAACCACGACTGGGAGCGCGTGCCGCCGGCAGCAATCGAAGACGTGCGCATCGCGCGCCCGCAAGCCGTCGACCGACATCGCGAGTCGGCCGAACCGATCCTCGCGGTAGGGGTCGGCACCAGCCAGATAGAACACCAACTCGGGCCGCGCCGTGGCAATTACGTGCTCGAGATGCGCCGTGAGCGACGCCAGGAATGCCGAGTCGCCGGTTCCATCCGGAAGCGCAATATCGAGCGAGCTCTCTTCCTTATGAAACGGAAAGTTGCCGGCGCCATGCATCGAGAAGGTGAAGACGTCGGCGTCGCCGGCGAAGATTCGCGCCGTTCCGTTGCCCTGGTGCACGTCGAGGTCCACAATCGCCGCCCGGCGCAGTCGGCCCTCCCGCTGCAACAGGCGGATCGCCACCGCAACGTCGTTGAACACACAGAAACCTTCGCCGTGATCGGCGAAGGCATGATGGGTGCCGCCGGCGAGGGTAGCCCCGGCGCCAGAATTCATCGCGTCTCGGGCGGCCTCGATGGTTGCCTGCACGGTGTGCAGTGAGCGCTCCCGTAACTGCTCGCTCCAGGGGAAACCCAACCGCCTGGTCTCGGGCAGAGTCAACCTGCCTTCGAATACCGCATCCACGTAACTCCGCAAGTGCACCAGCTCGAGAGCCCAGCGGTCGACTGCTTCGGGCTCATGAATCTCGGATCGGTCGAATACCCCGCGAGCCACAGCTCCGTCCCGGACCATGGCATACTTGGCAATGGGAAATCGGTGGCCCGGAGGGAGGTCCACCGTGAAGCGGGCAGAAGACCAGGCTTTCAAAGCAGAACCGCCAGCGCGTCCGCCACTTTGCGTACTGCCTCTTCTTCATCCGCGGTGAAGGGGTCAGGCTCGTCGCTGTCGATATCGATCTGACCCAGGATAAGGCTTCCGCGGCGAATGAGGACGACCAGCTCGGATCGGGTCCAGCTATTGCACGCGAGGTAGTTGGCGACGGCAGTCACATCGGGAACGTTCTGATCCTGGCCGGTTGCGACGGCTGTTCCGCACACGCCCCGTCCCACCGCGATTCGGGTGTGCTCGGTCTCCCGGCCCGCGTACGCCTCGAGTACGAGATCGGCGCCGTGAAGCATGTAGAGGTAGACTGAGGTGTAGGGTGCGCCCGCGCCCCGGATCCGCTCCGCGGCGAGCGTGAGGAGCGCTTGCCTGCCGACGTCCCGGCTGAAAGCGCCGCGAAGGGCGGCCACTGCTTTATCGCCATCCAGAATCGCCATTATCAGCTCCTTCGGCCCAGTGTTGCGCGGACGGTTGCGGTCGAGTCACCACGCCGGATAACGATGTCCACCACGTCGCCGGGCTTGTGGGCCCTCAACGCGTCGGTCATCGCCTGCAGATCCGGGACATCCATGTCGCCGATACGGGTAATGATGTCATCGCCGCGCAACCCGGCTTGCTCGGCAGGGCTCCCGGAGCGAACCGCAGAAAGTCGCACGCCTCCCGGCGTATCGGTCATGTCCGGCACCGTTCCCAGATAGGCGCCGTATCCAGGCGTGAGGTCCGGACCGCCTCGGTGCGCGCTAACCGGCACATTTACGAAGGTCAGCGGCTCCCTCCGATTTGCCAGCGCGGCGACGACCGCAGCCGCGAAGCCCGCCACCTGGCGCAGACCTTGGGCGTTGATCTTGGGCCAGTCGTCGGTAGACCGATGATAGTCCTCGTGCAGATCGGTAAAGAAGTGCAACACCGGTTTCCCGGCTGCGTAGAACGATGACTGATCGCTTGGGCCGAAGCCGTCGCCCCGGGCCTTGAGATCGAAACCCGCGACACGGTCGAGCGAGTCGAGCAGCGCGGGAAACTCTTTCGCCGTCGCCGTCCCATACACAATCAGCCGGTTGTTCCGCAGCCGCCCCACCATGTCGAGATTTACCATCCCAACAGTCTGCGCCATCGCCATGACCGGATGCTTCACGTAGTAGGCGGAACCAAGCAGCCCGAGCTCCTCGCCGGCAAAGGCCACAAAGATGACGGTGCGTGCCGGTCGTCGCCCGGCAAGCGATTGCGCGATCGCAATCAGGGCGGCCACGCCGGATGCGTTATCGTCGGCGCCGTTGTGCACCACGCCGACGCTGTCGGGGTCCAGGGCGAAGGGACCGCCCATGCCAAGGTGATCGTAATGGGCTCCGAGGACGACGGCCTCGGCTCGGAGAGTGGGGTCTCCACCGCGCAGAATCCCCACGACATTGCTGCCGTGCAGCTCCCCGACACCGGCATGATGCGCCGCAGGCGCCCGGACCGAGATAGTGAAATCCTGGAGCCATCCACTAGTGGGCCGTGTGAGACCTGACTCGGCAAACCGGCGCGCGATGTAACGCGCAGCCGAGTCGGCTCCCGGCGTCCCGGTCATGCGTCCAGCGAGGCGGTCGGCGCTGAGATACTTGACGTCGTCAAGCAGGCGATCGGGGGTCTGGGCGACGGCAGCCGACGAGGCGACAGCCAGCTGAAGTACGAGCAGCGCAGCGGTGTGCGTAGCTTGCTTGAGAGAGCCTATCACCGGCACGAGGGTCGTCGCTAACGAGGAACGAAATCGGCGTCGGGCGCAATGCCGCGGGCAAACGCGGCGAGGAGGCGTGCTGCGCGCTCCAGGTCCTCCAGCGCCACCATCTCGTTCGGACTGTGCATGTACCGGTTGGGCACCGACACCAGTCCGGTCGCAATGCCCTGATGCGCGGTATAGATCGCGTCCGCATCCGTCCCGGTGTATTTCGGCGCAGCCTGAATGCTGAACGGGATGTGTTCCTGCTCGGCGGCCGCGGCAAGGCGATCGAAGACCACCGGATTGACGGCCGAGCCCCGTGCGAGAACGACACCCCCACCCAGCTTGATGTCGCCGTGCCGCTTCTTCTCCGCGCCCGGGTGATCGGTCGCGTGTGTTACGTCGACCACGATCGCCACTTTCGCGTCCAAGCCGACAGCCGTCGTCCGCGCACCTCCACCGGTGGTGTAGGCGATCTCCTCCTGGGTTGTCGCGACGGCGGTTACGGAGGCGGTGGGTCGGTCGGCCGCGAGTAGCCGGAGCGCTTCGAGCACCACGAACGCGCCAATGCGGTTGTCCAGGCTTCGGCTGACGATGCGTCCGTTGGGCAACTCCTGGAGCGATGAGGCGAGAACCCCTGCATCGCCCACCCGGAGACGGGCCTCGGCGTCGGCCCGGCCGGCCGCGCCGATGTCGATCCACAAGTCGGACGGCTTCGAAACCTTGTCCCGGTCCTCCTTTTCCTGGATGTGAACGGCGAGCTTGCCGATCACGCCGGGGACAGCACCGTCGCGGCCGAGCAGCACCACTCGCTGTCCCACGAAGACCTGGTGATCCCAGCCGCCGATCGGCTCGAAGTGGACGTATCCCTCGTCGTCGATGTGGACCACCATGAGCCCGATCTCATCGATGTGGCCGGCGAACATGACGCGAGGGTTCGCATCCGGATTGATGGTCGCGAGCGAATTACCGCCAACATCCGCCGTCACACGGTCGGCAAAGCGCTCTGCTTCCGCCCTCCACACCCGGGCGGGGCCGGTCTCGAACCCACTGGGGCCCGGCGCATCGAGGAGGGCCTCGAGAAATCGTCGCGTGTTTTGGTTCATAGCAGAGAAAAGATAGACCGGACCTCAGCCGGCTGCGCCACTGGTGGGCGCGGCCGTAGGCAGCGGAGCCGGCTCGACGTGATGAAGCCGACCCACGTCGATGCTGAGGACGGCGCGCGGATCGCCGTGATTGAAGATGTCGGCAAAGCGCGCTCCCCAGACTATCTCGTGGGGCTTGTACGACGTCCGAGTGTGAACGATCGTGGCGAAGGTTTCGTCGTACCCGGTCAGGAGCACAATGAACTCGGCGTCCTTGGCAAGGAGCAAGTCGCGGGTGGCGTCGCGCAGCGGACTGTCGTCGGTGATGGGGTGAACCACCGTCCAGGCTGCGGGAAAGAATGAAACCCGGGTCCGCTCGAGCGGCAGGTTGTAGTACTCCCGGAAGGGCTTGCCCTCGCGCGGCTCCACCCAGCTCAGCATCACCTTGCACTCGACTTCCAGCAACTGGCTCCGCCGAAGGTTCACCAGGCGGAACTCGAAGGCGGTGATGCCCTGGTACGGCGCGACGATGGCCGAGCGGCTGAACATGATGCGGGCGGTGGGTCGAGCAAAGCGGGCGAAGATGATTCCGGTGGCGACCGCGAGGAAGGTGAGACCGAGGAATGACTCCAGTGTTACGACCGCATGCGCCGGCGCACCCACGGGCATGATGTTCCCGTACCCGATCGTGCCGAACGTCTCGACACTGAAGAAGAACGCCCGGAAAAACGGACTCGCGACGGGCAGAGGCTCCACACTCCGCAGGGAGCCCGATCCGCAGAGCAGATAGAGCTCGGCGAATCCTGCATTGATGACCAGATAACTGACCGCGGCCAACGCGAGAAATCGGGGCCAGGAGAGGTCGAGCAACGCGTGATACAGGCTGAGCGAGGACCAGAAGGGCAGGCCCTCCCGCAGCACGTTGAAGCTGCCGTCCCGGTTCACGAGTCGCTGGCGGCTCGTTTGGGAAACTACCGAGCCGAAGCCCAAATCCCGATTGACGTCGCGCGTCATCATGCTCACTCTCTCCCACCAACCCGCGAGCCTAGCGAACCTGTTCCCAGCGGGGCCTGCAAATCCGCCAGGCCGTGCGTGGATGCCTCCATGTCCAGCTCCCGCTCGAGCTCGAGCAGGACCTCGTCGCTGATTTCGCCCTGGTCCCGCAGTTGAATAAGTACCCGGCGTTCCGCGTTCAGGGTCTCGTGGCGGACGCGCTTGAAGGCGGCATCAGCTAGCGACGAGCTGGGCGGAACGCCGGCCTGCCGGTCGGCGATGATTCGGGCGCGATCCTCGTAATGCTTCCGCAGGTCCGCCAGCCGCTCATCGGGTCCGCCGCGTCGGCTTTCGATTTCCGAGATTCGCTGCAGTGCGGCCTGTACGGCGCGGTCACGGGCCTGAATCTCCTCCCGCTCGAGCGTCTGATCGTCGGGGATTTTGAGCCAGCGCACCAGCGGCCCTAGCGACAGCCCCTGCACGACGAGAGTCACCAGGATCACGATGAACGCAAGGATGATGATATGCTCGCGGAAAGGAAGCGGCTTGGCGTCGGCAGTCGTGAGCGGCAGGGCGAGTGCCGCGGCCAGGGTCACGATACCCCGCATGGAGGCCCACGCTACCAGCGCAATGGCCCGCCAAGGGGGCATTGGATCGCGGGCGCGAATGCTGGGGATTTGACGCGGCAGCCACGTGGCAATGGGAACCCAGACGAGCCGGGTCAGAATCGCGACAGCGCTGACGAGAAGCCCTTGCCATACCAGAGAGGTGAGCTCACCGGGCCGAACCGACTGAGCCAGGGTGCGCAGTTGAAGGCCTATCAGGATGAAAATGAGGCCGTTCAGGGCGAAGATCAGCAGACCCCAGACGGCGGTGGCCTGAAGTCGGGTGGCCGGTGAGACGGCATGGCTGAAAAAACGGCGTACCAGGAGCCCGCCGGCGACGCAGGCCAGCACCGGAGAGGTATGGGCTCGCTCGCTCAGCGACCAGGCGACGTAGGGCGCGAGAAGAGTGATCGCGATGTCGGCGAGGCTGTCCTTGGACCACCGGAGCACGAGGCCGGACACCCAGCCCACCAGGAGCCCGATGACCAGTCCTCCTAGCGCTGCAAACACGAATGTCTCTGCGGCCTCACTAAGGCTGAAGGCCCCGCTCACCATGGCAATCACCGCGGCGCGGTAAAGCACCAGGGCCGTGGCGTCGTTGACCAGACTCTCGCCCTCGAGCACCACGAGCACCCGATGCGGAATCCGCAGATGGCGGAGAATTGCCACCGCGGCGACGGCATCGGGAGGCGAGACGATCGCGCCGAGCGCGGCGGCAGCAGCCCAGCTGATGCCGGGGATGAGGGCATGAGCCAGCGTGGCCACAGACGCCGTGGTCACCAGAACTAACCCGATTGCGAGAAAGCCGATCGGCCGGAGGTTCGCGCGGAAGTCGCGGAACGAAGTGACGTACGCCGCCGCCCAGAGAATCGGCGGCAGGAACACGAAGAAAACGATATCGGGATCGAGCCGTATTGCTGGCAGACCCGGGATCAGCGCCAGTGCGAGACCGCCGATCACAAGCAGGATCGGATAGGGCAAGACGAGCCGACGAGCCACGACGCTGACGCCGATCACGGCGACGAACAGGAGCGCGACCAGCTCGACCGGGTTGAGATCTGGAATCATGCCGCCTGCTGGGCCGGATGCCAGCGGCGGAGCCCGGACATCTCGCGGCCCTGGAGCGCTGCCTGGATCCGCTCCGCCCCGTCCACCACGCGCGGCCCTGGTCGAGACGTGTATGCGTTTCCGTCGAGCACCCATACCGGCACGCGGTCGAGCAGATTCGTCGCAGCGGCATCGCTTACAGCGTTCAGGTCGCGCGTGGCGCGCTCCACTCCAAGGCCGCAGAGCATGACCAGGAGGATGTCGGGCTCGAGCGCGGTCACGTCGCCCCAACTGCGGACGGTCGAGTGATCGCCGGCCCGGGCGCCCACATCCCGGCCGCCCGCTGCGGCCACCAGCTCGGGAACCCAATGTCCCGCCAGATAGAGCGGCTCGAGCCACTCGATGCAGACGACCCTAGGCCCCGGCGGGGTTGGCGCTCCCGTGCTGAGCCGGGTCAGGCGCTGATTCAATGATTCGATCAGCCGCCCGGCTGAGCCAATCAGACCGAGTGCCTCAGCGATCCTGCGGATGTCGGATTGAATACCGGAGAGCGTCGTAGCGGTGAGCGAAATGATATCGGGAGCGGGGTCGAATAGAGCGGCCAGGCGGTGCACCTCCCCATGGGCAACCGCGCAGACCTCGCAGAGACCCTGGGTCAGGATGAGATCCGGGCCGAGCCTCCGCAATGCCTCGCCATCCACGCCGATGACCGGACGGTTCTCGGCACGGAGCCGGCGAACCTCCTCGTCGATCCGTGCCGCGGTGGCGTTCGGGTCGACGGGCGTCGCCGTGAGCCTCGGAAGGGTGGTCACCCATTCCGGATAGTCGCACTCGTGGGAAACGCCGACCAGGCTCGACCCCGCGCCGAGCGCAGCGACGATTTCAGTTGCTGCAGGCACCAAGGTCACGACTCGACGGACCACTGTCATCACTTACCCATTCGCGACGGCAATGGGATCGGACTCGGGGGGCAAAGTAGTCGCCATGCAGAATCCTGGATGGGGTGGGCGAACGACGGGAGAAGTGTAGAGCGGAAGCACCGCAGGCGTCCAGTTAGAGCGACGCGTTACCTTGCCCCCTTTGTGATGGGCCTTACCTTAAGGAGCATGAGGCCTGGGACTGTTCTGGGAGCACTGCTCATCTTCGCCGGCGTGGTTGCGCTGTCGGTAGGGGGGTTTTCCTTCACCAGCCGGGAGAAAGTCGCCGAAGTGGGCCCGGTGAAAGTGACTACCGAGAAGCAGCATTCCGTTCCGGTGCCAACCATCGTCGCCGGTCTCGCTGTCGTCGCTGGGGTCGTTCTCATCGTAGCCAGCAGCCGGAAGGCCCGCTGACCCTACCAGCCAGAAAACCACCCCAATTCCAGCAGCGTTGATACAAAGCGGCGCCCGCGACGAACAGACGCTGGCGGGTCCTGGCGCGATGATGCATTACTAGAAGCGTGTCACCTCCGCGCGACCCGAAGCCATCGCCTCCCCCCAGCCCGCCTACGGGGCCCTCCACGCCCCTCACTGTCGCCGGCCAGTCATCGCTCCGCGATCGGCTCATAGCGCGTGACGAGCGGGCCCTGGTCGAGCTGATCGACTCGGCGACCCCGTGGCTGTTGGGTCTGGTGCAGGGGATGCTTCAGGATCAGGACGAAGCCGAGGAGGTCGTACTGGAAACGTTCCGGATCGCGTGGGATCGAGTGGCGACACTCGGTGACCAGCATGAGGAGCTCATGCCCTGGCTCCTTCGGGTGGCGCGCAACCGCGCCATCGACCGGCTCCGCCGCCGGGCCCGCTGGCGGCGCAAGACCGCCCGAGCCGAGGCGCTCGGCGCAATCGGCCCGGCCACCGCACCCTTCCGGGAGCCTGACGAGTCGGCTCACCCCGGCTGGCATGTTCACGAGTCGGTTCACGCGGCGCTGCGAGCGCTACCCGAAGAGCAGCAGAAAGTCGTGCGGCTTGCTTATTTCGGCGGACTCACGCACTCGGAGATTGCGAAGGAGCTTGCCATTCCGATGGGAACCGTGAAGACGAGGCTGCGCCTCGCCTTTGACAAGCTGCGGGTGGCGCTCGCACCGATCGGGGATTGGGTTCAATGACCCCCCACGACTGGTACGTGGAGAATCGCAGTGCGTTTGTCGTGCGTACGCTCGAGCTCCGGGAGGAGCGGCTCTTCGCCGAGCACCTGCCTCGCTGCGACGAATGCCGCCGGGAGGTCGCTCGGCTCGAGCGGGATCTGGGCGCTTTACCCATGGCGGCGATGCCGGTCGCGCCGCGGCCCGGCTTGGCCCATCATTTGGCAGACGCGGTCCTCAACCGGCGAGTGTGGTGGCGCCGGGCAGCGCCGGCATTGGCAGCCGCTGCGGTTCTCATGCTGGCGATTGGCTTCGGGCTACGCGAGCGAGCGCACCAATCCGTGCTCGCGACCACCCTGGCCAAACGGGAGCGCGAGCTGTCGGCGCTCCGTGATACCCTGTCGATCTGGCGGGAATCGCAGCGGGTGGTGCAGCGGGATATCGCGATGGGGAACCACAAGGGTGGGCTGCTGATCTTCGACGACCCCACCACTCACAGGTGGAACGTCGTCATGCACGGCCTGCCGGCAGCCCCGACCGACTCCGTCTACCAGTTCTGGTTCATCACGCGGAGCGGGATGGTGCGTTCAGTAGAGCTTCGTTGCGAGGCCAATCGGCCGGCTTTCGCCACGCTGGACATGCCCAAGACGCCGGGGCCTGTCATGGGGGCCGCCCTGACGATCGAGCCGGCGGTAAGTCATTCTCCCGAGCCGCGGGGACTCGAGCTGGCGCACGTGCAGTTCTAGAGGCAAGACTCAGTGCTGGAGGGTCGAGTCCGGCGTCGTCAAGGCGGGGAGAGAGTCGTCGTCTACGACGGTGGTGTCTGTCGAATCGGACTTCCAGGCCGGAACGAAATCGCTTTCGTTTTCGCCCCCCAGATGCGGAAGGACCGACTCCGGCAAGGTGTCGCTCGGAATGACGACGCCATGCGCACCGAGATCGCGGAACAGCTTCCATTCCACTTTGCGCGCCGCCCAGGGTCGGGAGCCGTTGTAGAGCAGGGCCACCAGCAGCACGCCGTCATCCCGACCGAGATAGCCGACCACGTTCGCGACCTGTGCGAGCGTCCCCGTCTTGGCCCGCACCACGCCTTCGCTCGGCAGCCCGGAGGCGAGATGGTAGAGGGTACCAGTGCCGTTGGCCGGCAGTAACTGAGGGAAGTTGCGACCCTCGGGCGTCGCGGGGAACTTCGCGAGGTATGCGATGAATGTCCGCGCGGTCACCCGGTCATCGTAGGACAATCCGCTGCCGTCCACCAGCTCGAGCCCAGCGCTGGTTCCGGTTACCAGCTGGACGTGCTGCATGAGACGCGACGCCGGGGTCTCACGTCCTCCCGCCCATTGGAGCAACAGCTCCGCTCCGTAATTCAGGCTGCGGCGATTGATCTCGCTGGCGAGCGAATCGAGCGGGGGGGACGAGACTTCTGCCAGGACGCGGGGTGCGGCGGTAGGCGGCGCGCCGACGAACGACGCCGGATTCCAGGTAATGCCTGCCCTTTGCAGCGCGCGAGTCCACGCGGCCGCAAGGACTACCTTGGGGTCCGAGGCGACAGCCGCGAGCCGGCGCGGGCGGGCCCGCACGCCGATTGCCCCGGTCACGATCCACCCGCCTTCGGGGCGAGCACGAAGGGCGAGGCTCGAGCGTCGCCCGGAGCGGGTCGTTGCTTTGATGGTTACCAGCGACCCGATTCCCTCGGGCGATTCGGCGACCACGCGGGGACGGGCCCCTGGCCGAGATCCCGGCTGCACCACGACCCATACAACATTCTCGTTGATTGTGATTGGGCCGATCAACGGAGCGAACAGCCGCCCGAAATGGTGGCGGGACCAGACGCTCGGGAAGATTGCATCGGCTGCTCCGTCCGAGCTCTGAACATTGAGCGGACCGACCAGCCTTCGGATCCCCGAGCTGGAGAGCTGGAGTGCTAGATCGTAGAGCGTGGGGCCCGCGCCGGGGCCGCGCTCGAAGGAGGGGTCGCCGTTGAGCTCCAGGCTCCAGCTCCCAATCCACTGGCCGGTATTCGGATCGACCCTGCCCGAGCCGACCACGCGGGTCGGCCGCCGGGCACTGCTACCAAGAACCGACCGGGCGAACCCGGTGGTGAAGACCTTGACCGTCGACGCCGGGATCAGCGGATCGTCAGGGTTGATGCTCCACAGCACCTGCCCGTCTAGATCGGCGACCGCGACGCCCCAGTGGCCTGGCGCCGCCCTGGAGGCCACGCGGTACCAGGCACCCATTTTCTGGTCAAGCCAATCCTGGCCTGTTGCCTGGGCCCAAGCGGGTACACTGTGGCCCACCAGCAACAGGAGCCCGAGTTGCCCCAGGCTCCCCTTCAGTCGCGTATGGCCAAGTGGCCGTGAGCGATAGCCGATCGGCACCCCTTACCTCAGCATCATTTTCGCAATGGTCTGCAACTGCATGTTGGTAGTCCCCTCATAGATCGTGCCGATCTTGGCGTCCCGGTAATACTTCTCTGCCGGATATTCCTTAGAATAGCCGTAACCGCCGAATAGCTCGAGGCATCGGGAGGTCGTCCGGTCGGCGACTTGGGAGCTGAAAAGCTTCGCCATGGCCGCCTCGCGGGCGAAGGGCCGGCCACTGTCCTTGAGCCTCGCCGCATTGTAGACCGTGAGTCGGGCTGCCTCCAACTCCGTCGCCATCTGCGCCAGCTGGAACTGCACCCCCTGGAACTCGGAGATCGATTTGCCGAATTGCTTTCGTTCCTTGACGTACTGCGTCGCGGCCTCGAGCGCTCCGGCCGCGACTCCGATCATCTGCGCTCCGATTCCGATTCGGCCCTCGTTCAGAGTCTCGATCGCGATCTTGTAACCCTGTCCCACCGGTCCCAACACGTTCGCTTGGGGAACCTGGCACTCTTCCAGGATGAGCTCGACCGTGCTCGATGCTCGAATGCCGAGCTTGTTTTCCTTCTTCCCGATCGAAAAGCCGGGGAAGTCCCGCTCTACGAGAAATCCGGTGATGCCTTTGTATCCTTTGGAGAAGTCGGTATTGGCGAAGACCACGAAAAAGCCGGCTTCACCGCCGTTGGTGATCCAGAATTTGCGACCGGTGAGAGCCCAGTCGCTTCCGGATGGGGTTGCCTTGGTCTCGAGCGCAAATGCGTCGCTTCCGCTCGCCGGCTCCGACAGCGCGAAGGCGCCGAGGAGGTCAGTGTTGAGCCGCGGGAAGTACCGGGCTTTCTGCTCCTCATTGCCCCAGCGATCGAGCGCGTTGCACACCAGCGTGTTGTGAACGTCCACGTAGATGGCGGCCGAGGCATCCACCCGGGCCAGCTCCTCGATGGCAAGTGTCGCCATGAAAATCGTCCCGCCTGCTCCGCCGAACCGATCAGGCACACCGATGCCCATCAAGCCCAGCTCGAAAAACTTCGAGATCAGGTCAGGCCTGAACTGGGCCGCCTCCTCCATGGCACTCACATGCGGCGCGAGCTCACTCTCCGCGAACTCGCGGACGGTGCTTCTGAACAGTTCCTCTTCCTCCGTCAGAACGGTCAGCGGAGGAACGGCGGTCATGGTCTCGGTCATAGTAGGCTCGTGGCTGCGGTCGCTGGTGCGGGAAGATATCGGCCCCACGAAACCGGTTCAATGCTCTTTTGACAGGTACGCCCAGGGACGGTAATCTCCGCCTCGACATGCGCTTCCATTGCTGGTTCACTGCTCTGCTCGGTGCGGGCTCTGTGCTCACGGCGGACGCTGCGGCGCAGGCGTCGCCCCTGTCTCCCGACACCAGAAGCTTCGTTTCCATCGATGCGCCAGCGCTGGTGTTACTGCACGCCCGGGTGATCGATGGAACCGGCGGACAGCCGCGGGAAAATCTGGTGCTGGTGGTCGAGCGGGGCCTCATTCGCGCAATGGGTGACTCCGCGCAGGTGGCGGTTCCGTCCGGGGCTCGAGTAGTCGACCTCTCGGGCCGGACTGTGCTGCCCGGCTTCGTCATGGTGCACGAGCACATGTTCTACCCCGGCGTCTTGTGGCGCTCGGGGTATCTCGCCAATGAGCAGGGCTTCAGTTTTCCTCGCCTCTATCTCGCCGGCGGCGCAACCACGGTGAGAACCGGTGGGAGTCTCGAGCCCTATACCGACCTCGAGCTCAGGGCCGCCATCGACTCGGGCCGGATCCCCGGCCCCAAGATGGATGTGACCGGTCCGTATCTGCAGGGTCCCGGGGCTCCCCTGTTTTACCAGATGCACGTCCTCTCCGGCCCGGACGACGCCAAACGCACCGTCGAATACTGGCTCGGGCAGGGTGTGACCTCGTTCAAGGCGTACACCAATATCACCCGGGACGAGCTGGGCGCGGCCATTCGCGCTGCCCACGCCAAGGGCATCAAGGTGACGGGCCACCTTTGCTCGGTCACCTTTCACGAAGCTGCCGCCCTCGGCATCGACAACGTGGAGCATGGACTGCTGGTCGCAAGCGATTTCGTAGCCGATAAAAAGCCTGATCAGTGTCCCGACGACTCCGCGGTCGAGTCGTCGCTCCTCGCGCTCGATATGAACGGCGAGAAGCTGCAGGCGCTGATCCGAGATCTGGTCGCCCACAAGGTCGCGATTACGTCCACCCTCACCGTGTTCGAGACGTTCGGCCCATCCCGTCCTCCGCTCCCAGATCGCGTGCTCGATGTCATGACTGCGGATGCCAGAATCGCCTATTTGCGGCAGCGGGCTCGCATTGCGGACGGAGGAGACACAACCTGGACGGTGCTCCTGAAGAAGGAAATGGCCTTCGAGCGGGCTTTTGTGGCAGCCGGCGGGCTGCTTCTCGCGGGAACGGATCCTACCGGCTACGGTGGCGTGGTCGCGGGCTTCTCCAACCAGCGCGAGGTCGAGCTGCTGGTAGAAGCCGGGTTTTCCCCGCTCGAGGCGATTCGGATTGCGACGCTGAACGGCGCCCGCTATCTGGGCCGCGACAAGCAGGTCGGATCGCTGGCTCCTGGCAAGCAGGCAGATCTGATCGTCGTCCGCGGCGATCCCTCGCACAACATCAAGGACATCGAGAACGTCGAGACCGTTTTCAAGGATGGCGTCGGCTACGATCCCGCGAAGCTGATCGCATCCGCTCGGGGCATGGTCGGCCTCAATTGAGGCCTCAACGGGAAGCGCGTGGCGATCGGAGCGACTC
>Ga0114129_10007030_pt1 | contig 16021 bp, 13 predicted proteins | sample RhiMetdeltSRZDD1_FD_80071 | JGI IMG/M metagenome (GOLD analysis project Ga0114129, IMG submission 80071) | Populus rhizosphere microbial communities from Tennessee, USA - Rhizosphere MetaG P. deltoides SRZDD1 (version 2) (version 2) | ecosystem: Host-associated > Plants > Roots > Rhizosphere >... | reverse complement strand
GCGGCCGAGGACGAAGAACGTGACCTCGTCGACGAGGGCCCATACGAGCAGACGCTCGCCAGGCGACACCGACGGCGGCATCGCCTCGACGAGGCGCGCGAGCTGGCGCAGCGCGTCCCGCCTGTCGCCGATCTCCTGACGCCCGACCAGCGCGCGGCACGAGTCGACAACGGTCGTGAGCCAGTCGCTCGGGCCCGCCGTCGCCAGGGCTTCGGCGGGGCTCGCCGAAGCGTCGGCGCGAAGGCGGTTCTCGGGATTCTGTCGATCTTGCATGCGCACCACCGCGGAGACGACCATCGGGTGGATCGCCGGAGGGAATCGAGGGCGCTCTTTTTGCGATACGGATCGGGATCGAGAATTACGGGATGTAGCTTTTTTAACAGCCGAAATTCCGCGGGTGGCCGGCGGCGAGGCTATGAATCGGTCGAGTGCAGCAGTCGTGTGAGAGCCTGTTCGAGATCGCGGGTGGAGAATCCGTACGGGCCTGGCGCGCTCTTGTAGCGCACGCGTCCATCGGTGCCGATGATGTACAAGCGATCGGGCCAGCCGGTGTAGGCGCGCTCGACGCGATTGTCGATGCCATCGACGAGCGCCGGCATCTTGATCGCGAGCTTCACGACGCACGCGTCGGCGACAGCTGACCGCTCATCGCCCGTCTGCGGCGATTCGAAGAGCACACCGTCTTTGACATTCGACGAGACCTGCCACAGATCGACCGGGTGCGCTTCCTGGATGTACACGACGTAGAACGCCGCGCGGTCGCGATGCTCGGCGTAGACGCGATTCAACTCGGGAACTCCCGAACGGAACGGCGGTCACGTGTAGCTGCCGAAAATGAGGACGACGGGCTTCGTTTTGTACTCGTTCGACAGCGTGACGACGTGATCGCTGTGCAGAACGGGAAGCGAGAAATCAGGCGCCGCATCGCCGACGTCGAGATGACCGCGGCGCGCCGACATCCACAACGGCCTGAACGGCAGCACCATCATCGCGGGGCCCGGCACGTGCGACATGACGGCGCCGAACGTTTCGGGAGGCTGGCGCATCGCGACGTAGAGCGCCGCCGCCGCGGTTCCCCACAACATGGCGCACACCACGACGCCGCCGACGGCCGCTCGCAGCACGGTGCGGGCAGAGATCACGGCGCGAGTGTACCCTATCGCGACGAGGTCGTCGCAGGCTTGCCGATCAACTGCGCCCGATCGACCTTGTTGACCTGATCGATCAGCTTCGCGTACGCGCGTCCGACCGCTTCGAGTCCGGCGGCCGGCACGACGGCCGGCGTGTCGTAGTCGGTGTGATAGAAGGCCGGCGACTCGATCATCTGCACCGACGGCGCGTCGAGCGAGGCCTGCCCCATGTCGCCGCTCGCGTTCGGCTCCATCTCGTGATAGACGGCGACGCCGAAGGTCCGGTACGCGTTCAGCGCGAGCTCCGCGAGCTTGTCGCTGCCGTACACCCACCAGCGGCGCGCGTCCATCGTGTCCGACTTCCGGAGGTTCGGACCCCAGTAGTACGTCTGCGTGACCGACACGTGCTCGCAGTTCAGGAGCAGCGCGGTCTTCGCGAGGAACGTGTCCTTGTTGTCGTGCATCCACTTCACGCCGAACGATCCGTTGTGATGTCCCGATGTCGTGACGAACTTCAACGTGCGGCGCCGCTGCTCTTTCGGCACTTTCGAGAAGTACTCCGCGAGGCCGACCATCGTCGCCATCCCCGACGCGTTGTCGAGCGCGCCCTCGAAGTACGCGTCGTGATGCGCCATCACGATGATGTCTTCGTCGCTCGTGCCGGGGAGCTCGCCCCACACGCTCGCGTCGCGAAGCCCGGGCTTCGTCTCGACCGCGAGGCTCATCTTCACGTGCGCGCCGCCATGCTCGATGAGATCGCGCACGGCGTTTCCGTCCTCGAAGCCGAGCGAGAAGGCCGGAATCTTTTCAGCGGCGCCGTTCAACTCCGACGACAGATTGCCCGGAATGCCGAGGACCACGACGACCGCGGCGGCGCCTTTCTCCTCCGCGCGCCTGACCGCGCCGAGATAGTTCGCCGAGTGATTGATCACGCTCGGCGCCGGAATGCTGTAGACAACGACCGCTTTGCCCGTCACGGTGCGCCCGGCGAAGTCCGCGTCGGTGCCGAGGCCCACCCAGATCGCGTCGAGATCGAGACCGGCCGCCGGCGTCGCGACCGACCGGGCGGCGGGACGCGCCGTCGCGAGCGGCAGCGTCTTGCCGGCGCCGCTGACCGTCATCTGCCATTTCGTCGGAAACCACTGCGGCGGCAGGTCGAAGTACTGCCGGCGGACGTTCTGCAGTCCAAACTCCTTGAACTTCCCTTCGACCCAGGCTTCGACCATGTCGTCGTACTTGGTGCCGGAGATGCGGCCCCAGTACTGATTGCCGTCGTCGCGGCTCTTGCGCGAGACGGCGGTGATTTCGTTGACGTACTGCTTCACGCGCGCGCCGTCGATGCGCCCGTACGCCTGTTCGCCAGGCGGAAGCGGCCAGCGGAGATAGTGATCGTCGTCGAGCGGATACGAGTGCGGCGTGATCGGGCCTCTGGCCGGCGCCGCGCCGCGCCCACCCGCACCGCGCTGCGCTTCGGCGCCGATCGTCAATGCGGCGACGACCGTGACGGCCGAGACGATGATGATTCGCGAACGCATACGACCCTCCTTCGCATCCACGAAACCACGAAACCACGAAACCACGAAAAGACTCGGACGGTTCGACGCGGCGCCGCGCAGCGGCGGCCTCAGGCATCGAAAACCGGGCGGACGAACAAACCTTGCGTCCGTGCGTTTGCTCGTCCGCCCGGTTTTCGATGCCTGCGACAGCGGCCTGCTCCGCAGTCCCGCTCCGCGTCGAACCGGAAGTCTTCTTCGTGCCTTCGTGCCTTCGTGCCTTCGTGCCTTCGTGCCTTCGCGGCAAAAATCGTTTTCGCGGTTTCGCGGTTTCGCGGTTTCGTGCACAAAGAACGGCAACACGGAAACGACACTTCCAGAAATAGAGCGTCCACGGCTCTTAGAAGTGAACCGACAGCCCAACCCGCGCAACACGCGGCGGCACGATCGCGGTGATGCGGCCGTACGTCGGCCCCGACGCCACGCTCATCGTCGTCGCATCGTTCGCGTTGAGCGCGTTGTAGAGATCGGCGTCGAACGAGAGACGGGTGCCTTGCAGCGTGAATTGTTTGCTCGCTCGAAGGTTCAAGAGTTTCACGCCAGGAAGCCGGACGCTGCCGAGCGGTTCCATCCGGAGCGTCAGCGTGCTCAACTGCCGCAGTCCAGTGCGGAACAGAACCGTTCGAGCGAGCGGCGCGCCGCTCTGGTATTCGAACACCGACGAGCCGACGATGCCCCACGGCGCGCGGTAGCTGCCCGACGCGCGGAACGTCGTCTCCCACGTCTGGTTGCGCGGAAAGAACTCTTCGTTCGGTGTGAACGCAATGCCGGTGATCCAAACGTTCTTCCTCGTCGCGAGATACGACGTCTGCATCTGCCAGCGATGCGACAGTCGCTTTTCGACACCGACCTCGAGGTTGTGGTACCGGTCGGTGTAATCGGAAAAATTGAGATACGTGGACCGCTCGAACGATGGCCCGCGAAACGCCGGGTCGTAGTCGAAGTACGTGACGCTCCCGCCGTCGTCTGCCGTCCCGAGCACGCCGTCGCGACCGGGATCACCGGTCGTGATCGGAATGTCGTATGCGGAGTACGGACGCGCGGTATTGACCAACTGGAACTGGTTGGCTTCGCGCTTGTAGACGTACCCGACTCGCGCAGCGACGCCCGCCGCGATCTCCCGCTCGACGTGCAGCGTCACTTCGTCGGCCTTCGGTTGCTTGATGTCCGGATTGAAGACGGTGCTCGTCGCTCCCTCGGTGTTGACGAAGGCGCCGACCTCCTGTGGATAGTCGAACACCTTGTTGGCATTCAGATCGTTCCACAGATAAATCGTGGCCGAGTAGTCGTTCTTGTTGAAGTTGCGGATCGTTCGCGAGTCCGACGCGCGGAGCGCGAAGTCGAACCGGCCGTAGGTCGCCTTGACCACGGTCTTCTTGTCGGCGGTCAGCGAGTACGCCATACCGAGTCGCGGCACGATGCCGCGCCAGTCGTACAGCTCCACGCGATCGAACGACGCCGCGGACGAGAAGCGGCCCGCGGGCTTCGTCTGCGAGGGCAGGAAGGCGTGATAGCGCTCGATCCGCAGGCCGGCGTTGAACGTCAGCCGATCGCCGACGCGTACCGTGTCGCGCACGAAGCCGCTCTGATAGTTGACGTCGTTCTGAGCCAGGAACGGCGAGTTGTAGAGCCGCACCTGGAACGGCGTCCCGTTCGCGAAGATCGCCTGGTAATCGTTGCCGACACCGCCGGTGCCGACACCTCGCGCTTCCTGAAATTTGTTGTACCACTCGCGAGTGAATTCGGCGCCCACCTTCAGCTCGTGAGCGACGCCGAGGAACGACGACTTGAAGTACGTGTAGCTGCCGTCGTACTGCCAACGGCTGCTGAAGCTGCCGGCCGGCGTCGAATCGGAGCCGACCGAGTTGACGTACGCGCCGCCATAGCGGAGCGTCACGTTGTCGTACGTCGGCGGATTGTCGGCGTACGGATCGGCGCGCGAATTCCAATAACTCTGACCGATCGCGAGGCGAAGGAACGATCGATCGCTGACTGCGTTCGTGTATTCGCCGACGTGCACCGTGTTCGGCAGCTCGTAGTCGCCGGCGGACTCGTGCGGGATGAACGCGTTCCCCGCGCGGTTGTCCTGCTTCTTGTAGTTGTAGTGGCGCATGTAGCTGACGGCCTGGCCGGTGGTCAGCCGCGCCTGCACTTTGCCCGTGACGTTGCTCTCACGGTCAGTGGTGAGCCCCTGTTCATCGTCCGCGGTGAAGTAGCGGCCGTCCGCGCCGGGTCCGCCCGCGAAGCCAATCAGCTCCTGGCGATATTCCTTCCGCCGCGTGCTGCCGAAGAACCAGACGCGGTCGCGGACGATGCGGCCGCCGAGCGAGCCGTTGGCATCGTAGTAGCGATCCATCGGATTGCCTGAAGGGACGCCGAGCGATCGCAGGCGATCGTCGATGTTGTTGCCCTGCAGCGAACGTGTCTGGAATGCATAAAGGCCGTCACCATGAAAGGCGTTGCCGCCGGATTTGATGATCACCTGGAAGGCCATGCCGGGCGTCGGGATCTCCGGATCGTTGCCCGACGGATTCACGATCATCTCGTCGACCGCGCCCATGTCGTAGTAGCCGGCGGTGCCGTCGGTGTTGATGCCGTCGAGCATCAACGTCGCGCCGCCATTCGTCGACCCGTAGTTGATCAGCGAGCCGCGGCCCGAGCCGGTGTGATTGCCGCCGACGTCGGGCACGCCCGACACGCGGATGCCGGGTGCGAGCTTCCCCATGTCCTCATAGCTGCGCGATGTGGGTAGCGTCTCGAGGACGTCTTTCTTGATGCTCGACGTGACGGTCGTGGTCCGCACATCGATGACCGGCGAGGCGCCCGTCACCGTGATCGATTCCTCGATCTGGCCGACCGCCATGCGCAGGTCGAGCGACGCGATGAATCCGGCGTCGAGGCTCACGTCCGATCGCGTGAGCTTTTGAAATCCCGAGAGCACGAACGTCACGGTGTAGATTCCTCGCGGCAGCGCGCTGAATCGAAATCGTCCGTTCTCGTCGGTCACCGCCTCGACTTGCGGCGCCTGCAGCGCCGGACTCGAGATCGTGACCGTGACGCCAGGCAGAACCGCGCCGCTCTCGTCGGTGACTTTGCCTTCGATCCCCGACGTGTTCGTCGCCGTCTGTGAGAATGCGGGAGCGACGCCCGAGATGAATGCCAGAAGGACGCACAGCGGGATGACTCTCATACGGGACCTCTCGTCGCGAGGCCCGTTCGTATCATCCGGCTCGACATGTGTCAAGGAACCGGCGCGCGCGCACGCGCATATGATCCGACCGGTGCGCGACGCGCGACGGATACCTGTGGCTCGCGACGTACGGCGGTCCGGTGCGGTTCGACGGATTGCGATTCGTCGTGTTCGATCGAAGCATCGATGGCATCCGGAGCCAGCGCACACTCAGCGGGCAGGCCGGCGAGATCATTTCGCTCGCGCTCGCCGGCACGGGTGGATTCTCCTCGAACCCGATCACCGAGCTCGGCGTCGAGATGACGCTCTTCCGCATGTCCGGCGCCGCGGGCCCTTCCCAACCAAAGCCGACCAGCAGACGTCTCTAGGGCGAAGTGTTATCCTCAGTGACGCGAAGGACACCAAGGACACAGAGATTGTTTTTTCCTTTGTGTCCTTTGTGTTCCATTGTGTTTGGTCAGCGCAGCGGATCCGCGCAAGGAGGCCTCATGACTCGCGCTCGCCTCGTCGCGTGCCTCGTCCTGCTGGGCTTGGCGTCTCTTCGGTGGCCCGCATCGATCGACGCACGAGAAAGTAACGGAACGCCGGCGGCGCGGGCGCACTTCGCCGAAGGTGAAGCGGCAATCAAAGCGCGCGACTACAAACTGGCCGCGGCCGCCTTCCGGAAAGCGATCGACGCGGATCCCGATTTCGTGGACGCGCATCAGCGGTTCATCGAGACCACGAAATGGGATGTCATGCCGATGAGCCGAACGTCGGGCGTCCCGCAATTGCAGTCCCTCTACGAGCGCTGGGCGAAGCAGCATCCGAAGCGAGCCGTCTATCGCTGGGCGCTCGGTTTCCTCACCGACGACATGGCGAAGTCCGACGCCTTTCTGAACGAGGCGCTGAAGATCGATCCGACGTACGCGCGGGCGCATTTCCTGCTCGCGCGCAACGCGGACCTGCGCGGCGACTTCGAGGCACAGCGGCGGCATCTGAAAGCCGCCGTCGAAATCAGTCCCGACAGTCCTCAGTACCTCATGCGCTACGCGCAGGCGCACAAGACGAGCGATGCGGCCCGCTTCCGCGCGCTCGCACTGAGTGTCGTCGAGAAATTCCCGAACACGCCCGCGGCCTGCGAAGCGCTCTACCATCTCGCGGACGCATCGTCGAATCCCGAGCGGCGAGCCATCCTCGAGCGAATCCGATCCGAGTATCCCGCCGACCGCTTCAACTACTCGCCGTCAGCGATGAGCGAGCTCTATAACGACTCGACGTCGCCCTCGGAGGCGCTGTCGGTTGCGAAAGACATGGTGAAGTGGCAGCCCGCGAGCAAGACATGGGCACAACGCGCGGCGCATCAGGAGGCGATGGTCCGCGCTGAGGCGCTCATCGCCGAGCGCCGCTTCGCCGAGGCGCTCGATGTGCTCGCGAACACTCAACGGCCGTCCGGCCCGCATGGCACGACATGGGTGCTCGCGAAGGCAGAGGCGGGCGCAGGCGCCGGCAAACTGGACGAGGCGTACACGACGCTCGTCGAGAGCGTTGCCGCCGCGCCCGACGATCGCGTGCAGACCGCGCTCGTGAAGTACGGCGCCGCCCTCGACAAGACGTCGCAGCAGATCGACGCTGACGTGTGGCGGATTCGAGACGCGAAGGCGACTCCGGCCGCGCCGTTTCAGCTTGCGAGCAGCACAGACGGCAAACCGACGCAGCTCGCCGACTATCGCGGCCGCGTCGTCCTGCTCGCCTTCTGGTTCCCTGGTTGAGCGGGCTGCCGTGGGGAGTTTCCCCACTTGCAGCAGGTGTTCGAGAAGTTCGAGAAGCGCAGCTTCACGGTCCTCGCGATCAACCTCGAACCGGCGCAGCGCGATTCCGTACTCCCGCTGCTCAAAGCGATGAGGATCGGCTTCGTGCCGCTCGAGAGCGACTGGACGTGGGCGCAGAAGAACTACGGAGTCGACGGCACACCGTTCGCGCTCCTCCTCGATACGCAGGGCCGCATCGTGTTCAAGCCCGAGGTGCACGACACGGCATCACGCCTGATGCTCGAGCGTCAGGTCGAAGCGCTGCTCGACCGGCCGTCAATGGGACGCTGAGATCGCAATCGATTCGATCGTACCGATCAACTCCAGGGCGTCGACGGGTTTCGGCAAGTGACGATCGTAGCCGGCCGATGCGGCGCGCTGGCGATCGGCGGCGCTGGCGTACGCGGACACGGCGATTGCGGGCATGCGGCCGCCTTCCTCGGACGGGCGCATTCGTATCTGACGGACCAGAGCGTATCCATCCTGCTCCGGCAATCCGATATCACCGACGAGCACATCGGGCTGGGTCCGGTCGATGACGGCCAACGCCTCGCCAGCCGACGCCACGGCAGTCACATCGGCGCCCGCTCGTTCCAGGACCGCTCGCAGCAGCTCACGCGCGTCACGATCGTCATCCACGACGAGCACGCAAATGCTCCGGCTGAATGTTGGCAGCGTCATCCGGCCCGCCGATCCTCTCGCCGCAGTCGAAGCGGGCGGCGGCTCGCCGATCGCGAGTGGAAGGATCGCCGTGAACGTCGCGCCGCGGCCCACGCCACTACTCTCGGCGCGAATCGTTCCTCCGTGCAGCGCCACGAGGTGACGGACGATCGTCAGTCCGAGTCCGATCCCTCCGTGGACTCGCGTGCTCGACGCGTCCTGTTGCCGAAACGGCTCGAAGATGTGGGGCAGGAATTCCGGTTTGATCCCTTCGCCGGAGTCGGTGACCGTCAAGGTCGCGTGGACGTCGTCGTGAAAGAGCTTCACGCCGACGTCGCCTCCAGGCGGCGTGAACTTGATGGCGTTGGAGATCAGATTCATGACGACTCGCTGGAGCTGGGCGGGATCGCCTGTCACCACGCTGCCGTCGTCATGCAGCTGGACGTCGAGCCGAACCTTTTTGGCGTGCGCGCTCGGAGAGACGCTGGCGACCGCCGCGTCGACAATCGCCGCAAGCACGACCGCGCGTCGGTCGATCTCACGCCGCCCCGCGACGATTTGCGAGACGTCGAGGAGATCTTCCACCAGCTGCGTTTGCGCCCAGGCGTTGCGTTCGATCGTCTCGAGCGCATGCGCCTGCGCGCTCTCCTTCAACTGTTCCGTGCGCAGGAGCCGCGTCCAGCCCAGGATCGCGTTGAGCGGCCCGCGCAGCTCGTGCGACACCATCGCGAGGAACTCGTCCTTGGCGGCATCCGCGGCCTGCAAGCGGGCTGACAGATCCATGTGCTGCCGCGCGCGATCGTGCTCCCGCAACACGGTCTCGGCGAGCATCTGCAGCAGCTCGCCGTGGCCGACGATGCGCGACATCGAGAGCGGCGCTTCCTGGCGGACCACATCCCACAATCGGGCGGCGGGAACTCGCACCTCGCTCGCCAACCGCTCGATCGCGATCGTTTGGGGAAACGCCGACAGGTGATAGCCAGCCACCGCCACGCCGACCGTGATGCCATCGGGCGCGAGCGCGGTCCCGACGGCCGCGATGCCCAACCGGTTCGCGACGACAATCGCGCCGGAGCGCTCGATCGGGTGAAGGCAACGCTCCGCGCACTCTGCGAACAGTCCGAGATCGTGCTCGGGTTCCGCAAAGACGTCGAACAGCGGCGTTGGATTCACCGGGCCGCACGCGAGCCGCCCGTCCGCGTCGTACAACGCGACCGTCAGCCGCGTCACACCGCCATATTTTTTCAGCGCCGGGCGCCAGACCTCATCCGTCCACATGGCCGGATCGCTGCTGCGCATACCCATTGCCACGTCAGACACGCCGAAGCAGCCGCGTCCGCTGGCGGTACTGGAAGGTTCCGCATCCCGCCTGGCAAACGAACAGATCCCATTGCTCCGAATGCCGCGCGCTGACGCCGCCGACATAACTCCGTTCGTAGACGAGTATCCGATCGCACGCAGGACAGACGAGATGAGGAGGCAGACGTGGCGGGGCGATCGTCTCGCCGCGCTGAAAGGCTCGGCTCTTCGAAAGCCGGCGCACGGCCTCAGGCGTGGGCATCGCGGGCGCGTCCGCGGCTGCGTGTGTCGAGAGATCGGGATCGACCGCGTCCATCGCCTGCCGAATGGCCACGAGCAGCGCATCGGGGAGGCACGGCTTCATGAGAACGATGGTGGCGCCGGCACGCTGCGCGCGCGCGAGATCGGGAGGATAGGTGTCGGCCGTGACGACCAGGATCGGGACGGACCGCGTCTCCGGATCGCGCCGCAGGAGGCGGCAGAGCTCGTACCCGTCGATTCCCGGCAACCGTGTCTCGGTGAGGATCACGTCATGATGGGACGACAACGCCTTGGCGAGCGCGTCGCGGCCGTCGACGGCCTCTTCGATTTCGAATCCCGCGAGTCTCAGAAACTCTGCGTACACCTGGCGCGTGTCGGCGTGCCGATCGACGAGAAGAGCAACCGGCAGTGGTGGCGGGCGAGTGGTGTCCATGGGCCGTGCCCCCTGAAGCGAGACCAACCAATCCTAGTGCCGCGAACCGGTAACCGCCAAGCGCATTGCACGCATCCCGTCGCCGCATTTGATCTAGGGGACGGAAGCGGCGTAACATCTGTTTTTCTGAGCAATTCTGCAGGTCGCCTCGATGGAAGCTCCGCGATTCCAGCACCTCTTGGCGCGCATTGGTGTCCTGCGTCATCCGTGTGACCTCGATCTCCTGCTGTTCTTCCATCGTCATCCGCAGTCCCTGCTCACGACCGAGCGGCTCGCCGCCTACGTCGGGTACGATCTCAATCAGATCGCCCGCTCGCTCGATCGGCTGACCGACGCCGGCCTCTTGAAATGCTCCCAGAACCCGACGCGCGACGCGCGAATGTACGTCCTCCTAACCCCCGGCACCGCATGGCTCGTCTCGCTCATCGACATTGCCTCCACGCCTGACGGACGCAGACGTCTCCTCGACGCGATGAAGGAAGAAGCATCGGAGCCCGAAACCTCCAGCGATCACTCGAGGCCTTCGAACGCGCTGACGCGCCGGCGCCGGCGCACGATCAACTCCAGAAGGTAGTCATGGCAGAACAAGATCTCGTCAGAACCGGCGTTCCTGGATTGGATGGGATTCTCAACGGCGGAATTCCGCGCGGGAACGTGATCGTCGTCGAAGGACCGGCGGGCAGCGGCAAGACGACGCTGGGCCTGGAATTCGTCTACCGGGGCGCGAGGGAGTTCAACGAGCCCGGCGTCATCGTCCTGTTCGAGGTGTCGCCGAGCAAAATCGTCCGCGATGCGGGGCGATTCGGCTGGGACCTGCTGGAGCTCGAACGGCAGGGCAAGGTCAAGATCATTTTCACGACGCGGTCGGTGCTGCAGCAGGAGCTTCAGCAGAGCGACAGCCTGTTGCTCGCCGAGGCGGCGCGGATCGGCGCGCGGCGGATGTTCATCGACTCGCTGCCGCCGCTTCGGATCGACGGACCGACCGGCGAGGACGGCAACGGCGCCGCGGCGCGCGAGATGTTTCATACGCTCGTCCAGGGATTGCACCGCGAGAATCTCACGGCGCTGCTGGCGGTGGAATTGCCGGGGCTCGAACGGGCTCGGCATGCCTCGCCTCCGATCGAGGAATTCGTCGCCGACACGATCATCGTCGTCCGCATCGTGGAGGCGCAACGCGCTGCGACCCGATCCATCGAGATCGTGAAGTCGCGCGGCCACGATTTTCAAATGGGCAACCACTCGTTTCGTATCGTCGACGGACGTGGGCTCGAGGTGTACAAACGCGTGCAGGCGCCGCGCGGCTGGAGCCGCGAGATGGCCGCGGCGTATGACCCGACGACGCGCGTGCCGACTGGCGTGCCGGGCCTGGACGATCTCGTGAACGGCGGCTATTTCCTCGGCAGCACGACGCTCGTCGTCGGCGTTTCCGGTGTGGGCAAGAGCGTGATGGCGCTCCAATTCATCGCGGAGGGCGCCCGGCGAAGCGAGCGCAGCCTCATCATGAGCCTGGACGAGACGCCGGCGCAGATCACGCGCAACGCCGGAACGATCGGGATCGATCTGGAAAAGGAAATCGCGCGGGACGTCGTGAGTGTCCAGTACGATGCGCCGCAGGAGATCGAGATCGATCGCCATTTCGCGCAAATCGAGCATATCGTCGAGGAGTTCCAGCCGAAGCGCGTCGTCATCGATAGTCTGTCGACTTACGGATCGGCGCTGGGATCGTCGAGGCGACTCTTCCGGGATTTCTTCCACGCGCTGGTCGTGCTCATGAAAGAGCACCAGGTTGCGGCGGTCTACAACCACGAGAATCCGGAGATTCTGGGTATGTCGTCGATGGCGGGCGAGTACGGCATGAGCTCGCTCGTCGACAACATCCTGCTCTTGAACTGGGTCGAGCTCAGCGACGAGTTCCGCCTGGCCCTCACTGTCGCCAAGATGCGGGCGAATCCGACCAGACGCATGACGTCCGAATGTGAGGTCGTGAACGGCCTGGGGATGCGCATCCTGCCGCGTCAGGTGCCGCCGGCGGCGCTGCCGTTCAGCGCCTATTACAGCCTGGTTTCACGGTCGCCGGAGCGTCACACGATGCGCCCCGCGGTGCACGAATGAACGTTCCCGATCGATGAAAAACATTTCTCGATAGCCAAAGTACGGTGGTGTATAAACGCGCCCAGCAAGGAGGGTTGCATGAGACGTTCATTCGCGACGACGTTGTTTGCGGCAGGCGCTCTTGCGTTCGCGTTTGCGGTGAGTGCGCAAGAGGGACAGGCGCCGAAAGAGCACACGATGACCGGATGTTTACAGAAGGGGACGGCGACGAACACCTACCTGGTGAACAGCACCGCGGAGAAAGGGCCGAAGACGATCGGGATCGTCGAGTCGAAGGCCAACCTCGCCCCTCACGTCGGTCACAAAATCGACATCACCGGCACTGCAATTCCGGCCAAGGAAGCGGAGAACGCCAAGCCGACCCCGCCCAAGGCGGACCATTACATGAGGCTCAGCGCGATCAAGATGGTCTCGAGCTCCTGCCCCTAGTCGGTCAGCGGACGACGCGGCGCGCCGCACCGCGCCGTCCGCGCACTACTCGTTCGCTCCAAACTGCTTGACGTCTTCCGGCCCTTCCTTCAGCACGACGGGGCCTTCCCCTTGAACCTGTCGCCGAATGAGATCGACCACGTCTGGATTCGCTAACGTGGTCACGTCACCGGTATCCATGGAATTCGAGATCGCCGCGAGGACGCGGCGCATGATCTTGCCCGATCGCGTCTTCGGCAAGTCGGGGACGATATGGACCGACTTCGGACGCGCGATCTTTCCGATCATGGTTTCGAGAGTCGTGATGACCGCGCCGGTCACCCGTGGTCCATCCGAGACGCCAGGCTTCAGCGAGACATACACGACCGGCATCCTGCCGCGTATTTCGTCGACGGCCGGCACGACAGCCGCCTCGGCGACTTCCGGCACCGTGAGACACGCCGACTCGAGCTCTTTGGTTCCCAGCCGATGGCCCGCCACGTTGATGACATCGTCGACCCGGCCAAGAATGCGGAAGTAGCCGTCGGGTGGGAGCACAGCGCCGTCCGCCGCAAAGTACGGCCAATCATGCCAATCCTTGCTGTGCTTGTTCGTGCAGTACTTCTGGTAGTACTGCTTGACGAAGCGATCGGCGTCGCCCCAGATGGTCTGCATGATGCCGGGCCACGGGTTCCGAATACAGATGTTCCCGGCGCGACCCGATCCCGCCGGAAGCTCTTTGCCCTCCTCGTCGTAGATGACCGGATAGATGCCGAGCGCACCCGGTCCAGCGCTTCCCGGCTTCATGGGATCGAGCGCGGGGATCGTGGTGCAAAGGAATCCACCGTTCTCCGTCTGCCACCACGTGTCGACGATGACAGCTTCCCGCTTGCCGACGGCCTCGTAGTACCAGCGCCAGGCCTCGGGCTCGATCGGCTCGCCGACGGTGGTCATGTGCTTGAAACGATAGTTGGACTTCTTCGGCTCGTCCGGACCGGCCTTTCTCAGCATGCGGATCGCGGTTGGCGACGTGTGAAAGATATTCACATCGAGCTGTTCGGCGATTCGCCATGGCCGTCCGGCGTCCGGATAGTTGGGGACTCCCTCATACAGGACGCTCGTCGCCGCGAGGGCGAGCGGACCGTACACGATGTACGAGTGTCCCGTGATCCAACCGATGTCGGCCATGCACCAGTACACGTCTTCGGGATGAATATCCTGGTAGTACTTCGAGGTCCCGGTGACGTACGCCAGATAGCCTCCGGTACGATGCTGGCACCCTTTCGGCTTTCCCGTCGTTCCGCTCGTGTACATGAGGAACAGCGGGTCTTCGGCATCCATTGAGACGGGATCGACTTTCGCGCGCTTGAACTTCGCGACGACCTCGTCCATGAAGTAATCGCGGCCCGAGATCATCGACGTCTTCGAAAGATACTGGCCGTGATAGCGGCGCCACACCAATACCTTCTCGACTGTGTGACCCTCCTTCTCGGCGACGCCGACAGCGATGTCGGCGCTCGGTTTGTGGTCGACGATCTTCCCATTGCGTTGGTAGCCGTCGGCGTAGATCATCACGCGGCTTCGCGAATCGGCGGCGCGCAGCCCGGCCGCCTCGCCGCTGAATCCGCCGAAGACGACCGAGTGAATGATCCCCAGCCGCGCGCAGGCGAGCATCGTGATCGGGAGCTCCGGGATCATCGGCATGTGAATCGTGACCCGATCGCCGGTCTTCAGACCGCAGAAATCGCGGAGAACCGCGGCCACTTCGTTGACGCGCGTGAAGAGCTCCTGGTAGGTCACCGCATAGATCGGCTCGTCTTCCGGCTCGGGGACGAAGATCAACGCGGCCTTGTTCTTGTGTTTCGCAAGATGCCGGTCGACGCAGTTGTAGCAGACGTTGAGCCTCCCGCCGACGAACCACTTCCAGAATGGTGGATTGCTCGTATCGAGCGTCGTGTGCCAATAGCGATCCCAGGTCAGCATGTCCGCGTATTCACGAAAGCACTCGGGAAAATGTCGCTCGCTGAACCGGTCCCGCACGGCCGGGTCGGCGACATTCGCCTGCGCGATGAATCTGGCGGTCGGACGGACGTACTCTTCTTCCTTCCAGTGAACGGCAATCTGCGCCTCGCTGGCTTCGGCTCCGCGTTCAATCGCCATGTTCGTGATCTCCTCGTGCTTTTCGGAAGTCTATCTGATGTCGAGAACCTTCGCCGTCAGCAGTGTGAGATCGTCCGGCTGCGGCTGACCGGCGAGATCGTGCTGAACGTCGGTGAGGATCGCGTCGAGGAGCGAGGCGCCGCCCGCGGACGCCACTTCGATGGCGCGCGCCAGCCGCGGTTCCGCACAATCGTCATCGCCGGCGAGCACTTCTGAGACGCCGTCGGTGTAGAGCAGCATCTGATCGCCCTCGGCGATGCGGACATCCCGGACTTCCCACATCGCCGTCGAGATCACCGGCGAGACGAGCGGACCGGTGCTGTCGAGCCAGGCGAGCTCGCGCGTGGCGCCCCACAGCGCGATCGACGGATGACCCGCGTTCACGTAGCGCAGGCGGTTGTCGTCCGGCGCGACCAGCACGGCGACGAGCGTGACGAATCGATCCGGGCTGAACGCCGCGAGTCCCACCCACGTTCGCTGCACGACGGCGAGCGGATCGAAGCCGTCGACGTGCGAGGCGTGGAACGCGCTCTTCACGATGCCGGTCAGCATTGCCGCCGACACGCCGTGGCCGGAGACGTCGGCGATCAGCAACGCGGTCTGTCCGGGTTTGGCCGCGGCGTAGTCGCACAAATCACCGCCGAGCGCCGAGCATGGCGAATAGCGGCAGCTGATCGCGACGCGATTCACGATCGCGTCGGGCGCGGGCAAGAGGCTTTGCTGGAACGCGCGCGCTTCGCCCATCTCGGTTTCGAGCCGCTGCAGGTGACGGCGATGCTCCTCGCGGCGCCATCGCAGCTCGACACACCGCTCCACCAGCGTTTTCAGCACTTCACGATCGAACGGCTTCTGGATGAAGAAGAACGCCGGACTGCGGATCGCGCGGACCAGTTTGTCGTCGAGATCGTCGACGCTGCCGGTCATCAAGATGACGTCGAGCCCAGAAAAGCGCGCTTTCAGCTGCGCCAAAAGCTCGAAGCCGTCCAGATCGGGCATCCGGATGTCGATGATCGCCAATTCCGGAT
>Ga0114129_10007026_pt1 | contig 16028 bp, 19 predicted proteins | sample RhiMetdeltSRZDD1_FD_80071 | JGI IMG/M metagenome (GOLD analysis project Ga0114129, IMG submission 80071) | Populus rhizosphere microbial communities from Tennessee, USA - Rhizosphere MetaG P. deltoides SRZDD1 (version 2) (version 2) | ecosystem: Host-associated > Plants > Roots > Rhizosphere >... | reverse complement strand
TCGCGAGAAGCTCTACGACTTCACGCGCGACTTCCTCGGTCTCACCGCGGCCGAAGGGAGCGCATCCCGCCAGCGTCCTGATCTCGCGAGAACCGCGAGCGGTCGGGGTGCCGGGATTTGAACCCGGGACCTACAGTCCCCCAGACTGTTGCGCTACCAGGCTGCGCTACACCCCGTGCGAAGTCACAGTCTAGTGCGATGAACGCGCGCGATCTCACTCGCAACGCGACGGATTCACGAGAGCGCGCTCTTGCGCGTCTTCATGCACGCATCCGCGCGTGTACGAAGTGCGTCGAAGCCGGCTACCTTCCGTCCGCATTTCCGGTCGTGGCGGGCAATGCGAGCGATCGCGTGATGATCATCGGCCAGGCACCAGGTGCTGTTGAGCTCACGACTGGTCTGCCGTTCTCAGGCCGCGCCGGGGCCGAGCTGCGGCGATGGCTGGCCGTCGCGGGCATCGATGAAGCGCACCTGCCGTATCGCACGGCGATCACGAAATGCTTTCCGGGAAAGGCCGCGAGCGGAGCGGGGGATCGACGTCCGTCACCGCCGGAGGTCGAGTTGTGCGCGTCATGGCTTGATGCGGAGCTCGCCCTCGTGCGACCGCGTGTCGTGCTGCTCGTGGGCACGCTCGCGATCGAGCGGTTTTGGGGAAAGGTGCCGCTGAGCGAAGTCGTCGGCAAGAGCCGCGTGGAAGACGAGCGCGTGCTCATCCCGCTCCCGCATCCGAGCGGCGCGTCGCGGTGGCTTAACGACCAGGAGAACCGAGAGCGACTCGCCCGCGCGTTGGCGCTCGTGCGGCGGGCCGTTCGAAGACTTGACAATGCAGGCAGCGCAGCGAGAATGCATCGAAGCACGTGACGCTCACTCAACACCCCAGCGCAGGAGCCGCAGTGGACGACGAGTTTCTGACCACGGACGAGGTGGCGCGGCGTCTTCGCGTCCACCCCACCACGATCCTGCGTCGACTCGGCGCGGTGGATGACCCAGATCCGACCCGCATCCCTGCAGTTCGCGTTGGCCGGATCTGGCGGATCCCCCGCAAAGAGTTCGAGGAATGGCTCGCTCGCTCCAGCCAGACAGGTCGTCTGGCGGGCAGGCAGCGGCGGCTCTTCTGAGCTGCCGGACGAGCAAAGTGGGAAGGAGGTGAAAACCCAAATGCCAGCAAAGAAGAAGGCCAAGAAGGCAAAGAAGGCGAAGAAGAAGTAACTCCGCCCTTGTGAGGTGTGGCGCCGCGGGCGGGCGGCGCCCTACCCAGCTCATTTTCGCGGTATTTGGTCCTGGGACTGGTTTCTCATAACGACTTTTGTCTCGGTCTCGTTCAATAGAGCGGGATGAACGGGCCAAACGTCGTGCGCTGGATGCGCACACTCCTCGTCTGCCTGACGCTTGCCCTGTCGAGCGTCGTTGCCGCGCCGGCCGCGCCAGCTGCGGCCGCGGTGTCGGACGACATGATGCTGCTCGCCAACCAGCTGCGGTATGCGAGCGGGGCCCCCACCTTGACCCCCGATTCGCGGATCGTCGCAGCAGCTCAGAACCACGCCAATTACAGCTCGGCGAACGGCCAGGGCGGCCACTTCGAGACCGCGGGCCTGCCCTACTACACCGGCTACTCGGCGCGCGATCGCGTCGCGGCGATGGGACTCACGACCACGTTCGTGAGTGAGGTTGCCACGGGCGGCGCGAGTGGTGTCGCGGGAGTGCGTCAGCTGTGGGACGCCCCGTATCACCGGCTGGGGATGATGCACCCAAGCGCTTCGTCGATGGGGTGGGGCTTCTCGACGCTCAACGGTCGCAACACGACGGTCGGCGACATCACCTACGACTTCGGCATCCGTTCTGTCGATTTCGTGCGCTCACCTGCGCACAACCAGACGAACATCCCGACATCGTGGAGTGGGAACGAATCACCCAGTCCGCTGCCGGCGGGAGCATCGCGACCGGTCGGCTATCCGATCATGGTCGTCTACTCCGGCGGGCAGAACGTCGTCATGCGCGGCGCCGAGGTCGTCGCTCCCGGCGGCGTGCGCCTACCGATCTACTACGCACCGCAGCAGTTCGAATACGACTACCAGGTGATCATTCCGCAGCGTCCGCTCGCCGCGAACACGACCTATCACGTGCGCTTCGATATCACCGTCGCCGGAACATGGCTGACGAATGAGTGGGACTTCAGCACCGGCTCGACGATCGTCGGTGGTGGTGGCAGCAGTGGCGGTGGGGGCTCGACGCCGCCTCCCGCGGCCGACAACGGGCTGCACTCCGCCTGGATGTCGCAGACGCCTCTTCCGGCGTTCCAGCCCGCGGCGACGCAGAGCGTCAGCATCCTGTTCCGCAACTCGGGCACGAAGACCTGGCAAAGGGGCGTAGCCGGCAGTCAGGTCGCGCTTGGCATCAACGGCGACGACACGACCTTCAGCACGCTCGGGATGAACGTCGGCTGGCCGTCCGCCAATCGCGTCGCGGTGCAGAACGAGTCGTCCGTCGCACCCGGCGGGATCGCGTCGTTCACGTTCCAGATCAAGGCGCCGTTCTCCGCGGGTCTTGTGAACATCCCGCTGCGACCGGTCGTCGATGGTGTGGCGTGGCTCGAGGACCAGGGCATCACCGTGCCGGTGATGACCACCGTGAACTATCACAGCCGCTGGCTCACGCAGTCGCCGTATCCGACGCTGCGCCCGGGCCAGGTCAGTGGTCAGCTTCAGATCAGCTTCGTCAACACGGGTAGCCAGACGTGGACCAAGGGACTGCTCGGCCAGGAAGCGCGACTCGGCGTGAACCGCGACAACGAGACGTGGGCCGGCCTCGGGGTCGGATGGCCGTCCGCGAATCGCGTCGCTTTCCAGAGCGAGGCGAGCGTGCCGCCGGGCGGCGTTGGGACCTTCGTGTTCCAGGTCCGCGCGCCGATGACACCGGGCGTGTACGCGATCAACCTGCGGCCGGTCATCGATGCCGTCACGTGGATGGAGGACCAGGGCGTCTTCCTCTATGTGACGGTGGTCCCCTAACTAGCTGCGGAACAGCACCTCAAAAGTCTCGCCGCACTTCGGGCATTTCACCGTGGCGGCATAGGGCGGATTCGGCGGCACGTCGAGGTGCTCGCGCGTGACCGAACGCGGACCGACCTTCGCGCCGCAGTACGGACAGCTCACCTGGTAGTCGAGGAATGCATGGCGGTCGACCTCGATGCGGCGACGGGAATCGGTGACGGCCATCTGCGGCTAGTCTAGGTCGATGGCCGCGCCGAAGGGTCGCAACAAGATCGCGACCGAGACCACGACGTTGAAGGTCGGCGGCACCGCGCCCGACTTCACGCTTCGCGCGCACGATGGAACTGAGGTCACGCTCTCGAAGCTGCGGGGCCAGCGAGTGGTGCTCGCGTTCTTCGCCTTCGCGTTCACGAATACCTGAAACAGCGAAGCGCCCGCGCTCAACGCTCTCCAGGAGCGTTTTGCCGGCGGGAGTGCCCAGGTCGTGGGCATCTCATGCGACAGCGTGTACACGCTCAAGGCCTGGGCCGAGTCTCTGGGCGGCACGAAGTACCCGCTGTGCAGCGACTTCTGGCCGCACGGGAAGGTCACGCAGGCCTACGGCGTCTTCAACGCGGACATCGGACGACCGGAGCGGGCCATCATCGTCGTGGATGCCGCCGGGATCGTGCGCTACATCGACGTACATCAGCTGCGCGAGGTGCCGGACGAAGAGGAGATCGCCCAGGCACTAGAGAAATGCGACTAGGCGCGTAGCGGCCGCACGGCCTATCCGCGTGTTGGGATGAGGTAGGCCTTTCCTTCTGACGCGATCGTGAAAGAGACCTGGTCGCCCTCCGTCACACCGGGAAGCGTGTCGCCGCGGACCAAGACATCCACTCCACAGTCGACGACGCTGATCTCGCCTGTCTCGCGGACGGTGCCGCTCACGGTCGTCCCCGGGCCGATCACCGCGCCGGGCTTCATCGCGCTCGCGACGGGTTGCACGTCCTTCGCCGCGTACTCGATGGCCATCGTGACCCGGTCGCCGATGGAGAGACGGTGCTTCCGCACCGCGCCGGTCGCGTCCTGTCCGCGCAGGTCCATGCGCGCCGGGCCCTCACCGACCCGCAGCGTCACGATGATGTCGCCTCGTGTGCCGTCGAGCACGACGACGATCCCGCGCGATGCCTTCTGCCGCCACTTCTCGATGAATGCGAGCTGCTCGAAGTCGAGCATGTCGCCGATACGATAGCCACGTGGCGCTGAAGGCCGCGTTCTTCGATGTCGGTGACACGCGCCGTGCTTGGCGTGCGCTCCGCACACACTTCCTTGTCCGGCGGTGGTGGCGCTGCTAGACCGTGAGCAGCGTGTCGTGTCGCTGTCTCTCCAACTGCTCGTGTATCTAGGCCGCTGACGCGGCCGCGGACGCTCGTCCGCACGTTGCTCTCGCGAATTTGTGTGGAGGTGAAGCTATGGGCCAGTACGCGCATCCCGAAACGCTTGTCGAGACTGATTGGCTCGCCGAGCATGCGAGCGATCCCAAGGTCCGGATCTTCGAGGTCGACGTCGACACGACTTCGTACGACCAGGGCCACGCTGCCGGCGCGATCGGCGTGAACTGGAAGAGCGACCTGCAGCAGCAGCCCGTTCGCGATCTTCTCGACAAGAAGCAGCTCGAGGAGTTCCTGTCGAAGAACGGGGTCACGAAGGACACGACCATCGCGGTTTTCGGCGACAACAACAACTGGTTCGCCGCGTGGTTCCTCTGGCTCCTGAAGTACTACGGGCACAAGGATGTCCGTCTCGTGAACGGCGGCCGCGCGAAATGGGTCGCAGAGGGTCGACCGCTCGTCACCGAGAAGCCGACGTTCCAGCGGAGCGAGTACAAGGCGCAGGGACCCGATGCTTCGATCCGCGCCCTGCGCGATTACGTTCTGGAGAAGGTGACGGGCAACGGCACGAAGATCATCGACGTGAGATCGCCGAAGGAGTACTCGGGCGAGCTGCTGGCGCCGGAGGCCCTTCCGCAGGAGGGCGCGCAGCGCGGCGGACACATCCCCGGCGCGCAGAACGTTCCGTGGGCGACCGCGGTCGCCGAGGACGGGCGCTTCAAGAGCGCGGACGAGCTGAAGGCGATCTACGAGGGCAAGGGGCTGAGTCGCGGCACCGAAACGATCGCCTACTGCCGCATCGGCGAGCGCAGCGCGCACACCTGGTTCGTGCTGCGCTATCTGCTGGGCCACGAGCGGGTCCGCAACTATGACGGCTCGTGGACCGAGTGGGGCAGTCTCATCGGAGTGCCGATCGAGAAGGGCTAACACGCCCGCAGCATCATGTGCCGGTGGAGACGGAACGCCGGCGGGCGGAGATGCTGCGCCTGCTCGAGCGGTTTGGCATTCGCGATCGTCGCGTCCTCGACGCCATGGCGCGCGTGCCGCGCGAGGAGTTCGTCTCGCCGGCCGATCGTGAGGTCGCGTACGGCGACCACGCGCTGTCGATCGGCGAGGGACAGACGATCTCGCAGCCATACGTCGTCGCGCGCATGACCGAGCTGCTCGCGACGGAGCCGGGCCAGCGCGTCCTCGAGGTCGGCACCGGCTCGGGGTATCAAGCCGCGGTGCTCGCCGGGCTCGTACGAGAGGTGATCTCGATCGAGCGGCATGCCTCTCTCGCGGAGGCCGCGCGCGATCGTCTGGAGCGCCTCGGGTATGCGAACGTCCGGGTGATCCGTGCCGATGCATCTCTGGGCTACCCACCCGAGGCGCCGTACGACCGCATCCTCATCACCGCGGCCGCGCCGGCCATCGACCCGGCGCTCGCGCAACAGCTCACCGCCGAAGGTCGCATCGTCGCGCCGGTCGGTGATCTCGATCTGCAGGAGCTCGTCGTGCGCGATCTGCGCGGCAACGACCAGCGCTACGGAGCGGTGAAATTCGTGCCGCTCCGTGGCGAGGCAGGATTCAGGGGATGAGCGCACTCGTCTTCGAAGGGGGCCGTATCCACGTCGGCGACGGGACCAGCGCTGAGGCACTGCTCGCGCGTGACGGACGCGTCGCTGCCGTCGGCCGTCGCGATGAGATCCGGCGCGAAGCCGGTGGCGCGGAGGTGGTGAACCTGCGCGGCGGCCTGATGGTCCCCGGCTGGTTCGACGCGCACGTGCACTTCGTCTGGTGGGCGCAGCAGATGGCACGACTTGACGTCGCGGACACGACGTCGCTGGAACAGGCGCTGGACCGCATCGCGGCCTTCGTTCGTCCGCTCCCGGATGGGGCATGGGTGCTCGGTGGCCGTTTCGACAAGAACAACTGGGGCCGCTGGCCGACCGCGGTCGATCTCGATGCCGTGACCGGTGGCCATCCTGCGGTGCTGCGCAGCCGCGACGGCCACTCGCGCTGGCTCAACAGCGCCGCGATCGCGCGCGCGGGCATCACGCGGGACACCGCCGTGCCCGACGGCGGCGCGATCTTCCGCGATGACCGTGGCGAGGCGACCGGTGTGCTCCAGGAGAACGCGAATGGGATCGCCGATGCGGTCATCCCGCCGCCCACCGACGACGAGATGCTTGCCGACGCACGGCGCGGGCAAAGCGAAGCATGGCGGCGCGGTATCACCGGTCTCGAGGACCTCGACCAATTCATGGGACGATCGCCGGTCGCGGTGCTGGCGCGGATGCGCGACGCGGGAGAGCTCGCGCTCCGCGTTCACATGGGGATCCCGCACGCGCGGCTTGGCGACGCGCTGGAGCGGCACATGCGCACCGGCGAGGGAGATGAGTGGCTGCGGACCGGCCACCTCAAGATCTTCACCGACGGCGCCCTCGGCTCCCAGACGGCCGCGCTCGAAGAGCCGTATGAAGGATCGCGCGACCGAGGCATTCTCACGATCGAGCCGGGCCTGCTGGCGCGGGATGTCGCCCTCGCGGCAGCCGCAGGGATCGCCGTGGCGATCCACGCGATCGGCGATCGCGCGGTCCATGTCGCGCTCGACGCGATCGAGCCGACGCGAGCGACCGCGCCGCGGCTGCGACAGAAGATCGAGCACGTGCAGCTGGTGCGCGCGGACGACCTCGCACGCTTCGGCGCGCTCGGTGTCGTCGCGTCAATGCAGCCGATCCACGCCACGAGCGACCGCGACCTGGCGGATCGCTACTGGGGCGCCTCGCGCGTCGCGCGCGCGTACCCGTGGCGCACGCTGCGACGCACCGGTGCCGTGCTTGCGTTCGGATCGGATGCTCCGGTCGAGCCGATCGACCCGCTGCTGGGGATCCACGCCGCGGTCACGCGACGGCGGCCACAGGACGACGACGCATGGCGTCCGGAGCAGCGGCTGACGCTCGACGAGGCGCTCGCCGGATACGCGGCGGGTCCGGCCTACGCGATGCTGAGCGAGCGCTTCGCGGGCACCCTGCGCGTCGGGATGCGCTGCGACGCGACCGTCGTCGATCGCGACCTCGCGCGGTGCTCGGAGGACGAGCTCCTCGACGCACGCGTGCGCGCGACCGTCACGAACGGCGTAGTGCGCTTCGCCGACGGACTCGGCTAGCGCTCCGCCGCGACCGGCTCGAGGACGATGACCGGGATCTGGCGGCGCTTCACCTCTCGCTCGTAGGCGCCAAAGAACGGCATCGTGCTGGTGTGCACCTTGAGCAGCCGCTCGCGCTCCGCGCCCTCGCTCGTGCGCGCCCGCGCGCTGAAGCGCTCGCCGCCGACCTCGACGGTCGCGATCGGATCCGCCAGCAGGTTGTGATACCAGTCGGGATGCGTCGGTGAGCCGCCCTTCGAGGCCATGACGATGTAGCGGCCGCCGTCGCGGGAGTAGTTGAGGGGCGTGACACGAGCGCGCCCCGTGCGCGCACCCTTCGTCGTCAACAGGAGTACCGGACTCTTGCGCGACGGCACACGGCCGCCGTTCTTCCGGAACTGCTCGATGACCGGACGGTTCATCGCGTCCCAGTCGCGCTCTTCTGGCATCAGTTCAACGTCACGCGCCCCTCGCCGTGCGCACGCAGGCGAACGAGCAGGTCGCGTAGGAGCGTGGTCTCGCGCTCGAGGAGGTTCTTCTCCGCTTCAAGGCGCGCGGCATCGCTCGGCAGCTCGAGCAGCCGCTGGCGCTCGAACGCGTCCACCGCCAGGCTGGCGGCGATCCGGTAGGCCGCCTCGCGCGGTGGCACGGTCGCGAGCTCGTCCACGATGGCGCGGTCGCCGCGGGCGTCGTCGGTGACCGCCATCACCGCGACGAGATACTGGCCGTACGCCTCGACGGCGACGGCCGCACGATCCTGCACCGCATTTCCCTCTTCCTCAGCGAGGTAGCGCACGCGGCCGACGAGATAGGGCTCGGTGTCGGGGATCGACTGCTCGATGGCGAAGCGGCGGCCGCCGCGTACCACGATGTATGAGCGACCGTCGGACAGCGGCGAGAACGCCATGATCTTCGCTTCGGTCCCGATCGCATGCGGTTCGGCGGTCCCGCCGACGTCCTGTCCCGACCGGATCAGCACGACCCCGAAGGGGCGATCCGCGTCCATGCATCGCCGCACCAGCAGGCGGTAGCGCGGCTCGAAGATGTGCAGCGGCAGCAGCATCTCGGGGAACAGCACCGTGGTCAGCGGAAAGAGCGGAAGCAGCTCCGCCATCGTCGCAACGGTACTCTCCGCCCGTGACTCCGCCAGCCACCGGCGCGCTCGACGGGATACGCGTCCTCGATCTCACCAGGGCGCTCGCGGGACCGTACTGCACGCTCATGCTCGGCGACCACGGCGCGGACGTCATCAAGGTCGAGATGCCGGGGACAGGCGACGAGACGCGTGACTGGGCTCCCCCGAGCATCAGAGGCGTCTCGGCGTACTACCTGTCGATCAATCGGAACAAGCGCAGCGTCACCATCGACCTGAAGAACTCGGACGGCAAGCGCGTACTCGAGCGCCTCATCGAGAAGAGCGATGTTGTTGTCGAGAACTTCAGCCCCGGGACGCTCGCGCGCCTGGGCTTTCCCGACGAACGCGTGCGCGCCATCAATCCGCGAGCGATCCTCTGCCACATCAGCGGCTTCGGTCAGGACGGCCCAGGACGCGCGTGGCCCGCGTACGACCTGATCGTGCAGGGGATGGGCGGGATCATGAGCCTCACCGGCGAGCCGGGCAGCGATCCGGTGATGGTCGGCGTGCCGCAGGCCGACATGGTCGCTGGCATGTTCGCCGCGTTCGCGATCGCCGCGGCGCTGCACGCGCGAGAGCGGACCGGCGAGGGGCAGGTCATCGACGCGACGATGATCGGCGGGCAGGTCGCGCTGCTCTCGCGCCAGGCCGCGCGCTTCTTCGCCGACGGCACGGTTCCGCGGCCTGAGGGGAACGTGCACGCGTCGATCGTTCCGTACCAGACGTTCCGCGCGAGCGACGGGCACATCAACGTCGGCGTCGCGAACAATGCGCTCTTCGAGCGGTTCTGTCGGGCGCTCGATCTGGAGGAGCTGCTCGAGGACGAGCGCTTCACCGACAATCCGAAGCGGGTCGCGCATCGCAGGGAGATCGTCCCGATCATCGAGCGACGTGTGAAGACCCTCACGAAGGCGGAGGTCGTTCGGCGCCTGCGCGAGGCCAACGTCCCGGTCGGGCCGATCAACGCGCTCGATGAAGTGTTCGCGGATCCCGTCGTGCGACATCTCGGACTGATCGCGGAGGTCGACCACCCCGCCGCCGGCCGCGTGCGTGCGCCGGGCATCCCCGTGCGTCTCTCCGGCACGCCGCCCTCGATCCGGCGTCATCCACCCGAGCTCGGCGAGCACACCGACGAGATCCTGCGTGAGTTCGGCTACGCGACGGAGGAGATCGCGGCCCTCCGCCGTGACGGCGCGGTCTGAACAGCACGGGGCTGCTCCAGCAGCCGAGGCGACGGCCGCTATGGCTCGTCGGCATCCTCACCGTCCTGTCTCTAGGCGCCTACATCCCGATCTGGTTCGGGCTGTCCTGGGCAGAGCTGAGACGCGAGACCGACGACATGAGCATGTCGCCGCTCGCGCACGCGCTCTCCATCTTCGTCCCCGCCTACGGGCTCTGGCAGGCCTACCGCCACTTCGCGCTGCTCGACACGCTGCGGCGTAAGGTCGATCCCGAGCACGGCGTCGACGCGCTGACCGGCGCCATCGGCACCGGGATCTGGTGGTTGACGTTCACGCACTACTCGACCGATCCGATCTTCGTGGTGCTCGACGCGATCGAGCTCGCGGCCGGCACCGCGCTCATCGTCTACGGTCAGCACGCCCTGAATGGATACTGGCGTTCACGTCCGGGTCCCGCGGTGGAGGAGAGGATGACCGAACTCGACTGGCTCGCGCTGGGTGTCGCAGTGAGCTACGCGCTGCTCACGTTCCTCGGCGTGCTCACGGCGCCGGCGCCGCAATGAAGAACATCCTGGTCGTCGGCTCGCTTGCGTACGACGACGTGCAAACACCCGTCGAGCATCGGACCAATGTGCTGGGCGGGGCGGCGTCCTACTTCGCCATCGCGGCGGGGCTGTATGCGCCCGTGCGCCTGGTCGGTGTCATCGGCGACGACTTCCGCGAGGCGGACGTGCACCGCCTGCGCGCGCGCGGGATCGATCTCGCCGGTCTGGAGCGGCGACCGGGTGGGTCGTTCCGCTGGCTCGGAAAGTACGACTACGCGATGAATACTGCAGAGACGATCAACACCGACCTCGGCGTGTTCGCCGATTGGCAGCCGAAGGTGCCCGACGCATTTGCCGACAGCGACTTCGTGTTCCTCGCAAATATCGATCCCGAGATCCAGCTTGCCACGCTGCGCAGCGTGCGCGCGCCGAAAGCCGTAGCGCTCGACACGATGAACTACTGGATCGATCACAAGCGCGAAGCGCTGCTCGAGGTCATCTCGCACGTCGACATCGTCAGCGTGAACGAGTCGGAAGCGAGGCAGCTCTGCGACACCGTCAGCGTCCCCAAGGCCGCGCGCGAGATCCTCGCGCTGGGACCGCGCGCTGTCGTCGTGAAGCGCGGCGAGTACGGCTCGGTGCTCTTCACGCGCGCGTTCTCGTTCTGGTCGCCGGCGTTCCCATTCGATGAGGTCATCGATCCGACCGGGGCGGGAGACAGCTTCGCGGGAGGCTTCCTGGGCCATCTCGCGGAGTCCGGCTCCGTGGACGACCGCGCGCTCCGCCGTGCGACGCTCCACGGCACCGTGTGCGCCTCGTTCGCTGTCGAAAGCTTCAGCGTGGACGGTATCGAGGCCGCGACCCCGACGGACGTCGCCGCGCGCTATCGGGTGCTGCAGGACCTCGTCAAGGTCTAGGTCCAGGCAGGGAACCGGGCGCCGTGGGCGGTGTAAAGGGGTTGAGAACCGACTCCGTGGAGGGCCGGCCGACGGAGGATGCCGCACTCGTGGAACGCTCGAAGAACGGCGATCAGGACGCCTACGGCGAGCTCGTGACCCGCTACCAAGCGATCGCGGCACGCACGGCATACGTGATCACCGGGACGGCGGCCGACGCCGAGGACGTCGCGCAAGACGCGTTCGTCAAGGCCTATTACGCGCTCGACCGCTTCCGCTCGGGCGCGCCCTTCCGGCCCTGGCTGCTCCGGATCGTCGCGAACGAGGCCATCAACCGCCGTAAGGCGGCCGGCCGGCGACCGACGGTCGGACTCAGCGTCGTCGAGGACCGCGCCTCGGGCGACACGGCCCTGTCACCCGAGGCGTCGGCCCTCGCTCAGGAGCGCCGCGAGGTCGTGCTCGACGCGCTTCGGAAGATGCGCGAGGAGGACCGGCTCGTGATCGCGTACCGCTACTTCTTCGATCTCTCTGAGGTCGAGATGGCGGAAGCGCTCGGCGTTGCGCGCGGTACCGTGAAGTCGCGACTCTCGCGGGCGATCGCAAGGCTGCGCGCCGCGATGGAAGGAGACCAGCTCCATGACGCGTGAGCGCATGACCGAGCAGGAGCTCGACGCGACGCTTGCCGACCTCGGCGAGCGCCTCGCGTATCCGCGTCCAACGCGGCTGGCCGATGCCGTGAGCGCACGCCTGCGAGAGCCGCGTGCGGGTCGCTGGTGGGATGCGGTGCGCTCGCCGCGATACGCGTTCGCGCCGCTCGTCGCGACGCTCGCCGTGTTCGCGCTCGTCATCGTCCTGGCCGTTCCTGGTGCGCGAGCCGCCGCGAGCGACTTCCTGCACGCGTGGGGGATCGACATCTTCCGCGTTCCGGCGATCGCGACGCCCGCCGTGAGTCCTTCACCGCGCTCAGGGCTCGGTGCGCTGACGACGCTCGCGGACGCTCGCGCTCGCGCGGGCTTCCCGGTGCGGGTACCGAGCGATCCGCGATTGGGGACCCCCGATGAGGTCTATCGCGAGGGGCCAGACGCGGGCGCGCGACAGCGGATCTCGCTCGTCTACGGGCAGCGTGCCGGCATCCCGATCTCGCATGAGCCTGGAGTGAGCGTGCTGGTCGTTGAGTTCCGCGGAACGGTCGATGAGAACCTCACCGGTGGCAAGGGCGTGGGGCCGGACACCAGGATCGAGAGCCTGAGCGTCAACGGGGGCCGCGGCCTGTGGCTCGAGGGCGCGCCACACCTGTTCTTCTATCGAGACCCGTCAGGGATCATCCAGACGGAGACCCTTCGCCTCGCGGGCAACACCCTCATCTGGGAGCAGGACGGCGTGACATTCCGTCTCGAGGCCCAGGTCTCGCGTGAGGACGCACTCCGGATCGCGGCGAGCTTCCGCTAGGGAACCTCCCGTGACCCCTTTCGCCTCCGCCGACGTACTAGGAGGTGAGCGGGCGGACAGATTCGCGCCTGACGAAACCCGTCACTTGACAGGTGGAATCGACGAGAATCGAATGTGCCCGCCGGAGGGGCAATGGCTAGGAGGTGGACAACGCTGTGAGTCTTCTTTCGAAGTTCTCGCGCCGCGGGTTCCTCAAGTACGGATCACTCTCGGGTCTTGCGGCCTTTGTGACGTCGTGCCTGTCGCAAAACGCGCCACCGGCGCCGTCGTCCGCGCCGACCGCAGCCGGCGGGTCCACGGCGGTCGTGACGCGCGCCGAGACGATCACCTGGAAGATCCAGTCTGGCTGGGCAGGCAACGACATCTTCCAGACGATGTTCCTTAACTGGAAGGCCAGCATCGAGGAGATGTCCGGCGGCCGCATCAAGATCGACGCGCTGCCGGTCAATACGATCACGAACAACAACGGAATGCTCGACGCCGTTCACGCCGGAACGCTTGACGGCGCGCATGAGGTCCCAGCCTACGGGCCATATCAAAAAGACCACGCCGCGAGCCTGGTCGGCACCGGTCCGATGATGGGCATGAGCGGCCAGATGTGGCTGTCGTGGTACTGGTACGGCGGTGGGCAGCAGCTCTACCAGAACCTCATCCAGCAGAAGCTCAAGCTCAACGTCGTGTCGTTCCTGCACATGCCCATGCAGAACCAGCCCCTCGGGTGGTTCAAGGACGAGATCAAGAGCGCGGATGACTTCAAGGGAATGAAGTTCCGGACCGTGGGCCTCGCGACCGGCATCTACCAATTCGCCGGCGCCAGTGTCATCGCGATCGCGGGCGCGGACGTAGCGTCTTCGCTCGACCGGGGCCTCATCGACGCGGCAGAATTCAACAACACGACCTCCGATACGGCGTATGGCTTGCCAGACGTCCGGAAGGTCTTGATGACTCAGTCGTATCACCAGCCGAGCGAGATCCTCTCGCTCGACCTCAACAAGACGAAGTTCGACTCGATGCCCAAGGACCTCCAGTCGATCATGAAGTGGTCGGTCATCGCCGCCTCCGCGGACGGCGAGTGGCTGCAGATGGCCAAGAACTCCGAGGACTACGCGAAGCTGGTCGCGCGCGGCATCAAGATCATCCCGGCGCCGCAGTCCGTGCGCGACAACCAGCTCAAGGCATGGGACTCGGTGATCGCGACCGAGTCGAAGGACAACCCGGAGTTCGTAGCGATCCTCAAATCGCAAAAGGCGTGGGCAGAGCGCATCTTCCCGTGGGCGGACACGATCAACATTCGCACGCCTGACCCCGTGTCCTACGCGGCACGACCGAAGATCTAGCGAGCCAAGCCGAGCCATAGGAACGATCCCCACGGGGTCCTGGGGAAACCCAGGGCCCCGTGGCATGTAAGAGAGGCATAGGAGTGGGGATGCAGACCTGGCTGTTCCGGATCGACCGATTCAGCTCGTGGAGCGGCAAGGCGATCTCGTGGCTGGTGCTCCTGAGTACCGTTCTGATCAGCTACGACGTCTTGATGCGCTATCTCTCGAAGCCGCTGGCGACCGGGCCGTTCGGCGAATTCATCCGGAGCATTTGGTTCACGTACAACTTCTCGTATGAGATGTCCTACTACCTGTACGCGACGCTCTTCATGATCGGTGGAGCCTATGCGCTGTCGCGTGCACAGCACGTCCGCGGGGACATCTTCTACCGCAAGTGGTCGGTGAAGACCCAAGCGAAGGTCGATCTCTTCCTCTATATCTTCGCCTTCTTTCCAGGGATCCTCGCGATGATCTCCATCGGCGCACAGTGGGCGGCGTTGTCGTGGGCGATCCACGAACGCGCACCGACGTCGTCTGCTGCCCCGCCGCTCTACCCGCTCAAGACGGTGATCCCCGTCGCCGCGCTCCTGATCGCGATCCAAGGTGTCGCCGAGACGATCCGGTGTGTTCAGGCCCTGCGGACGGGCGTCTGGCCACCGCGCCTATCGGACGTCGAGGAGACCGAAACGATCCTGGCCAAGCAGAGCGAGGTCTAATAGTGAGCCCGGAGATCCTGGGCCTGACCATGATCGTGCTCATGGTGCTGGCGATCATGATCGGCTTTCCGACCGCCTTCACCCTCATGGCACTCGGCATCACGTTCGGATTCCTGGGCATGGGGTTCCTGGTATTCGATCTCGCTGTCCAGCGCGTCTTCTTCGTGATGCAGAACGACGTACTCGTCGCCATCCCTCTGTTCCTCTTCATGGGCTACATCATCGAGAGAGCTGGGATCCTCGACGAGCTGTTTCACGCGGTCAACGTGATGTTCGGTTGGCTCCCTGGATCGCTCGCCGTCGCGACGCTCGCGACCGGCACGATCTTCGCGACTGCGACGGGCATCGTCGGCGCTGCCGTGACCCTGCTCGGGCTGCTCGCGTTCCCCGCGATGCTGCGCGCTGGGTACAACAAGCAGTTCGCGGCCGGAGCTGTTACAGCCTCCGGAACGCTCGGGATCCTCATTCCGCCGAGCGTGCTGCTGATCCTCTACGGCTTCGTCGCCGGAGTATCCGTGCCACGCCTGTACGCGGGCGCGTTCCTACCCGGCTTCATGCTCTCGGGGCTCTATCTCGGATACATCGTCATTCGCGCCAAGCTCCGTCCTGCTGACGCGCCGCGGCTCACGAAGGAGCAGCGTGAGCAGCTGTCGGGTCCGGAAAAGATCCGTCTGATCCTCCGCGGCTTCGTGCCGATCGTGTCGCTCATCCTGTTCGTGCTCGGCGCGATCTTCTTCGGGCTGGCGACGCCGTCGGAAGGAGCGGCGCTCGGCGCGCTCGGCGGCCTCATCCTCGCCGCGGCGCATCGCCGCCTCAGCTTCTCGATGATCCGCGAGTCCGTCTTCCTGACAGTCCGGACCGCGGCGATGGTCGGCTGGCTTCTCGTCGGCTCGAGCATCTTCGCCGCGGTCTTCGCACGGCTGGGCGGCGCGCAGATCATCGGCGACTTCATTCTCGGCATGAAGCTGTCGCCCGAAGTCTTCTTCTGGGTCGTCCAGGTCATCATCTTCGTCCTCGGCTGGCCGCTCGAGTGGACCGAGATCACGATCATCTTCATGCCGCTCTTCTTGCCTCTTCTTGCGACGTATCACCAGCAGTACCCGGACAACATCGCGACCGATGCCTTCTTCTTCGGCATCATGGCCGCGCTCAATCAGCAGACCTCGTTCCTGTCACCACCGGTCGCGATGTCGGCGTACTACCTCAGGGGCGTCGCCTCGAAGATGATCACGCTCAATGAGATATTCAATGGCATGTATCCGTTCCTGATCATCCAGATCTTCTCGATGGGTGT
>Ga0114129_10007025_pt1 | contig 16031 bp, 14 predicted proteins | sample RhiMetdeltSRZDD1_FD_80071 | JGI IMG/M metagenome (GOLD analysis project Ga0114129, IMG submission 80071) | Populus rhizosphere microbial communities from Tennessee, USA - Rhizosphere MetaG P. deltoides SRZDD1 (version 2) (version 2) | ecosystem: Host-associated > Plants > Roots > Rhizosphere >... | reverse complement strand
GTCGGCCCGGGCGACCGGATCGGCGTCGTCGCGCCCAACGGCACCGGCAAGACGACGCTGCTGAAGGTCCTGGCTGGCCTGGTCATCGCCGACGCGGGCACGGTCAAGCTCGCGCCGCCGGCAGCGACCGTCGCGTACCTCCCCCAGGAGCCGGAGCGCCGGCCCGGCGAGAGCGTCCGCCAGGCGCTGGCCCGCCGTACCGGCGTGCAGCCGGCCTCGGCCGACCTCGACGCCGCGGCCCGCGCCCTCGCCGCGGGCGAGCCCGGGGCCGACGACCGCTACTCCGGCGCGCTGGAGACCTGGCTGCGGCTCGGTGGTGCCGACCTCGACACCCGGGCCGAGCAGGTGTGCGCCGATCTCGGCGTGCCCCCCGAGCTGCTCGACCAGAGCATGACGACGTTGTCGGGTGGGCAGGCGGCCCGGGTCTCGCTGGCCGGCATCTTGCTGTCCCGGCACGACGTGCTGCTGCTCGACGAACCGACCAACGATCTGGACTTCGACGGCCTCGACCAGCTCGAGGCCTTCGTGGCGCGGGCCGCGGCGGCCATGGTGATCGTGTCCCACGATCGGGAGTTCCTGGCCCGGACCATCACCTCGGTCCTGGAGATCGACGAGCACCGGCACGACGCCAGCACCTACAACGGCGGGTGGACGGCCTTCCTCGACCAGAAGGCGACGGCGCGGCGCCACGCGGAGGAGGCCTACGAGCTCTACCAACGCACCCGCCGGGGCCTGGAGGACCGGGCCCGGCGGCAGCGCCAGTGGGCGGTGGCGGGCGTCAGCCGGGAGCAGAAGCAACCCCGGGACAACGACAAGGCGCAGCGCGACTTCCGCATCAACCGCACGGAGAAGCAGGCCAGCCGGGTGCGGATCACGGAGAAGGCCCTGGACCGGCTGGGGGAGGTCGACAAGCCGTGGGAGGGATGGCAGCTCCAGCTCGACATCGCGGCTGCGCCCCGCAGCGGTGATGTCGTCGCCCGTCTCGACGGCGCGGTGGTCGAGCGGGGCGGGTTCCGGTTGGGCCCGATCGACCTCGAGATCGGATGGGCCGACCGGGTCGCGATCCTGGGGCCCAACGGGAGCGGCAAGACCACCCTGCTGGAGGCCCTGCTCGGCCGGCTGCCCCTGACCTCGGGACGGCACTGGCTGGGGGCGAGCGTCGTCGTCGGCCGGCTCGACCAGGCGCGATCCCAGCTCCTCGGAGGTGCGACGCTGGTCGGCGCGTTCGAGGCGGCGACCGGGCTGCGCCGCCAGGAGGCCCGCAGCCTGCTGGCCAAGTTCGGCCTGGCCGCCGACCACGTGCTCCGCCCGGCCGTAACCCTGTCACCCGGCGAGCGGACCCGAGCCGTCCTGGCCACTCTCATGGGGCAGGGGGTCAACTGCCTGGTGCTGGACGAACCGACCAACCACCTCGACATCGCCGCCATCGAGCAGCTGGAGCAGGCCCTGCAGACCTGGCCCGGCACGCTGCTGCTGGTCACCCACGACCGCGCCTTCCTCGCGGCCGTGGACGTCGACCGGACCGTGGAACTAGGCCGGCGGCCCTGAGGGCTCCGACGGCTCGGGCGGGGGCAGGCGCTTCTCGAACCAGTGGTGGGCGTAGGTCTCGTCGTTGAAGGGCTCGACCTCCCGGTACCCGGCCGAGCGGTACATGGCGATGGCCTCGGTGAGCGCCGCGTTGGTGTCCAGCCGGATGGTGTCGCCGCCGGCGGCCGCGGCCCGGGTCTCGAGGGCATCGAGCAGCCGGCGGCCGACGCCCAGGCCCCGAGCGGTCGGGTCGACCCACATCCGCTTGAGCTCGGTCGGGTGGCCGGCGTGGAAGCAGAGCCCACCACAGCCGATGGGCTCACCGCGCAGGGTCGCGACGCAGAACAGCCCAGCCGGAGGTCGCATGTCGTCGAGCTGGGACAGCCGGGCCCGAGCCGGGTCGAAGCCGGCGTCGAACCGCCGGTCCAGCTCGGCGAAGTAGGACTGCAGGCAGTGCCGGGCGTGCCGGTGGCCGGGGTCGACCACCTCGATCTCGACCAGGGCCGCGGTGAGCAGCCGTTCGACGTCCTCCATGGCGGAGACCAGCCGCCGGCGCTGCGGGTCGGTCAGGGGACTGAGGAACGACCGGGCCAGCTCGTCGCTGCGCCGGTCGAGGAGCCGGCACTCGGCCCGCCCCCGGGCCGTCAGCGTGGCCCGCCGGACCCGTTTGTCCCGCCCGCTGGCCGCCACCGCGACGTCGACCAGACCGTCGGCCTCCAGGGAGCGCAGCAGGCGGCTGAGGTAGCCCGAGTCCAGCTGGAGCCGGCTCCGCAACGCTCGGACGTCGCAGCCCTGCTCGCCGATCTCCCACAGCACCCGGGCCTCCCCGAGCGAACGGTCACGGGCCAGGTAGTGGTCGTCGAGGGCACCGACCCGCTGGGTGACCGTGCGGTTGAACTGGCGGACCTGGTGGACCATCGCCGCTTCCACATCTCTGACCTTAGTCAGATATCTGCCCGCCCCGCGGTAGGCAGCAGCGTCAGGAACGGCGGAGCTTCGCGGCGAGGCCGCGCCGGTACCGCACCCGCACCAGCCACTTGAGGGCCGGGCCCAGCCAGCGCGGCGTCGGGTACCACAGGATCTCGCGCGGCGGAGTGAACCGGTTGGCCAGCACCGACTTCACGTTGCAGAAGGCCCGCAGCCCCTCGACCCCGTGGGTGTGGCCGATGCCCGACTCCTTGACGCCCCCGAACGGCAGCCCGGCGACGGCGTAGTTCACGATGCAGTCGTTGACGCAGACGTTGCCCGCCTCCAGCGCGTCGGTGATGCGGGCCGCACGATCGGCGTCGGCCGTCCACACCGAGCTGTTGAGGCCGTAGCGCGAGTCGTTGGCCAGCCGCACGGCCTCGTCGTCGTCGGCGACCGCCATGATCGGCAGGACCGGACCGAACGTCTCGTCGCGCATCACGTCCATGGTGTGGTCCACGTCGACCAGCACGGTCGGCTCGTACCAGAGACCCGGCCGGCCCTCGACCCGCCGGCCGCCGGTCAGCGCCTTTGCCCCCTTGGCCAGGGCGTCGTCGACCTGCCGTTCGACGATGTCCAGCTGGCGCTCGAAGCTCATGGAGCCGACGTCGTGGCCGGCCCCGGAGCCGTGGCGCAGCGCGCGGGTCCTGTCGGCCACCAGGTCGACGAAGCGGTCGTAGACCGCCTGGTGGACGTAGGCCCGCTCGACGGAGATGCAGGTCTGGCCGGAGTTCATGAAGGCGCCCCACACCGTGCCGCTGGCGGCGCGCTGGAGGTCGGCGTCCTCGCAGACGATCAGCGGATCCTTGCCCCCCAGCTCCAGGAGGACCGGGGTGAGGGTCTCGGCCGCGCCCTGCATGATCAGCTTCCCCGTGCGGACCGAGCCGGTGAAGGCGATCTTCTGGACTCCCGAGCGGACCAGAGCCTCGCCGGTCGCACCCCCGCCGGTGACCACCTGCACGATGTCGGGGTGCGCACCGACCTCGGCGAACAGCCGCCCCACCGCCAGGCCGACCAGCGGCGTCACCTCCGACGGCTTGAGCACCACGGTGTTGCCCGCCAGCAGCGCCGAGACCACCGGGGACATGACCAGGGTCACCGGGTAGTTCCAGGGCGAGATGACCCCGACCACGCCCATGGGCTCGTAGGTGCGCCACGCCTTCTTGTGGGGCATGAGCGGTCCGGCGGGGATCCGCTCCGGGCGCAGCGCCTTGTCGCCGTGGCGGCGGTAGAACTCGATGAGCTCGCAGGTGGCCAGCAGCTCGCTGCTGACGGCCTCGGCCTCCAGCTTGCCCGTCTCCCGGCAGACGACGTCCACGATCTCGTCGGTCCGGTCGATCATCAGGTCCCGGACGGTCAGGACGTGCTCCAGCCGGGCGGCGAAGTCGAGGGCGCTCCAGCTGGCGTAGGCCGCCCGGGCCCGGTCGACGGCGGCCTCGACCTCGGCGGGACCGTGCTCGGGCACCAGGGCGATGGTCTCCCCGGTGCGGGGATCGCGGGTCTCGAAGGTGGGCGCGTCGACGGGGGTCATGGCCCCCTTCTTAGCTGCTCAGTCCGCCATCCACTCCTTGAGCTGGCCCGCCACCGCCGGGACGTCGGGCCCGATGATGGTGGCGCTCAGCATGGTGACGCCGGCCGCCTCGTGGGCAGCGAGCCGGTCGCGGACGTAGCCCTCCGGACCACAGATCGTCGCCGCCTCCAGCAGCTCGGCGGGGACGGCCCGGGCCGCCTCGTCCTTCTGGCCGTCGAGGTAGAGGTCCTGGATCTCCTTGGCCTCGGCCTCGAAGCCGTAGCGGCAGGCGACGTCGTTGTAGAAGTTCCGGCCGCGGGCCCCCATCCCGCCGATGTACAGGGCCAGCATCGGTCGGGCGTAGTCCCGGAACCCGGCGGCGTCGTCGCCGACGGCGACCATCGCCGCCGCGACGACCTCCAGCGGCCCGAGGTCCGGCGACCGCTTGGCGGTCCCCGCGGCCAGGTCGTCGCCCCAGACGTCGGCCGCCCGTTCGGGCAGGAACAGGAACGGCAGCCAGCCGTCGGCCACCTCGGCCGTCATCTGCACGTTCTTCGGGCCCAGCGAGGCCACGTAGATCGGGATGCGGTCGCGCACGGGTCGGGTGATCAGCTTGAGCGGCTTGCCGAGGCCGGTCCCCTGCTCCGGTGGGAGGGGCAGCTGGTAGTGGCGGCCGTCGTAGGTGATCCGCTCCCGGCGCCAGACGGCCCGGCAGATGTCGATGATCTCGCGGGTCCGGCCGATCGGCGCGGTGTAGGGCACGCCGTGCCACCCCTCGATGACCTGCGGCCCGGACGCCCCGAGGCCGAGCACGCACCGGCCGTCGGACAGCGCGTCGATGCCCGCTGCCGTCATGGCCAGGAGGGTGGGCGTCCGGGTGTAGAGGGGCAGGATCCCGGCGCCGATCTGGACCCGGTCGGTCACGGCCGCCAGGTAGCCCATGAAGCTCGGGGCGTCGTAGCCATAGGCCTCGGCGACCCACACCATGTCCAGGCCGGCGCGCTCCAGGGCGGTGACCTGCTCGGCGGCCTGCTTGAAGCCTCCGGCGTAGCTGAGTGGCATTCCGAGCTTCATCGCGTTCCCTTCTCGCCCGCGCGGTGACCGACCAGTCGCCGGAGGTTCTTGCAGTCAGACTGCGAGCAGGTTACTGGGGTGGCTCGCACTCGTCGCCGGCCAGGGGGCTGGGTCACCGACCGGTCAGGCGCTGGACACGGCGGCCAGGCGCTCGCGGGCCCGCCTCGACCGCTCGAGCAGGTGGGCGGGGATGGTGACGCCGTTGACGACGGCGTCTTCGCCCCCGGACGGCACCTCGCTCTCGCTGCTTTCGGCTTCGCTGGTCGGGGCCGATGCCTCCTCGGCCGCCGTGGCCCGTTGGACCAGCGCCGCCTCGTACTCCTTGGCTCGGGCCAGATGGACGCCGTCGATCGTGCCCAGGTCGTACCCGTTCTCGAACGAGACCCGGTAGCGGGTCCAGGTGAAACCGTCGACCAACAGCACCTTCCCCCGGGTGCCTTGGGGGACGCCGGGGAGATCGTCGAGCGCCCGCACGACCTCGTTCCGGCGGAACTCCCTCGCGATCGCACCCTTGGCCATGGCCCCCGATCCTGCCAAAACAATGGACGGTGCCGCGAATCCCGGGGAATACTTTGCTTGCCTAATTAGTTGAGCAAAATGATGTCCGTCCCCTCCAGCCCGCCCGACGACCAACCCGATCCGCAGGACCTCCCCGCCCGGCTGCGCCTGAGCACGGCCCGCCTCGCCCGGCTGCTCCGCCAGCAAGCCGGCACGGGCCTCTCGCCGTCGCAGCAGTCGGTCCTGTCCTCGATCGCCATCCACGGCCCGCTCACCCTGGGCCGCCTGGCCCGCATCGAGCAGGTCACGCCCCCGACCATCACGCGGATCGTCGACCGCCTGGAGGAGGACGGCCTGGTCACCCGGCACGTCGACCAGCTCGATCGACGGGTGACCCGGGTGCGGATCACCGTCGAGGGCGAACGCCGCCTCGAGCACAGCCGCCAGCGGCGGAACGCCTGGCTGGCCGAGCGGCTGGGCCAGCTCGACCCCGACCAGCTCCGCCAGCTCGAGGCCGCGCTGCCGGCGCTCGAAGCGCTGGCCTCCCACCCCGAACTGGAGGAGCCGGACGCGACGCGCCGGGTGACCGCCCGATGACCCGGCGCATGCACCTGATGGCCAGCGACACCTTCCGCTCCCTGCACACCCGCAACTTCCGGCTGTTCTTCGTCGGCCAGCTGGTCAGCATGATCGGCACCTGGATGGAGATGGTGGCCATCACCTGGCTCGTCCTCCAGCTGACCGACTCGGGGGTGGCCCTCGGACTGGTCACCGCCTGCCAGTTCGGCCCGCTGCTGCTGCTCGGGCCGTGGGGCGGCCTCCTGGCCGACCGGCTCGACCGCCACCGGTTCATGGTGATCACCCAGACCAGCTACGCCGTCGTGGCGTCGCTGCTCGCCGTCCTCGTCGTGACCGATCGGATCACCGTGGGGCTGCTGTACGTCTTCTCCGGGATCTGGGGCCTGCTGACGGCGCTCGACAACCCGACCCGGCGGGCCCTGGTCATCGACATGGTCGAGCGCGAGGACCTGGCCAACGCGGTCGGCCTCAACACCGCGATCATGACCGGGTCCCGGGTCGTCGGCCCGGCGCTGGCCGGGGTCATCATCAGCGGGATCGGCGTGGAGTGGTGCTTCATCGCCAACGCGATCAGCTACACCGCGGTCATCGGCGCCCTCCTGCGGATGAACCGGGCTCGGCTCCAGACCTCGCCCCGGGTAGGCCGATCGAAGGGCCAGCTGCGGGAGGGGTTCGCCTACACCCGCCGGACGCCCGAGCTCTGGCTGCCGCTGGTGGCCATCGCGGTCATGGGCACGCTGGCCTACAACTACCAGGTCACGCTGCCGCTGCTGGCCAAGCGGAGCCTCGGCGGCGAGGCAGGCACCTTCACGCTGCTGTTCTCGGCCATGAGCTTCGGGGCGGTGATCGGAGCGCTGAGCGTGGCCCGTCGCCAGACCGTGCACCTCCGGTTCCTGGTCACCTACGGCGGAGCGATGGCGGCGGCGATGCTGGCCCTCACCCTGGCCCCGACCACGCTGATGGCGCTGGTGGCCGCGGTGCCGGTGGGGTACGCGTCGGCCCAGCTCATCTCGGGCTCCAACGCCATGATCCAGATGCGGGCCGACCCGGCGATGCGGGGGCGGGTGTTGGCCCTGCTGACCACGGTCTTCCTGGGCACGACACCGATCGGCGGTCCGCTGGTGGGCTGGATCAGCCAGACCTTCGGCCCCCGCGCCGGGCTGGGCGTGGGGGTGGCCGCGGTGGCCGGCGTCACCCTGTGGGTGGCAGGCCAGATCCGTCGCCTGCCGGCCACGCCGCCCTTCGAGTTCAAGACGGGGCGGGACGCCGGGGTCGAGGAGGCGGACTCGGTCCCCATCGCCGCCGCCTGACCCTCCGCGGTCTTTGAAGATCTTTGGCCCCCTAGGGGCCGTTCGGCATCAAAGACGTCCGGAAGGAAGCGAGCGGCGGGTCTGGGCCCAGGTCTGGCCGGCCTCCACATCGGGCTCGTGGGGCAGGCCGAGCGCCCGCTCGGCGATGATGTTGCGCTGCACCTCACCGGTGCCACCGCCGATGGTCAGCGCCATCGCGAACAGGAAGCCGTGGTGCCACAGCCCGGCCGACTCGCCCAGAGGACCGGCGTCGGTCAGCATGGCCCCCGACCCGGCGAGGTCCTTGGCCAGCCCGAACATCCGCTGACCCAGCTCGTCGGCCATCACCTTGCCCACGGACGCCTCCGGGCCGGGAGTCTCGCCCCGGATCCGGGCGCTCAGGGCCCGCAGCCGGGTCAGCCGCAGCACCTCGCCGTCGATGTGGAGCTGGGTCACCCGGCTCCGCAGCACCGGATCGGTGACTCCACCCCGGTTCCGGACCAGGTCGACCAGCTCGTCGACCGTCGGCCCCTGCCCCCACAGGGCACCACCGGAGGACAGCGACACCCGCTCGTTGGCCAGCGTGACCTTGGCCAGGTCCCACCCCTGGCCCTCCCGGCCGACCAGGTTCTCGGCCGGCAGGCGCACCTCGTCCAGGAAGACCTCGTTGAAGGTGTGGGCGCCGGTCATCTCCACGATGGGCCGGATCGTGATGCCCGGCGCGTCCACGGGGCAGACGAAGTACGAGATGCCGCGGTGCTTGGGGACCTCCGGGTCGGTGCGGGCGATGAGGATGCCGAACCGGGCGAGGTGCGCCAGCGAGGTCCAGATCTTCTGGCCGGTGACCACCCACTCGTCGCCGTCGCGCACCGCCCGGGTCGACAGCGACGCCAGGTCCGAACCGGAACCCGGCTCGCTGAACAGCTGGCACCACAGCTCCTCGCCGGCCAGCAGCGGGAGCAGGTAGCGCTCCTTCTGGGCGTCGGATCCGGCGTGGAGCAGCGTCGGGCCGGCCCAGCCGATGCCGATGGGGTTGACCGGCCGCCGCAGGCCCACCCGGCGGAGCTCGTCCTCGATGATCAGCTGGTGGATCGGCTCGGCGCCGAGCCCCCAGGGCTCGGGCCAGTGCGGGGCGACGTAGCCGGCGGCCGCGAGGTCGCGGCCCGAGGGCCGAGGATGGTCGTCGAGCCAGGCTCGCACGGCCTTGCGCCGCGGGTCGTCCGCCGGAGGCAGCTCGAAGTCCACGGCGGCGACGTTACCGGCCGGTCATCGCAACCCGTGGCCTGCCCGGGCCGCTAGTCCGGGCAGGGGCGGCCGAAGCGGTCGCAGCAGCGGGGCCGGTGGCGGCGGTGCGGTTCCTCGCAGCGGCGGTCGATGGTCGTCGTGGTGGCCACCGTCGTGGTGGTGGTCGGCGGAGGTACGGTCGTGGAGGTCGTCGTCGAGGTCGACGTGGTCGAGCCGTCCGGGTGCGCCTGCGCCAGGGCGCCCGGGAGCGAGGTGCTGGAGGTCACGGCCCCGGAGCTGCTCTGCCCGCCCCCACCGATGGCCCGCTGTCCGCCGGACATGCCACCGTTCCCGCTGGTCGCGACGATCAGTCCGAGGACGGTCAGCGCCAGGGCCGCGGTCACGGCGACGACGGCCACCCGCAGCCACTCCGGGCCCTCCTCGCTGTCGTCGGGCGGAGCCGACACGGCTCGCCGAGCCCCCCGAGCCCCTGGGCTCGTGCTCGGGCCCGGCGCGCCCCCGCCGCCGGCGCGCGCCGTCGGAGATCGTCGCCGCGGCGGTCCCGAACCAGCACCGCCGATCCGCACGGGTGGCAGCCGCTCGGTGGGTGCCTGACTGGGCGGTGGATGCCATCGGCCGTCCGCCGCCTGCCGCCAGCCGGCCGGCGGCGTGCCCTTGGTCCAGCGACGGTCGTCGCTCTGCCACCAGGTCGTGTCCGAATTGCCCATCCCTCGCCCATCCCCAGTCGAGCAGGGGCCCAGCCCGCAGCGCCGCGCCACTCGAAGCGGCCGGAACATTAGCGCTGTGCGTGGTGGGGGTGGGGCCAGGTGCTGGCGATGAGCGGCGCGGGACAGCCCCGATAGCGCGCGTTTTCGGATCTCGCAGCGCGTTGGTACCCTCACTTCGCTTGACCCGCTGGTCAAGGTGCGTAGTCCAGCGACTCCGAACTTCGAGAGAGGTGCCGCGATGCCGGGGTGGAACTTCGCCGACGTGTGGGAAGTGGTCGCCGACCAGATCCCCGACGCGCCGTGCCTGATCCAGGGAGAGCGCATTCTCAGCTGGACCGACGTCGACCGGCGCGCTGACGGCATCGCCCGCACCCTCCTCGAACGGGGCGCCGCCGAGCAGGACAAGGTCGCCCAGTACCTCTACAACTGCCCCGAGTACATCGAGTCGATCTTCGCCGCCTTCAAGGCGGGCCTGGTCCCGATCAACACCAACTACCGCTACCAGGACGACGAGCTCATCTACCTGTGGGACAACGCCGACTGCGTCGCCGTCGTCTTCCACGGCGCCTTCGCCGAGACCATCGAGCGCATCCGGGACCGTGTCCCGCGGGTCGCGACCTGGCTGTGGGTCGACGACGACACCGGGCCATGCCCCGAGTGGGCGATCCCCTACGAGAAGGCCGCCGCCGCGTCACCCGAGCGGGTGGCCGGACCGTGGGGACGCCGCGGCACGCACCTCCTCATGACCTACACCGGCGGCACGACCGGGATGCCGAAGGGCGTCATGTGGCAGCAGGAGGACCTGTTCCGCACCCTGGTCGGCGGCACCGTCCGCCCCTACCGGGACCGGGCCGAGGCGGACCTGGACCTGGTGCGCGAGAACGTCACCGCGCCCGGGGCGGTCGGGATGCCGGCCTGCCCGCTCATGCACGGGACCGGCCTCTACACCCAGCTCATCATGCTGTCCATGGGCGGATCCTCGGTCGCGCTGACGTCCCGCCGGTTCGACGTGATCGAGATGCTGGACACCATCGAGCGCCGCAAGGTGAACCAGATCGCCATCGTGGGCGACGCCTTCGCCAAGCCCTGGCTCAAGGCCCTCGAGGAGAACCCTGGCCGCTGGGACCTGTCGAGCCTGCTGGTGGTGGCGTCGTCCGGCGTCATGTTCAGCGAGCCGGTCAAGCAGGCGCTGCTGCAGCACCACCCGACGATGATGCTGCTGGACGCGTTCTCGTCCTCGGAGGCGCTGGGGATGGGCCAGTCGATCTCGTCGGCCGGCGGGACGTCCGCGACGGCGCGGTTCAGCCTGGGCGAGAACGCCATCGTCCTCACCGACGACGGCCGGCGGGTCGAACCCGGATCCGGCGAGATCGGGCGGGTCGCCGTCGGCGGCTTCCAGCCCGTCGGCTACTACAAGGACCCGGACAAGACCGCGGCGACCTTCATCGAGCTCGAGGGCCAGCGCTACTCGGTGCCCGGCGACTACGCGACGGTCGAGGCCGACGGCAGCCTCACCCTCCTCGGCCGGGGATCGGTGTGCATCAACACCGGCGGCGAGAAGGTCTTCCCCGAGGAGGTCGAGGAAGCCCTCAAGACCCACCCCGCCGTCCGGGACGCGGTGGCGGTCGGGGTGCCCGACGAGCGGTTCGGCGAGGCCATCACCGCGGTGGTCGAGCCGGCCGAGGGGTCGACGATCGACGCCGACGACGTGATCGCCCACGTGCGGACCAAGCTCGCTGCGTACAAGGCCCCCCGCAGGGTCGTGACCGTCGACACCATCGGCCGCGCCCCGAACGGCAAGGTCGACTACAAGCGCCTCAAGGCTTACGCCGCCTCCCACGTCGTGGCCTAGCCACGGGCCTGGCCAGGCGGAGAAGTGCCCGTTTTCCTGGGGTGATCCCGGGATATGCGCGGGCTAGCCGAGCGCCGGCCGCTACGGTTCGTGCGTGCCCGACGGCCATGAGTTCCGCAGGCAGTTCGACGACGAGCTGGCGGAGATCGACGTCAAGGTCATCCGCCTCTTCGCCCTGGTGACCGAGGCCGTCGCCGGCGCGACCGATGCCCTCCTCTCCGGCGACCGGGAGACCGCCGAGGCGACCCGGGACCGGGATGCGGCCGTCGACCAGCTGGAGGCCGACCTCGAGAAGCTGGCCCAGCTCGAGATGGTGCGCCACTCCCCCATGGCCGGCGACATGCGCTACCTGCTCTCGGTGATCCGGGTCGTCCCCGAGCTGGAGCGCAGCGGCGACCTCGCGGAGCACATCGCCCAGCGTGCGCTGGCCGGTCTCGGCGACCGGCTCACCCCGGCCGTGCGGGGCATCCTCCAGGACATGGGCACCACGTGCGTGCAGATGTGGCAGGCGGCGGCCGACGCCTGGGCCGAGCGGGACGCCGACGCCGCCGAGCAGATCGACGCCACCGACGACCGGCTCGACGACCTCCACGACCAGCTCATCGCCGAGCTCGGCGACAGCGACCTCGAGCTGGCCGACGCGCTGCAGACCACGTTGCTCGGGCGGTTCTACGAGCGGCTGGGCGACCACGCCGTCCACATCACCGAGCGCATCGGGTACCTCGCGCTCGGCACCTGACGGCCGCCCGCGGAGCGGGCGCGACGAGCCGCGACGCGATTTCGGGCCGGCCGTGGCCCGCCCGTACGCTGCCCAGCCATGGCTGATCTCGGATTCGACGGCAAGGTAGCGATCATCACCGGTGCCGGTGGTGGCCTCGGTCGTTCCCACGCCCGCGAGCTGGCCCGGCGGGGTGCGCTGATCGTCGTCAACGACCTGGGCGGATCGGTCGACGGGTCGGGCAGCGGCACGACTGCGGCCCAGGCCGTCGTGGACGAGATCAAGGCCGAAGGCGGCGAGGCCGTCGCCAACTACGACTCGGTCGCCACCCCGGAGGGCGGGCGGGCCATCGTGCAGACCGCGCTGGACACCTTCGGCCGGGTCGACATCGTCGTCAACAACGCCGGCATCCTGCGCGACACGTCGTTCAAGAACCTCGGCCCCGAGCAGCTCGAACCGGTCCTCGACGTCCACCTGAAGGGCGCGTTCTACGTCACCCAACCAGCCTGGGAGCACCTGCGGAACCAGGGCTACGGGCGCATCGTCAGCACGGCCTCCGGCGCCGGGATCTTCGGGAACTTCGGCCAGACCAACTACGGCGCCGCCAAGATGGGTCTGGTCGGCCTGACCCGGGTGCTGGCCATCGAGGGGGCGAAGTACGACATCAAGGCCAACATCATCGCCCCGGTCGCCAAGACCCGGATGACCGAGGACATCCTGGGGCCCATCGCCGACAAGCTCCAGCCCGAGCTGGTGACGCCGGTGGTGACCTACCTGGCCCACGAGGAGTGCGCGGTGACCGGCGAGGCCTACTCGGTGGGCGGCGGGCGGGTGGCCCGGATCTTCATCGGCGTCACCCCCGGCATCGTGGAGGCCCGGCTCTCCGCCGAGACGGTGCGCGACCGGTTGGACGACATCCGGTCCGAGGAGGGTTACGCCGTGCCGGCCAGCCTCAACGAGGAGATGGTCCTGGCGCTCAAGAGCCTGAGCTAGCGGCGCTACGGCTACCGCTGGCGGCGTCGGCCAGCAGGGCCCGCACCGTTCGGGCGGTGACCGCCGTCGCCTGCTCGGCGGTGCAATCGCCGTCGCTGCGGAGAGCGTCCCAGGCCGGCCAGGACAGGATCGCTGCCAGCCCCTCGAGCACCTCCTGGCGCACGCCTCGGTCGGTGACGGCGTCGAGCTCGGGCCGGAACACCCGGCTGACCTCGTCGTGCAGGTAGATCGTGGCCTGCCGGAGGGCCCGCTGGATCTCGGGCGCGAAGGGCCCGTGGACGTTGGCCGCCCGCCGGAAGGGGGTCACCGCTTCGAGCAGCGCACTCCGATGGCGAACGAAGGCCTCGATGCGGCCGGCGAGCGGCATGGCCGGGTCGACCGGGTGCAGCAGGACCCGGACCCGATCGGCGATGCGCTCGGTCACCGCGATGTGCAGCGCGGGCAGGTCGGCGAAGTGCTGGAACACCGACCGCACCGAGACGCCGGCCCGCTCGGCCACCCGGGGAGCGGTGGGGCGCAGCTCCCCCTCCTCCACGAGGCTGATGCAGGCGTCGACGATGGCCTCCCGGGTCTTGAGGGCCCGAGCGCTACGGCCATCGATCGGCTGCGGCGTGCCGGCGGGTGGCGTGGATGGTGTGGTGGGCGTGGTGGTCGGCATGGAGGCTCCCTGCACCGAACCGCAAGCTATCGGCACCACCCGGACTGTGGCGCATCGCACCGCCGCTGGCAGCATGGCGCCCGTGACCTCCTCCCTCACCGGTCCACTCGGGACGCGGCACATCGCCTCCACCGACGGCGTCACCGTGGCACTGCACGACCTCGGCGGCGACGGGCCGCCGCTGCTGCTCTGCCATCCGACCGGCTTCCACGGCCTGGCCTGGGCGCCGGTGGCGGCCGCCCTGTCCGACGTGGCCCACTGCTGGGCGCTCGACTTCCGGGGCCACGGCGACAGCAACCTGCCCGCGTCGGGGTCCCTGGACTGGCAGGGCATGGCCGACGACGTGCGCGCCGTCCTGGAGCACCTGGGTGGGTCGGGCGACGGTCGACCGTCCGGCGTCGGCCACTCGATGGGCGGGACGGCGCTGTTCCTCACCGAGCAGGCCCACCCGGGCACCTGGTCCTCGCTGTGGTGCTACGAGCCCATCGTCTTCCCCCGCCTCGACGAGGCCGGCGCGATCGAGGTGCCTCCCGACGGCGGGCCTCCGGGTGGCCGGCCGGCCCGCGACCTGCCCCGACCACGGCAGAACCCGCTGGCCGCCGCGTCTCGGCGGCGCAAGGCGGTCTTCCCGAACCGGGAGGCAGCCCTGCAGAACTACGCCTCCAAGCCGCCCCTCGACGTGCTGGACCCGGCCGCGCTGGCGGCCTACGTGAACCACGGCTTCCGCGACCGGCCCGACGGATCGGTCGAGCTCAAGTGCGCTCCGGAGACCGAGGCCCGGGTCTTCGAGTCCGGCGTGGGCCACGACGCCTTCGCCGGGCTGGGCGCGGTGACCTGCCCGACGGTCGTCGCGGCGAGCGGAGACGGGGCTCCACCGGCGCGGGTGGCGGCGCTGGTGGCCGAGGGCCTGCCCAACGGGCGCCTCGAGCGGTTCCCGGAGCTCACCCACTTCGGCCCCCTGGAGGCTCCGGTGGTGGTGGCGGCGTCGATCCGAGCCTCGCTTCCCGGCCTCTGACCAGGCCCACGACCGGCGGGCCGTACACCGTCAGGCGATGGGCCGGTGGCGGTGGCGAGATCGCCGAAATCGGCCGTACATCGAACGTTTTCGCCGTGAGTGGTGGGGTACGCTCACCTTGTGTGACGTAGGTCACGCTGCGTGTTGCCCCGCAGACTTCACGCAGTTGGGCTGGGGCGCGGCGCCTCTCCCGAGCGCCCCGGCCCTAGAGCAGCGGTCAGAGAAAGGGGCGCCTGGATGAGTCAGGATTCCGGCACGCCGTCCCGCTACAACGTGCCGCGGTTGCTCGCCTTCTATCAGGACCTCTGGGACGAGGACGGCACACCGGTGGGCTGGAAGCCGGTCGCCTGGGGCCTTCGCTTCGCCGACGGGTCGACGGTGTCGGTCAACGTCGAGGGCAAGCCCTCCGTCACCCTGTGGCACAGCATCGAGGACGCCCTCACCGCCCTCGATGCCTTCGTCGACACGCCGGAGCCCCGGGGCACGCTGGACGAACGACTCATCCGGCCCGACGTCGCGCCGCGCGCGAAGCCCGGTGGCGCGGTCCGGTCCGGCAACGCGGCCAGCGCAGGCATGGGGGGTTGGCAGTCCGACGTCAGCCCCAACCCCGACGGGTAGGGTCCCCCTTCGCTGTCGCGCGGCGCGCGTACAGTCGCTCCATGGCCTTCGCGGTGCCCCACGCCCTCAGCCCGTCGAAGGTCGCGAGCTTCACGGACTGCGGGCTGGCCTTCCGGTTCTCGGCCATCGACCGCCTGCCCGAGCCCCCCGCGCCGTGGTCCACCAAGGGCACCCTGGTGCACATGGCGCTGGAGCGGTTGCACCTCCTGCCGGCCGCCGAGCGCACCGTCGAGGCCGCCCTCGGCCTGCTGGCCGAGGCCGCCGGCGACCTGCGCGACGACCCCGACTACGCCGACCTGGGCCTCGAACCCGAGGCCGAGGCCGAGTTCCTCGCCGACGCGGCCGACCTGGTGCAGCGCTACTTCCAGCTCGAGGACCCGCGCCGCATCGAGGCCATCGGGCTCGAGCTGTCCCTCGACGCCACCGTGGACGGGGTCCGGCTGCGGGGCATCATCGACCGCCTCGACCTCGATGCGGACGGCGAGCTGATCGTGACCGACTACAAGACGGGGTCGGTGCCGTCGGTGCAGTACGAGCGCAAGCGCCTCTCTGGCGTCCACCTGTACTCGCTGCTGTGCGAGGAGTTGCTGGGGCGGCGCCCCCGCCGGATCCAGCTGATCTACCTGCGCCAGCCGGTGGCCATCATCACCGAGCCGACCGACCAGTCCACCCGGGCCACCCGGCGGACGCTCGCGGCGGTGTGGCAGGCCATCGAGCGGGCCTGCCATCGCGAGGACTTCCGCCCCCGGCCCTCGCGGCTCTGCGACTTCTGCGCCTTCCGG
>Ga0114129_10007024_pt1 | contig 16032 bp, 16 predicted proteins | sample RhiMetdeltSRZDD1_FD_80071 | JGI IMG/M metagenome (GOLD analysis project Ga0114129, IMG submission 80071) | Populus rhizosphere microbial communities from Tennessee, USA - Rhizosphere MetaG P. deltoides SRZDD1 (version 2) (version 2) | ecosystem: Host-associated > Plants > Roots > Rhizosphere >... | reverse complement strand
CTGATTCACACGCGTTCGCCGGTGAAGTGGCTGTACGAGATCTCACACGACAACCCGCTGTGGATCGCGACCGGCGACGCACGCCGTTACGGCATCGAAACCGGTGATCTCGTCAAAGTGCGCACGCGCATCGGGTATTTCGTCACGCGTGCGTGGGTCACCGAAGGCATTCGGCCCGGCGTCCTCGGCATGTCGCACCACCTTGGCCGCTGGCGATTGCACGAGGAGATGGGGAATCGAAACGCCTCTGCGCTCGTGAAGATCGACCGCGACGGAACCGGCTACAAGGTGTCGCAGTTGCACGGTGCGCAGCCGTTCACCAGCCACGATCCCGACAGCGCCCGCATCTGGTGGAGCGAGGTCGGCGTCCATCAGAACCTGACGTTTCCAGTACAACCGGATCCGGTGAGCGGCATGCACTGCTGGCACCAGCGGGTGACGCTCGAAAAGGCCGGCCCCGGCGATCGGTACGGCGACATCTACGTGGATACGGAGAAGTCACACGCTGTTTACAAGGAATGGCTCGCGATGACGCGGCCGGCACCTGGGCCCGGCGGACTGAGGCGTCCGCGCTGGTTCGATCGACCGCTGCGACCCGTGGCCGACGCCTACAAGGTGTAGGCCTCCTTTCAAAGACGTATTGGTCTGACATTCCGTCCTGCGGGAACCCCACACCCTCCGGTTCACGTCTTTACCTGAGAAGTAATTGCTGCCGGACTCCTGCCGGCGCGATCGTCTGGAGACCCCATGAACACCTTGCTTGGGTTCCCCGCAAGCAGCGCCACGCCGGCTTTCGGGCGGCTGCTGAAACACTGGCGGACGGCGCGCCACCTGAGCCAACTGACGCTCGCAACCGAGGCGGGCATCTCCGCTCGACATCTGAGCTTTCTCGAGACCGGCCGCGCGCAGCCAAGCCGCGAGATGGTCGAACTCCTCACCGGCATGCTCGACGTCCCGCTCGGCGAGCGCAACTCGCTTCTGGTCAGCGCCGGTTACGCGCCGATGTACGGGCAACGGCCGCTCAGCGCGCCCGAGCTCGAGCCGGTCCGCCGCGCGCTGGAGCTGATCCTGCGCCAGCAGGAGCCCTTCCCCGCGCTGGTGCTGGACGGCGAGTGGAACATCGTGATGCACAACGGCGCGGCCAAGCGCATCTTCGAGCTGTTCAGGGGCGAGGTCAGAACACCGAACGTGATGCGCAAGGTGTTCGACCCGGACGGCCTTCGGCCGTTCATCGTCAACTGGCAGGAGCTTGCGGCCTGCCTCATGCACAGTGTGCATCGTGAAATCGCAGCGACCGGCAGCCAATCGCTCGTCACGCTTCGCGACGACCTGCTCGCATATCCAGGCGTCCCCGCCCGCTGGCGAATGCCCGATGCCGTATCACCGGTCGATCCGCTGGTCGCGATGCAGCTGAGGAAAGGCGATGCGTCGATGGCATTCTTCTCGACCATCACCCAGTTCGCCACGCCGCGCGACATCACGCTGCAGCAGCTGAAGATCGAAAGCTTCTTCCCCGCCGACGCCGCGACCGAACAGACCGCTCGGCGGCTCGCCGCGCCGCGATCGATAGCGGTCTGACTGATTACCTCTCTCGTAATCGCCAGCCTCGACCCATCTCGCGAGAATGGATCGGGTGCTGCCATGATCATTCACGCGATTGCCATCGCCATCGTGCTGCAGATGAACAACGTCGCGGGTGCACCTGGGCCCGAACTCGAGCGCGCCCAGCAGGAAGTCGTGCGCCTCTATCGAGACATCGGCGTCGATGTGACGTGGTCCACGTCGACCCGGCAGGAGATCGCGCCCACGGTGCGAGTCGTGCTCGTGCCCTCTGAAACGGGCGACCTGCGGGGGCGCTGGAATCCAGTCATGGGCGCTGCCGTCGTCACCGACCGAGGCACGGGCGTCGCCTACATCTTCTACCAGCAGGTGGGCGCTCAGGCGAGGCAGTACGATGCATCTGTGGCAATGATCCTCGCGTCGGCCATCGCCCACGAGGTGGCGCATCTGCTGCTGCCGGCGAGGGAACATTCGACGGACGGTCTGATGCGCGCCTGCTGGACGCGTGACGACTTCCACCGCGCCGAGCAGGGCCAGTTGCGGTTCTCCGCCGAGCACGCCGCGCTCATTCGCACGCGCGCGACGCTACAAACGTCTGTTGAACACCAGAGCCGCCGCCACGCTGCCCAGTAGCTCGACCAGAACGATCGCCGTCAGCGCGACGAACGTCCAGTCGCGCTCGCCTGCGTAGTCGGCGATCGACGCGATCACACGCGCGACCGGCGTGGCCAGAAGCGTCACGACGCCGACGTGCAGCAGCAGCTGGGCTCCCGGAGCATTCAGGAATGCGAGGATCACGCCGACAGCGAGCGAGATCGAGCTCGCGACAACGCCGACGCGCAGCACGATGCCAATCGTCCGCTCGAGGCGGATCATCGTGTCCCCGCCGTGAACATCACGAACGAGACGACGATGAGCACGGCGGCCATCAGAATCTTGAGCCACTTCGCGGATGTGCGTTGGCCGAACCGCATTCCACCCCACGATCCGAGCTGAACGCCGAGGACCGCGGCGGCCGCCAGCGACGGTACGAGCTGGCCGGTGCCGTAGTAAATGACGGCTCCGGTCGTCGCCGTGACGCCGATCATGAACGCGCTCGTCGCCGCCGCAGCGCGGAGCGGGATGCCGCACCACGCGTTCAGGACCGGCACCTTGATGACGCCGCCGCCGATGCCGAGCAGCGACGACACGTTGCCGGCGATGAACGACGCCACCAGCGCCAGTGGCAGCCTTTTCACGCGATACGTCACCGTGCCGCCGCTCTCATCCTCGTGGTAGCGCCCGCCGAGCACGCCGGGATCGATTCCGGGATCCAGGATCACGTTGCGGCGTTGCAGCCGTGTCAGCGTGATGAACGCGACGATCGCCGCGACGACGCCGAACGCTTTCTGCACGGTTGACTGAGCCAACATCTGCGCGGTGACGCCGCCAAGCAGGCTGCCGCCCGCCGTGGCCACTTCGAGCAGCATGCCCAGGCGCATATTGATCAACTGTTTGCCGGTACGTCCTGCCGAAACGGAGCTCGATGTGGCGATGACCGTCGTGAGGCTGATGGCCGCCGCCACCGGAAATGGCAGGCGCAGCACGAGATTGAGAAAGGGGACGAGGAACACGCCGCCGCCGATGCCGAGGAGCGCGCCGAGGCTGCCGGACGCGGCGCCGACGGCGAAGATGATCAGTGCTAACGTGGGCGTGACTAGCGGCATCGTAAGAAGTCTGAAGTCTGAAGTCTGAAGTTTGAAGTGGCTTCTGACTTCTGATTCCGTACTTCAGACTTTCCGATCAGGTTCCAGTCGTCGAACGTCGCCATCATCGTTTCACCACGCCGACGCTGGCAATCGTGTCGCCCTTCTTCAGCGACGGCAGCGCGCGAATGAACAGCACGATCCCCGCGTCGGGCGACGCGACATCCTGAATCTTCCGATTGTAGTAGTCGGTGACGATGCCAATCGACGCGCCTTTCGCGACGCGGGCGTCGCGATCGACTCGCGGATGGAAGACGCCGTCCTGCTCGGCTGCGACTGTAATCACCGGCTCGATCCAGATCGGATTCCTCACGGGAGCGGCCTGCCGCTGCAGCATTTTCAGGTGGCCCATGACGTTCAACACGCCGTTCACGAGCACGGTCACGTCGCCGTCGTTCACCGGTCCCGAGCGGCCGGCCTCGGCGGTGAACGACGGTTTCCCGCGCGTCGATGCCGTGTTCTCGAGGTAGCGCGACGCTTTCGGATCCTTCGGCCTGTCGCGGGAGACGATGATGTGATCCAGGCCGAAGGCTAGGACCAGTGCGCGCGACACCTCGTCCTGCTTCTGATTGCCTGTCACCGTCCAGTAGCTGTACGGGCGAAGGTTCTCGTCGAGATCCCCGCCGTGCAGATCGATCAAGTGATCGCACTTCTCGACCACGTCTCTGGTGATGACGAACGATGCCCGGTCGGTCTGTGTGCCGTTGGCGTCTCCCGGATAGAACCGATTCATGCTCTTGTTGTCCGTCGGGTTCACGTGCGGCGTGATGTGTTCGAACGACGGCACGTTGATGAGCGGCAAGAGAATGAGCGTGCCAGAGATGTCGGCGGGACTCGATGTCTCGATGAGTCGTTGGACGGCGAGGATCGACGCGTACTCGCTGCCGTGGGCACCGGATGCCACGGCGAGTACCGGCCCCGGACGCGCGCCGTGGACGACTGCGACGGGAATGTCGTAGCCGCCGTCGGAACCGGCCGGCACTTTCAGCACGCCGAGCGCCTTCTGCCCGCGCGTCGCGGTTGCCGTCCCGACGGTGAAGGTCGGGTGCGCGTCCGCTCCCTGCGAAGCGTCGATGTCGTGTCGGGCCTTTGCGGGACTCGCGGCCACGGCGGCCACGCACGCAAGCAGTGTGATGCATCTCATGCGCGCAACTTTACAACGGTTCGCGCAAGTCAATATAGTTGTGGGCTCTGCCGGTGGAAACCGAATCGCTGTATATCAACGGGGCATTTGTCGCGCCGATCGCTACAGCGACGCTCGACGTCGTCGATCCGTCGACCACCGAAGTCATTGCGCGCGTTCCTGATGCAGCGGCTGAGGACGTCTCGCGGGCGGTGAAGGCGGCACGCACCGCGTTCGACGAGGGACCCTGGAAGGACACCACCGCGCAGGATCGCGGCCGTGTATTGCTGAAGCTGGCGGAAATCGTCCGCAGCCGGGCCGATGAGCTCGCCGAGCTCGAGACGCGAAACACGGGCAAGCCGATCGTCGAAGCGGAGTTCGACATCAGCGACGTCGCGACCTGCTTCGAGTACTACGGCGGCCTCGCCACGAAAATTCACGGCGATGTCATCCCGGTGCCCGACAATGCGATGAGCCTCGCGCTGCGCGAGCCGATCGGGGTCGCAGGCCAAATCGTTCCATGGAACTACCCTCTGCTGATCGCCACCTGGAAGCTCGCCCCGGCGATCTGCGCCGGCTGCACCATGGTGCTGAAGCCGGCGGAGCAAACGCCGCTCAGCGTGCTCGCGCTCGCGTCCAGCTTCGCCGATGCGGGCCTTCCTCCGGGCGTTGTCAATATCGTGACGGGGGCCGGCCAGACTGGCGCGGCGATCGTCGAACATCCCGACGTCGACAAGATTGCGTTCACCGGCAGCGTCGAGGTCGGCAAGACCATCATGCGCGCCGCGGCGGCGACGCTGAAGAAGATTTCGCTCGAGCTCGGCGGCAAGTCGCCGAACATCTTCTTTGCCGACGCGGACTTCGAGCCGGCCGTCGAAGGCGCGCTGTTCGGCGTCTTCTTCAATCAGGGCGAGGTCTGTTCAGCGGGCAGCCGCATTCTCGTGCAGCGCTCGATCTACAAGACGTTCCTCGACGCGATGGTCGAGAAGGCGCGCGCGATCAAGGTCGGGCGGCCGTTCGACCGCGACACCAAAATGGGCGCGGTCGTCAGCCGCGAGCAGTTCGATCGCGTCCGCGAGTATCAGGAAATCGGCAAGCGCGAAGCGAAGCTGGCCATCGGCGGCGGACGCGCGACCGGCGCCGCGCTCGAACGCGGCTACTTTCTGGAGCCGACGATTTTCTACGACGTCGACAACTCCGACCGCATTGCGCGCGAGGAGATCTTTGGACCGGTCGCGTCCGTGATCCCGTTCGACGACGAGGAAGACGCGCTACGCATCGCCAACGACACCTACTTCGGCCTCGCGGCTGCCGTGTGGACGCGCGACATCTTCCGCGCGATGCGCGCGGTCAAACGGCTGCGCGCGGGCATCGTGTGGGTGAATCACATGCAGCCCACCTACGTCGAAGCGCCATGGGGCGGATACAAGCAGAGCGGCATCGGGCGCGAGCTCGGCAAGTGGGGAGTCGAGGAATATCTCAACGTGAAACAGGTGTATATCAACCTTTCGGAGCAACCCATCGGGTGGTACTAAGGAGGCAACCATGACGTACTACGGAAGCAAGGATCTCGCGACGGCGTTCAGGACGGTTCGTGACAACACGATCAAGATCGCGGAGGAAATCCCGGAGAACAAATACGACTTCAAGCCCGCGCCCGACTGTCGGAGCGTCGCGCAGACGCTCGCCCACATCGGCGTCAGCACCGGGTTCCAGTCTCACGTGCACGGCAACAAGATCAGCGACATGAAGACCGTGAACTTCATGGAACTGTTCCAGACATTCTCGGCAGAAGAGAGCAAGCCGCGGACGAAGGCCGAGATAGTCGCGTTCTTGAGAGCGGAGGGCGACAAGTTCGCGTCTTATCTCGAAAGCCTGCCGGAGTCGTTCCTGTCCGAGCAGGTGTCGATGCCGCCCGGCGCGCAGCCCGCGACCAAAAGCCGCTTCGAGATGCTGATGTCGGCGAAGGAGCACGAAATGCATCATCGCGGCCAGCTGATGACGATTCAGCGGATGCTCGGACAAGTACCGCATCTGACGCGCCAGATGCAGGAACGGGTCGCGCAGATGCAGGCCGCAGCGCAGGCGGCGCGGTGAGGATTATGGTCATGCGGGAGCACCTCGCCCGGCCATAAGGTCATGCCGACCTCAGCGCCACGATTCACCGCCGAGACGCTGAAGTTCCTGAAGGCGCTGAAGCGCAACAATCGGCGCGAGTGGTTCAACGCGCATCGAGACGACTACGAAGCCCACGTGCGCCAGCCGATGACCGCGATTGTGGAGCGGCTGGCGCACGACTTCCGCGCACTTGCGCCCGAGCTCGTCGCAAGCCCCAAAGTCTCGATGTATCGCATCTACCGCGATACGCGATTCTCCGAAAACAAGACGCCATACAAGACGCACGTTGCCGCCGTCTTTCCACCGCGCGGCCTGCCCAAGCACGAGGGGGCCGGCGTCTACTTTCACGTGTCGCCCGACGAGGTCTGGATTGGAGGCGGGATGTACGCACCGCAGACACCGCAGCTTCACGCGGTGCGCGAGCACATCGCTGCCAACCTCAAGCAGCTGCGCTCCATCGTCGAATCGCCTGAATTCCGACGGCGAGTCGGGAAGGTCGAGGGCGAGAAGCTGCAACGTGTCCCGCGTGGCTTTGCAAAGGATCATCCCGCCGCGGACTACCTGAAATTCCGCCAGTTTCTTGCCGGCACAGAGCTTCCGCCGGCGGCGGCGACGAGTCCGGCATTCTACGGGACGCTGCTCGCCGTCTTCCGCCAGGTCGTGCCGCTCGTACGCTTCCTGAACGCGCCGCTCTTGACGGAACGGAGATGAGCGCCGGCTTCTCACCGAAGCGGCCGGCAGCGCGAACCTCCGCCAATTCGAGATGACAGCCGACGACGATCTCGACGCGCTCGTCACCAGGTTGAACGCGGGCGTGCCGCAGGAACGCCGCTCGTCGCGCGAGAGGCCGGCGGATGACAGCGAGGACGCGCAGACCGCGCGGCTGCGGCGATGGCTGGACGAGGTCGTCGACCGCTCGGGCAGCGACCTGCTGTTGGTCGCCGGCGCGCCTGCCTCCGTCCGCGTCCACGGCCTCGTCGTGCCCCTCGACGAGGCGCCGCTCGGAAGCGAGGAGATCGAGGACGCGATCGTGCCGGCGCTGCCGCCGCACGCGCGACGGCAGTACCGCGAGACAGGAATCGCCGACGGCTCCTTCCGCACGCGCGACATCGGTCGCTTCAGAATCAATCTCCATCATGAGCGCAGCCGGTCCGCAGCCGCGATCCGGCGGCTGCCGTCAACCGTGCCGCGGTTCGCGTCGCTGAACCTGCCGCCCAATATCGAGGCGCTGACACGTCTGTCGCGAGGCCTCGTGCTGGTGGGCGGTCCGACCGGTTCGGGAAAAACGACGACGCTGGCGGCGCTCGTCAACGAAATCAACCACCGCGACGCGCGGCACATCGTCACAATTGAAGATCCGATCGAATACGAGCACCCGCACCGGAAGTGCCTGATCGAGCAGGTGGAAATCGGCGTCGACGCGCCAGACTTTCCCACCGCGCTGCGAGCGGCGCTCCGTCAAGCGCCCGACGTCATCGTCGTCGGGGAGATGCGCGATCCGGAGACGATGCAGATCGCCGTGGCGGCGGGCGAGACGGGACACCTCGTCTTCTCGAGCCTCCACACGACCGATGCCTCGACGACGGTCGGCCGCATCGCCGATTCGTTTCCGCCAGAGCGTCAAAATACGATTCGGCAGGAGCTCGCAATGGCGCTCGCGGCCGTCATGACGCAGACGCTGATCCCGAGGAACGGCGGCGGGATGATCCCGGCAGCCGAGCTGCTGATGGTCGGGTACGGCGCGCGGCAGCACATCCGCAAGAACGCGCTGCAGCACCTCCACCAGGAGATCACAATTACACGCAAACAGGGATCCTTCACGCTCGAAGAGTCGCTGACGGAGCTCGTCAAGCGCGACCTGATCGACCGGAGAGAGGCGTTCGCCCGCGCCGGTCATCCGGAGGAGTTCGAGCGGCTGCTCGGCTGACGGATGACCGACGGAATCACGCGACACGACATCGAGCAGGTTTTCGGGCTGATTCAGCCGCACATTCGCAGAACACCCGTGATCGACGTGGCAGGCGCCGATTTCGGCCTCGCGCATCCACGCGTCGTTCTGAAGCTGGAGCTGCTGCAGCGGGCCGGATCGTTCAAAACGCGCGGGGCTTTCACGCACCTGCTCACTCGCCCGGTCCCACCAGCCGGTGTCGTCGCTGCGTCAGGCGGCAATCACGGAGCAGCCGTGGCTTACGCCGCGATGCAGCGCCACGTGCCTGCGAAAATCTTCGTGCCCACAATCTCATCGCCGGCGAAGATCGAACGGATCCGCGCGTACGGCGCCGATCTCGTCGTCGCTGGAGAACGATACGCAGAGGCGCTTGCATCGAGCGAAGCATGGGCTGCGCAGACGGGCGCATTGCCGGTGCATGCGTTCGATCAGCGCGAAACGCTGCTCGGTCAGGGGACCGTGGGACTCGAGCTGTCGGAACAGGTGCCCGGCCTGGACACGCTGCTCGTCGCGGTCGGAGGCGGTGGGCTGATCGCCGGCATCGCCGCCTGGTACCGCGGTGATGTCCGTGTGATTGGTGTCGAGCCGGAACTGGCGCCGACGCTCAGTGCGGCGCTCGAGGCTGGACGTCCGGTCGATGCGCCCGCAGGCGGCATCGCTGCCGATTCGCTTGCGCCCCGTCGCGTTGGCGAACTGGTTTTTCCGATCGTTCGCGAATACGTGGACCGCGTCGTCCTCGTCAAAGACGAGGCGATCGAGCGCACGCAGCGCGCGCTGTGGGACACGCTGCGCATCGTCGCCGAGCCGGGCGGAGCCGCGGCACTCTCCGCGCTGCGGTCAGGAGCGTACCGGCCGGCAGCCGACGAGCGAGTCGGTGTCGTCATCAGCGGCGGGAATTCGACGGCGGTCCGGTTCGAATGATGATGCGTCCTTCGCGCTCACGAAACCAAATGATCGCGATTACAAAGGAGCGGGAGCGGAAACGGCTGCGCTACGGCGTCGAATGCCGTAAAGCACGGCCCCGACCACCAGCGCGACAAGTCCGCCGAGCAGCTGTTCCCGGGTCGCACCGGCCGCGATCCCGAGCGACGTGGTCAGCGCGATGACGGGGACGACCGGTCCCAACGGCGCAACAAAGGCGGGCGCGGGAATCGCGTCGTTGAATTTCGGCGAGCGCAAGCGAAGCGTCGCGGCGCTCACGCCGGCATACGTCACCAGCCGAGCGACAGAGCTCACAACGGCGAGCTTCGCCCACGATCCAGAGAGGGCAAGCAGCACGGCCACCACGGACGTGAAGACCACGGCGTTTGCCGGCGTCCGGAAGCGTGGATGAATGCGCGCAAAGAACGAGGGGAGCTCGCCATGCTCCGCCAGCGCGAACAACATGCGCGAGCCGCTCAGCACCTGACCTGCATTGTTGCCCGTCATCGATACCACCGATCCCGCGCCGACGAGCAGCGCGCCCGCCGATCCAAGGAAGACCGCGGCTGCGTCGGCGATCGGCGTGTTGTGCGGCGCCAGATCCGGCAGCACGCCCTGCGCGACGATCTGCGCGAGCGTCATGATGATCATCACCGCAAGGATCGTCGTCACCAGTGCGAACGGGACGTGGCGGCGCGGATCGACGGCTTCGCCCGCCGGAGTCCCGACGACGTCGAAGCCGCCGTAGATGAAGATCAGCAGCAGCGCAGCGGTTGAGACCTGGTTCATCGAGATCGGCGGCAGCGCCGTGAGCCTGGCTGGCTCGATGAAGAACAGGCCTGCGCCGATGAACGCTGCGAGGGGCAGCAGCTTGCCGATGGTGAGCGCGTTGACGACCCAGGCGCTCTGGCGGATTCCGCGGACGTTGACCCAGGCGAGGGCGGACGTGATCCCGATGAGCAGCGTCGCGCGAGGCCAGCCGCCTGTCATCATCGGCCAGTAGTAGCCCAGCGCCACGGCGATGCCCGCCATGACGCTCGCCTGGCTCGCCGCGCGCGTGAACCATTGCATCCAGCCGACCTCGAACGCGACAAATGGACCGAACGCGGCTCGCGTGTACACATACGGTCCACCGGTGCGGTCGAACCGGCTGCCGACTTCGGCGAAGCACAGCGCCACCGCGAGGGTGGCGAGGCCCATCAGCACGAACCCGATCGGGCTCCATGCGCCGATCTGCGCCGCGACCTGCGATGGGACAAGAAAAATCGCGCCGCCGATCACCTGATTGATGCCGATGGCCGTCAGGTCCCAGCGGCCGAGCGCCCGTCGCAGCGTTGCCATGTGGTGCCGGTTGTATCATGGCGGCAAGTCGTCAGCCGAGCCAACGAAACCGAGCATCATGCACACGACTCTCCCGAGACGCTTCTACGCAGATCCGGAGTTCTATCGAGCCGAGCTCGAGCGCTTCTATTTCAACCGCTGGATCTGCGCCGGACGCGCCGATCAGATTCCGAATCCCGGCGACTACTTCACGCGCGCATTGGCCGAGGAGAGCGTCATCGTCACGCGCGACGGCTCAGGCGAGATCCACGCGCTGTTCAACGTCTGCCGTCACCGCGGGACCAGACTCTGCGAGCAGCCCGAAGGACACTTCGCCGGTCGCATTCAGTGTCCTTACCATGCGTGGACGTACGACCTGGATGGCAGGCTTCTCGCGGCGCCGCACATGGCGCCGGAATTCTGCAAGGACCAGTATCCGCTCCACCGCGCCGGCTGCGAGATTTGGGACGGTCATGTCTTCGTTCATCTCGGGCAGGTGGGGCAAGTCGAGCGGGTGGGGCAGGCAGGGCGCCATGAACCGTTGCGCGCGCAGCTGCAAGATCTGCCAGAGCGATTCGCCGCGTGGCGAATGGGCGACCTTCGGCTCGGGCGCCGCATCGTGTACGACGTGAGGGCGAACTGGAAGTTGATCGTGCTCAATTTCAACGAGTGCCTGCACTGTCCGAACCTGCACCCGGCGCTGAACAAGCTGCATCATTACCTCGGCGCCGACAATGTCGCGCCGACGACGTGCTACTGCGGCGGCTCGATGGGATTCAAACCAGGCGTCGAAACAATGAGCACGGACGGCAAGCGTCGGCGCGAGTACCTACCGGGGCTCAACGAAGCGCAGCGGCAGCAGGTGTCGTACTTCGCGATCTATCCGAATCTGCTTCTCAGCCTGCATCCGGACTACGTGATGACGCACACGCTGTGGCCCCGAGCGATGGACCGGAGCGAAATCATCTGCGAATGGCATTTCCATCCTACCGAGGTCGCGCGGCCGGACTTTCACCCAGACGATGCCGTCGAGTTCTGGGACCGGACGAACCGCGAGGACTGGTGGATTTCCGAGCAGTCGCAGGCCGGCATCAACTCGCGGATGTACGAGCCTGGGCCCTACTCGGAGCGAGAAGCGCTGCTGTGGTCGTTCGACGAGATCGTGCGCCGCGAGACCGAGACGAGATCCACGAGATAGCGGAGTTTCTCCGTTACCTCTGTTACCGGGTCAGCCAGCCCGCATACAATTCCGGCCGGCGGTCCCGCAGAAACAGTTGTCGCGCGTGCGACTCGGCGTTCTTCCTGAAATCGAGATCGGCGTAGAGAATCTCGTCCGTGCCCTGCGCTGCACGAGCGATGACCGTGCCGTCAGGGGCACAGACGAACGATTCTCCGGCGAACGTCAGCTTCGGTTCATGCCCCACGCGGTTGCAGAGCGCGACATAGTAGCCGTTGTGGAATGCGGCAACGCGCATCTCTCCCTCATATAAGCCTTCCGGCCACTCGCCCACCGATCCCGCTTGCGGCACGACGACGAGATCCGCGCCCCCGAGCGCCAGCGCACGCATGTACTCCGGGTAGTGCCGGTCGTAGCAGATGGCGACACCAATTGCGCCGGCCTTCGTACGGTAGACGGGTGCGCCGGTGTCCCCGGGCGTGTAGTAGCCCTGCTCGTGAAAGCAGGCGTACTCCGTAATGTGAATCATCCGCGTCCGGCCCAGCAGCGAACCGTCGGCGTCGATGACAGGCGAACAATCGAACGTCCGGCTGCCATCCCGCTCGAACAGATTCAATACGCATACGACACCGAGCTCGCGCGCCTTCGAAGCAAACCTGTCGCTAATCGGACCGGGGACCGGCTCGGCGCGATCGAGCGAGCGTTCGCTCGCTGGAATCTGTGGATAGAACGGCTCGAACGCGAGCTCGGCGAACGCCACGACGTGGGCGCCGGCGCGCGCGGCGGCCTCGAACGCACGAAGACCGCGCTCGACGTTGCCGGCTTTGTCTGGAGTCGCGTGCTGCTGAACGAGCGCAATGCGAATCACTGTTTTTTCCCGGGCTGCACGATGACGCTGGACATCACGGCGCCCGCGAGCATCGAGACGACAACTGCGGAGAAGTGTTCGAGCAGCATGTGTGGCAGCGTGGTGAACTCGCAATACAGGCGCAGGCCCGCGTCCGCCACGAGGCCGCAGCCGAGCCCGTAGAGCAGGCCGGCCATCACCGGGCGGATGGGCAGGGCGCGGCCAGACAGAAACGCGGCCACGACCAGGATCGGCGCCGAAGCGAACAACGACGTGCGGAAACACGCCAGGCCGAAGCGCCACACAGACCACGTTCGCGGCCCAACCGTGAATGTGTCGGTCGTGACGGCGTAGATCACCAACGGGAGGGCCAAGCCTATGAGCGACGCCAGCACGAGCGCACGCCGGGTGAGGGCGCGACCCGGGATTGATTCGCGGAGGCCGAGCGCGACGATCGCGAGACCCGACGCCGACTCCGCGATCGAGAGCCCCCACGCACGGAAAAACCCGAGCGCATCAAGATCGGTGCGGAAGAAATTCAGCGCCGGGACGCCGATGACGATCGCCACCGCGATCGGGATCAGAACGACCGCGCGCCTCGACGGTGGCCACAACGGCCGCACGGGCCGCAGGTCGCGGGCGATGATGTCGCGAACCTCGACGCTCACCGCAAGTCCGCCTTCGCGCCCGGCGCGCTTTGGCGGGATAAACGCTCCCGCATCTTCCGAATGCCGCGAAATGCCCGCGTCTTCGCCGCGTTCACGCGGATGCCCAGGCGTGCCGCGATCTCGCCGAAGGTCCACCCTTCGACGTGGTGCAGCAGCACCGCGTGTCGTTGATCGGCCGGCACAGCCCCAAGCGCGCGCCGGACCTCGTCCGCGGCGGCCCACGCGCGCGCGTCGTCCCTCGCGAACTCGTCCGCCCGCATATCGGCGGCAACAGTCTCCTCGAACCGGCGCCGGCGGCTGGTGCTGCGTCGGTTCATGAGGTACACGTGGCGGGCGATGGCGAAAACCCACGGCGTCACCGGCCGTCCCGGCTCGTAAGTACGGCGCGAGCGATGCATCTGCAGAAAGGTTTCCTGCGTGAGGTCGTCGGCGAGCGAACCGTTGCGGGTCAGCGACAGCAGGTAGCCGCGCACTCGGCCCGCCAATTCGGCGTACAGCGCGTCGAACGCCTCGAGACGTCCCTCGAGATACGCCTGCATCAACGCGGCGAGCTCGGGTTCCATCAGAACGCCGGCGCGGCGGTCTTCCGTGGAGGGTTGAAGAACGGCGTGGCCACGACCGTCGCCGGCACGCGATGGCGGACCGCTTCCACCGTCACCTCGCACTCGAGCGACGTTCCGGGCGCGATGTGCGGCGAGGCGATCGTCGCCAGCGCGATCATCTTCTTCAGGACCGGCGACCACGTGGTCGTCGTCGCCCGACCAACCTGGTGAGCGCCCCTGTAAACCGGGACGGCCACGCGCGATGCTGTCGACGCAACCTGCGGCGCCAAGCCGACATCGTCGTACAGCTTTTCGATGGCAGGCCAGCTGATGTCGAGGCCGACAATCTGCCGAACCGGTCCGCGCCGATGCTCCTCGTCGAGCGCCGCGCGCCCGACAAACGGCCGCGTCCCGAGCTGGACGAGGCGCCCGAGCCCCATTTCGTACGGCGAATACTTCTGGGATTCGATGAGCGCTTTCTTGCTGCTGTTGAAATCGACTTCGATGAGCAGCAGGCCCGCTTCCACGCGCGCGACGTCGAGAGCGAGCATGCCGGCCGGGTGAATGTCGAACGGGCGGCCGCCGGCCATGAGCGCATCCCACACCATCGTGGCGCGATCCCAGGGTATCCAGATCTCGTAACCCAGATCGCCGGTATACCCGGTCCGGGAGATGTCGACCGGCACGCCGGCGATGGAGCCGCGCGTCATTCGAAAGTACTTCAGATCGCGGATGTCGGCGTCCGCAACCGCGTCGAGCAGCTTCGCGGAGGTCGGCCCCTGCAGCGCAAGCGCCGCCACCTGTTCCGAGATGTCCTCGATGGTCGCGTCGAGACCGACCGCATTCTGCGTGAACCACCGAAGGCTCGGATCGGCCGCGGTCCACCGAAACGTATCTTCCGACAGGCGCGTGACCGTTCCATCGTCGATCACCTTGCCATGCTCATCGCACCAGGGCGTGTAGCAGACCTGTCCGATGGCGAGCTTGCAGGCATCACGCGTGATGACACGATCAACGAGCTTGACCGCATCGCGGCCGCGGATCAGGTACTTGAACAGCGGGGAGACGTCGATGAGCGCCGCTGCGTTCCGGATGGCGTTGTATTCGTGCTCGTGGTGCGCCTCGTAGGCGCTGACGGCGTAGTAGCCAGACCACTCCCGATAGTTCAGGCTCTCAGCGAGCGCGAAGGTGCGATCGTGAACGGCGGTACCGATCGACATGACGCCGATGTTATCGCCACGAAAACACGAAAGCACGAAAAAGACGAAAGACGGTCATACAATCTCGCGCATGAAGCAGATTCTCGCGCTGACGGCTGACAGCCGCCGTATCATAGCCACCTGGAGAATGTGACATGAGGACAACGCAGATGCTGGTCGCGGTGGTCGCCGTGATTGGTCTGACCGCGGCGCCGGCGACGGCGGCAAGCGGCGTGCTGATCGCGCAGAAAGTCACGAACGGCAGCACGACGACGACGACGCAGAGCCAGATCGAACCGACGCGCATGCGCTCGGAAATTGCCTCGTCCACCGGGCGCAAGCAGGCGGTCGTGTTCGACGGCGCCGCCCAGGTGATGCGGATGATCGACGACGATGGGAAGACCTACACCGAGATGTCGAAGACCGACCTCGACCGGATGCGCGGACAGATGGACGGCGCGATGGCGCAGATGCAGGAGCAGCTGAAGAACATGCCGCCGGAGCAGCGCGCGCGTATGGAAGCGCTGATGAAAGGGCGCGGCGCGGCCATGACCGCTGTGGCCGGGGCGCCGACCGAATACAAGAAGATCGGGACCGACAAGGTCGGCAAGTGGACGTGTGACAAATATGAGGGCATGAAGAGCGGCGAGAAGGTGTCGGAGGTCTGCACGGTCGCACCATCGGCGCTCGGGTTCACCCCTGCCGACTTCGAGGTCACGAGGCAGCTCACCGAATTCTTCAAGGGCTTGATGCCCCAGGCCGCCGAGGGACTGTTCTCGATCGGATCAGCCACTCCGAACCCGAACGCGTTCTCGGGCCTGCCGGTCCGGTTCGTCAGCTTCCGGAACGGCGCCGTGCAGACGG
>Ga0114129_10007023_pt1 | contig 16032 bp, 15 predicted proteins | sample RhiMetdeltSRZDD1_FD_80071 | JGI IMG/M metagenome (GOLD analysis project Ga0114129, IMG submission 80071) | Populus rhizosphere microbial communities from Tennessee, USA - Rhizosphere MetaG P. deltoides SRZDD1 (version 2) (version 2) | ecosystem: Host-associated > Plants > Roots > Rhizosphere >... | reverse complement strand
TCGATTGACGTCGACGTGGCGATCCTCGGCGCGGGTTATTCGGGTCTGTGGACCGCCTACTACCTTCAAGAGCGGCAACCGTCCCTGAAGATCGCCCTGGTGGAGGCGGAGATCGCGGGCTTTGGTGCGTCGGGCCGCAACGGGTCCTGGTGCACGGCCCATTTCCCGACCAGCCTGGGCGCGCTGGCGGAACACTACGGACGGGAGTCCGCGGTCGCGCTCTATCGCGCCATGGCCGGGGCCGTGGATGAAGTCGGGCGGGTCGCGGCCGCCGAGGGACTCGACATCCAGTTCACCAAGGGCGGCGGCATGTCGGTGGCACGCGGGCCGCAGCAATTGCCGTCGGTGCATGAGGCGCAGGCCGAGTTCGAGAAGCTTGGGCTCGGAGACCGCGTGGCGCTTCTCGACAAGGCGCAGGCCGACGCGCGGGTGCGGATCGAAGGCGCGCTCGGCGCTATCTACTACAAGGACGCGGCGGCGATTCATCCCGGCCGGCTGGTCCGCGGCTTGGCCCGCGCCGTCGACCGGCGCGGCGCGACGATTTATGAGCAGACCGACGTGACGAGTTTCACGACCGGCGCCCGTCCGGTGCTGCACACCGCGCGCGGGGACGTGCGCGCCAGGACGATCGTTCTCTGCGGCGAAGCCTATCTCACACGGCTTGCGCGTTTGCACCGCCAACTGATCCCGGTCTATTCGCTGATGGTGCTGACCGAACCGCTCTCGGCGGCTGATTGGGCGGAGATCGGCTGGCGCCAGCGCGAGTGCATCGATTCATGCCGGCTCACCATCGAGTACATGTCGAAGACGGCGGACGGCCGCATCCTGTTCGGCGGGCGCGGCGCGCCCTATCATTTCGGCTCGGCGATCAGGGACGAGTACGACCGCCACGAGCCGACCATGCGGACGTTCCAGCAGAACGTACGGACCTGGTTCCCGCGGCTGAAGGACGTCCGGTTCACCCATGCCTGGGGCGGGCCGCTGGGCGCGCCGCGCGACTTCATGCCGACCATGATGTTCGATCCGGCCCTCGGAACGGCGAGCGCGCGCGGCTATGTCGGCAACGGCGTCGCGACCACCAACCTGTCTGGCCGCGTGCTGGCCGATCTGATATCCGGCGTCAAATCCGAGATCACGACGCTGCCCTGCGTCAACCATCGCTCACCGAACTGGGAACTGGAGCCGTTCCGCTATATCGGCGTGCACTACATCCAGGACGCCTACTGGCGGATCGACCAAAAGGCCGAGCGCACGGGAAAACCGCCGACCGGCAAGTCGCTGGCCGAACGACTGACGCGGCACTGACCGCGAGAGGGGAGCTGCAACATGGTCCGACCGATCCTGATCAACGGCAAGTTCGTCAAGGCGAAGTCGAACACCACGATCGACGTGCACAATCCGGCGACGTTGGCGCCGCTCGACGGCGTGCCGGCCTGCGGCGAGGCCGACGTCAACGCCGCCGTGCAGGCGGCAAGGGGCGCGCAGCTCGCCTGGTGGCGGACCCCGGGCACCGAGAAGGCCGAGCTGATGCACGAGGTGGCGGATCGCATTCGCGCAAGGCAGAAGCCGATCGCGACCATGATGACGCAGGAGACCGGCAAACCGCTGATCGAGTCATTCGACTGCGTCAAATGGGTGGCGGAGAGTTTCGACTACTTCGCGGAGGTCGGCCGGTCCGCCCAGGGACCGGTGGTGGCGCCGGGCGCGGCGCACCAGGTCAATTTCGTCCGCAAAGAACCTTATGGCGTGGTCGCCTGCATTGCGCCGTTCAACTTCCCGCTACTGCTGACCGCCTGGAAGGTTGCGCCTGCAATCGCCGCCGGCAACACCGTGGTCTGCAAGCCGCCGCACCAGAACCCGCTGTCGGGGCTCCTGCTCGGCGAGGTCTACGACGTGCTGCCGCCCGGCGTGGTCAATATCGTGACCGGCGCCGGTGATACCGGCGGGCTGCTGCTCAATCATCCCGACGTCGACATGATCGCATTCACCGGCTCGACCGCGGTCGGCAAGCACATCGCCTCGGTCGCGGGCACGCAGTTGAAGAAGATCAACCTCGAGCTCGGCGGCATCGACCCGCTGATCGTGTTCGAGGACGCCGACCTCGACATCGCCTCGCACGGCGCCGTGTGGGCGCGGCTGTTGAATGCCGGGCAGGTCTGCACCTCGTCGAAGCGCATCTATGTGGTGGAGTCGATCGCCCAGGACTTCATCCAGCGCGTGGTCGGGCACGTCAAGGCGCTGAAGGTCGGCGATCCGATGGATGTCACGACCGACATGGGCCCGCTGATCTCCGCCGACGCGGTGCAAAAGCTCGAAAAGCAGGTCGCAGTGGTGGTCTCGGAGGGCGGCAAGCTGCTGTCGGGCGGCAAGCCCTTCCAGCCCGGCGGCCTCAAGGGTCATTTCTTCGAGCCGACGGTGATCTCGGGCGTGCGCCACGGCGGCATCGCCACCACCGAGGAGCTGTTCGGTCCGGTGGTTTCGATCTTCATCGTCAAGGACGCCGACGACGCGATCGCAAAGGCCAACGATTCCGAATACGGCCTTGGCGCCACGATCTATACCAAGAACCTGGAAGTGGCCATGCGCGCGATGGAGAACATCAAGGCCGGCAGCTTCTGGATCAACGATCCGCTGAGCGACAACACCGCCGCGCCGTTCGGCGGCATGCGTCACAGCGGAATCGGGCGCGAGCTGGGCGCCGAAGGGCTCGACGCCTTCCGCGAGCCCAAGCACGTCCATCTCGACTACGTGCAGGAGCGCAAGCCCGACTGGTTCCCCTACGCGGCGCGCGCGAAGTCGATCGAGAACTAGTCGCGATCGACAACGTCGGCCATCACCGGCAGGCCCTTGCGGCCGCCGCGTTCCGCCATCGCGGGCGGGGCGACCTCGGACTTGATCAGCCGGTCGGCAAGCTCGAGGCAGCGCGTCGCCAGCCCGGCCGCGCCCTCCGCGAGGGATTTCGATTCGCGGACGATGCGCACGTTGTTTTCCATGTCCTCGTGCGACCAGCCGCGGGAATGGGCGATGTAGGGAAACTGCGGAAAGAAATAGCCAAGCTCGGCGAAGAAGGCGAGCATCGAGCCGGCCACGGCCTGGATGTTGTCCTGGCCGCCGACGATAATGAAGCCCGCCACCTTGTTGCGGAGCAACAGGTCCTCGTTGCGCGACGTATCCATCTGCATGCAGTTGAATCGCTCGACCATCTTGAAATAGAGCGAGGAGGCGGCGCCCCAGCGGATCGGCGTCGCCACGATGATGGCGTCCGACCAGTGCACCAGCGCCTCGTAGACCTGGTCGAGCTGGTCGGTCGGGTCCATCTGGGTGATCGAGCACGGCCAGGTGCAGGCGCGGAAGCTCTTGGAAAAATAGCCCTCGCAGGTACGGAATTTCAGGTCGCGCAGCGTGATCAGCCTGGTTTCGGCGCCGAGCTTCCTGGCCGCCTCCAGCGCGTGATTGAGCAGATGGTCGGAGCCGGAGAAGCGCGGCTCGCCGGCGTGCATCATGGTCGTCGAAATGCCGGCCAGCCGCAGCGGGCCGGGCGCGCGCACCGGATCGCGCGCCAAAGGATGCGGATCGTGTTTCTTGCGGTGGCGCCGGGTCGGATTGGCGAGATCGACATAGACGCGCCCGTTCTCGACCTTGACCGGGAAGGAGGGTACGCGATCCTCCTCGAAGCCCGGCTCGCCGAGGCCGGTGACGCGATGGAATTTCCAGTAGTGCCACGGGCAGACCACGTAGTCGCCATCGAGGCGGCCTTCGCCGAGCGGTCCGCCCACGTGATTGCAGCCATTGGCGATGGCGCCGAAGGTGCCGTCCTTGAATGACAGCGCCACCGGCGCGGTCTTCAGCCGAAGCGGCCGCAGCGCAATCTTGGCAAGCTCGTCAGCCGCGCCGGCATCAATCCATTCAGGCGTCCTGGCCATGCCTTATCCTCCCATGGTGCTGTCAGGCGGGTTTGACGTCGGGCGGTGTTGGAGGCCCGCTACCCCATCGAGGGGGCTAGCGAACCCTGAAGGGCGCCTGTGCCATCCACTTTCCGGTACCATCGCGCCGCGGTCTATCCGGCGCCGCGGTCGAAGCCGCCGGCGAGACAAGCCAGACGACCGACCTGCGCAAGACCCGCATGCAGCCCCCGCAGCTATCGGGCGGTAATTTGTCACGGTAGCCCGATGAGAAACAAGCAGGGGTCGGGCAAACTTGTGAGCGGCGCAAACAAAAAGCGCGCTCCCAAGGGAGCGCGCGGGACCTTGGAGGTTAGACGAAAACTGGAACGGTCAGCGGACGGTGCTGCCGTCGGTGGTCGCAGCCGTCACCGGCGCGGTGGCCTTGATCACGGTCGCCTCGAGGCGCCCGCTGGCCGGGATGTTATCGCTGACCCTTGCGGCGACGCCGATACCGGCCACCATCGTGGCGCAAATGAGCGACATCACCACGATCTTGAGGTGGGTCATGCGGTCCGCGGTGAACATGGAAGAGTTGTTCATGGCACCCTCCCGAGGGGATCTCAGATGTTAGTCGCGGCAACCCGGAAAAAGGTTCACGGATAGCTACGGGACGCAGGCACAAAAGACGCCGCCGGTGCCCATCCGGGCACGCTTGGCCGACCCCCCAAATTTCCCTGACGCGGTAACAACGTAGGAGGAGTCGTCTGGTTCCCAAGACGCCTCACGAAACATTGAAAATCCTGCGATTGCGGCCGCTGCGGGCCGCGGCAGGTCCTAACCCATTGATTTTTAACATTCCCAGCCTCGGATAGAGGGGATGGGGTCGCCTTCAGCAGATTTGGCCCCCAGATCGCTCCCCGGGCCGGGGCCGTTTCAGATGCTGCCCACCGTCTTGAGCCGGGCACGGGGGTGGATTTCGGCCTGCGAGAGGACGGGGGTCTGGGCCCTGAACCGCTCGACAATGCCCCGCACGAACGGCCGGATGCCCGCCGAGGTCACCAGCACGGGGGCCTCCCCCCCACGGGCCGCCTCCTCGAACCGCTCCCGCACCAGGGTGATGAATTCGGTCAGCCGGGAAGGCTGCATGGCCAGGCTGCGCTCGTCGCCCTGGCCGACGATCGATTCGGCGAAGGTCTGCTCCCACCTGGCCGACAGCGCGATCAGCGGCAAATGGCCGGCCGGGGAGGCGTACTGGGCACAAATCTGGCGCGACAGACGGGCGCGCACGTGCTCGGCCAGGGTTGCCGGGTTGCGCGTGAAGGATATCGCATCGGCGATGCCTTCGAGGATGGTCGCGAGGTCGCGGATCGAGACCCGCTCGGCGAGCAGGATCTGCAGCACGCGTTGGATACCGGAGACCGTGATCTGCGCCGGCACCATGTCCTTGAGCAGCTCGCCCTGCTCCTTCGGCAGCTCCTTGATGAGCTTGCTCACCTCCGCATAGGAGATCAGCTCCGACACGTTCGCTTTGATGAGCTCGGTGAGGTGCGTTGAGAGCACGGTCGCGGCGTCCACGACCGTATAGCCCTTGAGCGCGGCCTCCTCTTTCAACGAGGGATCAACCCAGGTCGCGGAGAGCCCGAACGTGGGCTCCGAGGTGTGGATGCCCGGCAGCATCACCTGCGTGCCGGCGGGATCCATCACCATGTACTGGCCGGGCCAGATCTTTCCGGTGCCGGCCTCGACCTCCTTGATCTTGATGACATAGGTGTTGGCGTCGAGCTGCACGTTGTCGAGGATGCGCACCGCGGGCATCACGAAGCCCATCTCGCCGGCGAGCGAGCGGCGCAGCGCCTTGATCTGCTCGGTAAGGCGGTCGCTGCCGTCGGGCGAGTTCACCAGCGGCAACAGCGCGTAGCCGAGCTCGATCTTGAGATCGTCGATCTTGAGCGCGGTCGAGATCGGCTCTTCGGCGGGCTCCGGCTTGGCCGCTTCCGCCTTGCGGGCGTCGGCCGCGACCTGCTGCTTCTGGCGCTTGTCGATGAGATAGGCGAGCGCGCCGGCGCCGCCGCCAAGGAGCACAAAGGGCACAATCGGAATGCCGGGGAGAAGCGCCATCACCAGCATCACGGCGGCGGCCATGCCGAGCGCCTTGGGATAGCCGGAAAGCTGCTTGATCAACGCCTGATCGGCGGCGCCCGAGACCCCCGCCTTGGCGACCAGCAGGCCGGCGCCGGTCGAGACGATCAGCGCCGGGATCTGCGTGACAAGCCCGTCACCCACCGTCAGCACGGTATAAGTGCGTGCCGCCTCGGAGAACGCCAGGCCCTGCTGGGCGATGCCGACGACCATCCCGCCGATGATGTTGATGAAGACGACAAGCAGGCCGGCGATGGCGTCGCCGCGCACGAATTTCGAGGCGCCGTCCATGGCGCCGAAGAAACCGGATTCATCTTCCAGCGTCTTGCGCCGGCGGCGCGCCTCGTGCTCGTCGATCAGCCCGGCCGAGAGGTCGGCGTCGATCGCCATCTGTTTGCCGGGCATGGCATCGAGGTGAAAGCGTGCGGCCACTTCCGCGATGCGTCCCGAGCCCTTGGTGATGACCACGAAATTCACAATCACCAGGATCGTGAACACGATGATGCCGATCACGAAATTGCCGGCCATCACGAAATTGCCGAACGCCTCGATGACGTGGCCGGCGGCCTGCGTGCCTTCGTGGCCATGCGCGAGGATCAGGCGGGTGGAGGCGAGGTTGAGCGCGAGCCGCAGCATGGTCGCGATTAGGAGCACGGTCGGAAAGGCGGAGAATTCGAGCGGCGTATGGATGAACAGCGCCGTCATCAGGATCAGCACCGAGAAGATGATCGATATCGCCAGCGAGAAGTCGAGCAAGATGGGCGGAAGCGGCAGGATGAGGACGACCAGGATCGTCATCACGCCGACAGCGAGCGCGATGTCGCCGCGCTTGAGCAGCGCGCCAAGGTCGCTAAGCCCCGAGAATGAAAACCCGCCCGCTCGCCCGCTTTCGCCCGCCGGTACGTCCGTCATTTGCTCTGCTGAAGTCCGTCTCGCCCGGTCCTGGGCATGAAAAGAGTGTTGAGCGGCCGTGGGGCCGCTCACTCGCGTCAAAGGAACCGCAGCCGCGTCCAAGGTCCGTCCCCCGGTTCGCGCGTGAAAGCGTGCCTGCCCGGCAAAATTTGCCCGGTTGATGGTTAGCGCCGGGTTAACAAAGCTTTATTCGGCCACTCAAATCTTCGCCGTGACCGGCCAAACCACGCCCCAAAACGGAAAAAGCCCGCCGCGTTGCCGCGGCGGGCCCGGGCGATGAGGCAGGTTACGGGGGGACTGCTGCCTCGCTCGACCCGCGGGAGGCTCGGTCGCCTCGGCTCGACGGCCGCACGCTCCGATCAGGACCGCGAAGCCGTTGGTCGCAATGTGAGCTACGACGAGATGCGAAGGCAGGATGCCGGTGCGGCCGTCACAGGCTCGTGAGCTTGCCGGTGGCCACCACCGGGCCTGTGGGCTGGCCGGTCGGCGACCCGCCGGGCGGCTCGAGCGATACCGCGAGCGTCGCGTCGGTGGTGATGCGCCCGACGAGCGCGGGCGGCACGTTCAGGCGAACCGGCTGGCCGGGGTGGATCAAGCCGAGCGAATGGGGCCGATCACCGGGCGGGATCAGCCACAATTCCATGGCGCGCTGGTCGGAGGTCAGCAGCGCCGCCGGCACCACCACCAGGCTGTCGCCGCCCGTGCTGACCGCCGCCACGAACCCCGGCTGACCGCTGGTCTGGCCGAGGGTCGCCACCATCGGGGCGCGCGGCGCGGGGACGAGACCGACGTAGGTGAGTGCGGCAATGCTGGCGGCCGCCAGCGCCGCCGCGCCGATACCGAAGGTCCGCCAGAATTCGAGGCTCTGCCACAGCCCGGTTCTGGCAGGCGCCGGCGACGCCGCCACCGCCGCTTCGATGCGGGTCCAGGTGTCGGCCGGCGGCGCGACCGGCCGCACGCTATTGACAAGCCCGGTCAGCCGTTCCTCCCACAACGCGACCTCGCGCGCCAAAGCTGGCTCCCGCTCCAGCCGGCGTTCGATCTCGCGCCGCTCTTCGGCGCCAAGCACGCCCAAAACGTATTCGGCGGCGACGATCCTGCCGCCGTCCTCGGGCGTCCCGTCCTGGTCGGTTGTGCTCATCGCTCTAAGCAGGCTCTCAACTTTAAAAGTCCGCGCCGGATCCAACTCTTCATGGTGCCGAGCGGCACGCCCATTCGCTGGGCGAGCTGCTCGTAGGTCGCGCCGTCGAGAAACGCCGCACGGATCGCGCTCGACTGCCGCGCTTCAAGCTCCCCCAGGCAGCCGTGAAGCCGCCGATGCTCCTGCGCCGATTCCAAAATGTCGCTCGCCGCCGGAGAGGGATCGCTGATGTCGGAGGCCTCCTCGATCGGCTCGGCGCGCCGGCTGGCGGCGCTCGAGCGAAGACGGTCGATCGACCGGTTGCGCGCAATGGCGACGAGCCAGGTGATCGGGCTGGCCCGCGCGGGGTCAAAGCTTCCCGCTTTGCGCCACACCGTCACGTAGACGTCCTGCAGCACGTCTTCGGCCTCGCTTCTATTCTTCAATATACGGAGGCAGACGCCAAAAAGCTTCGCCGAGGTATCCTGGTAAACAATGCGTAGCGCGGCGCGATCGCCGCCGGCGACGCGCACAAGCGCGGCGGCAAGCTGGCTGCGGCTGGCATCAGCGTCCATGGATGGCGATCCGTCGGCCCCCTCGGCGGACTGGGCAATGCTGTCGCGCGACATGTCGCATACTGCGCGGCCGCCGTCATCAGATCACATTACACGATCGCTCGCGCGGGCAGCCCGGGGTGGCTGGGCCGCGCTGTCCCTTCACGAAATTAAATTGCAAGACCAGCAGGTTAACAACAATGCCCGCGCCGCAGGATCAAAACTTCTCCACCCAGGGCCGCAGCTCGACCTCCCAGGTCCAGGCGCTGTGCGGCTGGTGGATGATGTGGAGATAAGTGGCCGCGATCGCGTCGGGATCGAGCAGGCTCGCAGGCTTGTCGGACGGCTCTGGGCGGCGCCCGCTCTTGATGCCGCCGTCGATCACCACATGGGCGACGTGGATGCCCTGCGGCGCAAGCTCGCGCGCCAGACTCTGCGCCAGCCCGCGCAGCGCGAACTTGCCCATCGCGAAGGGCGCGGATTCGGCATAGCCCTTCATGCTCGCCGACGCGCCGGTGAACAGGATCGCGCCGTGCTTCTTCGGCAGCATCCGGCGCGCCGCCTGCTGCGCGACCAGGAATCCGCCGTAGGCGGAGACGGCAAGCGCCTTCTCGACGTCGGCGGGATCGAGCTCCACGAATGGCCCGCGCGCCCGAAAGCTGGCGTTGTAGATCACGATCTCGGGCGCGCCGATCGAGGCGTCGAGATCGGCAAACAGCTTTTCGACGTCCGCGCGTTTGCTCGCGTCGCAGGAAAAGGTCTTCGCGCCGGTTTCCTTCGCCAGCTCTTCGAGGTCGGCGGTCGAATGTGCGGCGAGAGCGAGCGTGATGCCTTCTTTCGCCAGCACGCGCGCCAGCGACGCGCTCAGCCCGGACCCTGCGCCGACGATCAAGGCGGTGTTGAATCTGACAAGGGCCATGGCAGGACCGGTTTACGTCTTGAGGGAATGGGAGCACCTTACCATGTGAGGGCGAAGAGGATCGACCGACATGGCTCGCTTTCTCATCATCCTAGGGCTTGCGATCCTGATTGTCGGCCTGTTGTGGCCTTATCTGAGCAAGCTCGGTCTCGGCCGCCTGCCCGGCGATGTGATCGTCCAGCGCCCGAGCGGCACGTTCTATTTTCCGTTCGCGACGTGCCTGATCCTGAGCCTCGTGCTCAGCGCGATTCTATGGTTTTTCGGCCGATAAAGGCGGGCAGCGGCGAGGCGGGCCGCCGCGCCGGCAATCAGTTCGAGCGGGCCGGCCGGCGCCGCAGCGGATAGTCGCTGCTCTCGTAGAGGCGGTGGATGTCGTCGCTGTCGAAGCGATCGTCGCCGACCTGCATCCAGGCGCCGAGCGTGCGCATGGCGGGAAATTCCTCGACTGCAAAACGAATGGCCTCCGCGGCGGTCGCGAAGCGGCGATAGCCAAGCGGCTGGCGCGCGCCGCCTTTGCGCTTCGCCATGAACAGCTCCGCTGGTGTGTCGTAATCGAATTTCATCCGGTGATGTCGTCAGGACGCGCGATTGAGCTGGCTTTCCTTCACGACGCGCTCGTGCGGCTCGTTTGCGCTCTTGATGCGGTATTGCCGGTCGTCGCCCTCGGGGGGAAGCAACTGCGTGATCTTGTAGATGCCACTCGTTCCGCCGCGCCCATAAGGGCCGGACGTGTAATGCACCGACTGGCCGATCTTGAATTTGTGGTCGCTCAAAGGATCCTCCGTGTCGAAAAGGTCCGCTGCCCGCCGATGCGGGGCAGCCGAACACCGTTCATGGCCGGATTCATGGCGAACATTACCACGAAAGCCCGCCTTTAGGCGGCGGATTCAAAATATTATTTCGTGGTGAATCGGCCGGCCGCAGCCGGAAATACGCCGGTTTCGCGCCCCCCGCCGCGGCGAATGATCACGCCGCGCCTCTGACCTCGCCTCCGCCGGGCGGCGGCACCGGGACGCCGTCACTGGCGTATTCGTTGAGCTTGTTGCGCAACGTGCGGATCGAGATGCCGAGGATGTTGGCCGCATGGGTGCGGTTGCCAAGGCAGTGCTTGAGCGTCTCGAGAATCAGGTCCCGCTCGACGTCGGCGACCGTGCGGCCAACGAGCGCGCGCGTCACCGTTTCCGCCGCCATGGTCGCGTGCGCGACGGCCGGCGGATTCTTGGCCTGATCGAGCCGCACGCCGTCCGGCGTGACGATGCCGTCGATGCCGATCTCATCGCCGCTCGCCAGCAGCACCGCGCGGTGGATCGTGTTTTCGAGCTCGCGCACATTGCCCGGCCAGCGGTTGAGCACGAGCGCGCGCCGCGCCTCGGCAGAGAGCGGGCGGACTGGCACGCCGTTCGCCTCGGCGTATTTCCGGATGAAGTGCTGGGCGAGCTCAAGCACGTCGGCCGGCCGCTCGCGCAGCGGCGGGATTTTGAGATTCACCACATTCAACCGGAACAGCAGGTCCTCACGGAAAGTACCTTCGCGCACCGCCTCGACCAGGTTTCGATTGCTGGTCGCGATGATCCGGATGTCGACCGGCACCGGCTTGTTGCCGCCGACCCGGTCGATCACCCGTTCCTGGATGGCGCGCAGCAGTTTCGCCTGAAGCCGCGCGTCCATCTCGGAAATCTCATCGAGCAGGAGCGTCCCGCCGGACGCTTCCTCGAACTTTCCGATGCGGCGCGCGATCGCGCCGGTGAAGGCGCCCTTTTCATGCCCGAACAATTCGGATTCGAGCAGGTTCTCGGGGATCGCGGCGCAGTTGACCGAGATGAACGACGCGCGCGAACGGTTCGACCGGGCATGCAGGTAGCGCGCCAGCACCTCCTTGCCGGTGCCGGACTCGCCGGTAATCAGCACCGAGGCGTCGCTGGGCGCGATCTGCTGGGCGAGCTTGATCACATGCGCCATGCTCTCGTCGCGATAGACCAGTTCGCGGGTGTCGTCTGAGACCGCTGCGAGCACCGCGGCGATCAGCTCGGGATCGGGCGGCAGCGGGATGTATTCTTTGGCTCCCGCGTGGATGGCCGCGACCGCGGCCCGGGCGTCGTTGCTGGTGCCGCAGGCGACGATCGGCACTGCGATACGTTCGGATTCGAGACGTAGCACTAGGTCGCGAATATCGAGTGCGACGTCGACCATCAACAGATCGGCGCCGCGGCCGGCGCGCAGGACCTGCAGCGCCTGGTCGACCGACTCGGCGTGTGTGACGCTGGCGCCCTTCTCCATTGCGAGCTTGGTCGCAGTGGTGAGCTGGCCTTTGAGGGTCCCGACGATCAGGAGGCGCATGGCATTGTCCTTTCGGGGAGCGTTATCAATTCCGCTCGGCCTTGATGATTTCCGTCATGGTCACGCCGAGCTTGTCCTCGACCAGCACCACTTCGCCGCGCGCAACCAAGCGGTCATTGACATAGATGTCGATCGCCTCGCCGACCTTGCGATCGAGCTCGAGCACCGCGCCCGGGCCGAGCTTGAGCAGGTCGCCGACTTCCATGCGCGCACGGCCGAGTACGGCCGAGACTTTCACCGGCACGTCGAAAACCGCTTCGAGCTCGGCGGCGGTTCGGCTTGTGGCCTCCGGAGCTCCTCCCGGCGCCAGCGCACCTGGATCCAGCGGCGGCGATGCCTCGGCGCTGTTCTCGAGATCGGGAAGCGGCAGCTTGCTGTCGTTCTCGCTCATTGGTCGAATCTCCAGGGACTCTCGAGCATGGCGCTCGCGGCAAGCCGTCCATTGATGTAGCGGCTGACCGCTTCATCGATCGCGGCGGTGATTGCGGCGCGGTCACGGTTCACCCCGCCGTCGGCCCATTCGATGCGGCAGTCGCCGGGCGCGATGTCCGGCTCGGCGAGCACGACGAGCCGGCTCTCGAGCCCGAGGCTCTGGACGATCTCGTCGAGTTTTTCGCGGGCCTTCTCGTGGAGAGCATCATTGACGCGCACGACGATGTGCGGGGTTGCCACCAGATGCCCGAAGCAATTGGTGGCGAGCGCCGCGATCTCGGCGATCGGCTCGCGGGCGACAAGCTCCGGCGCGAGCTTCTTGGCGACTGCCACCGCCACCTCGACCGCCTCGGTTTCGAGCCTCGCTTCCGCTGCCGAAAGCGTCCGGGCAACGGTTTCGAGGCTGTCGGCGATGCGCTCGAGCGCGGCTGCGGCATGATGCTCGGCGTCGGCCTTGGCCTCGGCCTGGGCGGTGGCAAAACCGCGCTCATAGGCGGCCTCCTCGCCTTCCTTGAGCTTGACCATGTGCTCGGCGAGCGTGATCGACGGCTTGCCGCCGCCGGCGGCGGCGAAGTCGGTATCGAACAGATATTTTGCTGGCGCGGTCCGCATGGATGTCGATCTCAGTAGATCAGCTCCTCGTCACCGCGGCTCTTGGAGATCATGATCTCGCCCTTGGCCGCGAGGTCCTTGGCAAGATTGACGAGCTGCGCCTGCGACTCATCGACATCGCGCAGCCGCACCGGGCCCATCGCCTGCATATCGTCCACCAGCATCTTGGCGGCGCGGGTCGACATGTTGCTGAGGAAGAACTGGCGGACCTGCTCGCTGGCGCCCTTGAGCGCAACGCCAAGCTTGTCCTTGTCGATGTGACGCATCAGGGTTTGCGCCGATCCGGTATCGAGCTTGACCAGGTCGTCGAAGGTGAACATCAGCGCCTTGATGCGCTCCGCGCTTTCCCGGTTGTCCTCCTCGAGCGCCGTCATGAAGCGGGTCTCGGTCTGGCGGTCGAAATTGTTGAAGATTTCCGCCATCACTTCGTGGGCGTCGCGCCGGCGCGTCTGCGAGAGGTTCGACATGAACTCGACGCGCAGCGTCTGCTCGACCCGCTCGATGACTTCCTTTTGCACCGACTCCATCCTCAGCATGCGGTTGACGACATCGAGCGCGAGGTCCTCGGGCAGGATGCCGAGCACGCGTGCGGAATGCTCCGGCCTGATCTTGGAGAGCACGACCGCGATCGTCTGCGGGTATTCGTTCTTCAGGTAATTGGCGAGCACCTCTTCCTGGACGTTGGAAAGCTTCTCCCACATGTTGCGGCCGGCCGGGCCGCGGATTTCATCCATGATGCCGCCGACGCGCTCGGGCGGCAGATATTGCTGCAGCAGGCGTTCGGTCGCGTCGTAGTTGCCCATCAGCGCGCCGGAGGCCGATAGCCGGCCGACGAATTCGAGCAGCAGCTCTTCGACCGCTTCGGCTTCGATCGTGCCGAGCGTCGACATGACGATCGACAGTTCGCGCAGCTCGTCGTCGTCGAGGAGGCTCCAGATCTTGGAGCCATGCTGCTCCCCGAGCGCCAGCATCAGCACGGCCGCGCGCTCGGGACCGGTGAGCTGCCGCTTGTTGCTAGCCATTTCGTTTTGACGGGCCGCAAGCGAAGCCATCAGGCTCGCAATGTCCCGTTGCGCGCTCTCTTTCCTGTCTTTTTCGGCGTAGGCGGAGGGCATGGCTCTCTATCAGGCTGCGCTCTCGTGCAGCCAGGTGCGGATGATGGAGACGGTCTCGTTCGGGTTGCGATCGGCGAGCTCGCCGACCTTCTGCACGGACTGGGCGTGGACCTGGCCCTGGACCTGGGCGATGTCGATCATTTTTGCGGTCTGATTGGGGACCGCCTTGATGTCGTCGGCGGTGGCGCCGGCGGCGATCGCACCCTTGACGTCGCCGTCGGCGATCGCGGCGGCGATGGCGGCTTCGGGCGGTGCCGCCAGCTCGGGTGCAAGGACCCGGCGCACCAGCGGCCGCACCACCAGCAAGAGCACGACAAGGCCGAGCAATGCCATCACCGCCAGCTCGATCCAGCGCATCACGTCGTCCTTGGTGAACTGCAGGTATGCAAGGAGTCCGGTCGGCTCCTGGATCGCGGCGGTTGGCGATTCGGCGAAGCGCAGGTTGACGATCTCGACCTGGTCGCCGCGCTTCTGATCGAACCCGATGGCGGTCCGGACCAGCGCGGCAATGCGCTCGATCTCGTCCTTGTCGCGCGGTTGATAGGCGATCTCGCCGCGCTCGTTCTTGGAGTAGCTGCCATCGACCAGCACCGCGACCGAAATGCGGTTCACCCGCCCGCCTTCGGTGACCTCGGTCTTGGTGGAGCGCGAAATCTCGTAATTGACGATTTCCTCGGACTTGCGCGCCTGCTCGCGCGGAGTGTTGGCATCCGCCGGCCGTTGCGGCGCGCCCGGCAGCTCATTGCCGACGGTGACCTGGCCTTCCCGATTGTCATTCGCGGCGGAAGATTCTTCGCGGGTCTGGCTCGATCGCAGGACGCGGCCTTCCGGATCGAATTTTTCCGAGGTTTGGGTGACGCGGTTGAAGTCGAAGTCGGCGGTGATTTGCACCCGCGCGCGGCCGGGACCGACCACCGAGGAGACGATGTTCTCGATCTGCTCGCGCAGCCGTCGCTCGAAGGCCACCTGCCGCTCATCGGCGCCGACCCCGACGGCGCCTTCGGCGCGGGCCCCGTCAGCCAGCAGCCGGCCGGTCTCGTCGACGACCGACACGCGTTCGGGCTTGAGACCGTTGACCGCCGAGGCGACGAGATGGCGGATGGCGCGCACCTGTTGCGGCTCGAGCGCCCCGCGCACCTTCAGCACGATCGAGGCGGAGGCTTCGGCCTTGTCGCGGGAGAACAGCGGGCGTTCCGGCAGGACCAGGTGGACGCGCGCGCCCTGCACGCGGTCGAGCCCGCGAATGGTGCGCGCGAGCTCGCCTTCGAGCGCGCGCAGGTGGTTGATGTTCTGGACGAAGGTGGTGGCGCCGAGCGCGTCGGACTTGTCGAAAATCTCGTAGCCGACCCCGCCGCCCTTGGGCAGGCCGGATTCCGCGAGCTTCATCCGCAGCCGCGGCACGCGGTCTTTCGGCACCATTACGATGGCACCGTCGTTGCGCAACTCGTAGGGGACGCCCTGGCGTTCGAGGTCCTTCACGATCGCCGCCGAGTCCTCGAACGTCAGGTCGGTGAACAGCGGCGTCATCTGCGGCGCCGTGACGCGGAGGATCAGGAAGGCGAAAAAGCCGACGAGCGCCACCGTAACCGCGACCATGGCCGCGATCCGTGACGCTCCAAGCGATTTGAGGAACTCGACCAGTCCTTGCACGGGAATCCGATTTGCTAGCGTTCCACCCGGCAAGAATTGCCCGGTCCGTGGTTACCGGCCGGTTAATGCCCGAGAAATTGATGATCTGGCTCGGTGCGCTGGCGCAAAAACAAAGGCGCCGACCCTAGGGGCCGGCGCGTCATCAAGCCGATTCGAATGCCATGTTACTGGCGGTATTGCTGGATGCGCGTGGTCCGCAGCCCGGCGAGGCCGTGCTGGTCGATGGAGTACTGCCAGGACAGGAATTCCTCGACCGTCAGCGTATAGCGGCTGCAGGCCTCTTCCAGCGACAACAGGCCGCCGCGCACGGCCGCAACGACTTCGGCCTTGCGCCGGATGACCCAGCGCTTGGTGCCCG
>Ga0114129_10007021_pt1 | contig 16033 bp, 11 predicted proteins | sample RhiMetdeltSRZDD1_FD_80071 | JGI IMG/M metagenome (GOLD analysis project Ga0114129, IMG submission 80071) | Populus rhizosphere microbial communities from Tennessee, USA - Rhizosphere MetaG P. deltoides SRZDD1 (version 2) (version 2) | ecosystem: Host-associated > Plants > Roots > Rhizosphere >... | reverse complement strand
CGATCCACGTCGACCGCCTTACTATATGGACCAAGTTAAATCCGGAAAGCCTGCTGATAATTCGCGTGATCCGAGCACAGAGGAAATCCCGCAGAGTGACTTGCAAGCTGTCGAGAAACTCTCAGGACAACAGTCACCACAGCGAGCGAAGCTGGACCGGCGTGTGCGTGACGAACTCATCGCACTTTGCCAGGCACAGGAAGAGCAGCGGCGACGGATAGACGCTGCAAATCAGCGTCGAGTCGATCGCTCGCAGGTCGATTCGGAAAAGCCATCTACTGACGAAGGTGTAAATTCAACCTCCACTTCGGACGAAGTTCCTGTAAGCGCCGTTGCTGTTGAATCCAACCAGATTCTAAATCGTTTAAGCAGTGAATCTCTCGAACGTGCTCAGGGATTGTATGAAATTGGTAAATCAGGATCTGAAGATGCGTTTCATACGATCACTGATGCGTTCGACGATTCCATGATTGAGGTACGCAACGCTGCCGCAAGAGCGCTATATGACTGGCGGTCATATCGCGCCGCTTCGTTTGCACGCGCACTTCGTGAGGCTCGCCCGGATCGTCGACAAAGAATTGGCTCGTCAATAGCAACTTCAGGATTGGCTGCTGAGGCAGTCGCTAATTTAAATGCAGCAAGTCGCGAAGATACGTATGACGCCTTTTCTCTATTATTTCTGATGGCCAAGACCGGACAGATTGAATCACTCTTTGAGATTATCGAAACTCATCAGAACATTCAGACAAGATTAATGATCATCAAGCTCCTTGCATTGAGTGGGAACAATCAAGTTCTTCGGCGTTTTACTCAGCTCGCTGAAAACGCTTCATTGCCCGCAGAAGTGCGTGCGGCATTGACTGAAGCAACGTAGCTGATTTAGGGAAATTTCTAACAACTAAGCGAGCTGTTAAATTACCTCTTCAGGGCGGCGTACCTCACGTTAAAATCCACCCGTGTCGTTGTTCAGAGGGAAGCCGTAATAGTTTTGCTAGCAATTTGTAACCACTTATTGCATTCTTCGCTCCGGTATGTACAAGATATAGGCTGTCGTGCGGCGGACTGTATACTAAGTTACCAGTTCCTCACGGCAACTCGACCGTCCTGGGTCTTCGTGGAGAGGACCTGAACTTCTTCTTTCACGCTACTTCGCTCTATTTGTCCTTCCCTGACTGGAGTGTAGTCAGTGTTTTCTTATTGACACCCGGAGGGGCGCATGAACTGGGATGTTCATAGTCTGATACGTCATGGTTTGATCCTTACATCCACCCTGGCGTTTCCTGCCTTTGTTCACGCACAAAATAGCGTCACCGCAACTCAACCACAGACTTCCGTAACCATTCTGGACAGCACCAAAGAACAAGACGGGCTCAATGGCTCCGTCCGTCGTGTGAAAACCGAGTCCGCAAAACTCGAGTTAAGGAAGGGACAACTGGTTGAGAGCGCAAGGCGACTGATGGAAATCACTACATATGATATCTCTGGAAAGAGAATCGAAAACGTCTCATACCCCGTGGAGAGCACTTCGATAGGCAAAGAAGAGTACAAGTACGACGACCGAGGCAATATGGTGGAGATGACTCTGCGTGGTGACGATGGTTCGATTCTGAGCAAAGAAGCCTATACATACGAGTTCGACAAGTTCGGAAACTGGACAAAAATGGCAACCAGCCTCGTTGTTTTTGAGGGCGGAGAGCTTAAGAAAGAACCGACGGAGATCACTTACCGCAGCATTACCTACTATTTCGGCGACAGCGTTGCGAAGATGGTTGATAGTCCGACTCGAACAACTGATCCTTCGCCTAAATCGAGCGACTCTCCTGCCAGGTTTAATGATTCGACGACAGCCACCGTGAACGATGCTCCCGTTAAAAGGAACGAAGCTCCTATTAAAACGTATGAGCCGCCGCCCAAACCGAAGATGCCGGTCATACCGAGCGCAGGCGACTCGCCAATCAGTCTCGAAAACGGTCCCAACCGGTTGACGAGCAACGAGCGAGCTTCGGGTCAACTCGTATCAATGAGCGAGCCACCCCCTGAAATTGCGAAACCTAAAAACGTTAAAAAGGTAAGTACGGCGATGTCCGAGGAACGCCGCGACAGTCAGCCGAATGAAGTTACCGGAGCCTCTGCCACAGCTTCGCCGTTAACAGGCCGAAATGGGACGAATCAACCGGCGCTGAATTCACATGAGAGCGAAAAGCCGGCATCATCGCCAAGATCCGATTCGAGTTCTGGAACGGCTGCAGCAGCAAAGACCGCGTCCAACGTTACCGCTCCCGCGGTGACGCCTGAACAGAAAAATGCGTATGAACTGTTTAAGAAAGGACGAGATCTTTTTGACCTTGGTGATCTGAAGGGTGCGGTAGCTCTCTATCTCGAATCGATCGCAATCGAACCTCGGTCTGCCGAAGTTCAATTAAGTCTTGGACATGCCTATCTCCAATTAAAGAAAGATAAAGAAGCGTCAAAAGCATTTACCCAATCACTTTTGCTAAATCCGAATCTTACAGAAGCCTATTATGGTTTAGGTCTCGCAGCGTTTCGCATGGGTAAGCACAGGGACGCCGCAACTGCGTTCAAACGAGCAGTCGATCTCCGTCCGGATCTGGCCAAGGCACATTACGGGTTGGCATTGGCTTACCAGGAGCTCAGAAACGAGGACGGATTAGTCGAACAGTACAGAATTCTCCAAACTCTCGACCGAGGACTGGCAAAACAGTTGGCACGAGCCTTCCCCGAGTTTGATTTGCCGTGTCGTGTTCCGCCGTTTTGCAAGTGAAAAGTAAATCTTGCTGCGGCAATTTTTAACTGACTCGCAACGTCAAGGAGTGCAAGATGAATAGCCGCTTCGTAGTTTTGACGGGGCATCTGAGTGACTATCCCCTGCCTGATTTGATTGGCATCCTTCGCCATCAACAAAAAACGGGTAGGCTGTTGATTGAATACCCGAAAGCGCCCGCGTCATTCTTTTTTGAAGAAGGGGATTTGATTGACGTACAGCTGGATGGGTTGGTGGGACTGCAGGCGATTTGCGTCGCAATGGCGGAACCTGCAGCACCGTTTAATTTCAATCCGCTCATCCGCACTTCCCAGAAATCGATCGACAGCTCTTTGCAAAAAGTTGTTTCAGAGTTGTTTGGTTGTTGGGACGAAACTCCTTTGCACTTGGATACCGTTGTCGTTTCGGAATTGCCGGCTGAGGCTGAGCGACCCGAACTGCCGACGACAACAGCAGCCGTTCGCAGTGGCGAAACGCTAGCACTGCCGCCGTTCATAGGACCGCCGAGGCAAACGAGAACAATCCTGGCGATGGCAGCCGCCGGCTTATTGCTTCTGGGTATCTCGAGCCTGATTGCTGTAAGCGGAAGCTTTCAGAACAAGGTTGAATCTGTAAGTCTGGCTGCCTCGCCAAATGAAAATATTCCGCTGACACCACCGAAGAATTCAGAGGCGCCTCCGTTGGTTTCCCGGAACGAAGATGTGAAAACTCCCAACGTTGCCACTGAACCACGGAAAGCGAAGGAAACTGCGTCCCTCCCAACGGAACGTCGCAAAGAGACTAAACAAAACCGCGCTAGCAAGGACTCGGTAGCGGTGGTAGACACTGCAGAAGGCTCAGAAACTTCTCAACCGCGCGAACAGGTGGCCAAAGATACAACTGAAGCGAAACCGACGAACGAAGCAAAGATCCAGCTGGTGGACGTCGTGATGCGAATCGAGAATGGCCGAGTGCTACAGGCGTCAATCGCAAATCACAAGCCGGGAATGGACGGATACGAGGCGTTGGCCTTAAGGATAGCGAGGCAGCGGCGTTATTCAGGAAAAACTAATGGTCACGAGATCGTCACAATTCGCGTAACTCAACCAGACTAGCTCTGCAAGGGAAAAACGAAAGGCAGCGAGTTACCTATGTTATTCGTTGAGACCAAGACTCTCACTTACTCACTTAACGGCACTGAACGAATTCAACTACTCGAAAAACTAAGAGAGAAAGAACGTATCCCAGTCCTCCGCTCTGCGCGGCTGAATTGCTTCGAGAACATTCTGCTAAATGTAGATCGTATCGGAGATTTCGAGTCAGCTGTTGCCGCGCGTCTTGAGTCGGAGAATAACGAACAGTACGTGCGCGGCGACCTTTTCAGTCTGCCTGATCATATATTGTTCCTCGTATTCGACGAATCAAAAGACGGGTCGAGAATTCGCGCCGGCATCGTGTACGACTCGTCGACGCCCGAACCGTTCCGCAGGCTGGACGGGTTTTGCCGTGAGGTTCGCGAAAGCCTTCCTGCTAACGTTAACGGCACGGCGTCATCAGTTCCAGATTGGCAGCCCGGGAAACCCGTCATGCCAGAAGGTTTCAAACGGTTTATTGCGCGCCAGGACAATGATTCGCTGTACACGAGCCTGCGTAAAGATACGATGACGAAGCGCATCCTCGCTGCTTCCAAGCTCGAAGATGAAAATGCCCGGCTCTTTCTGCGAACCGCGAAAGAAGCACACATCGAAGGCTACGCCGCGAAGCTACTGCCTGGAGACACGACGCCAGACTACGAGTTTTCGATTTCAAAGCTGGAAGATGCCGGCCTGGTTGAGCGGGAGGTTCAAGTCAGTTGCCGCAAAACGGGGCACTCATTATTACGTCTGCCTAATGCGAATGCGCTTGTGGTGGTTACCGTCAGTGATGCCACCTGCAGCGAGTGCGGCGCCCCGATCGCGGATGAGAAGGTTGAAGAAGTTATCGCGCCGACACTACTGGCATCGTCATTGTTAGAAGACGGGTCGTGGCTGGTGAACCGGCTGCATTTTATTCTTCGCGAGATCGGTGTGCCGGAGAGTGAAATAGCAGTCGGTCCTTCAGAAGGCGAAGGCTACGGGCAGCTGATGGCGAACATCTGTGGTGAGTCGTTTTTGATGGTGGCGCGCGATGGAGACCTCACACCGGTCTTTGCTCGGTGGGCGATTGATCTTGAGATCGAGACTGAGGCGTCGCATTTGGTGGTGGTCGCGACTGGTAGAGTTCACAATCAGGGCAGATTGCTTCTCCTGAACCATTCACGTCGTCGAACCATGACAGGTCGTGATTTTGAACTGGTTGTTGCTGATGGACCAGCTGCGGCTGCGCAGGAGATGCGGACCGCGTTTGACCGAGTTTCGGAACGTGTAATCGCCGAACAGTTGTGCGATCTCGATAATTCCGTTGGTCTAAACGTTACTGCTTTGGTCACGAACAAGTTTAGACTTCTCCGCAACGAGACTGCACACGCCCCCACTGAGGCACATGCTGCGGAAGATGATGAAGCGACCACGCGTCCCCTGGCTCTTACTGCATTCGCTGGTGCAATGTCAGATGGAATAATCGATGTCGAACCATCGGTTCCCGACGATCTGCCGCCGCTCAACAGGCCGCCAGAGAACATTGATGGTCAAATCATTCCGGATGCGCAGGCAGCGTGGGAGTGAGAATCCAATAGGGCAGCGGCTGTAAGTTTTTTCTGACCTTCATTTTTTGACATCCTGGCAGGCGTCTTCTCCGGGCGCCGCTTCAACGATCTCACGTCCCAGGAAAACATAAAATGGGCAGGAAAAATCCTAAACCTACTCAGACCTACCGCAACGGAATTAACCAGCCAACATCGTCTAACCAGGACCCGGGACAAACCGATACGACTAGGGAAGAGCAGTGGCAGGAAGACATGAGGGTTCTGCGCCGTGCTGCGGAGGAACTCACGCGGCGAAAAATGTCTGCACGCGCACCTGCATCCGTTCTAACACAGGAAAATTCGCCTACTCGCAGCGATGAATCGATTGAATACTCGTCAGATGAGGATCGAAATCAAGCGGTTCGTGCGCTCTACCTGAACAATCCAGATCGTGCTGCGTCGTTGTTTACCATTGCGTTACGAGAAGGTACTCCAGAACAACGCCGGAGTCTTGGCGCTGCGCTGGTGGGTTCCAGTCTTGTTCACGATGCGATCAAGGTTCTTTCGCGCGAGCGGAATGAGAACACATATGGAGCGTTCTCGCTATTATTCTTGACGGCAAGAACGGGACAAATTGGTCCTCTTTTGAGTGTGATTGAGAATCACTCGAGTCTTGAGTTGCGGTTGAACCTGATTAAGTTGATGGCTTCGACTGGAGAACGTGAGGTTTTAGAAGCTTTTCGTAGGTTAGCGGTCAGTAAGTCACTCCCACCAGAATTGCGATCCGCAATTGTTGACGCAATCAATCAACTGACAAGCGAAAAACGCGACACGGCGGCGTAGGATCTTTGTGATGACGCGGGTTTTGTAGAAGGGAAATCCCATGCGGGACAGCACCCGCGTGGTGGTACTGACCTGCTTCACTTCCCAAGAGTGTTTTACGCACCGCAAGCATTTAGCTGCTCCCTATTCCTGCTGCTTTTCACTATTTCCCATTTAGCATTTACTATTCTCTGTTATGCGTTTCCAGCTTCAATCTGACTACAGACCCAAGGGTGATCAACCTCAGGCAATCGACGCGCTCGCGCGAGGCCTGCGCGACGGCGTAAAAGATCAGGTACTGCTCGGCATCACTGGAAGCGGCAAGACCTTTACCGTCGCCAGCGTAATAGAGCGTTCCCAACGTCCCACACTCGTCCTCGCTCATAACAAAACCCTTGCAGCTCAGCTTTATCAGGAGTTTCGTTCGCTGTTCCCGGAGAACGCAGTCGAGTACTTCGTGTCTTATTACGACTATTACCAGCCTGAAGCATATGTGCCCGCCGCCGACGTCTACATTGAGAAGGAAGCAATAATCAACGATGAAATTGATCGACTGCGCATGTCGGCCACGCGCGCGTTATTTGAGCGGCGGGATGTGATTGTCGTCGCGAGCGTTTCCTGTATTTACGGCCTTGGAGATCCTGATGCGTATTATGGACTGCTGTTGTTTCTTGAGCCCGGCACCCGCATGTCACGTGACGTTTTGTTGCAGCGTTTGGTTGAGCTGCAGTACGAGCGGTCGGATGTAAACTTTCAACGTGGATCGTTCCGCGTCCGCGGGGATGTAGTCGAAGTGTTTCCTAGCTATCAGGATCTCGCTTATCGCATTGAGCTTTGGGGGGATGAGATCGATTCAATCTCAACTATTGATCCTCTCCTTGGTGAGGTAGTTGAGCGGCATAAATCACGCGTTCCTATCTATCCCAAAACACATTACGTGATGTCGCGCAGTACGATTAAACATGCGCTGAAAACGATTCGCGAAGAGCTCGAGTGGTGGGAACCCAAGTTGATTGCCGAAGGCAAGTTGGTGGAAGCGCAACGGTTGCACCAGCGTACAATGTTCGATTTGGAAATGATCAAGGAGATGGGTTTTTGTCGCGGCATCGAAAATTATTCACGACACCTGACGGGAAAAAATCCCGGCGAACCCCCACCCACGCTGCTCGATTATCTTCCTCGTGACAGCATGATTGTGATTGACGAGTCGCATCAATCAATTCCTCAAGTGCGAGGCATGTTCGAAGGCGACCAGTCGCGCAAACGCACGCTCGTTGAATACGGCTTTCGTCTGCCTTCGGCTCTGGACAATCGGCCACTCAATTTCGATGAGTTCGAATCGCGCATCGGACAAACGATCTATGTCTCAGCTACGCCAGGACCTTATGAATTGACGAAGTCGGGCGGCGAAGTCATCGAGCAGATCATTCGGCCCACCGGCTTGATGGATCCCGAGGTAGAGATTCATCCAGTGAAAGGTCAAATCGATCACCTGCTCGAGGAATGCCGGCAACGAGCTGAGCGAAAAGAGCGCGTGCTGGTGACAACATTGACAAAACGGATGGCTGAGGATCTAACCGAGTATTTCACGGAAGTTGGAGTGCGCGTGCGTTACCTGCATTCGGACATCGAAACGCTGGAACGCATAAAAATCTTGCGAGATCTGCGTCGAGGCGAATTTGATGTATTGGTCGGAATAAATCTGCTCCGTGAAGGTCTGGATCTGCCTGAGGTCTCGCTCGTAGCGATTCTCGATGCCGACAAGGAAGGCTTTCTTCGTTCCGAACAGTCATTGATCCAAACGATTGGCCGTGCGGCAAGAAATGCTCGAGGCAAGGCGATCCTGTACGCGGATCGAATTACTGACTCGATGAAAAGAGCAATTGATGAGACCAGTCGCCGGCGTGCGATCCAGGAGGTATATAACCGGGAGCAGGGAATCACCCCGCAAACGATTGTGAAACCGATCGAAGCGACGCTGATAACTGCTGCGGAAGCCGACTACTTCAAAATGCCGGTTGAAACTGAGCGTGCTGAAGATTATCTGCCTGAGAATATCGAGGCAACAATCAGCAGGCTTGAGAAGGAGATGCGAGGAGCGGCTAAGCATTTCGAATTTGAGCGCGCGGCGGAGTTGCGCGATCGAATTAAGGCGCTACGCGAGCGTGAGCTACAGTTGACGTGAGACCGCCAACGCAGATGAATCTATGTTAGCCAAGACAAGTCCTGACGAGATTCAATCCTTTCTTTCCGATGCCAGTTACATGCAAGGTGGTCGGGCCGACCAAGTGCTGTTTCCTCAAAACGCAGAGGACATTGCTGAGATTCTTGCCAAAGCCTCGCGGGAAGGAACACCGGTGACGGTTTCGGGTGCGGGTACCGGCACTGTTGGCGGCCGGATTCCCTGTGGTGGTTTGCTGTTGGCCACAAATAACCTGAACGAAATCAAAAGTCTTATTCATACCAACGAAAATAACGGTAGTGCAACTGCGGAAGCCGGTGTGCGACTCGCCGATTTTCAGCGATTCGTTGAAACTGAAGGTTTGTTCTATCCGCCTGATCCCACTGAGAGGAGCTGTTATCTTGGCGGCACTGTTGCTACGAACGCTTCAGGCGCTCGAACCTTCAAATATGGACCAACGCGCAAGTACATCCAGCGCCTCAGGATCGCACTTGCGAGCGGTGAGATCATTGACATACGACGCGGTGAGCATCATGCGGATAAGAACGGCTTTGTTCGCTTGCCCGTGCCTTCGGGTCAAATCATTGAAGCACGGCTGCCGGAATACCGTATGCCGCGGGTGCGCAAGAATGCCGCGGGGTATTATGTAGCGCCGAAGATGGACCTTCTCGATCTTTTCATCGGCAGCGAAGGCACGCTTGGCGTCATAGTTGAGATTGAGGCGTCGCTCATAAATAAGCCAGAAAAACTGTTAAGCGGAGTCGTGTTTTTCTCATCTGAAGATGAGTTGTTGGCATTTGTGCGAGAAGCGCGTGAGCGTTCATTAGCGACCCGTCAAAACGCAACGAGCGTGGTTTCTGCCGAGGGCCAAACCGATATAGATGCACGCGCTCTTGAGTATTTCGATGTTGAGTCGCTCAACTTTCTGCGGCAGCGATACGAGAGCGTGCCGGCTGATGCTACCGGGGCAATATTTTTTGAGCAGGAGACAACTAACGACACTGAAGATACATTGATGAGTCTGTGGCTCGCCCTATTGGAGCGGCACAACGCGCTGGCAGATACATCGTGGTTTGCGGTCAATGAGCAAGAGCAGGCAAAGTTGAGGGAGTTTCGTCATGCACTGCCGGTGTTGATGAACGAATGGTTTGCCAGGCATAGACAGCGCAAGGTTTCGACCGACATGGCCGTGCCGGACGATAAGTTTCCTGAGATGCTGAAGTTCTATGAAGACAACCTGCGCGGCAGCGACCTGAGATATACCATTTTTGGCCACATTGGCGACAATCACGTTCACGTGAACATTCTTCCGCGAGACGATCAGGAGGCAGAATCTGCACGGGCGCTTTACGGGCGATTCATAAAGAAAGCGGTTGAGCTAGGCGGTACGATTTCGGCGGAACACGGAATCGGCAAGCTCAAGCGAGAATATCTTCGTGAGCTTTACGGCGAAGAGCATCTGCAGCAGATGGCGACCTTAAAAAAAGCATTCGATCCTTCAGGCATTCTCGGTCGCGGAAATATTTTTTCGGAAGAGTATCTGACTTCAAATCAGTAGTACGTGAGCTATTCTATCGTCTAGCTTTTTCGTGTTGATTAATGTGATTTCGTGGATCGTTTTTGGTTCCACCTAATTCAATGATCCACGAAATAACACTAATCGAAATCGTCTTTTACAGTACTGGCCGTGAAAAGGACGATTGACAAGGCAAGAACTAAAAGTGCTCAGGTTCACCACAGCTGGAGAGTCACACGGACGTGCGTTAGTCGCGATCATTGAAGGTCTGCCTGCAGGGCTTCCGATAGATCCAGATCAGATCGATCAACAATTGAGACGCCGCCAATGGGGCTATGGCCGAGGCGGCAGGATGAAGATCGAAAAGGATCACGCCGAAATTTTAAGCGGCGTTCGCCATGGCTTGACGCTCGGATCGCCTATTTCAGTGATGATCGACAATCGAGACTGGTCCAATTGGACGCAAGTGATGTCCGTGGGCCCAACAGAGATTGCTGCTGAGAAATCTCGCATGGTCAAGCGCCCCCGCCCGGGACACGCGGATCTCGCAGGCGGGCTTAAGTACGACGCTCGCGACCTGCGAAATATTCTTGAACGCTCATCCGCGCGTGAAACTACTGCCAGAGTTGCCTGCGGCGCTATTGCCAAACAGCTTCTATCTGTGTTTGGTGTGGACATTCGCAGTCATGTGATACAGCTCGGTGGAATTCCCAATCTGCCGCTTGAGCTTAGCTGGAAACAGATTGGCGCGATTTCAGAAGAGGCGCCACTCCGTTGCGCTGATGAGCAAATCCAGCAACAAATGATTGACCTTATAGATCAGAAGAAGAAAGAGGGCGATACGTTAGGCGGCATTTTCGAAGTAGTCGCACACGGAGTTGTTCCCGGTTTGGGTTCCCATACCGCCTGGGACCTGAAACTCGATGGGCGTTTAGCGCAAGCGGTGATGTCGATTCCGGCAGTGAAAGCAGTGGCAATTGGTGCGGGAGCGGAAGCCAGCAGTCTCCCGGGTTCTGAAGTTCACGACGAGATTGCGTACAACAGTGAAACTAAGGAGTTCATTCGCGCGACCAACCGCGCGGGGGGCCTGGAGGGCGGCGTCACAAACGGCGAGGAAGTACGGATCAGAGGGCACTTGAAGCCTTTGTCGACCCTGCGACGACCGTTGAAATCAGTAGACATCGATACTAAACAGGAAGAAGCAGCCGCGTTTGAACGCTCCGATGTTACGGCGGTACCGGCTGCCGGCGTCATCGGCGAAGCCATGGTGGCCTTAGTTCTAGCCAACGCCATGCGCGAAAAGTTTGGTGGCGATAGTCTCGGCGAGATGAAACGGAACTTCGAAGGCTACCGCGAGCAACTGCGTGGGTATTAGACAATCATGTTCTAATCTGTAGGGGCGTCCCTCGGTGGGCGCCCCTTTTTGCGTGATCTCTATTTCCGCAAGAACGTTGAACCAAAAAGCGCCCGGAGACAGGCCCCGATGGAATTAGCAATAGAGCATCGTTAGTCGTAGAATCGACAACGTAGTTTGTCCGAAGGTCGTCTTCGGTTAGAACGGAAAACCAAATAATGGCAACACTACAAATCGTAACGTGGCCGAATCCCATCCTGGACACCCCTGGGGACCACGTCACTGAATTTGATGACAATCTTAAAAAGTTGGTCTCGGATATGTTTGAGACCATGTACGCAGCTCCGGGAGTTGGTCTGGCTGCTGTCCAGGTAGGTATTCCAAAGCGGCTGTTTGTCATGGACTGCTCGGCCGGCAAAGACCCGGATCAGCGCATAGCTCTGATTAATCCGGAGGTCCTGCGAGTTGAAGGTACACAGACGGGCGAAGAGGGCTGCCTGTCCTTTCCTGGCATTTTTACACCTGTCGAAAGAAATCTACGGGCTGTGGTCCGCGCGCAGGATGTGAATGGCGAATACTTCGAAGTTGATGGCATGGAGTTGACAGCGCGCTGCATGTTGCATGAAACGGATCATTGTGACGGAATCGTTTTCCTGGACAAGATGAGTCCGCTAAAACGCGAGTTGGTGAAACGAAGAATTAAGAAGCTGCAGAAGGCCGGGCAATGGATCTGAGTTTTCTAGATTCATCCACAGATTACACAGATTTCACAGATAAAAAAAAGCAGAAGACAGAACAGCAGAAGGAAGAACGGCAGAAGGCGGAACAGCAGAGGCTGTGCGGCTTTCTGCTTTCTTTTTAATCTGTGAAATCTGTGTAATCGGTGGATGGATTTGCTTCGATGTGACAGACACTCTACTATTCTTGAAAAAACACAGCGGAGCCCAATTATGCCAACCGAATTTCGGAATGAACCTTTTACTGACTTCAGCAAAGACGAGAATGCGCAGGCTATGCGCGCCGCCATTGCTAAAGTGAAAAACCAGCTCGGGCGCGAGTACCCACTTGTGATTGGCGGGGAACGAATCACAACTGGCGACAAGCTGCAGAGTTATAATCCAGCCAATCGTACGCAGTTAGTAGGATCCTTCCACAAGGCGACTAAAGAGCTTGCCAACCGCGCAGTGGACGCAGCATTTGAAGCCTTTCAGAGCTGGAGGAACACGCCCGCCGAGGAACGCGCAAATCTACTCTTCCGTGCGGCTTCGATCTTGCGCCAACGAAAACACGAAATGTCGGGCTGGATGATTCACGAAGTTGCGAAAACCTGGCCCGAAGCGGATGGCGACACGGCCGAGGCGATCGATTTCCTCGAATTCTACGGCCGCGAGATTCTTCGTTATTCAACGGACCAACCGTTGACAAAAATTCCTGGCGAGGACAATCAACTCGAGTACATTCCGCTGGGCGTCGGCGCCGTGATTCCACCCTGGAACTTTCCTTTGGCGATTATGTCAGGCATGACTGCCGCAGCGATCGTGACCGGAAACACAGTTGTATTAAAGCCTTCGTCAGATGCGCCCACAATCGCTTACAAGTTTTTTGAGATCCTCGAGGAAGCAGGCCTGCCCCCGGGCGTGGTTAACTTCATGACCGGTTCAGGCGGAGAAGTGGGCGATGTGATAGTTGACCATCCGCGCACTCGATTTGTAGCGTTCACTGGATCAATGGAAGTCGGATTACGCATCAACGAACGTGCCGCGAAAGTGCACGCAGGTCAGTTGTGGATTAAGCGAGTGGTTGCTGAGATGGGTGGCAAAGACGCGATTATCGTAGCTGATGATGCAGATCTTGATGAGGCAGCTACCGGAGTGGTCCAATCAGCTTTCGGATTTCAGGGACAGAAATGCTCCGCCTGCTCGCGCGCGATCATTGATGCGAAAATTTACGAGCCAATGCTTGAGAAAATTGCCGCGCGAACGGCCAAGCTTAATGTCGGCGATCCGACTGATGCCGGTACGAACATGAGCGCCGTCATTAATCAAAAAGCGTTTAAGACGATCAACGACTATATCGAAAAGGGCAAAGCCGAGGGTGGGAGAGTCCTGGCAGGCGGAGGAGCCGACGGCGAAAGGGGATTCTTTATCGAGCCTACAGTGATTGCCGACGTTAAGCCGGGTTCGACCGTCGAACAGGAAGAGATTTTTGGTCCGGTGCTGGCCGTGATCAAGGCAGAGAATTTTGACGATGCGTTGAAGATCGCAAACGACACCCAGTTTGGTCTAACGGGCGCCGTTTACAGTACAGACCAGGCGAAACTTGATCGCGCACAACGAGAATTTCACGTGGGCAATCTTTATTTCAATCGCAAGTGCACTGGGGCCCTCGTTGGTGTACACCCATTTGGTGGTTTCAATATGTCTGGTACTGATTCGAAAGCGGGTGGTCGAGATTACCTGCTGCTGTTCATGCAGGCAAAGGTGACCTCAACGAAAATGGGCGCAACCGAAAGTCCACTCGTAGAGATGAGAACGGCTGTTTGAGTAATGAGTTGCGATGCGCATAGTTTTCATGGGTACACCCGAGGCGGCGGTGCCAACACTGGCTCGTTGTCTAGAAGATGGCCACGATGTTGTGGCTGTGTGGACGCAGCCGGATAAACCTGCCGGACGCGGCAAAAAATTAACGGAATCGCCCGTAAAGACTTTTGCCCAGGCGCATAATCTTCCAGTTCATCAACCAGCTCGGATCAAAACCGACGAGGCGAAACGTCTCTTTGCTTCTCACGCAGCAGATGTTGCGGTAGTCGTCGCCTACGGTCGCATTCTTCCTTCTGAATACCTGACCACCCCACGTCGTGGGTGCGTCAATGTGCACTTTTCCCTGCTTCCGCTTTATCGGGGGGCAGCGCCAGTGAACTGGGCCATCGCCAATGGCGATTCAGCTACCGGCGTCACGACAATGTTTATCGAAGAGGAGCTTGATTCGGGGCCGATTCTGCTGCAACGACCGACGCCTATTGGGCCAGCGGAGACGGCGCCCGAGTTAATGTCGCGTCTTTCCAACATCGGCGCCGATCTGCTCTCAGAGACGTTATTAAGTCTCGATGCCATTACCCCCCGACCGCAGCGTCGCCGGGATGCGACGTTTGCGCCAATGCTGCATAAGGAAGACGGTTTGATTACTTGGTCCAAAGATGCATTCGCCATTGAACGGTTAGTCAGAGGGCTCCAGCCATGGCCAAATGCATTTACGGGATACAAATCGAAACGTTTGGTAATTTGGAAGGGAAGCCCGACAACGAACGACGTCGCTGAGCCCTCCGGCAGTATTGTTGCGGCTGATGGTGATAATTTAATCGTCAAGTCTGGTGGACATACAGCGCTTCAGGTTCTCGAGGTCCAGCTGGAAGGCGGGCGTCGCATGTCTGCCAGGGATTTTTTAAACGGTTCACATATCAAAGTTGGTGAAAGATTCGGCGCACTATAGTAGTGGAACACCAAGGCGCACGAGTTCCAGTTCGGTCTCGCCTGCTCGTTTAGCCGCATATCATCACCTTACACGAGTAGAGGAAGAGAGTGCATACGCCTCCGTTCTGCTCGCGAGCGAAAAGAGGTTATCGGAAAAGGATCGAGCACTTACGTATGAATTGACAATGGGCGTGCTGCGCCGGCAATGGTTCCTCGACCGCCTGATTGCTCATTATTCGGATCGCGATCCAGAACGGTTGGATCCCGAGGTTAGACGAATCCTCCGTCTGGGCCTGTATCAACTTCGGTTTCTCACTCGCATTCCCGCCTCCGCAGCGGTGAACGATGCGGTCAAGCTTGTCCGTTTTGCTCGCGTTCGTTCTGCTGACAGATTTGTAAATGCTGTTCTCCGCCGGGCGACCCGTGAGCCGGATTACGATGTGTTGAATGGCATCGAAGACCCGGTTGAGCGGCTCGCAGTTGAAACCTCTCATCCGCGATGGCTACTCGAACGGTGGATAAGGTCGTTTGGTCTCGAGCAGACAAGCGCATTCGCTCACGCCAATAATGAAACACCACCGGTCAGCTTCCGTCTTACCGGTTCCGAATCAGAAAACATTAGAACGTTGGAACGTCTGCAAGAGACCGCTACGATCGTGCCTTCTACAGTGGTCAACAACGCGTGGGTAATAGAAGGCGAGATGAGTCTTGTGCGACAGTTTGCGCAAGACGGTCGACTGTATGTTCAGGATGAAGCTTCACAGCTAGTCAGCCAAATTTTGGATCCAAAGCCAGGAGAATTGGTCCTCGATTTGTGCGCAGCACCGGGAAGTAAAACTACTCATCTGGCAACTTTCGCAGCTGGCGAAGCCACGGTGGTTGCTGGTGATTTGCATGAACACCGCATACGGCTTGTCAAAAAAGCTGCGCGGCTTCAACAAATAGACTCCATTAAATGTGTGGTCCTGGATGGAACCAGCCCACCTTTTCGTGATGCTCGTTTCGACCGCGTCCTCGTGGATGCCCCTTGTTCGGGCACCGGCACACTTAGGCGCAACCCCGAAATCCGGTGGCGCATCTCACCCGCTGACATTGAGGATCTTTCCCATCGTCAGAAACACCTTCTCCACAGTGTCGCCAGAGTGGTAAAGCCCGGCGGCAGGTTGGTTTACTCGACTTGCTCAGTTGAAACTGAAGAGAATGAAGTCGTGGTTGAAGATTTTCTGGAACGAAATTCCGATTTTTCCAGACTTAGCCCCCCGGTGG
>Ga0114129_10007020_pt1 | contig 16034 bp, 14 predicted proteins | sample RhiMetdeltSRZDD1_FD_80071 | JGI IMG/M metagenome (GOLD analysis project Ga0114129, IMG submission 80071) | Populus rhizosphere microbial communities from Tennessee, USA - Rhizosphere MetaG P. deltoides SRZDD1 (version 2) (version 2) | ecosystem: Host-associated > Plants > Roots > Rhizosphere >... | reverse complement strand
GGCTTGGATCGACATGTCGACCCCCTTCTCGAAGGCCGAAAAATAGAGCGGGGTCGCCCAGGTATTGTCCATCAGCACCACCGCGCCCTTGGCGTGGGCCGCGGCCGCGATGGCCGGAATATCCTGGATTTCGAACGAGAGCGAGCCCGGCGCCTCCACGAACACCGCCCGCGTGTTGGGCCTGATCAGCGCGTCGATGCCGCCCGCGATCAGCGGATCGTAATAGGTCGTGGCGACGCCGTAACGCTTGAGCATGCCGTCGCAGAATTTGCGCGTGGGTTGGTAGACGCTGTCGGTGACCAGCAGGTGATCGCCCGTGTTGAGCACCGCGAGGAGCGCAGTCGAAATTGCCGCAAGCCCCGATGGCAGGAGCGCAACGCCGGCGCAATCGGGACCTTCGAGCGCGCGCAATGCGTCTTCGAGCGCCTCCGACGTGGGCGTGCCCCGGCGTCCGTACAGGTAGCGGGCGCGGCGAGCGAGGAAATCCTCGGCGGTCGGATAGAGCACCGTCGAGACGTGATGTACCGGTGGATTGACGAAACCATGATTGGCGGCGGGGTCGCGGCCGCCTACCACGAGCCGGGTAGCCGGTTTGAGGGCGGGATGCGCCGGGTCCGCGTCGGTCGTCTTGGTCATGGTTCCGTTCTCAACGTGGGCTTGAGCTCGCGCGCAGCGTGGGGCGCAGCGGCCAATGCCGCGACATTCGGTCTTGACCTTATGCCGCGCAAGCGTCAACCCCTTGACCACCGTGCCCGATCGTTCTGAGATGGCAATCGAACCTCAGCGCGGCCGGCGCATGCGGTTGCAGCGGGCACGCGACGCCGGCCGGGAACGCCAGCGCGCATCAAAACAGTAGCGTTCAAAAATACCTTCCAATTCACGCAGGTTGCGGTCGAAACGTGAAAAGACCGTCCCATGAAAGGCTGTTCCATGACACGCGCAATCCTTCTTTTCGGTGCGACCTTCGCGCTCGGTTTTTCCGTGACGGCGGCGCCCGCCCAAACGCTCAAGGTGGTGAAGGACCGCGGCTCGCTGGTTTGCGGCGTCAGTCAAGGCCTGCCTGGATTTTCCAGTCCCGATGACAAGGGCACCTGGACTGGTTTCGACGTCGATTTCTGCCGTGCGATCGCGGCCGCGGTCTTGAACGATGCGACCAAGGTCAAGTTCACACCGCTTTCCGCGAAAGATCGGTTCGAGCCGCTCAAGACCGGGGACATCGACGTGTTGTCGCGCAATACGACATGGACGCTGTCGCGCGACGTCTCCTACGGCAATTTCGCCGGCGTGACCTATTACGATGGTCAGGGCTTCCTGGTGCGCAAGGCGCTCAAGGTCAATTCCGCGCTCGAGCTCAACGGGGCGTCGATATGCACCCAGACCGGCACCACGACCGAGCTCAACCTCGCCGACTACTTCCGCGCCAACAACATGAAGTACGAGGTGATTGCGTTCGGTACCGCCGATGAGACCGTCAAGGCCTACGAAGCGGGCCGCTGCGACGTGTTTACCACAGATGTGTCGCAGCTCTATGCGGAGAAGCTCAAGCTTACCAACGCCAATGACCACGTCATCCTGCCGGAGATCATCTCCAAGGAGCCGCTAGGGCCCATGGTGCGTCGTGGCGATGACCAATGGTTCGATGTGGTCAAGTGGACGCTCTTCGCCATGCTCAATGCCGAAGAGCTCGGCATTTCCTCCAAGAACGTCGACGAGGCCCTCAAGTCCAACCAACCTGAGATCAGGCGGCTCTTGGGCGTTGAGGGGAATTTCGGCGAGCAGCTCGGATTGAGCAAGGACTGGGTCGTCCGTATCGTCAAGCAGGTCGGCAATTACGGCGAGGTGTTCGAGCGCAACGTGGGAACGGGCTCGAAGCTCGGCATCAGCCGCGGTATCAACCGGCTCTGGACCAAGGGCGGCATTCAGTACGCGCCGCCGGTGCGGTGAGTCGACAGCTACCGGCCGCCAAGCCGCTGTGATCACGCGGGCCATGTCCGCGCGAGCAGGCGGCCAAGTTATCCCAATCGTGACGGTGCAAAGGCTGATGTTACCGCTTTCGTGGATCTGCCGCCTTCGATGATGAAGACGAGGGTTAGTTAGGGGCCATTCTCGTGTCAGTCGATCGGCATAGCGCTTCGGCTCCGCCACGGGTCGCCCTCTACAATCGCCCGAAAGTCCGTGCCCTGTTCTACCAGGTCGTCTTGCTCGCGGCGGCGCTGTGGTTGGGGTACGAATTCGCGCTCAATGCCAAGGCCAATCTGGACGCGCAAAACATCACCAGCGGCTTCGGCTTTCTCGAGAATACCGCCGGCTTCGGAATCAATGTCTCGCTGATCCCCTATAACGAGTCGGATAGCTACGGGCGCGTATTCCTGGTCGGCCTTCTCAATACCTTGCTGGTCGCGGGGATCGGGATCGTGCTCGCGACCATCCTCGGCTTCTTCATCGGCATCGCACGCCTCTCGCCCAACTGGCTCGTGGCGCGACTGGCCGGGGGCTATGTCGAATTGATTCGCAATCTGCCGCTGCTGTTTCAAATCCTGTTCTGGTACCTCGCCGTGCTCGGCACCTTGCCGGGACCGCGCCAAAGCATCTCGCTCATTGGCGGGATTTTCATCAACAATCGCGGAATCATCGTCCCGGCTCCGGTGGCCGGGGAGGGCGCAGGCTGGGTATTTGCCACCTTTGCAGCCGGCGTGGTCGCGGCCGTTATCCTTGGGCTTTGGGCCAAGCGCCGGCGCCTTCGCACCGGCCTCGAGTTCCCGGTGTCGTGGATCAGCCTGGCGCTGGTCTTCGGGCTGCCGCTGGCGGTCCTTGTTGCATCGGGCTTCCCGATCACCTTCGTGAAGCCCGAACTTCGCGGCTTCAACTTTGTCGGCGGTGTTCGGCTGCTCCCGGAATTCGTGGCCCTCCTCCTCGCGCTGACAACCTACACCGCGGCCTTCATCGCCGAGATCGTGCGCGCCGGGATCCTTGCGATCCCGCGCGGCCAGACCGAAGCGGCGTCCGCGCTCGGCCTGCGGCGCGGGCCGGCGCTGCGGCTCATCGTCGTCCCGCAGGCGCTGCGGGTGATTGTGCCGCCGCTCACCAATCAGTATCTCAACCTTACCAAGAACTCCTCGCTCGCAGTCGCCGTGGGCTATCCCGACCTGTTCGCGGTGTTCGCCGGCACGACGCTGCATCAGACCGGCCAGGCCATCGAGATCATCGCCATCACCATGGCGGTGTACCTCGCGATCTCACTGCTCACGAGCGGACTGATGAACTGGTACAACGCCCATGTCGGGATGGCGGAGCGGTGATGACCGGCACGTCGCAGCCCGCCTATATCCGCCGTGCGCTGGTCGAACCCGAGCCGCCGCCGCTACCGGTCGGAGATGCGGTGACATGGGCCCGCGCACGGCTGTTCGACGGCGTGTTCAATACCCTCCTGACGCTCGTCAGCGGCGCCATCATTGCCGCCCTGGTGTGGCCAACCGTGAAGTTTCTGCTCATCGACGCGGTCTGGACGGGGACCAGCCGCGTCGATTGCCTGCCAGAAACAGTCGGGGGCGAGGTCGGCGCCTGTTGGCCGTTCGTTCGGGCCAAGTTCGCCCAATTCATGTACGGCTTCTATCCGGCAAGCGAACAGTGGCGGGTCAATCTGACCTACGCGCTCGGCGCGATGCTGCTGGTCCCGCTGCTTATTCCCCGTGCCCCCCATAAGGCGCTCAACGCGATCCTGTTTTTCGGGGTGTTTCCGGTCATCGCCTTCTTCCTGCTGGTAGGCGGAGTGTTCGGCCTGCCGCATGTGGAAACCCGCCTGTGGGGCGGGCTCCTGGTCACACTCGTCATTTCGTTCACCGGCATCATCTTCTCGCTGCCGCTCGGCATCCTGCTGGCGCTTGGACGCCGCTCCGCCTTGCCGATCGTCCGCACGGCCTGCGTCGTCTTCATCGAGTTCTGGCGTGGCGTTCCGCTGATCACGGTATTGTTTTTTGCCACCTACATGTTGCCGTTCTTCCTTCCGGGCAATTGGAAGATCGACGGGCTGCTGCGCGTGCTGATCGGCGTCGTCCTGTTCGCCGGAGCCTATATGGCCGAGGTCGTGCGCGGCGGGCTGCAGGCCATGCCGCGCGGGCAGTACGAGGCGGCGACGGCGCTCGGCCTGGGTTACTGGCGCACGATGGGTTTCATCATCCTGCCGCAGGCGCTGCGGCTGGTCATCCCCGGTATCGTCAATTCGTTTATCGCGTTGTTCAAGGACACGACGCTGGTGCTGATCGTCGCGATTTTCGACTTGCTGGGGCAATTACGGGCAGCCTTTGCCGATCCGGCCTGGGCGACGCCGGTAACGCTATTCACCGGGTTCGCATTCGCCGGCATGATCTATTTCCTCGTCAGCTTCGGAATGTCGCGCTACGCGCTATCCATGGAGCGACGTCTGAACACTGCGCGGCCGCGCTGAGACAGGATGGAGAGCTTGGGCGACCGAGGCGAGAGCACGAGCGCGGACGGATCGGCCGGACATATCGCGCTCGATATGCGCACGACGCAGAACGAGACCGCGATCGAGATCGTCGGCCTGGACAAGTGGTTTGGCAGCTTTCACGTGCTGCGCGGCGTCGACCTGAAGGTCATGCGAGGGGAGCGCGTCGTCATCTGCGGCCCTTCAGGCAGCGGCAAGTCGACCTTGCTTCGATGCATCAACCGCATCGAGGACTGGCAGCGCGGCCGGGTCGTCGTCGACGGCATGGAACTGACGGAGGACCTCAAGAAGATCGACGAGGTCCGCCGCGAAGTCGGCATGGTGTTTCAGCAGTTCAACCTGTTTCCCCATCTGACCGTGCTCGAGAACTGTACGCTGGCGCCGATCTGGGTGCGCAAGCTTCCGAAGAAACAGGCCGACGAGATCGCGCGCCATTTTCTCCAGCGGGTGCGCATTCCCGAGCAGGCGGACAAATATCCGGCTCAGCTCTCCGGTGGGCAGCAGCAGCGGGTCGCGATCGCGCGGGCCCTGTGCATGCAGCCGAAAATCATGCTCTTTGACGAGCCGACCTCGGCGCTCGATCCGGAAATGGTCAAGGAGGTGCTCGATACCATGGTCGGCCTCGCGCTCGACGGCATGACTATGGTCGTGGTCAGCCACGAAATGGGATTTGCGCGCCAAGTCGCCAACCGCATGGTGCTCATGGACGCCGGCCAGATCATCGAAATGGACGAGCCCGAGGCCTTTTTCAGCCATCCGCGGCACGAGCGCACCAAGCTGTTTCTCAGCCAGATCTTGCGCTGAGCCCGCGCGTGAGCGGGGCTCCGATGGGCCTAATGCAAGAGCGGCCCGTTTGCGCGTTTCCAGGCGTCGATGCCGCCCTGGATGTGGCAGGCTGATGTGAGACCGGCGTCCTGCGCGGCCTGGACCGCCATGGCTGAGCGCTCACCGAAGGCGCAGTAAAAGATGATGCGCTTACCCGTGGCGCGGGCGAGCTCATGCAGCATGCCGCCTGGGCGGACATTGGCCGCAAGCTCGGGGTAGGGGGCGTGCAACGATCCGGCGATGATGCCGTGTTTCTCGCGTTCCGTCCGCTCCCGTAAGTCGACCAGCGTCACGTCGGGCCGGCCGTTGAGGGCCAGGGCTTCGGCGGCGCTCACGGCCCAACCCCGCCGCGCAATCTCCTCCTGGGCGAGGCCGACGCGCATATTGGCCGGCACCGCCACATCCATCATCTTGGGATTGGGCAGCTTGAGATTGTTCATCAGCTCGACGTATTGATCGACCGATTTCACCTGCAGACGCGGGTTGAAGGCCTTTTCCTCGCCGATGGTCGAGACGGTTTCGCCCTTATAATCGTGGGCCGGGAAAATCATGGTGTCGTCGGGCAGTCGCAGCAGCTTGTTGAAGATCGAATCGTATTGCGCGCGCGGGTCGCCGTTCTGGAAGTCGGTGCGCCCGGTGCCGCGGATGAGCAGGGTGTCGCCAGTGAACACCCGGTCATCCATCAGGAAGCTGTAAGAATCGTCGGTATGCCCTGGCGTATAGAGCACGTCGAGCGCGACGCCCTCGATCGTCAACTTGTCGCCCTCCTGCAGCCGCATCGACACGACATCGACCTTGCTGTGCTCACCCATGACCGTCACGCAATGGGTGCGATCACGCAACGCACCCAGCCCGGTGATGTGATCGGCGTGTAGGTGGGTATCGACGGCCTTGACCAGCTTGAGATCGAGCTCGTCCACGAGTTGGAGGTAACGGTCGACCTTTTCCAGCACGGGATCGACGATCAGCGCCTCGCCCCCGCGCCGGCTGGCCAGGAGGTAAGTGTAGGTGCCCGAGACGCTGTCGAAGAGCTGGCGAAATATCATCGCCCTGCCTCGCCAATCTGGGGATTCCAAATCCCTCTTTGCCGCCAAGAGCAATATAAATATTCCTCGCCTTCCCAAGAAGGGCCGGCCAACGGCTATTCCTCGTAAATCATCTTTCGCGTCATCCCGCCGTCCACAACGACATTCGTCCCGGTGATGAACCCCGCACGCTTGCCATCGAGCAGAAATGCGACCATCTCGGCGATGTCTTGCGGCCAACCGGCCCTGCCGACGGGATGCTGCTGGTGGTCCTTGCGGCGCAACTTCTCGCCGGGTTTGGTCACGATCCAGCCGGGGCTGACGCAATTGACCCGCACATCCGGACCGAGACTGATCGCCAGCGCGTGCGTCAACGCCAGCAGTCCGCCCTTGGAGGCGGAATAGGATTCGGTATTGGGCTCGGACATCAAGGCGCGCGTCGAGGCGATGGTCACGATGGCGCCGCCTGCGGCCCGCAGCGGCCGCTCGGCCGCGCGGGCGAAGAGGAAGGTTGCCGTCAGGTTGGTGTCCAAGACCTTGCGCCACTCGCCCAGGGTGAGCTGGCGCAACGGCTTGCGCACCATGACGCCGGCGTTGGAAACGAGCGCATCGAGGCGGTTGAACTTGTCAGTGACCGCCTTGACTGCGCGTCGGGCGGTCTCCTCGTCGGCGACATCGCCTTCGATGAGGACGACGTTGCGTCCATATCGGTTGTAGCTGCGCTTGAGCCCGCACTGCGGTAGGTCGACTGCGCCGACGTGCCATCCGCCATCCAGCAGGTGGTGCGCGATTGCACGGCCGATGCCGCGCGCGGCCCCGGTGACGATTGCGACCGGCGCCTGGGCGCGCGCCATGGATCAGGCCTTGGGATCGACCGGGAGATCGTCTCGTGCTCCCCATTCCGACCATGAGCCGTCGTAGAGGGCCTTGGGTTCCTTCCCGAGGGCATCGAGCGCGAGCCAAAGGGTGGCCGCGGACACGCCCGAGCCGCAGCTGGTGATGACTGGGCGGTCGAGGTTTACGCCGCCCGCGGCAAATGCCGCGCGGAGTTTCTCCGCTGGCGCCAGCGACCCGTTCTCGACTACGGCACTGGAGGGGACGTTTAACGCCCCCGGCATATGGCCGGAGCGCACCCCGGCGCGCGGCTCGGGCGCGGTTCCGAGAAAGCGATCAGCCGGCCGCGCGTCGACAACCTGCGCGGAGCCGCTTCCCAACGCCGCGCGCACGGTTTCGAGGGAAGCAACGATGTCAGCGGCTCTGCGCGCGGCGAACCGGCGTGGTGCACGCTTGACCTGGCCGGCTTCAATCGGCCGCCCTTCAGCCTTCCATCTCGGAAATCCTCCATCCAGGATGAAGACGTTCTCGACGCCGAACAAGCGAAACGTCCACCAGACCCGCGGCGCCGAAAACATGCCTGCGCCGTCATACACGACGATGGTGTCGCCATCCGCGATTCCGAGCGCCCCGACCTCGCGCGCGAACTGCTCGGCATCCGGCAGCATGTGGGGCAGGGGGTTGGAATGATCGGCAATCACGTCGATGTCGAAGCGTACCGCGCCGGGAATGTGTTCGGCGAGATATTCGGCCGCCGCGTCGCGTTTCATCGCGGGCAGATAGAACGAGCCGTCCACCACCACGGTCGTCGGGGCGCCGAGGCGCGCGGCCAGCCAGTCGGTGGTCACCAGCCAGCGGGACGTCGGGCTTTCATTCGGCATGATGATTCTCACCTAATGCTGGAACGGCAACATCTCGACTCGACCGTCTCGTCGTACCTTCCAAGGATCGGGACGAAGTGAATGCATTTGACTCACGCGAACGCGATTCGAACGCGCCGGTTCTGCTTGCCCTTCTTTTCGATCTGCGTCACCCGTACGTCGCCGATCTCATTGGTCGTACGCACATGGGTGCCGCCGCAAGGCTGCAGGTCATATCCGACGATCTCTATCAGGCGCACACGGCCGGTGCCGATGGGCGGCTTGACCGACATGGTCTTGATCAGACCTGGCGCCGCCGCGAGCTCGGCATCCGTGATCCAGCGCGAGCGGATCTCGGCTCCAGCGGCAATCATGTCGGCAAGCTTTCTGGTGATTTCGTCCTTGTCGAGGCCCGCTGCGGGAATGTCGAAGTCGAGCCGTCCATCGGCGTCGCCGACCGCGCCACCGGTGACGGGATAAGGGAGCACGGCAGAAAGCAGGTGCAGGGCGGTATGCATGCGCATGCGCGCATAGCGCAAGTTCCAGTCGATGGCTGCATGCACCGGCTCGCCGATCTTGAACTGCACCCCGGTCGTGGCCGCCGGCAGATGTGCGATCTCGGTTTTCTCGGTATCGGTGTAGTTTGCGTTCACGATCGGGACGGCGTCACCGGTTGCCGTGGTGAGCACGCCGCGATCCGCCGGCTGGCCGCCCGAGGCGGCATAGAACACGGTGCGGTCCAGCACGATGCCGCCCGCCTCGGTCAATCCAACGACGAGAGCGGTGCATTCTTTCAGATAGGAGTCGTCGCGAAACAGGCAATCCGTCGGCATGGTCGAGACATGCAATCAATCGGGGGTCAGACTTTTTCGTACGGTACCTTCACGCTGCTACGCCGCTCCAGCCAGTTCGGGACCGGAAGCCCTTTTTGGCGCAAGAAGTCCGGATTGAACAGCTTCGATTGGTAGCGGGTGCCGTAGTCGGCGAGAATGGTAACGATGATGTGGCCCGGTCCCATCTCCTTGGCGAGCCGGATTGCGCCCGCAACGTTGATGCCAGTCGAGCCGCCCATGCACAATCCTTCGTGCTCGAGCAAGTCAAAAATCACCGGCACGGCCTCTTCGTCGCGGATCTGGTAGGCCACGTCGATCGGGGCATCTTCCAGGTTTTTCGTGATCCGGCCCTGGCCGATGCCTTCGGTGATGGAGGAGCCTTCGGCCTTGAGCACGCCGTTGGTGTAATAATTGTAGAGCGCGGCTCCCATCGGATCGGCGAGTGCGATCCGCACGTTCTTGTTGCGTGCCTTTAGCGCCATGGCGACGCCGGCAAGGGTGCCGCCGGTGCCGACCGAGCAGATGAAGCCGTCGACCTTGCCGTCGGTCTGGTTCCAGATTTCCGGACCGGTGGTCTCGATATGACCCCGGCGGTTGGCGACGTTGTCGAACTGGTTCGCCCAGATCGCACCATGCGTCTCGGTCTTCGCCAATTGCTCGGCCAGCCGGCCGGACACCTTCACGTAGTTGTTGGGATTGGAATAGGGGACAGCGGGAACCTCGACCAGTTCGGCGCCGCAGAGCCGGAGCATGTCCTTCTTCTCCTGGCTCTGGGTCTCAGGGATGACGATGACGGTGCGAAAACCGAGTGCGTTGCCGACCAGGGCCAGCCCGATGCCGGTATTGCCGGCGGTGCCCTCCACGATCACGCCGCCCGGGCGCAACGTGCCCTTGCGGATCGCATCTTCGATGATGAAGAGCGCGGCGCGGTCCTTCACCGACTGGCCGGGGTTCATGAACTCGGCCTTGCCCAGGATGGTGCATCTGGTGGCAGCGGAGGCGCGCTTGAGCGCGATCAGCGGCGTATTGCCGATGGCTCCGACGATTCCATCGCTGGTCTGCATGTCCAGCCTGTCCGCTTTCAAAGGGATCGGAACCTAGATGACCAACGCTCGTCCGACAAGCACATCGCTGCCGGCGCTGGCGCGCTTGTTCGGTTCCAGCGTCATGGGCGCGCAAACCCCGGCGCGCAAGTCCCGGTGCGCAAGTCCCGGCGGGCGAGGAGCGAGTGAGAACGGCCTGAAACGACCCCCGCAGCAAAGGGGACGACAGCACATCGCGCGCTGCCGCGAGCTTGCGCGCGGTTGCGCGGCCTATTTCGCTGCCTCGACCAGTGTCAGGGTTCCCGGCCCTTCGCCCACGATCAGCACCCAGGCCTCTTCGTCTTTGGCACCGTCCCAATGCACCTGCTTGCCGAAGTGGGTCACGAAGCTGCCGGCCGGCATGGGAACCATGTTGTTCTTATCGTCCTTGTTGCCGGTGGCCACCCACCACGTCCCCTTGACCACGGTGATGAACCGATCGTTGGGATGGAAGTGCGGTTTGCTGAAATTTCCCGGCTTGAACCGGTTGAGCACCACGTACAGGCCGGGCTTGCTCGGGTCCCCATGCAGGACGACCTGGTTCGTGCCAGCCGCGCCGGTCGGATCGCGCCACTTGTATTGCTCCGGCAAGGTGTAGACGACCGCGCGCGGGTCAATGCCGGTCAACCGGCCCGCGGTTTGCTCGGCCGGGGTGCTCGTGCCCGGACCCTCGCCAACGATCAGCAAGGCGGCATCCTCGGCCTTGGCCCCGTCCCAGTGCACCTGCTTGCCGAAATGCGTCACGAATGTACCGGCCGGCATGGCAACGCTGTTGTCGGGATCGAATGTCGTTCCGCTCCCCATCCACCAGGTGCCGCCGAGGACACTGATGAACCGATCGTTGGGGTGCGAGTGCGGCCGGCTGAAATGCTCTCCCTTCAGCCATTTATTGAGGACAATGTAGAGGCCGGGCTTTGCGGGGTCGCCCACGAGCACGGTGTTTTGCGAGCCCGCGGCGCTCGGCGGATTCCATTTGATCTGGTCGGGCAGCTTGTAGACCAGCGCCGACGGATCGAGCTCGACCGCGCTGCCGGGTACCACCGGGCCCAAAGCTAATATCGCGGCGGTTAACACCAGGCGCCTTCGGCTCAGGTGAGCTGCCATTATTTTTTCCTCCCGTTCGTGACCTCCCAAACTTCGTCGAGCATAGTCCGTCCAGGTTGGCCGGCAAAGGCCGGGTCCGAGCGCGGTGCCGTTGTCCGTTACTCGGCCTTCCACGGAATGATGACGCGCTCGAGCTCGTTGAGGGCAAGGCTGATCAGAAAACCGATGATGGCGATCACGAACAGACCGACATACATCTGCTCGACCGCGAATGTGCTCCAAGCGCTCCAGATCAGGTATCCGAGCCCGCTTTTCGCCCCCACCATTTCCGCCACGGCGATCAGGACGAGTCCGATGCCGATTCCGAGCTTGAAGCCCGTCATGATCACCGGCAGCGCGCCCGGCAGCGCAATGGTCCAGAACGTGTTCCAGCGATTGGCTTTGTAGTTCTGGCCGACGTCGAGATAGATTTTGTTGATCTCGAGCACGCCGGTGGTCGCATTGATCACCACCGGGAAGAACACGCCGATCGCCACCATGAAGATCTTCGATGCCTCGCCGAGGCCGAAGATCAGCAGCGCCAGCGGAAGAATTGCGCTCTTGGGGACAGGATAAGTCGCCGCGATCAGCGGATCGAAGAGGGCGCGGATCGGCCGGTTGAGCCCCATGGCGATGCCGAGCACCAGCGCCGGGACGCCACCGAGGATGGTCCCATAAAGCAGGCGCTGCATGCTCACTGCGGTGTGGGTGACGAGTTCGCCGCTGCGCAACATCTCGACCATCGTCGACACTACGCTCGAGGGTGCCGGGAAGAACCGCGTGTCGATGAATCCGAAGCGGGCACAAAACTCCCACAGAGCGAGAAGCGCCAACGGCGAGATCACGCTCAACAGCCGGTCGCGCGTACGCGCGGACATTTTCGAGGTGGCTTCCGAGCCGGTCGCGACGGATTGCACGCTCATGACTTCAACTCCTCCTCCTGCTGGCGCGCGCGGTGGACCTCCTCGCGCAAGCTGGACCAGATGTGCGCGATCAACTCGCCGTATTGCGGGGCCTTTTGCAGCTCCATGATGTTCCGCGGCCGTGCCAGCGGCACTGGCACGAACGTCTTTACCTTCCCCGGCTGGGCCGTCATCACCATGATGCGGTCGCCGAGAAACACGGCCTCGTCGACCGAGTGCGTGATGAACACCACCGTCTTCTTGTGCTCCTCCCAGATGCGCAGCAGTTCCTCCTGCAGCAGCAGTTTGTTCTGCGCATCGAGCGCGGAGAACGGCTCGTCCATCAGCAGGATCTCGGGATCGTTGGCGAAGGCGCGCGCGATCGAAACCCGCTGGCGCATGCCGCCGGACAGCTGGTGCGGATAGTATTTGGCGAAGCGGGTGAGACCGGTGCGCGCGAGATAGTGCCCCACCACCTCCTTGATGGTGGCGGTGGGCGTGCGGCGCATCTTGAGACCGTACGCGGCGTTGTCCCAGACCGTCATCCAGGGGAAGATCGAGTCGCCCTGAAAAATCATGGAATTCACCGGCCGCTGGGAGTTCGGCGTCTCGATCTCGATTGAGCCGGAGGTGATCGAATCGAGCCCGGCGAGAATGCGCAACAGCGTGGTCTTGCCGCATCCGCTCGGCCCCACGATCATGAAAAATTCGCCATGGGCGATGTCGAAGGACACGCCGTCCACGGCGGTGAGTTGTCCAAACCGCTTGTAGAGGTCGCGGATGCGGATGGCCGCGGGCAGCGGTTCGGTGGCTTCGACCTTGGCAAGCGGACGCGTCATGGATAATCCTTGGGCGGCGTCAATTTGCCGGGCCGAAGCAACGTTCACAACCTGTTATTTTCGCGCCAAATGGGTCGCGGCGTAGTCGCGGCCAGCGCCAGGCCGCACGAGTTCAGAAATTCGCCGCAGCCACCGGCGACCATTGGGCAGGCTCCCGCAACCGCACGCTGCAACGGCGCAGCCCACGGCTTTCAATTTCGCCGTGCGTATTGAACAATCATCCGCACAAAAATCAGCGAGAACGTATGGGAGGACTTTGATCATGGCCGACGCATCCCATTTCAGCCGCCGCCGTCTCCTGCAGGGGGGTGTTGCGCTCGGCGTCTTCGGCGCAGCGGGAGTCCCCGCCGCCCCGGTATTCGCCGCTCCGGCCGGCGCGCCCAGATTGCCGGCGCGCGGCAACATCGTTATCCGCAATGCCTACGTGATGACGATGGAGCCGGGCACGCCCGACATCAAGGATGGCGACGTGCATGTGAAGGACGGAGTGATCGTGGCCGTCGGGCAGAAGCTCAATACCCCAGGCGCGACCACCATCAATGGCGCCGGCATGATCGTGCTGCCGGGATTGGTCGAAACCCACTGGCACATGTGGAATACATTGCTTCGCAGCATGTCGGGAGAAAAGCCGGAGTTCGGTTATTTCCGTACCACTGCTGCGCTCGGGCAGAAATACGAGCCGGCCGATATGTATCAGGGCACGCGGCTCGCGGCGGCAGAAGCGATCAACGGCGGCATCACCTTCGTTCATGACTGGTGTCACAACATCCGTTCACCCGACTATGCCGAGCAAGATTTGCGGGCGTTGCGCGAATCCGGCCTGCGGGCGCGCTTTTCTTACGGCGCTGCGCAGGGAATGCCGAACAGCCAAGGTATCGTGCTCACCGATTTGGAACGGCTGGCACGCGACTGGCCGAGCCATTCCAACGACGGTCTCATCACGCTTGGCCTCGCTTGGCGCGGCATGGGTGGCAACAATCCTGCCACCGCCATTCCGCCGGAGATCTACAAGGCAGAGATCGCAGCGGCCCGCAATCTCGGCCTCCCGATCTCGGTGCACGCCAGCGGCTCGCGCCCGGCCATCGGCCAGGTCGCCACCATCGCCAAAGCCGGCCTGCTCGCCAAGGACACGCAGATTATTCACGGGGTCGTGCTGACGCCCGAAGAACTCACGGCGATCAAGGACGCCGGTGCTTCAGTCAGCCTGTCGCCCACCAGCGAGCTTCGCATCGGCTTCGGCCTGCCGCAGACCGCAAACGTGCTGGCGGCGGATATCCCCGTCGGATTGTCGGTCGACACGGTGGAGCTCACTGGCAATGCCGACATGTTCGGCATCATGAAGTTCATTCAGAACATCGAGAACGGCAAGAGCGAAAACGAGTTCAAGCTCACCGCCCGCCGGGTGCTCGAACTCGGCACCATCGAGGGCGCACGTTCGATGGGCATCGCGGACAAGGTCGGCTCGCTCAAGGCGGGCAAGCGGGCCGACCTGATCATGGTATCGACGCGCGACGTCAATCTCGGCGTATTCGGCGATCCCGCGCATATGCTGGTGACGGCGGCACAGCCTTCGAACGTGGATACGGTCATGGTGGACGGGCGCATTCTCAAACGCGGCGGCAAGCTGACGGCCATGAACACTGTCCAGATCGCCGCCGAAGCGGCTGCGGCCAACGCCGCGCTGCGCAAACGCGCGAATTGGTGGTGAGATCAGACATGTCGACCCACGCCAGCTAAGTGGCGCGCTCCATGAAGATCGTCCGCGTCACGGCGACGCCGCTGAATGTCCCGCTGCAGGTTTCGCTTCCGGGGATCGCGCGGAAGTCGTCGCTCGAGGGCTGTTTCGTGGAGGTCGAAACCGATGCCGGTATCGTGGGCCATGGTTTGGCGGCGATCACCCGCGAGACCGTCATCGCGGAGATCGTGAACGGCGTAATCGCGCCGGCGATCACGGGCGATGATCCGCTCGCCAACGAGGCGATCTGGGAGAAACTCTATTGGATGTTGACGCCGCGCGGTCAGACCGGTTTTGGCACGCAGGCGCTCTCGGCCGTAGACATCGCGCTGTGGGACATCAAGGGCAAGGCGTTGGGCCAGCCCGTATGGCGCCTCCTCGGCGGGGCCCGCTCGCGGGTGCCGCTTTACGCCACCTTCGGCTTCAACTTCTTCGATCGCGACCAGCTTGCCGCGGCCGCGAAGCTCTGGGTATCGCAAGGCTATCGGCGCCTGAAAATGGTGGTCGGCCACGAGGCGCTGCGCCGGCGTGAGGCTCGGCCACTCTCGGAGGTCATCCGGGAGGACGCGGCCCGGGTACGCGCCGTCCGGGACGCGGTGGGGCCGGATGTCGAGCTGTTCATCGACGCCAATTGCAGCCTCGATCTCTATCACGCGGTTCGCCTGGCGGAGATGGTGAAGCCGTACGGGATTTCGTTCTTCGAGGAGCCGATCACCCAGAACGACGTGCTGCAGATGCGCGAGATGCGGCGTGCGACGGGTGTCGCCCTTGCCTGCGGCCAGAACGAGGGGCTGATCTTCCGTTTCCGCGATCTCCTGCTGCACGAGGCGGTCGACTATGTCCAGCCCAACGTGGTGAGCAGCGGCGGGTTCACGCAGTGCGCCAAGATCGCGGGCTTGGCCGCTGGCTTCAACGTGCCGCTGGCGAATGGCGGGGCTTGGCCCTATCACAATATGCATCTCCAGGCGGGCGTGGCTAATGGCGGCCTGGTCGAAATGCATTACCTGGCGGTCGAGTTTTGCCAACGGATCTATCGCAATCTGCCGAAGCCGAAGGATGGATGGCTCCCGCTGCCGGATGCGCCGGGACTTGGCTTCGAGCCGGACCACGACGCAATTCGCGCGATCGCGAAGACATCGCACGCGCGCGCAGACTGATCGTTGGTGGGCAGGAGCCCGCGGCGTGCATGCGATTTGGCGGCAGCCGCGATGGCTGCTAGAAGGCCGCATCATTCCACCCAGGCACGAAAAACAAGATGAAACGAAGCGTCGATCGAATCCTCACAACTCATGTCGGCAGCTTGATCCGGCCGCAGCCGCTGCAGGAGTTTCTGCGCGCCAAGCAGGCAGGCAAACCATTCGACGTGCGGGCTTACGACCGCTGCCTCACGCAATCGATCGCCGATATCGTCCGGCGGCAGGCCGAGGCCGGCATCGATGTGATCAGCGATGGTGAGTTCGGAAAATCCATCAGCTGGTCGCAATACGTGTTGGAGCGCCTGAGCGGGTTCGAGCGGCGTCCGGTGAAACCGGGCGCCAACCCGTTTCAGCG
>Ga0114129_10007019_pt1 | contig 16035 bp, 15 predicted proteins | sample RhiMetdeltSRZDD1_FD_80071 | JGI IMG/M metagenome (GOLD analysis project Ga0114129, IMG submission 80071) | Populus rhizosphere microbial communities from Tennessee, USA - Rhizosphere MetaG P. deltoides SRZDD1 (version 2) (version 2) | ecosystem: Host-associated > Plants > Roots > Rhizosphere >... | reverse complement strand
GCCTTTTTTCACCTCGCTGGCGCCGGCACTCACAATTTTTCTGTCGACGAAAGCCGGGGAATTCTGTACGCAGCCTATTATAACGGTGGCGTGCGGGCGATCGACATCACTGGTGATTTGTGGGCGTGCGACGCCGGCAATCGAGATATTCTTGGCCGCTGCGACTTGGCCAAGGAGGGACGCGAAGTCGGCCACGGCCTGCTCGATGGGCCGCCGGCTTACGTGTGGGGAGTGCAGATCGTAGGTGGACATTTGTACGCCTCCGACATGCTAAACGGTATCTGGAAGCTTTCCCTGGTCCCTTAGCCCCAGGACTGAAACCCTCGGTCGTTCAAACCGTAGAGGATGTAGGGTTGTCCAACCCTGCACACCCGAACGGAGTCGTATTGATGAAGCGTCAGTTTCGCGGGGCGGCGGTAGCAGCGACCCCCTTTCTAATCGGATCGGTGGCGCACGCCCAATGGGGCGCGTACACGGCACCCAGAAACGCGACGGTGAACGCGGTGGGCGCTCGCATAGTCGAGGTCGAGGCGGCAGCGGGCAGCCTGCGCGTGGAAGGCAAACAGGGATTGAGTCAGGTGCAAGTCACCGGCACCGCTCGCGCGTCATCTCAGGGTCTCCTCAATGAGATTCGACTGATCGCCGAGCGGCAAGGCGATCGCGTCTTCATCAAGGCAGACATCCCCGAGCACAACGGCTGGAACGACGGCAACTACGAGGCTGGGCTCGATCTGGTAATCCAGGTGCCGCAGGGAATGAACGCCGACATCTCGGACGGCAGCGGCGACACAAAGATCTACAACGTCGGTGAGCTCGAGGCGAGCGATGGATCAGGGGAGCTACTGGTGGACGGCGCGCAATCGGTTCACATCACCGATGGATCCGGATCGCTCACGATCGAGAACGTGCGCGGCGACGTACGGGTGAGTGACGGCTCTGGTGAAATCGATGTGCGCAACGTCACAGGCTCGTTCATCGTCGAGAGCGACGGCTCGGGTGGGATCAACGCGACTGACGTCCAGGGATCGGTTATCGTCCGCAACGATGGATCGGGCGGAATCGATGTCAACAAGGTCGGCAAGGATTTCCGCGTTGACTCCAAAGGCAGCGGGGACATCGATTACGCCGCTGTAAGCGGCACCGTCGACATTCCGGAGCGTCATCGCGACAGGCGGTACCGCGACAGGAACCAGTAAGGCCGCGTGCACGAGCGCATCGTGCACGTTTATTGCCGCAGGTTGTCTCCGAATTCCTGAAACAGGCAGACGCACCGCGTCTTCCGAACTAATCGTTTCCTCGAACGGAGAACAAAATGCGCTTTTTGGCACTCAGTGTTTGTGCCCTTGCGTTGATTTCCGGGTCTTCCAACGCACAGCAGGCGGCTGGCACTGCGGGGAAAGGTCCGACGCTTCAGTCAGCAGCTGTCGGCTTTCGCGTGAACGAAGCAAAGGTCGATGCGTCGACCAAAGTCACAGCTCCGCTGGTGAGACGGAACCAGGGGCAGGACGTAGCGTTGATGGCTGTTGGAGTTGGGGCAATGATAGTCGGCGCGATTGTCGGCGATACGGCCGGAACAATCATTATTATCGGCGGCGCCGCGATGGCTCTGTTCGGCCTCTATCACTACCTGGAGTGAAAACCAGGACGGCTTAGTCTTTACCGTCGACGTAAAGGGTGCCAGAGCTCACCAGGACTGACGCTCCTCCCACCCTGATCGCCGCCAGCTGGCCGGGTTTGCGAACGACTTCGAGCTCCAGTCGGCTGGGTCGGCCCATCTCGACACGTTGATCGACGCTCCACCGCAGAGTGCCATCGCGCGTATCAGAGCGTAGTGCCAGAAAGCCGCCCAGCGCCGCGGCGGCGCTGCCGGTAGCGGGATCTTCGCCGATGCCAAGGCCGGGCGCGAACATCCGCGACCGAATGTGCCCGCCCTCGAAAATGTTGCTCCAATCTTCCGTGCTGTAGACGTACATCTCCGGCGCCCAATAGTCGCGCAGCGCCTGCTCCCACTTGAGGGTGTCCACCTTCACCCACGACAGCATCTCCGGCTTCTTGATTGGAATGAACAAGTAGGGCACGCCACACGATACTGCCTCGGGCTCGAGCATGTCGTCAGCGACAATGTGGCTTGGCTCGAGCGACAGCACCTCGCAAAGAACTTCCGGCGGAGGTGGAGGATCCTTGATCTCGGGCAACCTGGCCGAGGTCAGCTGGGTAAAAAAGGGCTTTCCATTTTGCGCGCGAATCGAGACTGGCACCGGCCCGACGCCTTCTTCGAGAACGATACGCTGCTCATCGCCGTTCAGCCCGAGCTCGCCGATCGTCGCCAGCACAAACGCACAGCCGACTGTCGGATGTCCAGCGAACGGGAGTTCTCTCTGCGGGGTGAAGATCCGAACGCGGCGGGTGTTGGCACTCTCACGTGGGGGAAAGACAAAAACAGTCTCGGAGAAATTGAATTCGCGAGCGATCGACTGCATCTGCTCGTCGTTGAGTCCGCGGGCGTCGGGCAGAACGGCCAGCTGATTGCCACCGTACACGTGATCGGTGAAAACGTCGGCGATATGGAAAGCGTATGGCATTCACAAAGAATGTGCGAAGACCTGGCGCTGTCGGCTACCATGGCACTGAATCCGCACCTACGCGGGCATGGCTTTGCAACGATCGGGTGGGGGCAGCAAGGGTCGGAAAGCGAAGCGCGCCGCCAACAATACGCATGCGAAATTGCGGTTCGGTCCCGCCGGGTGGATGTACAAGGACTGGGAGGGAATAGTCTATCCCCAGCCAAAGTCTTCGCGCTTCGACCCGCTTCGCTTTATCGCTGACTTCTTCGACACCGTAGAGATCAATTCCAGCTTCTATGGTCCGCCGGTAGCGAAGACGGCAGCGTCGTGGGTGAAACGGGTGCAGGAACACCGCGACTTCCGTTTCACTGCCAAGATATGGAAGCGGTTTACCCATGAACGTGACACGGCATGGACGACTGAGGAAGTCGACCAGGTTCGCGCGGGGTTCGATGTAATGATGGACGCAGGGAAACTGGGCGCGGTGCTGTTGCAGTTTCCGTGGAGCTTCAAGCGAACCGACGAAAGCAGAGAGTGGCTGGGCGACGTCGTGCGCACGTTCAGCGAGTATCCGCTAGTGGTCGAAGTCAGACATTCGTCGTGGCTGGCGCCGGAGTTTCTGATGTCGCTGGCCGAGGAAGGTGTGGGATTCGTCAACATCGACCAGCCGATGTATCACAACTCGATTGGACCATCGGCGCATGTCACGTCACGCGTCGCGTATGTGCGGGTGCATGGCCGGAACTACAAGGACTGGTTCCGCGACAAAGCACCGGTAGAGCAGCGTTACAACTACTTGTACAAAGCAGACGAGCTCGCGCCATGGGTGGAGCGGGTGAAGGAAATCGCCGCTGATCCGACCGTCAGCGACGCGTACATCGTCACGAACAATCACTACAAGGGCAAAGCAGTCGCAAACGCGGCGATGATGAAGGCAATGGTTACCGGCCACAAGGAGCCGGTGCCGAGCGGGGTATTCGACGCTTACGGCGATACGGTGGCCGATTATGTGAAGCCGGTCGAAAAGGCTGCCCAGACCGCGTGACTTGATTGACCGCGCGTCCGGAATGGGCTACATTAAAGCCTTCAAGCGCAATGGTTGCGCGAGGACAAGCCAGATACGGCACGGGACCTGGGGTGTTGCCAGGTCTTTTTTGGTATCAGGGCTTGGTATGCGATCACAACGATCGCGAACAAACAGGGTCGGATCGGTACCGCAACACGGCACTTCCGACGAACACAGAGGAAGTACCGCGCATGCGTACCACCGGAAAGGTGAAGTGGTTCAACGACGCCAAGGGTTTTGGCTTCATCACGCCTGAGAACGGACAGAAGGATTGCTTCGTTCATCACTCGTCGATCAACGGTTCGGGCTTTAAGTCCCTCGCCGAAGGCGAGCGTGTTGAGTTCGACGTTGTGCAGGGTCAGAAAGGCCCGGCCGCCGAGAACGTCACCAAGATCGGGGCGTAACCGAAGCTTGGCCACGACATCGTAACGCGGGGCCGGTCTGGACAACACCAGACCGGCCCCGTTGTTTTTTCACTAACCAGTTTAGTTGGAGGATTATGGCAAAAGAGGAAGCAATCGAGCTGGAAGGTATCGTTACCGAAGTACTGCCTGATGCAACGTTCCGCGTCCAGGTGAACAACGGCCACGACGTTCACGCTACAATCGCAGGGAAAATGCGCAGATTCAGAATCCGCGTTCTCGCCGGCGATCGCGTCACGCTCGAGGTCTCACCCTACGATCTGACACGGGGTCGTATCACGTTCAGGCATAAGGCCTGAGCCGGCTCTGCGCGACTACTGTGCGTAGCGCAGTATGTCGTAATAGAAGCGCAACCCGTAACCGACGTTCTCCACTGAGAGACGTTCATCGTTCCCGTGCATCCCGCGCTGGGTCTCCGCACGGGGAATCCTGAACGGGTTGAACCCATAAGTTGTGATTCCAAGTTTGCGATAAGTCGGCCGGTCGGTCGCCGCCGTCTCCATCGGCGTCGTCACGAATGCGGATGGCTCGCGGTCGTGTGCGGCGCGTTCGATCGCGCGGAACAAATCCGTATCGATCGGACTCTCGAGTGGCGGCTTGGTGTTGGCGAGATGGGTGAGATGCACCGCGGTATCACCGATGATACGCTTCAGCGTCTCACGAAACTCGGTGGTGTCCTGATCGGGCAGCAGGCGAATGTCGATCTCGGCGGTGGCGACTCCCGGGATGACGTTGGTCTTGTTGGAGCCCGCGAGGCCGGTCAGCGAAATCGTGTTTCTGAGAACCGCGTTCCAGATGACGTCGCTGAGGATCCACTCCCGGGCGCGCGGATTGTCCAATCCGACCCGCACGTTCGCAAGCCAACCGCGCTGAGGCTGGGGATAAGTTCGCGCGATGTCGCGCAAGAATTTGTCGACGGCCGGCGTGACGTGCAGCGGCGTCTGCCATTGTGAGATCTTGTACAGCGCAGCGACGAGCTTCGGCACTGGATTCTGCGGCGTCGGTCGTGAGCCGTGCGACGGAACGCCGTTGACTGTGAGTCGCTGCCAAAAAGTGCGCTTCTCTGACACACCGACGCCGAAGTAGATCACCTTGCCGGTCGAGTCGAGGAGGTTGTCTGAGCCTTCGGTGATCAAGTACTCGACGTCGCGCAGCAAATCAGCGTGTCGCTGAACGAAGATTATACCGCCTAACGACCCCAGCTCTTCGTCGGCGTTACCGATGAATACGATGTCGCGGTTGAGCGCCGCTCCCGATCGTTTGAGCGCGATCATCGACATCAGCTGGGCGATACCGTGGCCTTTCATATCGATCGCGCCGCGGCCCCAGATGTATCCGTCCTTGATTACCCCGGAAAATGGATCGACCGACCATGAGGTGGGGCTCGCCGGCACGACATCCATGTGGTGCACGAGCGCGATCGCCTTCTTGCTGCCGTTGCCGCGGAGCCGGGCGTAGAGATTAGCTCGATTAGCGCCGAGCTCGGCGGTGTCGAGAATCCGGGTCTCGATACCTTCGCGATCGAGGATTGCCTTGAGAAATCGCGCCGTCGCCAGCTCGTTGCCGGGCGGATTGGTAGTGTTGATCTGCAGGTAGCTTGACAGCGTGCGGATCGTCTCGGCGGTGAGCGAGTCCCAGTTGATAGGCCGGGCTTGTCCGCATAAACCAGCGGGTGCGGCGAAGAAAAATGCAACGACTAGCAGATTGAATCGTTTCATTGGATACTCGAGGATGATTAGAGCGTCCTACATGCTCGCGTAGAACGCCATGCCATGGAAGGGGCTTTCGATCCTCTAAACAGCAAACGGAATCGTGTCAGCACCCGCAATTACTTATCCGCCACGAACGCCAGTAGCGCCATACACCCCCCTGGCTCGCGCCAGAGTCGATTCGGTCGATCTACTGCGCGGGATCATCATGGTAATCATGATGCTCGATCACACTCGCGACTTCGTTCACTTCCAGGCGGCCGCGTTTGATCCCACGGACGTGGCGAGGACGACGCCGATTCTGTTCTTCACGCGCTGGATTACCCACTTTTGCGCCCCGCTGTTCGTGTTTCTGGCTGGAACCGGCTCGTACTTCCAGTCGTTGCGGGGAAAGCCGAAGAAAGATCTGTCGGTGTTTCTCGTCACGCGCGGGTTGTGGCTGATCTTCCTCGAGCTGACCGTGTTGCGCGTAGTGATTCTTTTCAATTTCGACTTCAACATCCTCGCGTCCGTTCTCCAGGTCATCTGGGCGATTGGCTGCAGCATGATCGTGCTGGCGGCACTGATTTATCTGCCGCTCCCTGCGATCGCGGCATTTGGAGTTGGGATGATTGCGTTTCACAATCTGTTCGACGGTGTGCGCGTTACTTCGTGGCAGGGCCCCGGCACGCCGATACCCGGGTTCTGGGCATCGGTGTGGCATGTACTGCACGTGCCCGGCTTGATTTTCCCATTCGGGGCTGATGGTCCGAAGGTACTGGCGTTGTATCCGCTGATTCCGTGGATCGGCGTGATGGCGGCCGGCTACGCTTTGGGCTCAGTGTATCGTCTCGAGCCGGTCGCGCGGCGGCAATTCCTCATTCGAAGCGGACTTCTGCTTACTGCCGGTTTCATCGTGTTGCGGGCGATTAACATTTACGGCGATCCATCACCGTGGGCGCCGCAGAATACGCCGGTGAAAACCGTGTTGTCGTTTTTGGCCGTTTCCAAGTACCCACCATCTCTACTCTTTCTGCTGATGACGCTGGGTCCGGCAATGCTGTTTTTGGCCTGGGCCGATGGTAAAGCGATAACTGGCTGGCGAGCATTCTTTATCACCTATGGTCGCGTGCCCCTCTTCTTCTACATGCTGCAGTGGATCACTGCGCACACGCTTGCGATCGTCGCGAGTGTGATCGCCGGCAAGCCGACGGTCTTTCTATTCAGCAATCTCTTTCTCTCACCCCCGCCGCCGCCCGGGACAGGCTTTGGCTTGGGGACAGTGTACGCCCTGTGGATTCTCGGCGTGCTGCTGCTTTATCCGCTCTGTCGCTGGTATGCTGGCGTGAAGGCGCGACGGCGCGACTGGTGGCTTAGCTACCTCTAGGGTCTGCCAGGAAGTCTCCTCGGCTCGGGCGGAGCAGGGAGCGCAGCAACCTGGTTTTTGAAAGCGTGAAATGCCGGCGTGTCGATAAGGAAGCGCTTACCCTGCGCGTCGGGGAGTTGCGCAATTAGACGATTGGCCCGGTCGATGCGCGCTTCCTCCAATGGGTGGTCCGCGAACCATCCCTCGACTTTGGTCGGCTGATACTCCCGCTCCTTCAGCAGAACCTGAAACAGATCGGGAATGCCGTGTGGATCGTATCCGGCTCTGGACACGTTTACCACGCCTTCGGAATCAGCCTGCAGCTCGTCGAGTCGACTGTGACGGGCGAAAAACGCAGTTCCCCCGACCTGTACTGCTGCCTGTGCCAGTCCGCCGTGGAAGATGTTGGTCAGCGTGCACAGTACCGCGATGCCGACGTTGGCTTTCTGCGCGTCCTGCATCTGTTTCACCGAATGCCTCTGCACCACGTGACCGATCTCGTGGCCCAGTGTGCCGGTGAGCTCGTCGAGGTGGTCCGCGCTCTCGATAAGGCCGCGATTGACGTAGACAAAACCGCCGGGGAGCGCGAACGCGTTGACCTGTTTTGTGTTCACGACGTAGAAATGCCAATCGAGATCGCCGCGACTCGTTTTGCTGGCGATCGATTGGCCGAGGTTCTGGATGTATCCGGCGACGGCTGGATCGGTGACAATGGGCAGCTGCGCGTTTATCTCGGCGGCATTCTCGCGCCCGAGTTCGACTTCCTGGTCCTGTGATACCGAGCAGCCCACCAACGCGAGAAGCCACGCTGTCGCAAGGCGGCGATGAATCATTTTTTGTCGGAAATGGTAAATTCCTGAAGCGGGCAAGACATGTTCCAGACCCCACCACCTGTCGCGCGGATTTCTTCTTTGACGAGCTCTCAGGCGCAGCGAACCAACTACCGGGTTTTCGAGCAACAGCACATCAAAGTTCCCCGCTCTGCCCGTTACGCGATGCTCGGCTCTCCCGCAGCGGACTTGCGTGAAGTCTGGTTCGTTTGTCACGGGCATGGGCAGCTGGCAGCGCGGTTTTTGGCGCGCTTCATTCCGCTCGAAAATGACGACCGCCTGTTCATCGCGCCTGAAGCTCTGTCGCGGTATTACCTCTCACCGCCCACTGCGGGTCCTCATGCCCCCGGAACGCCGGTTGGCGCGAGCTGGATGACGGCGGAAGATCGCGAATCTGAAATCGACGACTACGTCGGCTATCTCGACCTGCTGCACGACCGGATATTCAGTGTTGTCGACCGGACGAAGGTAAGCCTTTGGGCACTTGGTTTTTCGCAGGGAGTATCTACAGTGGCGCGCTGGGTCGTACGCGGAAATGTCGCGCCGGACCGGGTTGTGCTGTGTTCTGGCATGCTGCCAGCGGAGCTCGATGAAGTGGGAGCGAAACGGCTCGCTCAGCGTTCACCGCTGACAGTCACTTTCGGCGATGCCGACGAATTTGCGTCAGCGGATCGCGTCCTCTCTGAGGAGACGAAACTGAAGGAGCTCCACATCCCGTATGAGATGGTCAGGTTCAAGGGCGGACACACCATAACTCCGGAGCTCCTCGAGAAGCTGACGAAGAGCTCGAGCGACTGAGATGCAGCTTCCCCGACCCGGCTTGCCTGAGCTATCGTGGCGCAACGCGATCATTGTGTTGCTGCTTGCATCGCTGCTCGTGCCCGTGATTGTCGGTTACGGATTCTTTTTCCCGTACGTCGTTCCGCGCAACATCTTCTTCCGCATTGTCGTCGAGCTTGGCGCAAGCGTTCTGGTGCTCGCCGTCTGCTTCAGCAGAAAAACACTCGATCTCCGCGGCGAGCCGATTTTCTGGGCGCTTCTGTCATTCGTCGCGGCGTCATTCGTGTCCGCGCTTTTTTCACCGGCCCGCATGCACAGTCTGTTCGGTGACTTCGAGCGAATGGGCGGCGTGTGGGCATGGCTGCATCTATTACTCTTCTTCCTGCTGCTGCGAACGTTGCGAGACAAGGATTGGCCGTGGATACTCAACGGGTCCCTGATCGTAAGCATCGTGGTGAGCACGATAGCAATCATCGAGCGCGAACAGCTCGCCGCTGTAGCGCGGGCCAATGGTGATGTCGTCTCGGCCGGCGCGGCCACGATCGGCAATTCGGGATTGATGGCGGCGTATCTACTTATGGGAATCGCCATCGCGGCATACCTCGCATCGACAAGCACGCGATTGCGCTTGCTCTACCTTGCCGCAGCGCTGACCAATCTGCTCGCTCTGATTTTCGCAGAGAACCGCAGCACGCTTATCGGCCTGGTAGCAGCGGTGCTACTCGGCGCGATCATCTACGCGACCCTGAACGGCAACCGTCGAACTCGAATTGCCGTGCCGCTTGTGGCAATTGCGGTGGGGGTCGTCGTGGTCGGCAGCACATTTATCGTGAGAGTGTTTCCCGACAGCGCTTTCACGCGCTATGCGCCGACAGTACTCGAGCGTCTCGCGTCGACGAATCCGGAGCTTGGAGACGAGTCGCGAACCATGCAGTGGCGGGCCGCGATCGAGGGATTCAAGGATCGCCCGATACTGGGTTATGGTCCAGAGACTCACAATCTGTTGTGGAGTGCGCACTTCAACCCGCGCATCTATCGACTCGACACCGACATCTACGATCGAACGCACAACCAATACCTGGAGACGCTATCGACGGGTGGTATCCTCGGCGCGATCGCGTTTTTCAGCGTCTGGGTGGCGATTGCGGTTACACTGTCACGCGCATACCGCGCCGGCAGATTGAGCGCATCGTCGGTAGCGGTGCTCGCCGGCCTGCAGGCCGCCTACGCGATTTTTCTCGTATTCTGGTTCTTCGATCTCAACTCGACGATGCTATGGATCCTCATCGCCGCGCTGATCGCTTCGCGTGGGACCGTTGGTTCGATCGTACTCGAGCCAACAACCAGCGATGCTAAAGTTTCCGTGAGGAAGCCGGCGCTGGCGATGGCGGTACTCACGGTTTTGGTAGCCGCGCTGATCCGGGAAGGCTACGCTCCGCTGACCGCCAGTCGGGCCCTGGCGAGGGTCGATGCCGCCAACGGTTCGATGGCGCCCATGCTTTCGGACTTCGACATCCTGGCGCTCTCGCCGGCACACCAGACTGCGCACACGCCCATGATCATGGGCCAGTATCTCGGGTCGCTCCGACCGCGGTTGGCGGAGATCGAACGGAACACGCAGGATCGAGCGCTGGTGGACCGAGCTATCGGTCAGTCGCTGAACGCGTTTCGAAAGGAAATTCAGCGCGATCCGTTGAATGATCGGCTCTATACGCACGAATCAGGGTTGTTGATGTTCGCGGCGGAGTTCTACGAGTCGCCTAGCTATCGGCAGCAGGCGATTGACGCCTTGCACAAGGCAATCGACCTCAGCCCTCACCGAATCGAGCAGTGGCTGGCGCTCGCCAGTATCTACCTCGGTGAACGCGACTACGAGCGCGCGATAGTCGTTCTCAACGACGCTGTGAAGAGCGACCCCGAGTTGGGGGAGCCGAGATACCGACTCGCCAACGCGTACCTTGGAGCAGGGAAGAGCGATTCGGCGCTAGTGATGCTTAAAAGCTCGCTTCGCCACGGCTACGTCGGCTCGCCGGAGATATACCTGGCGATGGGAAAGCGACTGGAGTTCTCTGGTCGCGGCGGTTCCGCAGCGCAGCTCTATTCGGACTATCTCGAGGCCAAGTACACCGAAGCCGTGTGGAATCGTAACGAGCAAATCGATCGGCCGATCCCCAGTGCGGACCTTGCGGTCGCGGCGCACCTGCCCTTGCTCTACGTGCGCAGCCGCGAGAGTGATCTGGCAATCAAATCGGCTGCTGCTCTCTCGGCTTTCGATCCGACACGCGGCCCAATCGTAGACCGCTTCGTTTCCGACCTCGGCGCGCGGCGCCGAAGAAACTGGGTTGCGCGCGCATCTCTATTGCCGTGTAACAACGTCGGCACGAGTCGCATGCGCGATTCGACCGCGGTCAATGCCTGCGGAGTTTTCAGGCGGAAGCTCTAAGCCGGCTGCGCGACAGGCGTCGGCTGCCTGACACCGGCGCGATGAATTCTCAGTGCGGCAATGCGCCGGCCATCCATCGCCACGACTTCCATTTCGCCGCCGGGAATCGGAATCCGGTCCCCCATGCGCGGCAGGCGTCCAAGCTTGGCGAACGCATAGCCACCAAGCGTGGTCCAGTCGCCCTCCGGAATCTGGATGCGGTAGTCTGAGCGTACATCGATCAGCGACAACGAGCCGGCCAGCTCGAGGACGCCGTCGGTGGTGATCGATTCTCGAGACGCAAAATCGTATTCGTCGGCAATATCACCGACGACTTCTTCGACCAGATCCTCCATCGTCACAATGCCCGCCGTGCCGCCGTATTCATCGAGCACGACCGCCATGTGGGCGCGCGTGCGCCGCAAGTCATCCAGTACCCGCTCTGCCGGCCGGCTGTCGGGAACATACATTGGTTCGCGCACGAAATCGGCGAGATTGAACGGCGCATCCCCCGAGTGCAGCCACAAATCCTTGGCGAGAAAAACGCCGGTTACGTCGTCGAGTGATTCCCGGTAAACCGGATAGCGAGAGTATCGCTCCCTACGCAATACTTCCCAGACCTCCGATTCCGTAGATTCGATGTCGAGAGCGACGATCTCGGTGCGCGGTCGCATGACATCGCGTGCTTTTTTTTCATGAAAATCCAGCACGCCGGCCAGCATCGCCCGGTCTGACTCGTCCAGCGTGCCATGCGCGTGCGCCTGCATCACGAGGAAGCGAATCTCTTCGGGACTATGACCTTCCTGATCACTCGCCGGCTCAATGCCGAAAATACGCAGCAGCCCGTTGGCGGCGCCGTTGAACAGCCAGATCAGCGGCGACATGAAGCGGGAAAAAATCAGCAGCGGCCGGGCGATTGCCTTCGCCGTTCGTTCCGGACTGGCGAGAGCGATCGATTTGGGAGCGAGCTCGCCGAGCACGATGTGGAAGAACGTGAGCAGGAAGAACGCGACGGGCACGGCCGCGACATGTGTCGTGGTCGCCGTCGGATTCATGCCGATCACACGGAAGGCCTGATCGAAGAGATGGGCGAGCACCGGCTCGCCAATCCAGCCCAGCGCCAGCGAAGCGATGGTGATGCCAAGCTGCGTGGCGGCGATGTAGCGATCGATTTCCTTGAGGGCATTCTGGACGACCTTGGCTCCGCGGTCGCCCTTGGCGATCATCTCGTCGAGCCGGCTGCGCCGAGCAGCCACCAGGGAGAACTCGGCGGCCACGAAGAAACCGTTGATGGCGACGAGTCCCAGTACTGCGATGATGCTGCTCGTCGCCACGGTCATAGACGGAGGGTCGGCTGCCTCCGCGGCAACTAGTCCCAGGACCATATTCAGGTAATCTATATAGTAGTAGAGACTTAGGAGCCCGCCGGAGCGTCTTATTGACGTCGGTCTCTAACCCAGCCAGCTTGGAATACTTGCTTCCGGCAGTCCCGATTAGCCCTGCGGCCCCCAGGCCTGCGCTAACGCTGCCCGCCTCTTCCGGCGGGGGGCGGGAGAGGGTTCTTCGAGTCCTTTATCTTGGCCGCCTTTCGCTGGCCACTGCCATCTTCCTTGCCGCCATCGTGGTTTGGCGGCGTGCCGACACCACCGCGACACTACTGGCAACGCTGGCATTTATCGCGACCCTGTTTTTTACCAGCGGATCTATCCTGTACGCGTCGCGGAAGGCTGGCGCATTGGGCGACAGCTTCTTCTACCTGCAGACGATCTTCGATCTTCTGCTGGTAACCGCAGTCGTCCACATCACCCAGACCGGCGCACCATCACAACTGGCGCCGCTTTACATCCTGGTGATCGCAGTCAGTGCGCTGCTGCTTCCGCCCGGCGGCGTTCTATTGATCGCGATGCTGGGCGACGTACTCTATTTCGCAATTACGATCGCCGACCGGGCGACCGTTTTCGATACGCCAATTTTCGTACAGCTGGGAATCTTTGGAGCGGTTGCATTGGGCTGCGGTTATATCGGCGCGCGACTCCGTGAAGCGCACGCGGGTCGCGAAGAGATGGCGGCGGAGCTGGCCGCGTTTCGTCTGCGCGAGGCAGACATCGAGCGGCTGCACACGCGCGCAGAGCGACTGGAAGCAGTCGCCGAGCTGAGCGCCTCACTCGCCCACGAAATCAAGAATCCGCTGGCGTCAATCAGAAGCGCCGCCGAACTGCTCGCGAAGGTGCCGGGGGCAGACGACGATACGCGTACTCTCACCAAGCTGGTGCAGCGGGAGTCGGACAGGCTGTCTCGGCTGCTTTCCGAATTCCTCGATTTCGCGCGGACTGGTGTTACGAGCATCCGGAAAACGGACCTGGTGGAGATTGCGCATCACGCCGCCGATCTCGTCGCGCGACACCCGAGCAAGCCCGAGAATGTGCGGATTCGCGAGGTGTATCCTTCAAAGTCAATGGTCGTCGTTGGCGATGACGATTTGCTGCACCGGGCCATCTTCAATCTCTTGCTGAACGCAGTCCAGGCATCCTCACCGGGCGGCGAAGTGGTGATCGAGACCTCTGAGATCTCACATCAACATCTCCCATCGCAGGGTGCGCATTTCACACGCGGGGCGCTGATGATTCAAGTCACCGACAACGGGCGCGGCATCGCCGACTCGATCAAGGAAAGACTGTTCGAGCCGTTCGTGACTACGAAGAGCGGCGGCAGCGGTCTGGGCCTGTCGATCGTGCATCGCGCGGTCGAAGCGCACCACGGCTTCATCCTGGTCGACAGCAACGGCAAAGGCAGCGGGACGAAATTCACGGTGATTCTGCCGAAGCTCGGCAACGAAGTCATCTCACGTCGCAAAACGCCGAAGGCGCTCAGGAAACCGGCATGACCACTGCTACGACATCCACACCGACGGTCCTCGTTATCGACGACGAGCAGGGAATACTCGACGCTGTTCGCATTCTACTGAAAAACGAAGGCTTCATCCCGTACACCGCGCTCGGCGGCAAGAAGGGTCTGGAGCAGATCGCCGCGCTGAAGCCTGATCTCATTATCACCGATGTCAGAATGCCCGACGTCACCGGGCTGGACATCCTGTCCTCGGTGCGGGCGCATGATCCCGACGCGGTGGTGATCCTGATGACAGCTCAGGCCAGCCTGCAGTCGGCGATCGGCGCTGTGAACAACGGCGCGTTCTACTACATCCAGAAGCCGTTCAGGAACGAAGAGCTGGTGACGATAGTCCGTCGCGCCGCGGAGCACCGCAATCTCAAGCGCGAGAGCCGCGTGCTGAAAACCGAGGCCAAGAAACGGGAGAAGGGCGCACGGCCCGTGGGATCGAGCAAATCCTGGCTCGATGCGCTAAATGTCGCCGAGTCGGTGGCCGGCACCGATTCAACGGTGTTGCTGCAGGGTGAATCGGGAACGGGTAAGGAAGTCGTGGCGCGCTACATCCACGACTTATCTACGCGTTCCAGCAAGCCATTCCTGTCGATCAACTGCGGTGCGCTGCCGGAGAGTCTGCTGGAGAGCGAGCTGTTCGGCCACGTCAAAGGATCCTTCACCGGCGCGTCGCGCGACAAAGAAGGACTTTTCTCGGCGGCGGGCGAAGGAACGTTCTTCCTGGACGAGATTGGGGAGACGACTCCGGCAACGCAGGTGAAACTCCTGCGCGTGCTGCAGCAGCGCGAAATCATTCCCGTCGGTGCCACGGAGGCGAAGCCTGTCAACGCGCGAGTGATTGCGGCGACGAATCGCGACCTGGAAGACGAGATCAAGCGCGGAAATTTCCGCAGCGACCTCTATTATCGCCTGAACGTAATTTCGATCATCCTGCCGCCGCTGCGGAATCGTCCGGGCGACATTCCGCTGCTGTCGGAGGTGTTTCTGCGGCGGGCAGGGGAAGCACGTGGAGAATCGCCGAGGAAGCTGGCGCCGGAAACGCTGGAAGCGATGCAGCGGTATCTGTGGCCCGGTAACGTTCGCGAGCTGGAGAATGCACTGGAGCGCGCGGTAATTCTGGCCAAGGGCGACACGATTCCATTGTCGGCGCTGCCGGAGCGCGTCGTCGAACCGAAGTCGGATCCCCTGGTGAGCGACGCGGTCCAGACAAATCCGACGCTCGACACCATCGAGCGCGCGTACATCATGTGGGTCCTCGAGAACGAGGGCGGTAACAAGCCGCGGACGGCCGAAGTGCTCGGCATCGATCCATCGACGTTGTATCGAAAGCTTTCGCGTTACGGGCTGGCCACCGAAAGCAAGTAATTTGATTTCGCGCGCAACGCGCGAATGACACAAGTGCAGGCATGATCGGCTAATGTCGCCGGGTGCCGAACGGCTATACTCTCGTCGAAACCGTAGTTGCGATTTTCGTTTTCTGTGTAGGCGCTCTTGCGCTCACCGGCACCAGCGCGGTCGTGGGCAGGCAGCTGCGCGCCAACGCAGTTCGAGAGCAGGCAGCGAGAGTAGACGCCAATCGAATTGAGCTGCTGGTCTCGCATTGCGCTGCCGGGAGACTGCGGTGCTGATGATAAGGCGAGCGGCATTCAGTCTGATCGAGATCTGTGTTGTCCTCGCCATCGCAGGGATCCTCGGCGGAACATTCGGCGTGGTTTTGATGCGCCAGCAGCGATTCTATCGGGGCGCGAGCGAGCTGATCACGACTCGCCAGAGCGTGCGAGACGCGCTGGAGGTGTTGACTACCGACATTCGTGGAATGTCGGTAGCGGACACGGCCAGATTGCTGGCCGATTCGGCAGTGGAATTCTTCTCGACAGTCGGCACCAGCGTCGTTTGTGAGCTGCTGTCATCCTCGCATGTGGTTCTCGCTCCGGCGGTGACGGGCTGGACAGGGACCTCTTTCTCAACCGAGCCGGATACGGGGGACCTCGCACTTTTC
>Ga0114129_10007017_pt1 | contig 16036 bp, 11 predicted proteins | sample RhiMetdeltSRZDD1_FD_80071 | JGI IMG/M metagenome (GOLD analysis project Ga0114129, IMG submission 80071) | Populus rhizosphere microbial communities from Tennessee, USA - Rhizosphere MetaG P. deltoides SRZDD1 (version 2) (version 2) | ecosystem: Host-associated > Plants > Roots > Rhizosphere >... | reverse complement strand
TGGCCACGCCGGGGACCGCCGTGCGCTCCGCGGTCTCCTCGTGGAACCGGCGGCGGCCGAGCAGTTCCGGCACGTCGTCGCGGTCGACGACGACCGGCCCGGCCGGGGCCGCGGCCCCGTCGGTGGTCTCGGCCCCGTCCGCCTCGTCCGCAGCGGGGCGAGTGGCGATCCGGGTCGCGACCTTCCGCAACAGCTTGCCGAGCTCGCGCTCCAGGCTCCGGACACCGGCCTCCCGGGTGTAGCCGTCGACCACCTCGCGCAGGGCGTCCTCGGTCACCACGACCTCGTCGACCCGCAGCCCGTTGTGGCGGCGTTGGCGGGCCAGCAGGTGGTCGCGGGCGATGGCCACCTTCTCGTCCTCCGTGTAGCCGTCGAGCCGGATGATCTCCATGCGGTCGAGCAGCGGCCCGGGGATGGTGTCGGCGACGTTCGCCGTGGCCACGAACACCACGTCGGACAGGTCGAGGTCGACCTCGAGGTAGTGGTCGCGGAAGGTGTGGTTCTGAGCCGGGTCGAGGACCTCGAGCAGGGCCGAGGACGGGTCGCCGCGCCAGTCGGCGCCGACCTTGTCCACCTCGTCCAGCAGGACGACCGGGTTCATGGTGCCGGCTTCCTGGATGGCGCGGACCATCCGGCCCGGCTGCGCGCCGACGTAGGTACGCCGGTGGCCCCGGATCTCGGCTTCGTCGCGGACGCCGCCCAGGGCGACCCGCACGAAGCGCCGGCCGAGGGCCCGGGCGACCGACGCACCCAGCGAGGTCTTGCCGACGCCGGGCGGGCCCACGAGGGCGATGATGGCGCCGGGCCTCCGGGCCGACGTCGCGGGCGCGGTCTCGGCCTCGGCCTGGGCCTCGGACTCCGTGTCGTACGCCGTGTCGTCCAGGCCCCGCTCGGCCCGCAGCTTGCGGACCGCCAGGTACTCGACGATGCGCTCCTTCACCTCGTCCAGGCCCGTGTGGTCCTCGTCGAGGATGCGGCGGGCATCGGCCACGTTGCGGGTCTCGTCGCTGTCGGCGCTGCGCTCGCCCCACGGCACCTTGAACACGGTGTCGAGCCAGTCGCGGATCCAGCCGTGCTCGATGTTCTGGGCCGGTGTGCGCTCGAAGCGGGCGATCTCCCGCTCGATGGCCTCGGCGGTGGCCTCGCTCAGGGCGCCGCCGTCCCGCAGCTCGGCCAGACGCTGCCGGTAGGTGTCGGTCAGGTCGTCGTCCCCGCCGTCCTCGCCCAGCTCCTTGCGGATGGCCTGGAGCTGCTGGCGGAGCAGGAACTCGCGCTGCTGGCGGTCCATCCCGTCGGACACGTCCTTGCGGATCTGCTCGCTGAGCTCGGCCTCCGCCAGGGCTTCCTTGACCCAGCCCAGGACCAGCTCGAGGCGCTCGGTCACGTCGACGGTCTCGAGCAGCTCGATCTTCCGCTCGAAGGACAGGTCGGGCCACCAGCCGGCCAGGTCGGCCAGCTCACCCGGGCTGTCGACGTCGCGCAGCACGTCGCCGAGGCGGGTGCTCGACAAGGTCTGGAACAGGGCCCGGTAGGCAGCCCGCAGCTCGGTCCCCAGCTCGATCGCCCGCTCGGAGGGCGGGTCGGGCTCGATTGGCTCGGCCTGCACCCAGAGGGCGGCCGTGTCACCCAGGACCCCTTGGCCGACGACGGCCCGGGCGGTGGCGCGGACCACGATGGCCTGAGTGCTGCCCCGCAGCGTGCCGCGGTCCTCGATGCGGGCGATGGTGCCGACGCGGGCGTAGCGCCCGTCGGCGGTGCGCGGGACGAGGAGCACCTCGGCCCCGGCGCGGTCGGCCGCAGCGATCGCGGCCTTGGCCTCGGGGCTGTCCGCGGTGATGGTGATCACCATCTGGGGCAGCGCAACCCCGGTCGAGAGCGGTAGCACTGGTAGGGCTGTCACGGTGAGTTCACCCATCTGCTGTTGCTCCTCGGGTGTCATGGACTGTTCGTGGCGAACGCTACGAACGGATCTTGCATTCCCCAACCCAGCAAACTTGAGTGGAAGGGACTCAAGTCTAGCGATTGGCGGGTTGAACAGGCCGGGCGCTCCCCGTTGCCCCGACCTCGCTGGCGTTACGCCGTTAACCTCGACCCATGAGCGTGGCGCGGACCCCCGAAGTCAGTCCTGACGTCGACGGCATCGACCTGTCGGACCTCGACTGGTGGATCCGGCCGCTGGACGAGCGGGCGGCGGCCTTCGCCGCCCTGCGCGCACAGCGCCCGATCGCCCCCATGGTGGTGGAGCCCCTCCCACATCTCGGCCTCCCGGAGACCGAGTACTGGGCGGTGACCCGGCACGCCGACGTGGTCGACGCCAGCCGGCAGCCGCAGCTGTTCTGCTCCGGTCAGGGCACGAACATCGTCGACATGCCGGTGCCGTTCCTCGAGTTCTTCGGCTCGATGATCAACATGGACGACCCTCGCCATGGCCGGTTGCGCCGCATCGTGTCGCGGCGGTTCACGCCGCGGTACCTGGAGTCCCTGCGGGCCGACGTCGAGGGCATCGCCGCCGAGATCGTCGACGAGATGGCCGGGCGGGGGGAGTGCGACTTCGTGACCGAGGTCGCGGCCCGGCTGCCGCTGCGGGTCATCGTCGACCTCATGGGCATCCCCCGGTCCGACGAGCAGTTCATCTTCGACCGGACGAACGTGATCCTCGGCTTCACCGACCCCGAGTACGTCGCCGACATCGAGGATCCCCCCATGGTGACGGCCGCGATCCTCACCGCTGGCCAGGACCTGGCGACGATGGTGCGGGAGATGGCCGAGGATCGGCTGCGCAATCCGCAGGAAGACCTGGTCACGGCCCTGGTGACCAGCGACATCGACGGCGAGCACCTCACCCCCGAGGAGCTGGCCTCGTTCTTCATCCTGCTGGTGGTGGCGGGGAACGAGACCACGCGCAACGCCATCGCGCACGGGCTCTGGATGCTCACCGAGCACCCGGACCAGAAGGCGCGGTGGCTCGACGACCCCGCGGGCATCGGGCCGACCGCGGTGGAGGAGATCGTGCGGCTGGCCTCGCCGGTGATCCACTTCCGCCGCACCGTCACCGAGGATGGCGCCCGGCTCGGCGACCAGGAGTTCTCCGCCGGCGAGAAGGTGGTGCTGTACTACTGGGCCGCCAACCGCGACCCGGAGGTGTTCGACGATCCGCTGCGGTTCGACGTGGGCCGCACACCCAACGACCACCTGGGCTTCGGCGGTCCCGGCCCGCACTACTGCCTGGGCGCCCACCTGGCGCGGCGGGAGATCAGCGTGATGTTCGGCGAGCTGCTCCGGCGGTTGCCCGACATCCATGCCGCCGGCGAGCCCGACCGCCTCCGGTCGAACTTCATCAACGGCATCAAGCACCTCCCCGCCGAGTGGACCCCGGCCTGACCCCGTTCCTCGGAGCTAGGACCTACGACTGGCCGGCGGGGATGTGGCCCATGCGGCCCCGGCGGAAGTCCTCGAAGGCCTCGACCAGCTCGGTCCGGGTGTTCATGACGAAGGGCCCCTGCCACGCGACGGGCTCGCGGATCGGCGTGCCGCCGAGGACCAGGACGTCGAGCTCGCCGGCCCGGCTGTCGCCCAGCGGAGCCGCGGCGATGGTGATCACATCGCCCGGTCCGAACACCGCCAACTCGCCCTCGTCGAGCGGCCGGTGCTTGGGGCCGACGGTGCCCCGGCCGGCGAGGGCGTAGACCAGGGCGTTGAAGTCCCGACGCCAAGGCAGGCGCACCTGTGCGCCGGGGGCCAGCGTGATGTGCGCGACCGCGATCGGGGTGTGGGTGGACCCGGGGCCGACGTGGCCACCGATGTCGCCGGCGATGATCCGCACCAGTGCGCCGCCGTCGGGCGAGGCCACCAGCGCCACGCGGTCGGCGCGGAGGTCCTGGTAGCGGGGCTCGTTCCACTTCGCGGCCCGGGGCAGGTTGACCCAGAGCTGGAAGCCGTGGAACAGCCCGCCCGAGGCCACCAGGTCCTCGGGCGGCGCCTCGATGTGGAGGAGGCCCGAGCCCGCGGTCATCCACTGCGTATCGCCGTTGGTGATCAGGCCGCCCCCGCCGGTGGAGTCCTGGTGCTGGAAGGTCCCGTCGATCATGTAGGTCACGGTCTCGAAGCCGCGATGGGGATGCCACGGCGTGCCCTTGGGCTCGCCCGGCGCGTAGTCGACCTCACCCATCTGATCGAGGTGGACGAAGGGGTCGAGCTGCGCCAGGTCCACGCCGGCGAAGGCCCGGCGGACGGGGAAGCCCTCGCCCTCGAAGCCGTGGGGCGCGGTGGTGACCGAGACGACGGGGCGCTCGGCCGACGTGCCGGGGTCCGGCTCGTCCAGCTTGGGCAGGGTCAGGATGTCATCGACGGTCACTGCGGGCATGCCATCTCCTCTCGGGGAGCGGTTCCACCCCTGCAACGATAGTTGCGCGTGCAATATTTCTAGCGTCCCGGGTCGTGTCAGACTCTGCGGATGCCGAACTGGAGCATCGCCGATATCCCTGACCAGGCCAACCGTACGGTCCTGATCACCGGAGCCAACAGCGGGCTCGGGTTGCGCAGCGCCGAGGCACTGACCGCCAAGGGTGCCCGGGTCATCATGGGGTGTCGGGACGAAGCCCGGGCGGCCGCCGCCTGGGACCAGGTAGCTGCGCAGAGCCGCCGGGAGGAGCCGATGGTCGTGCGGCTCGACCTCGCCGACCTGGCGTCGGTCCGGGCCTGCGCCGACGAGGTCATCGAGCTGGTGGGCCAGGTCGACGTGGTCATGAACAACGCGGGCGTCATGGCGGTGCCGCAGGGTCGGACGGTCGACGGCTTCGAGCTGCAGTTCGGGACCAACCACCTGGGCCACTTCGCGCTGGTCGGCCTGCTGCTGCCGGCGCTGGCCAAGGGCGAGGGCCCTCGGGTGGTGACGACGTCGTCCACCGTCCATCGCTCGGGACGGATCGAGTGGGACGACCTGAACGCCGAGAAGCGCTACGGGCGCTGGCGGGCCTACGGGCAGTCCAAGCTGGCCAACCTGCTGTACATGCGCGAGCTCGACCGCCGAGCCCGGGAGGCCGGGTTCGACCTGGTCTCGGTCGGGGCCCACCCGGGCTACGCGTCGACCCACCTCCAGGACCACTCGAGCAGCTGGCTCGAGCGGCAGGTCATGGTCCTCGGCAACGCGCTGGTGGCCCAGAGCGACGCGATGGGGGCGCTGCCCCAGCTCTACGCGGCGACGGCACCGGGCGTCCAGGGGGGCGAGTTCTACGGGCCGAGCCGGCTGTTCCAGACCCGGGGCGCGCCGAAGCTGGTCGGGTCGAGCTCGGCCTCCCGCGATCCGGAGGCGGCACGGCGGCTGTGGGAGGTCTCCGAGGAGCTCACCGGCGTCACCTACGACCTCTGACCCCCTCTCGCCCTCCGGGCCGTGCCGCTGGCCCGCGTCAGGCCAAGAGGCCGGCGGGCTCGGCCATGTCGGCCGGTTCGGCGTGGCGGCCGAGGTCCAGGATCTGGTCGGCCCGGTCGAGCACGGCCGGTCGGTGGCTGACGACCAGGATGGCCCCGACGCCGGTGCCATCGCCGTCCAGGAGGCCCTGCCACAGGCGCGCCTCGGTCTCGACGTCGAGAGCGCTGGAGATGTCGTCGATGACCAGCAGCCCGGGCTGGCGGACCAGGGCCCGGGCGGTGGCCGTCCGCTGGACCTGACCGCCGGACAACCGGACGCCCCGCGCCCCGACCACGGTCGCCAGCCCCTCGGGCATCCACGCCACCTCGTCGGCCAGGCAGGCCAGGCGCACGGCGTCGTCGACCAGGGCCGGATCGAGGCCCAGCAGGATCGCGTCGGCCAGCGGCTCGCTGAACAGCCGGGGCGTCTGGGCGACGTAGGCGGCGCGGGGCGGCACCAGGACCGTCGACGGATCGTCGACGAGATCGCCGTTCCAGCGGATCTCGCCCCGGTCCCGGGCCACCAGCCCGAGCAGCGCCCGGAGCAGGGTCGACTTGCCCGACCCGACCGGGCCGGTCACGGCGGTGAGTGTGCCGCGCTCGATGCTCAGGCCGATCCCGTGCAGGCCGGCCCGCGCCACTGTCAGGCCCCGGATGTCCAGCCGCTCCAGCCGGCCCCCGTCGCCGGTCGCAGGGCTGGCCGAATCGACGCTGGCCGCGCCAGTAGCCGCCGCGGCCACACCGGCGGCCGTCGCCGTGTCGGCCATCGCGGCCTGGCCGACAGTGCCGGTCGCCATGGCGACAGACGCCGTGCCGGCCATGCCGGCAGGGGCCGAGTTCGGGGCGAGCTCGCCCGGACCGTGGCGGAGGCGCAGGGGATGGGCGGCGACGATCCGCTCCGGCGTCGGCTCCGGGAACAGCTCGGCCAGCCGCTCGACCGAGACCGACGCCTGCCGGCTGACCGCGCCGTAGCGGGCCGCCCAGCGCGGCAGCCCCGCGAGCAGGCCCATGGAGGCCATGAACAACCCCACGTCGCCCACCGTCGCATCGCCCCGGGCCAGAGCCGGCACCAGCAGCAGCACCACCAGCCCGACGCCCAGGTCACCCACGGCGGAGGACACCGTCTGCAGGGTCTGGGTCCCGACCTGGTCGATCCGGGCGGCCTCGGCCCGAGTGTCCCCGAGCGCGGCGAACCGGCGGGCGACCGCCCGCCCGGCGCCGGACAGCTTGAGGGTCCCGATCGCACCGAACACGTCGCCGATGTAGCCGGTGACGGCGGCGGTCGCCTCCCGCTCCCGGCGGCGCCAGGTCCGCAGCCGCTGGCCCAGCCAACGGCACAGGCCCAGCGCGACCACCACGGGGACGCAGACCACCAACGTCAGCCGCAGGTCCACCAGCGCCATCACCGCGAACGCCCCGGCTGCGGCCAGGACAGCGGCGACGACGTCCAGCCACACGTCCAGCATCCAGGCCAGGTTGAGCGTGTCGTCGCGGAAGCGGCTGACCGCCTCGCCCGAGGACCCCGGGAGCCGCCGGTCGACCGGCCCCGGGTCGCTGAGCAACGAGCGCAGCGTGTTGACCTGCGGGAGGGTGTGCCAGAACACCCAGCAGCCGTGCCACTGGACCACGGCGAAGGCCAGCAGCACCCAGCGGCTCAGCTCCAGCCCGGCCAGCGCGGCCAGCGCGAACCAGACCGCGTCGCCGTCGTCCGGTCCGATCCGGTCGAACAGCGCCTTCAACGCGAGCGCCGACACCACCGGGAGGCCGGTGAAGGCCACCCAGTAGGCGAGGCACACGAGGTAGGCCACCGGCTCGCGCGCGGCCAAGCGCCGCCCGACCGTGCGGGCGACGGCGTCCGCATCGAGGTCCCGCCGATGGGCGGTCACGACGCCAACCTCTCGGCGCTCGCCGCGCTCTCGGCACTGCCGGGACTGTCGGCGCTCTCGGCGCTCCCCGGCTCGCCGGCGCTGGCACTCGCAGCACTCCCGGGCGCCACGGCGGCGGCGCTCCCCGGTTCGCCGGCGCCGGCGCCCCTGGGCTCGACGGCGCTGGCCGAGCGCTGCAGCAGCCGGGCGTAGCGGGAGGTGGCGTCGCCGGCGAGGGCGAGCCGCGGGCCGTGCTCGACGATGCGCCCGTGGTCGACGACGCAGATCTGGTCGACCCGGTCGAGGGTGGCCAGGCGGTGGGCGATGATGACGCCGGTCCGCCTCGCCAGGGCGCGGTCGGTCGCCGCCGCGACCCGGGCCTCGGTCGCGGGGTCCAGCCGGCTGGTCGCCTCGTCCAGGACCACCAGCCCGGGGTCGGCCAGCAGCACCCGGGCGAAGGCCAGCAGTTGGGCCTCACCGGCGGACAGGGTCCGGTCCTCGAGGAGCGCGTCCAGGCCGCCGGCGAGGGACCCGACCCAGCCGCCGAGGTGGACGGCCGCCAACGCATCGTGCAGCTCCTCGTCGGTCGCGTCGATCGCGCCGTAGAAGGTGAGGTTGTCGCGGACCGAGGCCCGCAGCAGCTCCACGTCCTGGCTCACCGTGCCGACCCGTCGGCGCAGGTCGGTGTCGCTGGTGTCGCGCAGGTCGACGTCGCCGATCCGCACCTGGCCCGTGGTGGGGTCCCAGAGCCGGGTGAGCAGGCGGGCGAGGCTGGTCTTGCCGCTGCCGGTGCGGCCGACGACGCCGACCACCGTGCCGGCCGAGATGTGCAGGTCGACGTCCTCCAGGGCGACGTGCCCGTTGGCGTAGGCCAGGCCCACGTGGTCCAGGTCGACGGACAACGGCCCGGGCGGCAGAGGCTCGCCGCGGCCGTCCTGCACCCGGGGTCGGGTCGTGAGCAGCTGGGCGGCCCGGCGAGCGCCGGCCGCCGCCTTGTGCATCTCGCTGAGCTGCTCGGCGATCTGGTCCAGCGGCTGCCGGGTCATCTGCGAGAACCGGAGCAGCGCCACGGTGGCGCCGATGGTGAGCTGGCCCTGGCGGGTCAGCCACACGCCGACGGCCAGCGTTGCCAGCGTGCCGATGGTGAAGGCAGCGGCGGCGAGCGCGTAGAGGCCGTCGTCCCGCAGCCCGGCGCGCCGCGCGGTGTGCCACCAGCGGGACGCGTGGACGTGCAGCTTGTGGAGGGCGTAGCCGCCGGCGCCGTTGGCCTTGAGGTCCTCGAGGCCGCCCAGCCGTTCCTCGAGGTCGCCGTAGAGCTGGGCCTTCACCTCGCGCTCGGCCTCGCGTCCGGTCACCGCTACCGGGCGCAGCCGCACCATGACCGCCATGGCCACCACGGTCGCGGCGAGCGTCGCCAGGCCGGCCCGCCACTCGATGACCAGCGACGCTGTGAGGACGCCGGCCAGCAGCACGGCGTTGCCGAGCAACGACAGCACGGCCATCGACGAGAACTTCACGATGGCCTCGATGTCGCCGTCCAAGCGCTCGATCAGCAGGCCGGGGCGGTGGCGGCTGTGCCACTCGAGGTCCAGCCCGAGGGCGTGGCGGGCCAGGTCGAGGCGGAGCCGGTTGCCGACCCGCCAGGCGAGGCCTACCGACCACCAGGTGACGATGATCTGGAGGCCGTCGCCCACCAGGGTGATGGCGAGGAAGGCGACCGCCAGCCCGGTCAGACCGGCGGTGCTGCCGCCGTCGCCGAGCGCCCGGTCGAGGGCGATCCCGATGAGGAGCGGCCCGGCCACCGGGGCCAGCATCGCGACCACGAGCACGGCCGTGAGCGCGACGACACGCGCCCGCTCGGGCCGCAGGTAGGCGACGAGCAGGCGAAGGTCCGCAGAGCGGTCGTCGAGGGGCCCTCCCGCCATCCGAGCGACGGTACTGACGGGCCCCGCGGCTCAACGAACGAAATTGCGGCAGAACGTGCCGGAATTCAGCGCGTTCTGCCGCAATTTCGGGCGGTCAGAGAGGCAGATCGCCCGTCGCGGTGCGGGTGCTGCCGTGGTCCTTGTAGGCCGCGATGGTGCGCTGCGCGATGCGCATCTGGTGGACCTCGTCGGCGCCGTCGGCGAACCGGGCCCAGCGGGCGTGCTGGTACATGTTGGCCAAGGGGGTGTCGGTGGAGTAGCCGAGCGCCCCGTGGACCTGGATCGACCGGTCGATGATCCGGTTCAGGGCGTTGGCCACGAAGTGCTTGGCCATCGACACCTCGGACTTGAAGTCCAGCTTCTGGTCGATCCGGTAGGCCGCGTGGAGCACCATCAGCTTGGCCTGGTACAGCTCCATGGTGCTGTCGGCGATCATCCACTGGATCCCCTGCTTCTCGGCCAGCAGCGAGCCGTGGGCGTACCGGTTCAGCGCCCGGTCGACCATCATGTTCAGCGCCGTCTCGGCCTGGGCGATCCAGCGCATGCAGTGGGCCAGGCGGGCCGGCCCCAGCCGGTACTGGCCGAGCAGGTGCCCCTGGCCCCGCTCGCCGAGCATGTTGGCCGCCGGGACCCGGAGGTCCTCGATGCGGATCTCGGAGTGGCCGGTCGAGCCGTGCATGGTCTCGATCTGGCGGACCTCGGTCCAGCCGGAGGACGGGATGTCCACCAGGAACGCCGTGTTGGCGGCCTGGGGGACGTCGGGGTCATCCTCGGTGCGGGCCAGCAGGATCGCGAAGCTCGACCGGTGGGCGTTGGAGATGAACCACTTGTGCCCGTTGATCACCCACTCGTCGCCGTCCTGGTAGGCACGGGTCTGGATGAGTGTGGGATCGGACCCCGCCACCTCGGGCTCGGTCATGGCGAAGCAGCTCATCATCCGGCCCTCGCACAGCGGCCGGAGGTACTTCTCCTTCTGCTCGTCGCTCGCCCAATGCAGCAGCGTGTGCATGTTGCCCTCGTCAGGCGCCTGGCAGTTGAGCACCCACGGTCCGTAGGAGGACTTCGCCGCCTCGGCCTGCACCATCGCCAGCTCCACGTGGCCCAGGCCCATGCCGCCCCACTCCTCGGGCATGTGCGGCAGCCACAGACCGGCCTCCTGGGCCTGGCCCCGCATCTCCAGCAGGATGCGGATGTAGTCGGCCCGGTCGATGTCGTCGCGGTCCGCGAACTCGGCCTCGCCCGGCTTGACGACGTCCTCGATGAACTCCCGGACCCGCAGCCGCAGGGCTTCGATCTCGGGGCTGAGCGTGAAGTCGATCATGGTGCGTCTCCTGCGATGATCCGGTGGGCTCGGGCGAACAGGCCGAGGGTGATGGCGTGGAGGAGGTCGCCGGTGGGCTTGGGGGCCTTGCCGGCGTGGGCGCGGGCGTTGGTGCCCTCCAGGACGATGCCGAGCTTGAAGCAGGCCAGGACGGCGTACCAGGCGATGGACGACAGGTCCCGCTCGGACCGCTCGGCGTAGCGCTTGACCAGCTCGTCGCCGGAGGGCAGCCCGCCGGCGGCGCCGATGGCTCCCGACGCCATCGCGGCCATGCTCGCCATCCCGCCCCGGCCCGCCCCGGTCGCCGGCTCGACCTCGGGCCACGTCGCGAGCAGCCAACCCAGGTCGAGGAGGGGATCGCCGATGGTGCACATCTCCCAGTCGACGATGGCGGCCAGCTCCGGGCCGGTGGGGGAGTACATGACGTTCGCCAGGTGGTAGTCGCCGTGCAGGATGCCGGGAGTCCAGGTTGTGGGGCGGTTGGCGTCCAGCCAGTCGGCCACGTCGTCCACCCCGGGGATCGCCGGACCGGGGTAGCCGTCGTGCTCGCTGTACGACTCCAGCTCCCGCAGCCAGCGGGGGACCTGGCGCTCGAGGAACCCTTCGGGTCGTCCGAAGTCTGCGAGGCCCACGGCGACATGGTCCACGGCGGCGAGCCGGGCCACGGCGTCCGCGGCCTGGAGGCCCATCTCGTGGCGCATGGTGGCGTCCGAGGCGTGGAGCTGGGGCAGCTCGACGGTCGCGTTGAAGCCGTTGACCGGCTCCATCAGGTAGAAGACCGCGCCGCCCATGACCTCCTCGTCGGGGCAGCCGGCGATGAAGCGGGGGTGGGGGACGTCGCTGCCGGCCAGCGCGGCGAGCACCTCCATCTCGCGCCGCATCACCTGGTTGCTCGCGGGCCGGAGGTGCTGCGGGCCCCGGCGCAGGACGTAGCGCTCATCGTCCCGGACCAGCCGGACCAGCACGTTCTGTGTCCCACCGGCCAGCACCTTGACCTGCTCGAAGTCGCCCCTGGGCAGGCCCTCGGCGTCCATCCAGTCGGCGAGCACGGCGAAGTCGACGAGACTGCGGTCGATGCCCTCTGGTTGATGCGAGTGCATTGACACGTGAGTCTTGCGCATTTCCCCTCCCCCAGCAGATTTCGGACACGCTGTACCCGTGTTGTTCACGGCCGACGCCCACCCCGGGATCGCCAGCGGTGCGATCACGGTGACCTACCGGCTGTGGAGCCGACCGCAGGCCAAGGTCGGCGGCCGCTACCGGGTGGGCGAGACGACGCTGCTGGTCGACGACGTCCGGCAGGTGCGGGTGGGCGACATCACCGACGAGGACGCGCGCCGGGCCGGGGTGGCCGACCGCCACGCGATCGTCGCCCGGCTCGCCAGCCGGCCCCGGAGTCGGTACAGGCCAGCCGCCGCCAGCCGCGACGTCACCGCCGACACGGTGGTCTGGCGGATCGAGTTCCACCGGTTGGCGGAGGACCCGTCGGCCCGGCTCGCCGACCAGCGGCAGCTGACCGCCGACGACGTCGGCGAGATCACCCGCCGGCTGGACCGCCTCGATGCCGCGAGCTCCCACGGGCCGTGGACCCGGGCCACGCTGGCCATCATCGGCGAGCGGCCGGCAGTGGTATCGACGGTCCTGGCCGAGGCGCTCGGCCGCGACCGTCCGGCGTTCAAGGTCGACGTCCGCAAGCTCAAGCGGCTGGGCCTGACCGAGAGCCTGGACGTGGGCTACCGCCTATCTCCCCGCGGCGAGGCCTACCTGGCGGCCATCCATCGCCCGGGGCGATAGGTCCCGGGGGCGGTCCTTCGCCCGAGGCGATAGGTCCCGTTCCGGCGAGCCCGAGGCGGTAGCACCGGGGGGCCGGGACTCATTGCCTCGGCTTCGGCGACGTGGGACCTATTGCCTCGGGTGAACGCCCCCTCGGTCAGACCGCTCGGGTCAGACCATGGTCTGGCCGGCGCTGGCGTTGACCGCTTCGCCGGTGACCGCGGCGGCGGAGTCGGAGAGCAGCCAGCAGATGGTGGCGGCGATCTCCTCGGCGCTCTGCAACCGCCGCAGCGGGATCTCCTGCTGGAGGTAGCGCTCCAGGCCCTCGGCCCCGCCGAGCATCTGCTCGAAGCCGTGGTCCGGGTTGATGAGGTCCGTGTCGACGGTGCCCGGGCACACGGCGTTGACGGCGATGCCGACCGGCCCGAGCTCGGTGGCCAGGCCCTGGGTGAGCATGATCACGGCGGCCTTGGCCGTGCAGTAGGCCCCGAGGAAGGGGAAGGCCCGCTTGCCGGCCTGGCTCGACACGTTGCAGATCCGGCCCCCGACGCCGGCGGCGACCATGCGGTTGGCGCAGGCCCGGGACACCAGCCACGTGCCGACCAGGTTGACGTCGAGCACGCGGTGGAACTCGCTCGCCGGCAGCGAGACCAGGGGTCCGAGGCCGAAGCCCGGGCCGCTGCCGCCGGCCACGTTGGCCACCAGGCTGATGGTCCCCAGGGCGTCGGTCGCCGCCGCGACGGCCGCCTCGACCTGCGCCTCGTCGGCCACGTCGGCCCGCACCGCGACCGCCCGCCGGCCCAGGGCCTCGATCTCGGCCACCACGTCGTCGAGGTCGTCGCCGCTCGCGGTGGTGTGCAGCGGCGCATCGTCGTAGGGGCGGGCAATGTCGAGGCAGGCCACGTCGGCACCGCCCCGGGCCAGCCCTAGCGCCGTCGCTCGGCCGATGCCCCGCGGCCGGGCCGCGCCGGTCACCAGCGCCACCTTGCCGCCGAACATCGCCGACTCAGCCCCCGCCGCGGCGGCCGACGCCGAGGGCGCGGCCGGGCCGTCGGCGTCGGGCGCGGTCCCCGCCGCTGGCGGGCCGAGGGTCTCAGCCATCGGCGGGTCCTCCCGCGGTCCGCCGCAGGCCGCCCAGCAGCAGCGACACGGCGTCGTGGGTCCCGCGGACCAGCGACTCGTCGTCCTCGGAGTCCAGCCACCCGGCCGTGATCGCCGAGAACGAGGCGAGGATGATCCAGGCCACGAAGTCGGGGTCGTAGTCCCGGCTGAACTCGCCAGACGCCTGCCCGTCGCGGACGATGTCCGCCACCAGAGCCAGCAGCTCCGGGTTGTTGGGGTCCTTCAGCTCGCTGGCGGTGGCGTTGCGGATCCACTCCCGGGCCAGGCTGCGGGTCGACGGTGCGCTGAGCCCCCACGCCGTCGCGATCTCGTCCTGGACCACCCACAGCTGCTCGGTGGCGGTGACGTCCGGCAAGCCGTCGAGGCGTTGGGCGATCCGGTCGGTGAGCCGCTGGCTGAACTCCTTGAGCAGCCCCGCCTTGGACCCGTAGAACCGGAAGAAGGTGGCCCGACCGACCTCGGCCCGCTCGCAGATCTCCTCCACCGTCACATCGGCGTAGGGCCGAGAGGCGAACAGGTCGACCGCCGCGCGGTAGATGCGGTCCCGGGTGCGGTGCTTCTTGCGGGCCCGCAGCGAGGGCTCGGCGCCAGGGCCAGGACCAGCGCCAGGGCCGCCTCCAGGACCGGCTCCAGGTCCAGCGCCAGGACCTGGATCACCCCCGTGGCTGATGTCCGCGTCAGGACTGAGACTCACGTCTCAGATGATACGTTGGTCCGATGCGCGCGGCCGTGGCACGACGGGGGGACGGTGCCAGGGGAGCGGGCTCGTCGGGGTCGGTCATCGACGTCGCCGAGCTGGCGGATCCGACGCCAGGATCGGGTCATGTCCTGGTCCGCAGCTTGGCCTGCGGCATCTGCGGCTCCGACCTCCATGCGGCGGACGACCTCGACCACTTCGTGGAGTTGAGCAGCCGGGCGGGGATGCCGAGCGCCCTCGACCTCGACCAGGGCCTGGTGTTCGGCCACGAGTTCTGCGCCGAGATCGTCGATCACGGCCCGGACACCGCCGGCAGCCTGCCGGTCGGCACCCGGGTGTGCTGCGTGCCGACCATCCTCGGTCCGACCGGACCGGAGGCCATCGGCTACTCGAACCAGTTCCCGGGCGGTCTGGCCGAGCTGATGGTGCTCCAGGAGGTTCTGCTCCTCCCGGTGCCGGACGGCCTCGCCACCGAGGCCGCCGCCCTGACCGAGCCGCTGGCGGTGGGCGAGCACGCAGTCGCCGTGGCCGACCTGCGCGGCGGCGAGGTGTGCCTGGTGGTCGGGTGCGGTCCGGTGGGTCTGGCGGTGATCTCGGCCCTCAAGGCCCGGGGCGTCGGCCCCGTGCTCGCCGCGGACTTCTCGCCGACCCGGCGCCGGCTCGCCGAGCTGGTCGGCGCGGACGAGGCCATCGACCCGGCGGCCAGCTCGCCCTACACCCGGTGGGCCGACTTCGGCGTCGCGGGTGACCTCATGGAGCGCGCGGTCCGGGAGATGTTCGGCGCCAGCTTCACCGAGGCGGTGATCTTCGAGGCTGTCGGTGCGCCGGGCGTCCTGCAGACCATCATCGACGGCGCGCCCCCGCGGGCCCGGGTGGTGGTGGTCGGGGTGTGCATGCAGACCGACCACATCGAGCCCTTCGACGCGGTCGTCAAGCAGCTGGAGCTGCGCTTCGCCTTCGCCTACACACCCGCCGAGTTCGCGGCCACCCTCGATCGGCTGGCCACCGGTGTCCCCGGGATGGAGGCCCTGGTCACCGACGTGGTGGGCCTCGACGGCGTCGCCGCCGCCTTCACGGCGCTGCGCCGGCCGGACGAGCACGGCAAGGTCCTGGTCCGTCACGAGAGCTGACAGCACGCGAGCTGACAGGAGGTAGGTATGACCGAGGCAACGTCTCCGGGACCCACGCGCTTCGGGATCTTCCTGGCCCCGTTCCACCCCGTCGGCCAGAACCCGACCCTGGCCCTGGAGCGGGACCTGGAGCTCATCGGCCATCTCGACCGGCTGGGCTTCGACGAGGCCTGGATCGGTGAGCACCACTCGGCCGGCTACGAGATCATCGCCTCGCCCGAGGTGTTCATCGCCACGGCGGCCGAGCGCACCCGACACATCCGCCTCGGGACCGGTGTCTCGTCCCTGCCGTACCACCATCCGCTGCTGCTCACCGACCGGATGGTCCTGCTCGACCACCTCACCCGGGGACGGGTCATGTTCGGGGTCGGGCCGGGGGCGCTGCCGTCCGACGCCTTCATGATGGGGATCGAGGTCGCGAAGCAGCGGGACATGATGGAGGAGGCCCTGGAGGCCATCCTCCTGCTGCTGCGCAGCGAGGAGCCGGTGACCTACGAGACGGACTGGTTCACCCTCCGCGATGCCCGGCTGCAGCTCCGGCCCTACCAGCGGCCCCACCTCGAGGTGGCGGTGGCCGCGATGGTCTCGCCCAGTGGCCCCCGGGCGGCCGGGCGGTTCGGCTGCAGCCTGCTGTCGATCGGGGCGACCCAGGCCAGCGGGTTCGACGCCCTCGGCTACCACTGGGGCGTGATGGAGGAGCGGGCCGAGCAGTTCGGCACGACCGTCGATCGGGAGGCCTGGCGGCTGGTCGGGCCGATGCACCTCGCGGAAACCCGGGAGCAGGCCATCCGCGACGT
>Ga0114129_10007015_pt1 | contig 16037 bp, 10 predicted proteins | sample RhiMetdeltSRZDD1_FD_80071 | JGI IMG/M metagenome (GOLD analysis project Ga0114129, IMG submission 80071) | Populus rhizosphere microbial communities from Tennessee, USA - Rhizosphere MetaG P. deltoides SRZDD1 (version 2) (version 2) | ecosystem: Host-associated > Plants > Roots > Rhizosphere >... | reverse complement strand
TCTCCTCGATGCGCGCGCGGTTTGTCGTCGAAACCCGACGCTGGGATCTGATGTCCGGGGAACGCAACTTCGGGAACGTGAACGAGCTGTTTGCCATCGGTATGAGCGCCGCGCGCGCGAACAACGTCCCGCTGGCCGAGCTGGCGCGGCAGCAACTTGCCGTTCGCAGCGAGTCCGAGCAGGAAGGGGATCTCCGTCCCGCCATCGCGATCATGGAGCGCGAGCTGGCTGCGTTGATCGAGCTTGCCGCCGGTCGCCAAGATCGTGCGATCGATCTGCTGCGCGCGGCCGCGCGCAACGAGCGCGATCTGCCGCCACCGCTCGGCCTGCCCCTACCGACCAAGCCAGCGCTGGAGCTGCTGGCCGAAGTGCTCCTCGAGGCCGGCAAGCCGCAAGAGGCCGCAGCCGCGTTCGAGCAAACGCTGCAGCGCCATGCGAACCGAACGCTGTCAGTGCTCGGGCTCGCCCGCTCCCAAACGGCGCTCGGGCACCCGGATGCGGCGCGGCGACATTATCGTCAGGTGGTTGCGAATTTCGACCGTGCAGACGCGGATCTCGCCGAGCTGAAGGAAGCGCGACAGATGCTGGCAAGGTCCGCGAAGCGCGGCAAGCTCCAGTAGGCTGGGTCCGGGGGGCGAAGCCCCCCGGATAAGCCTAAAATCGATATCTGAAACTCAGTTGCCAGATCCGCATGAACCCGGCCTGAGTCGTGATGCGTCCAAATCCTGATGCGTCGATAGAGTTCGAGTCGATCCCATTGAACTTCGCTGTGTTCGTGAGGTTGAGGATCTCGAACCTGACCTGCGCGACGTGGGTGCTCGCGAAGCGCGTGTCTTTGGACAGGACCAAATCGATGTTCTTGCGGAACTGATTTCGCGCGTTGGTGATCGTCCGCGGCGCGTTGCCATAGGCTCCGACGCCTGGGTTCGCAAACGCGCCTGCACTGAAGAATCGCGCGTCAGGGTGTGCCTCGTCCGAAACCCGGTCGTCATCGCTGCCTGACGTATTCGGACTGCCTGTTAGATTGGGTCTCTGCCTGCCGCCGAACAAACCGAGATTGGCATCGGACGCGCCGCTGCTCAGCACGGCGTTCAATGGACCACCACTCACGAGTTCGACGACGGCCGAGAGATTCCATCCGCCAGCTACCGCGTAGGTCAGGCTGTTTTGATTCTTCGGGCTCGGGAGGCGGACGATCGGCGCCAGCACGATCCGATGCGGCGAGTCGAAAATGCTGGTTGCGTACTCGGCGTTCAGGTCGTAGTTGTTCTGTGGAACGGCGATGCTGCTTGCGTACACATTCTCCTCGCCGAACTGATTGTCCTTGGTGCGGCTGAAGGTGTAGCTAAGACGACCGCCCCAGTTGCTGGCGCCCGTCCGCCTGTCTAGCTCGATCGACAGCGCGTTGTACTGACGCTTCGAGCCTGCAGTCGACTCGCGCATTCTGATGTCGCCGAACTCGGGGAACGGACGGAGCAATTGCCCGCGCTGGATGGTTTGACTCGTCCCCAGCTCGCCCGCCGCCGGAATGCCGAAGAAGGGATTGGGCACCGAAGCCCGCAGCGCCGCCGCATCCCAGCCGCGGCCGAGCGGAAACATCTGGCGCGCCAGCGCGGGGTCGATCTGATTGATGTTGATGAAGCATGGGCCCCCGCTCCTGCTGTCCGTTCCGCAGAAACCGACGTCCCGCCCCGTGGCGCCGATATAGCCGATCGTCACCGCCATGTTTCCTGGCAGCTCGCGCTGAACATCGGCGGAGTACTGGTGCACCTTTGGCGAACCCTTCGCCTGATCGATGAAATCGATGCTGCTGCCGACGCCTGTGAGAAGGCCCAATGAGCTGCCGACTGGCTGCTGCAGGCCGGACGGAAACGGATTGTCCAGAATACTAATCGGGACTTCGCTCTCGCTCGACGACTGGCTGAGCTGCGTTGTTCGCGAGAAGCCGATTTGACCGTGACGGCTCGTTGGGTAATTCCAGGGCGCCCAGTAGAGTCCGTAGCCGCCGCGAATCACGGTTCTCGTATCCGGGGCGTACGTCGCACCGACGCGTGGTGCCGGCTTGATCTTCTTCGGGTTGCCCTGCTGTTCCGGCGCACCGTTGACGCCCGCGTAAATCAGACCGCCTTTGAGCGTCTTGCCCGCCAGCGGGGTTCCAGCTTTTGGCACCAAACCGTCGACTGGATTGGTGGCATTTCGATCAAACCCAACGGTCTGACGGTTCTGGACTTCGCGCAGGCCGTCTTCGTGTTCGAGTCGCAAGCCGTAATTCAACGTGAATTTTGGGGTAACTCGCCAATCGTCCTGCACGTAGCCGCCCCAGTACCGCGTGAACCACTCGAACTCCGCTGGATCGTGAGGGGCTGACCCCGACGCAGGCAGACCCAACAGGAGGCTCGCTATTTCATTTCCACCCACGCCGGCCTTGCTCGTGAAGAGTTTGTTGAACCCGAAACTGCCGCCCAACGCACTCTCGGTGGCCAGAGTGACGCCCAATCGCCGGAGGTCAGCGCCAACCTTGAAATTGTGGCTCCCCATCAGCTTGCTGAGTGCGCCGTTGATCGCATACGGCCCCTTCCATCGGACCGGTCCGGGGCCCCAGCCGCCAACGGCTTCGACTTCATCGAACGTGAGCGACGGGAACACTTCTTTTCCCCCGGGACCGAGGGCGTTCACATAGGTCGGACTGAACCCGAGTGACTGGAGGCCTTGAGAAAACGGCTGCGCGTCACACGAATCCTGCCACGTCGTCCAGCCGTAGCGGAGCGTGAGCACCGTCGTGTTATTGAGGACGTTCGTATTGTTGAACACCAGCACGTGAGGACGCCTGCGAAGCGGACCGAACCATTGATCCTGGTCCGCCATGAACAGCTTGTCCGGCTTCATGATGGTGCTGCCGGGCTCGTCGGTCTTGTTGTAGATGTACAGGCCGCTCAGCGACCAGTTCTCGGTGAATTTGTGCTCCCCCTTGAACGTGTACATCTGTGCCTTGTCGACGATGAACGCCGTTCCGCTGGCGTTCGGGTTGCCGTCTTCGTTCAAGGTCATCGCGCCGTTGATGGTTTCGGTCGGCCAGAGCTTGAGGATGTTCGTTCCGACCTGGCTCACTGCCGGATGGTTCGGTGGGATGACGGCGTTCGTGAACTCGCCGGCCGTCGCGAGAGAACCGGATCCGGTCGCAGGACATTTCGCCGTCGCAGAGACGACCCCGCGGCACCACGGATTGAACAGTCGAACCGGTGCGCCACCGGAGGTCGTGCGCGAAAAGTCTCCATTGCGCTGGTTCGGAGTCGGCCAGATCTCCTGCTGATTTCGCGTCGTGCCCGAACGATACCCTTCGGTCGCAAACCAGAAGAATGTCCGGTTCTTTACGATCGCGCCGCCGACGCCGCCTCCATACAGGCGGTAGTACGCGTTTGACAATCCCGTTTCTTCCTTGGTCTTTCCGGCAATCGCGTTGAAGAAGTTCTCCGATTGGCCCCATACGGGACGGGTCTGGTAAAAAGCACTGCCGTGGTACTCGTTGCTCCCTGATTTGGCAGTCACGTTGAAGACGCCGCCGCCGGTGCGGCCCATCTCGGCGTCATACGTGTGCACCTGGACCTTCACTTCTTCGAGCGCTTCGATAGTCGGGTTGACGACGGAGCGTCCTCGGAGTTCGCTGACAGGCACGCCGTCGATCAGGTAGTTATTTGCGCGAATGCCGCCGCCACCTATCGACACGCGGGACGCATTGGTCTGATCCTGTTGGCGATTGAACTGCGGGTCACCCGTCGGCATCACCGTGGGAACGGTCACGGCAATCAGGAATGCGTTGCGCCCCGGAGCCGGCAGCGACTCGAGGACCTCGCGATCGAGCGACGCGGCGTGAGACGCATTCGAGGTGTCGATCAGCGGTGACTGCCCGGTGACCGTGACGTTCTCCTCGACTCTGCCGAGCTCGAGCGTGACATCGAGCGTGATGAACTGCTGCGTGCCGACCGTCAAGCCTTTGGATTCGAAGGTCTTGTACCCGGTGAGCCGGGCTTTCAACGTATAGGTCCCCGGGGCAACCGCCGGGAAGCTGTACTGGCCCACATCGTTGGTGGTGACCTCGCGGGATATATTGGTCGCTTCATTCGTCAGCGTGAGCGTGACGCCGGGAACCACGCCGTTGACGTCGCTTACCAGCCCGCGGACACCGCCTGTGAATTGCTGGGCGCCTGCTCTTGCTGCAGCGAGTGAGAGCACGAGAGAGACCGCTGCACACGTGACGCACGTTCTCGACATGTGGGCCTCCGCTGTTGGGGGTAATTGTGCGCGCCTTTCATACCACTTTGCGGTCGATCTGACCAGCGGATCTGGGTACGCCTTGATCGACCGATCAAATCTGCTCGATATCGACGGACCGGACGTAATAATAAAGATCGAGCCTCCTTGACCGGATGTTCGGGTCGTCGATCTTCAGGACGATGTCGTAGCGGCCGGGCGATGGCGGGCGCCACGCGTGCCACCAGAGCGTCCATGTCGTCGTGCTCGCGGGCTTCGTGCAGGCGTCCACGCGGACGTACGGCTCTCCAGACCTGAAGCGGATGGCCAGCGCGTCCGTGGGTTGCTCGCCGCCCCAGAGAATGCCAACGACTCGATAAAGCACCCGCCCGTCCACGACCCATTGCTCCACTCGGATCGGCATCGCCGCGTGGTCGATGACCGCTGGCGTATAGTCCCGCGCGAGGTCGGGCCGATCCCGCTGAAACGTCCGTGCCGCGAATTCCTTCATCTGCGAGGTTGCAGCCGCTCCGTCCGCAACGATGTCGATGGCGTTGACCCATTTGATGCAGGCGCATCCGTACCATCGCGGAACGATCAGCCGCAGCGGGAATCCGTGATCCCTGGGAAGGGGCACGCCATTCATTCCCGTGGCGAGGAAAGCCCCCGCGCGCTCGAGCTCGCCGGCGCCGAAGATCCAGCTCGCTCCGGGTGTCGACGTTCGAGATGGCTGCGAGTGCCGATCGAAGCCGGACACAAGGAGGCGTCCGCGGCGATCGGTCGGCTGCACGCGCTCGAGCACGCGCGCGATCGGCACGCCGGACCAGCGCGCTGCGCTCATCAGTCCAAAGTAACGCGGGTTGCTGTTGCCCGCACATTCGAGGAGATGAGCACCCATCTCTGCGACGTCGGGCGCGAGCTGGCCGAGCGTCAGCGTCACGGGCCGCTTCACGGCACCGCCGAGTCTGAGAGCCCAGGGGCGCGAGAGATCGAGCAGATCCGGACAACCAGTCCGAACGTAAAACCGCTCGTTTGGGGTGATCAGAGTATCTGGAGTAAGCGTCGAGAGATCGGTGATCAGCCGCGCGTCCAACCCGCTGCCAATCATCGTCTCGAGCGGGTTGTCGGGGCCGCGGCCGAAGAGCGGTCGCGTGCCAGCCATGATGCCGCCGGCAAATGGATCGCGCGCTTGTGCGGTGACGACCCGCGGCGAGACGCCGGCCAGCCCCACGGCGAGCAGCCCTTGGAGAAACTCGCGCCGACTCGTCGTTACCGTGCCGGCCACACGGTACCCTGCTCGCGCGGAACCGGGCCAATACCCTTGTAGACGAACTTCTGCAGGCGGCGCCCCTCGTACGTTTCGGTCGTGTACAGATTTCCTTTCGAGTCGATGGCTATGCTGTGCACGGCGAAGAACTGCCCCGGCTGGCGGCCGCCATCGCCGAAGCTGGTGAGAATCTCCAGCCTGTCGCGCGCCATGATGTAGACCTTCTCGTTCTTGCCGTCAGCGAGGAACAGATACTTCTGCTGCGGGTCCTTTGAGAACGCGATGTCCCAGACCGATCCGTCCCCGAGCGTCGTCTTCGCGATGAACGCTTCCTTGACGAACGTTCCGTCCGGCTTGAATACCTGGATGCGATCGTTCGGCCGGTCGCAGACGTACAGCAGCGCGTCGTTCGAGAGCTCCGCGCAATGCACGGGCGTCCTGAACTGCTGTGCGGGAGGCGCATTGGGATCGTAGGTGCCGAGGCTGGTGTCATCCGGCTTGTGTCCGTACGCCCCCCAGTACCGTTTGAACTTCCCGGTGTCCGCGTCGATGACTACGACCCGTCTGTTGCCGTAGCCATCCGCGATGAAGGCCTCATTCGTTTTCGGATCCACGAAGATCTTTGCGGCGCGCCCGAAGTTCTCGGTGTCGTTGCTTCCTTTGCTCTGACCTGGCTTCCCGATCTGCATCAGGAATTTTCCGGCCTTCGTGAACTTGAGCACGTGGGCGTCCGATCCCTCGTTCGCGCCAATCCAGACGTTGCCCTTGTAATCGACCGTGATCCCATGGTTTGACGAGGGCCAGTCGTAGCCTTCTGCCGGACCACCCCAATGTCCTACGAGCGCGCCTGAGGGATCGAACTCGAGGACGGGCGGCGCCTTCACACAGCACGACGCGGTCGGAGGATTCTGACTGGAGGCCGCTTCATTGGCGCCGAGGAGGTTGTCGCGATGCACGATCCACACGTGGTCCTGATCGTCGACCGTGGCGCCGATGACCTGACCCAACACCCAATGGTTCGGCAGCGGTTTCGGCCAGAACGGATCCACTTCGAATCGCGGCGCCATGACCCGTACTTCCGCGGCCGCCGATCGCTCGAGCGCCCGCTCGACGAGCCCTAGCGCCACCAGCGCCGCGAAGAAGCTGGAACCGATGACGGCATGTCGTCCAGGCATAGGACCTTCAGCGCCGGATGAACTTCTGCACTCGCTTACCCTCGAGCGTCTCGCCCGTGTAGACGTTGCCCTTCGAATCCACCGCCACGCTTCCCACGCTGTAGAACCGTCCGGGGATGCGCCCGCCGTCTCCGAAGCTGCCGACGATCTCCAACGTGTCGCGCCGGACGATGAACACCTGCTGATCGTGTCCGTCCGCGACATACAAAAAACGCTGCTGAGGATCGCGTGACAATGCGATGTCCCACACCGATCCCGTCGCTTTCGTCGTTTCCGAAATCGCCGCCTGGGCGAGATACTTGCCGGTTTTGTCGAACACCTGGATCCGGTTGTTGCCGCGGTCGCAGACGTATACCTTGCCGTCCCTCGCGACTCGTACGCAGCTCACGGTCTTGAACTGGGTCGCTGAGCCCCAATGACGTCTGTAAGCGCCGCTCGTGGCGTCGAAGACGACAACGCGATGGTTGCCGAAGCCGTCCGCAACGTACAGCTCGTCGCTGGCCGGATCGATTTCGACGTTCGCGGGTTTGTTGAGGCCCGTCGTGCTGTCGTCACCGACAGGGGAGCCCGCCTTGCCGATCTGAAGCTGGAAATCACCCGCGCGTGAAAACTTGAGGACGTGCGCGTCCTGCGGACGAGGAAGGGGCGAAGAGGTCGAGGACGTCGACGAGGGGGTCGTTGCCGTGCGGGAACGCGTCGGTGTCGGCACGTTGCCGGCACCTGGAATTTCAGGCGGCCCCGCCGCGGCGATCCAGACGGCGCCTTTCGGATCGATGGTGATCCCTCCAGGCGAGACGGGCCAGTCGTACTTGTCGCCGGGGCCGCCCCAGTGACCGACGAGCTTGCCGCCCGGATCGAACTCGAGCACCGGCGGCGCCGGCACGCAGCATTCGTCGGCCGTCTTGGGAGTGGTGGCGGCACCAATCTCGGTGCGCGCGGTCATCGAATCGTAGCCGCGGTGTACGACCCAGACGTGATCGTTCGCGTCAACCGCAACGCCGGTGACGGAACCAAGGAGCCAGTGATTCGGAAGAGGTTGCGGCCAGAACGGGTCGACCTGGAACGAAGGCACCTGCTGTGCCGACTCAACGGCAGCGGAACCCAGCATGACGGCAACCAAGAGCGCGCGCTTCATTGTCAGCGTCGCAGATTCCTTTCGGGCGGGACGAAGTATACACTCCCGCCGAATGCACAGCGCTCGGTTGGCTTTCGCGGTGGCCGTGCTTCTTCTGGCGCCGGCGCGAATCGTCGCGCACGACATCCCCGCCTCGGTGATCGTGCACGCGTTCGTGAAGCCCGAAGGGGAACGCCTTCGTCTCCTCGTGCGCGTGCCGCTTGGCGCGATGCGCGACGTGGACTTCCCCGTACGTGGTGAAGGCCTGCTGGATCTCGAGCGTGCCGACAAATCGTTGCGCGACGCCGCGACGCTCTGGATCGCCGGAAACATCGACGTCTACGAGGGCGCGACGCTGCTTGGCCCCCCTGAAATCGTCAGGGCACGTGTGTCGCTGCCTTCGGATCGATCGTTCGTGACGTACGACGGGGCGCTCGCTCACGTTCGCGGTCCGCGACTCCCGAACGACATGATCGTCTACTGGCAGCAAGCGCTGCTCGACGTCCTGTTCGAGTACCCCATTCAGTCGGAGAGCTCCGAGTTTTCAATCCGTCCGTCGTTCGCCCGTCTCGGCGTGCGCGTCCTGACCACGCTCCGCTTCCTCCTTCCGGGCGGCGGCGTACGCGCGTTCGAGTATTCCGGCGATCCGGGGCTGGTCCGGCTCGACCCACGGCGGCTCCAGGCCGCGCGGACGTTCGTCGGCCTCGGGTTCGCCCACATCCTCGGGGGTACCGATCACCTGCTGTTTCTCCTCTGTCTCGTGGTCCCAGTCCGAAGATTCCGGGCGCTCGTCGCGATCGTGACATCGTTCACGGTGGCGCACTCGATCACGCTGATCGCCTCCGCACTGGATGTCGCGCCGAACGCGTTGTGGTTCCAGCCTCTGATCGAAACGCTCATCGCGGCGTCGATTCTCTACATGGCGGTGGAGAATATTTTCGGAATGGTCAACGTTCAGCGCCGATGGATGATCGCGTTCGTCTTCGGCCTCGTCCACGGCTTTGGCTTTTCCTTCGCGCTGCGCGACACATTGCAATTCGCGGGCGCTCATCTCATCGCGTCGCTGCTCTCGTTCAACCTCGGCGTCGAGCTCGGACAACTGCTCGTGCTCGCCGTGCTCGTGCCGGCGCTCCAGGTGTTGTTTCGATTTCTGGTCGACGATCGGATGGGCACCATCGTTGTGTCGGCCTTTGTCGCCCACACGGCCTGGCACCGGTTGGTGGATCGATGGGAGCGGCTGAGACAGTTCGAGTGGCCGTCCCTCGACGTGCTGCTTCTTCTGGGACTCGTCAGATGGGTGATCCTTCTCGTAGCAATCGCCGCGGCTGGATGGGTCATGGTTGCCGTCGTACGGCGGAGGCGGCGCAACCCTGCAGTAGACTAAGCGCGATGTCACACACCGCGTCTCGCTCCGCGTCGGTGTCCCTTCTGATTGCCATCGCCCTGCTGTGGACGGGTTCCCTCTCGGGGCAGTCCGGCTCGTTCGTGGCCTCGACGAACGGCGGCGACTGGCCCAGCTACACCGGCGACACTAGAGGCACCCGGTATTCCCCCCTCGATCAGATCACCGCGGGGAACTTCAACGACCTCGAGGTCGCATGGCGGTTCAAGACCGACAACCTCGGATCGCGCCCCGAGTACAAGCTCGAAGGCACGCCGCTCGTCGTTGACGGGATTCTCTACGCGACGGCGGGCACGCGACGGTCGGTCATCGCGCTCGATGCCGCGACCGGGGAGTTGATCTGGGTCCATCGGTATCCGGAGGGAGCGCGCGGTGCCAACGCGCCGCGACAGCTCTCCGGACGCGGCCTCGCGTATTGGACGGACGGCAAATCGGATCGCCGCATCCTTTATGTGACGCCTGGGTATCGCCTCATCGCGCTCGATGCGAAGACCGGGCAGCCGATCCGGACGTTCGGCAAGGACGGCGTCGTCGACCTGAAGGTCGGAGTCGTCATCGGCACGGGGCAGCAGATCGATCTCGAAACGGGTGAGATCGGCGTCCACTCCACGCCCACCGTCGTCAAGGACGTCGTCCTCATCGGATCCGCGATGAAGGAAGGGATGACGATCCGGACGCACAACAATACCAAGGGGCTCGCGCGTGCGTTCGACGCGCGCACCGGCAAATTGATCTGGACGTTCCACACGATCCCGAAGCCTGGCGAGGAAGGCGGCGACACCTGGCTGAACAACTCATGGGCGATCAACGGCAATACCGGCGTATGGACGCAGATCACTGTCGACGAGGAGCTCGGCCTCGTGTATCTGCCGGTGGAATCGCCGACGTCGGATTATTACGGCGGCACGCGGCCGGGGAACAACCTGTTCGGCGAGAGCCTCGTGTGTGTGGATCTGCAGTCGGGGAAACGCAAGTGGTATTTCCAGTTCGTGCATCATCCGTTGTGGGATCACGACTTGTCTTCCGCTCCGCTCATCGCGGACGTCACGGTGAACGGCCGGCCGCGCAAGGTCGTCGCAGTGCCGAGCAAGCAGGCGTGGCTGTTCGTATTCGATCGCATCACCGGCGAGCCAATCTGGCCGATCGAAGAGAAGCCGGTGCCGAAGGGAGACGTTCCCGGCGAATGGTATGCGCCTACGCAGCCGCATCCGCCCGCGTCGCTGATGTACGGACACAACTCGGTCCATATCCCAGACGATTTGATCGACTTCACGCCGGAGCTGCGGGCGCAGGCGCTCAAGCAGCTCGAGCGCTACAGGTGGTATCAGGACGTGGTTTACAACCCGCCGATGGTTGGAGACGTCAAGGGCCTCCTCGGCGCGATCACGATGGGCGCAGCCAACGGCGGGACCAACTGGCCTGGCGGCGGATACGATCCGGAGACGCACACCGTCTTCGTGCAGGCGGCCACCGCGTCGATCGCCGCCGAGTCCGTCGCGCCGCCGCCTCCGGGATTCTCCGATCTTCCATATCAGGCGGGCGTCGTGGGCCAGGAGTTCCGGGAGCGGCTGGCCGCTGGAACCGGCACATACGCGGACGCGCAGCCGCAACGCGCTCGTCCGTCGACAACCTCAGGGCAGGCCGCTTCGACGACGTCAGCACGAGCCGCTTCGAGGAGCTCAGGGCAGGCCACTTCGACGGGCTCAGGACAGGCCACTTCGACGAGCTCAGGGCAGGCCCCCTCGGCAAGCGCCGGACAAGGAGACGGTGGGCTGACGGTGCAGGAGTTGCCGATCATCAAGCCTCCATACGGCGTCCTCGCAGCGATCGATCTCGACCGCGGCACGATCAAGTGGAGAGTGCCGCACGGTGACACGCCGGATGTCGTACGCACGCACCCGCTTCTCAAAGGGCTGACGATCCCCACGACCGGGCAGAACGGAAGCGTCGGCCTTGTCATCACGAAGACGCTCGTCGTCCTCGGCGATCCCCAGTTCACGACGACGCATGAACATCCGAGGGGAGCGATGCTGCGAGCGTACGAGAAGGAGAGTGGCAAACAGGTCGGCGCGATCTATCTGCCCGCGCCGCAGAGCGGATCGCCTATGACGTACCTCGCCCACGGCAAACAATACATCGTCGTCGCCGTGAGCGGCGGGCCCTACTCGGGCGAGTACATCTCGTTCGCGCTCCCGAACGACCACTGATCGCGGAGAGATGAAGACGACGCTTGCGGTGATGCTGATCGGCGGAATCGCGGCGCTGGGCGCACAGGAGGCGCAGGCGACGCGGACCGTCTGGGACGGTGTCTACACGGACGCGCAGGCGAAGCGCGGGGAACAGATCTATCTCGATCTCTGCGTGCGCTGCCACGGCCCTACGTTGGCCGGAGGCACCGACGGCGCCGGTCCGCTGACGGGTCCGACGTTCAAGGGAAACTGGAATGGCGTGGCGCTCGGCGACATGGTCGAGCGGATGCGCGTGTCGATGCCGCAGGACAAGCCTGGAACCCTGAGCCGCCAGCAGACCGCCGACGTGCTTGCATACATCCTGAGCGTTAATGAGTACCCGGCCGGGAAGACGGATCTCCCGCGTCAGACGGAGATCCTGAATCAGATTCAATTCAGGGCGGCGAAGCCGTAACGGGGCTGGCGTCCGCGAGAAGGCGGCGCATGAGGATGCCCAGCTCGCGGCGAGACTGCCGCTCGATGCGGACGATCGAGACCCGTGCGTCGCCGCGGGCGTGACCCTCGCTCGCCGCGGCGATCCATGTCTGACCCAGGATCCGCTCGAGGAGCGCGACGTCGGTGCTGCGATCGCACACGAAGACGACATCCGTCGTTGGCTTCTTTCTGATCAGCTGCTCAAGCTCGAAAATGCAGCCGGCGTTCTTTTTCGAGAAGCTTCGAAGATCCATCAGCACCCTGTCGCTGGCATCGAGCAGCGCTTCCAGCGTCGGCCGCCACGTGTCGTCGTGACAGTAGACCTCGTTCACGCGGAACCGTCCATCGGGATCGCGGCCGTTGTCGAGGTTGTCGATCCGCTGGTCGATTTCATCGACCGAGCCGACATATCGATCGCGAAGCGTTCCACCGAGGAACGCCAGCACGTCGCCTGGATCGATCGTTCGCTCGGCGAGATCGACGCCCGCGATCAGCTGCACGGGTCCGTGGAATCTCCACTGCTGCGCGATGCGGTCGAACAATGATTCGGTCCTTCGCTCGTATCCGAATACGCGCAGAAGCAGAAGGCGCCTCCCGTTCGCCCCGCCCAACGATCCGATGCTCAAGACGAGCGCAACGCCGGCACGATAGGCGCCGAACGCCACAAGTCCTCCCGCCGCAGCTGCCGGTCCGTAATGCAGCCATAAAGTCGACGCGATTTCTTCCGCCGTGACGATGAGCCACCAGCAGTCGACGAGAAGCTGTACGTCGCTGAAGCGCTTGCGGTCGTAGCCGGAGGTGATCAGCTGAAGCAGACGCCACGCGATCCAGCCAACCGGGAGACTGAGCAGCATGAACGGGACGTAAGACGTGACCGCCGGAGACGTGCGCGCCGCAAGTTTCAGGATCACGGACCGAAGCACGGGCACGTCGAGTGCGTTCACGAAGAGCGTCCACGAGACCTGCAGCCCGATGCCGAAGAGGAGCGTCATTGCCAGCGCGAGAGGGGTGACGGCGCGAACCCGCCTCCACCCGGTGAGGAGCAGCAGGAGCACGGGAAACGCTGCGACAAGCACGAGGCGAAGGATCGTCAGGTAGGCGTTCGTAAGCGCCGCGGAATTCACCGATCCGCGTGTGAGTTGTACGGCGAGCGTGAGCGCCGCCGTCGTGCTCGCGCCTCCGACGAGATACCACAGTGCGAGGCGAACGCTCTTCGGTCGATCGAGCACGAGCAAGGCGATGAGCGTCGGCACGACGGGCCATGCGTTCGCCCACCATGCAATGAACCAGGCGAGCCGCCGCGCTGCCGGTGCATCCGCTCTCATGGTGAGGAACGTGATGACCGCGGAATGCAGCATCGCGCCAACGGCGTACGCGATGACCAGTCGTCGCAGCTGGCGGCGCGTGCCGCCGGTCAGCAGCGCGGGACCGTCAGTGCTTCCGGCCTCGATCAGCGTGAAGCCGGACGAGGGCTCGGAGCTGTCGAACATCAGTGGATCGATGGGCGCTCGAGCGTTGGGGGAGTCGCTGCGCGCCGGTTCCCTCATGAGCTTTCGAACCGAGCGCCGATACCAGAGAACGAGAACCCAGGAAAGAAGGGCCGCGTCGAGGATCGACACGAGGAGGACGTAAAAGAGCCGCCCCGAGAATTGCTCGCCCATCGTTCGGCGCCCAAGTATAGTGGCGCTCCAACGTGAAGAAGGTCCTGCTGTTCGTCGCTATCGTGTGGACCGTTGCCGCGACGTTCCTGGTTTTCGAGGCCGTGTTTCTGAAAGGCACGGACCTCGTCCGTATGAATCCAGGACTGTCCGAGTGGGTCGGGCTGTCGCCGGCCACGACTGAATCGAAGGCGTGCGTCGTTGCTCCGGAAGAAATGACGCCTTCGACGCGCTCAGGCCAGGGGCCTTCGACGCGCTCAGGCCAGGGGCCTTCGACGAGCTCAGGCCAGGGGCCTTCGACGAGCTCAGGCCAGGCCCGAGTCAGCGCATCCGACGCAGCCGTTGGATCGTGGATGTTGGGCCAGATCAGCGGACGCGACGCGCTCACGCGACAGTGGGCCGAGATGGATCGAGCGGCGCTCGATCGGCAGGTGGCCAACATGAAACAGGTGGCGGACCTCCTGGGCGTTGCGGCGCCCGAGGTTTTCAGTCCACGCCAGTCCGGCCTTGCGAATCAGGAGTTCGTGACCTTCGTCGAGCGAGACCACACCGGCACCGCGCACCAGCTGGCGATCGCCTACTCGCCGGAGGTCTGCGAGATTTTCAAGTTCGGATCGCTGTGGGGTTATTCGAGTGTCGTTCGCATCCGGCTGCCGGGCGAAGCGAACATCTTCGGGCCAGAGATCCGGCATCATGCGCGCGCGGCGCACGTGCCGGAGACGCTGTGGCAGCCGATGATCGACGCGACACCGCCCGACGCCGAGACGCAACAGCTCGCGTCGACTGTTGTCGCGCAGTCACAGGCGATCAGCAGCTACCTGATGGGGCGACGTTGATGAAGCTGTCCGATGGACGTGATCAGAACGCCGAGCACGACTGCCGCGAAGATCATCCACACCTTCTGCCATCCGACCAACGCCGCCGGCGGCAGCACGGGGGGACGCAGCAGCGGGGAAAAATAAGAAACTTACCAGAAGAGATGTTCGAGGGCGTAGCCGTTCGAAATACAGTCATCGAGCCCGGACAGGTTGAACACGGCTCCTGACACGCCGACCCAGACCGTCCAACTAGTGATGACGAGAGCCGCCGCGCTCTGACGCCAGGTAGTCGCTCGATTCAGTGCGACCGCAATGGCGGCCGACGAGGGGTACGCGGCCAAGAGCAGAAAACGCGGGCCCCATGCCCAGCCGCCGTACCACGCCCACCAGCGCGAGTAGACGAGCAGCAGCCCGAGAAGGAACAGCAGCGACGCGTCGAGGAAGCTCGCGAGTTGCGGGCGTTCACGCCGCGCCAGCGGAACCAGCAATAATCCTGGAGCGAAAAACAGCAGGCCCTTCCCGAACGAGAACAGCAGCGAAACAAATCCGAGGATCAATGGATAGCTGAAGCCGGACATGCCCGAGAAGGGCATGACGGTGGTGTAGCCATGATCTCCCGCGTATCCCGCGTTCAACGGAGCGCCGCGCACGATCGTGTTTTCGAGGAGCACGAGCGCCGCGGCAGCCGCGAGCGCGATCAAGCCGTCGATCCGGCGTCGCGGCCAGAATCGCCAGACGGAAACCAGGAGCAAGCCGGCGAGCGATGCCGGCATGTTCGCTACGCCGAGCACGATCAACGCCCAACCAAATCGTCGCTCCGAGATGCACACGACCATGAGGCCGGTCCCGATGGTGACGGCCGAAAAAAGCTCGCCGTAGAAATCGATCGTAGCGTTCGGCATCATCCCCGTCGCGGCGAGCAGCAGCGCCAGCGAGGCACGCTCGGACGAAGGCATTGCCGGCTTTGAAGCCCACCAGGCTGCGGCGACTCCGGCCGCAAGGACGAGGACGTTGAACCTGGCGGCCCACCACGTTCTGGAACCGCCAAGGAGCCAGAGCGGGGACGCGAACAGCGGTCCGACGTACGAATATCGTTCGGGTCCAATCCGTCCTTCGCGCAGCAGCGCGTCGAGCTTGAGGAACCGCACGTAGCCGTCGCCATTGAGCGTATGAGGAACGACGAAGAAGAGCAGGAAGATGGCGGTCGCCGCCAAGGCGAGCGTCGCCAGGATCCAGCGTGGCGGCATGTCCGGTCAATTCTATGCTTAGAGCATGTGCGAGCCGGTCATCGGCTGATTGCGGAGCACCTCGTCAATCCAGCTCTCGATGGCGATCCAGACCTCCGATCGAAGGGATCCGTTGTGCGCAGCTCCTGGAACGATCATCAGCCGCTTCGGTCCCCGCAGCGCGTCGAAGACTCGTTGTGAGTGTTCGGGGGGAGTTTCAGTGTCGGCCGATCCGTGAATGACAAGAACCGGCGCCGTGATCTGCGCGGCGGCCATCCGCGGACTGACGGCGTCAACGTCGAAGTGTCCCTGTTCCGCCGCGAGCCGAAAGGCCTTGCGAATCGTTCCTGCGGTGAAGAAAACCGGCGCGCGCTCGGTGGCGACGGTTCGAAGATCCGAAAACGTCTCGGCGGACACGATGGCGGTCACGCGTTTATCATCCGCTGCTTCCTGAAGAGCGACCGCC
>Ga0114129_10007014_pt1 | contig 16038 bp, 15 predicted proteins | sample RhiMetdeltSRZDD1_FD_80071 | JGI IMG/M metagenome (GOLD analysis project Ga0114129, IMG submission 80071) | Populus rhizosphere microbial communities from Tennessee, USA - Rhizosphere MetaG P. deltoides SRZDD1 (version 2) (version 2) | ecosystem: Host-associated > Plants > Roots > Rhizosphere >... | reverse complement strand
CGCGGGGACCCCACGATCCCCGCTCCGCTCGCGCGGCTCACTCGCTGCGCTCGTTCGCTGCTGTGCCTAATCGGCACTTGGAACCAACACCGACTTGATCACCCGTCCTTCGTGCATCGCATCGAACGCCTCCCGCCAGCGGTCGAGCGGATTCCGCAACCCGATGATCGCATCAGGCATCGTCACGCGGCGATCGAGCAGATGGATCACGCGCTCCCAGACCGGATAATTGTGGCTGAACGACCCCTGCAGCCGCAGGTTGTGCTGCACGAGCGGGTTGATATCGGTGCCCACGGGCTCAGGCGACCAGCCGACTTTCGTGACCTGTCCATCGGGGCGAGTGAGTCGCAGCGCGATATCGAGGGTGTGGCTCGCGCCGGTCGCATCGCACACCAGATCCGCGCCTATCGGAGAGTGCTCGCGAACGATCTGCGCCAGATCTTCTCGTTGCATATCGACGGTGCGCGTCGCACCAAGCCTCTGCGCTGTCGCCAATCGTGCGGCGTCGACTGAGAGACCCGCGACGATGAGCGGATCGGCGCCAGCCAGGGCAGCCATACGAGCACAAAGAAGACCGATTGGGCCTGGGCCGAGGACGACGACCGCGTCACCCGGACGTATCGTCGAGTTCACGCACATCGCGTTGTACGCGACGGAGTGCGGCTCGGCAAGGCACGCGATGTCGAACGGCAGCGAGTCCGGAATGCGGTGCAGGCAGCGCCCGGGGGTTCGAACGTACTTCGACATCGCGCCGTCGATGCCGTAGCCGAAGCCCTTGCGCGACGGACACAGGTTGTAGCGGCCTGTTCGGCACATCAGGCAATCGCCGCAGATCTCCGCGGCGGTTTCGCTGACCACGCGGTCCCCCTCGCGGAACCCGCGCACCGAACGCCCGACCTGCGCGACGGTGCCGCAGAACTCATGCCCGAGAACCACTGGAACGTTCACCGGCCAGGAGTGCGTGCCGTGGGCCTGATGCACGTCCGATCCGCACACGGACACGGCTCCAACTTCGAGCAGGACGTCATCGTCTCCTATGGCGGGCACTGCGATTTCCCGGAGCTCGACCGCGAGCGGCTGGAGCGCGTATTGAACGACGGCGGGCTGGGTCCGCAATGGTCCTCCGTTTCAGGTGGGCGTCACAAGCAGCCTGAGTGAAATGCCGCCTCTCGGCTCACGACGCCCAGAGCCCAAAGCCTTGAGCCTGGAGCCGCCGTGAAGCGGCGAGTTGAATTCTGTAGCGTCTCGCGCAGTATAGTTCGAAGCATGAAATTCAGAATGCTGACGTTGGCGGTCGCCGCCGTTCTCAGCGCCGGGGTCCTGTGCGCGCGTATCGTGCGCGCTGGGGCGGAGGAAGCGTCGATGGCCGGGCAGGAGAGCGGCCGTGCCATGTCTGATGTTCGTCTCATGACGCTGGACCCGGGCCACTTCCATGCAGGGCTGGTTCAGAAAGAGATGTATCCCGGCGTCGCGCCGCGCGTCGATGTGTACGCGCCGCTCGGACCGGATCTGTTCGAGCACCTGAACCGCATCGCCTCGTTCAATCGGCGCCCGGATCATCCGACGTCGTGGCAGCTCGAGATCCACACGAGCCCCGATTACGCCGAGCGCATGCTTCGTGAAAAGCCCGGCAACGTTGTCGTCCTCTCGGGCCGTAATCGCGGAAAGATCGATCGAATTGCGGGATCGATACGCGCCGGGCTCAACGTGCTCGGCGACAAACCGTGGATTCTGAAATCCGAGGACTTCCCCAAGCTCGAATCGGCGTTGGCAGATGCCGGCACGAAGGGCGTGGTCGCGTACGACATCATGACGGAACGATTCGAAGTGACGTCGATCCTCCAGCGTGCGCTGGTGAACGATCGCGCGACGTTCGGTGAGATCCTGCCGGGCAGCGAAGCCGATCCGTCCGTCTACATGGAGAGCGTGCACTTCTTGATGAAGGTCGTCGCGGGCGCGCCGAACATCAGACCACCGTGGTTCTTCGACACCGCCGAGCAAGGTGAGGGATTCAACGATATCGGCACGCACCTCGTGGATCTCGTACAGTGGACGCTCTTCCCCGACAACGCCGTGGACTACCGGACCGATCTGCGCCTGCTTGCCGCGCAGCGCTGGCCCACACTGATCTCGGAGGATGACTTCAAGCGCGTGACGCGAGAGCCACGCTTCCCTGCCGAGCTCTCAGGATCGATCAAGGATGGAAAACTCGAGTACTACTGCAACACGCTCGTGTCGTACGCCGTCAAAGACATCCACACGAAATTGAGTGTGATTTGGGACTGGGAGCCGCCAGCGGGTTCCGGCGACACGCACTTCGCGTTCTACAAAGGCAGCCGGTCGCGGATCGAGATCCGTCAGGCGCGCGAGCCGGGATTCCGCCCCGAGCTCTACGTCGTGCCGGCGTCGCCGGATCTCAAGTCACCGGTCCTGGCGGCGGTGCAGGCGCGAATCGCGGCGCTTCAACGTGAGCATCCAGGCATCGGCGTCGAAGACCGCGGTGCAGAGATCCACATCACGGTTCCCGACGCGCTGCGCGCGGGACACGAGGCGCACTTCGCGCAGGTCACGACGAACTTCCTTGGGTATCTCAGAAATCGGAAGACGCTCCCGGCGTGGGAACGCCCGAACATGCTCGCGAAGTATTACCTGACGACGGCCGGGACCGAGTTGAGCCGCAAGCATCCGCCACGTGCGGCGCCGCGGGTCGGAAGATAACGCGCAAGGTCGGCAGGAACTCTCGTGCTCCCGTATCACGACGAAAACGCGACTCAACGAACGCCTGTCATTACGCTCGCGATCATCGCGGCGAATGTGGTGTCCTGGCTCGTCGTTCAGGGCGCTGGCGCTGATCTCCCGCTTGCGAAGTCGGTGTGCAATCTCGGTTTGATCCCCGGCGAGCTGACGGGCGCTCTCGGCCCAGGCGCTCAGTTTCCCATCGGCGAGGGTCTGGTCTGCGTCACTGATCCCGGTCGCCAGTTCTCACACGTCATCACATCGATGTTCCTGCATGGATCCTGGATGCATCTCATCGGGAACATGTGGTTCCTCTGGCTGTTCGGCAACAACGTGGAAGATGCCATGACGCGTCCGCGCTTCGTCGTCTTCTACCTGCTGGGCGGCCTCGCGGCGGCACTGCTGCAGGTGGTCATCGAGCCGAACTCCATAGTACCGATGGTCGGCGCATCGGGTGCGATCAGCGGCGTGATGGGCGCGTATCTCCTGCTCTACCCTCGCGTGCGCGTGTTCACGATGGTCCCTATCGGATTCTTCATCACGTCGGTCGCACTGCCTGCCTGGGCCATGTTGATTTACTGGATGGTGTTGCAGCTGGCCGGAGGCTTCGTCCGCATCGCCGGCGAGCCGGGTGGCGGCGTTGCGTTCTGGGCCCACATCGGGGGGTTCGTTGCCGGAGTCGTCCTGGTGAAGCTCTTCGCCCGGGAGGATCACGTGATGGCGCACCGCGCGGGTCATTGGCGGCCAGAACGCGTGGGATGGCGGTAACGCTTCGAGCCGCTCCTTCAGTTGTGGCGCAGCACTTCTGCTGGTTGGACTCGCGACGCACGGTAAGCGGGAAGGCACGCCGCCACAGCGGCAACAAACGCGAGCAACGACGCCGCACCGGCAAGCGTCACCGGATCCCTGGGACGGAGGTCGTAGAGCAACGTCGCAATATACCCCGATAGCCAGAAGCTGCCGGAAACACCGACGATCACGCCCGCGGTCAAGAGTACGGCGGTCCGCGCGAGGACAAGGCGAACCACGTTTGCGGGAACCGCCCCGAGCGCCAGTCGAATCGCAATTTCGGTTCGACGCCGATTCACGTCATACGATGTGAGGCCGTAGAGTCCAACGGCCGCAAGCACCAACGACAGGATGCCGAACATCGACGACACCCGCGCGACCAGGCGCTCCTGCATCAGCGCCGCCGACACGTCGTCAGCCAGCGGACGGAACGTGTAGGTCAGGTTCCTGTCGATGGACGTCAACGTCGCCCCCACACTTGCTCCGAGCGCCGCCGGTCGACCCTGCGCGCGAACGGTGATGCGAATGTCCGTCGGGTTCGGCGGGACGATGCCTGCACCCTGCGTCAGCGGCAGGTAGATGGTGGGCGGCACTGCCTCGCGCAGCGCCAGCGATCCAACCATCGGCTGGATGCGGCTGGGAGCATACACCGCGTCGGCAACGACACCAACGATGTTTCGCATCTGAGCGCCGCGGCCGCCTGCTGGTATTCCGATGGTTGCGCCGAGCGGATTTCGGTCGCGAAAGAACCTTCGGACCAACGCGTCGTTGACAATCGCAACCGGCGAGGCTGTGGCGATATCGATCCTCTGAAAGTCACGCCCGGCACGAATGGCCGTCCCGTAGGTCGCAAACCATCCAGGCGTGACGACGTTGACGAGCGAGCTGCGCTCACGCTCGGAAAGGTTCTGCGTTCCGGGCACGTCGACGCGGATTGGAAGACCTCCGCCGGCAATCGGCGTCCATTTCGATGCTGCAGCGTGATCGACACCAGGCAGCGAGGCGACCTCATCGACAAGACGCTGGAACAGCAGCGTCCGGGCCGCTGGATCGACCGGCACGCGGGCGGCGTTGACGTTGACGACGAGGACTCGATCGCTGTCGAACCCAAGGGGTACATTCGAGAGCCGATCGAACGATCGCACGAACAGTCCGGCAGCGACGACGAGGGTCATCGAGAACGCGATCTGGCCCATGACGAGCCTGCCCGATAAGCCAATGCGTCCATCTCCCGAACCGCTGTGCGGCTGTTGTCGCAGCAGCGTGATTGGATCGGCACGACTGGCGCGGAATGCCGGCGCCGTGCCGAACAGAACGACCGTTGCACCAGTGACCGCCAGCGTGAAGGCCGCCACGCGCCAGTCGAACGACAGATTCACCAGGACGCGGGACTCCGGCGTCGACAGCTGAGCGACGAGCATCCTGCTGCCCCGGATCGCGAACAACAGACCGGCGGAGCCGCCTGCCGCAGCGAGCACGAGACTTTCGACGAGAAGCTGGCATGCCAAACGCCAGCGTGACGCGCCGATCGCAACCTGCACGCTCATTTCGTAGGTGCGCGCGATCGCGCGCGCGAGCAGCAGGTTCGCGATGTTCATGCATGCCACGAGCAGCACGAGTGCCGTGACCACGAAAATCGTCAGCAGCGGGCGCTGGTAACGCTGTCGCAGGCCCGCTCCGCCGACAGCCGCACCAGACGTGCCGGCCGCGGCCGGGACGAGCGTGAAGGGCTGCTTCAAGCCGTCCGGCAGCCGAAGGCTCGCCAGCATTTCGGGCTGCATCGCACGGAGCGTCGAAGTTGCCGACGCGACAGACTGGCCGGCCTTCAGACGGAGCATCACGATGAGAAAGAAATTCTGCGGGAGCACCGACGCGTTGCCCCGAATGACGGGTTCCGCGCTGAGCGGGAGCGCGACATCGAACGTTCGTCCAACCTCGAGGCCGACGAATTCGCGTGGTGTGACTCCAACGATCGTGCATGGAACGCGATCGACGTCGAGCGTCGTCCCGATCACGTTGCCGCCGCCGAAGCGCCGCTGCCACAGGCCATGGCTGATGACGACGACCGGAGCGACGCCAGGTGCGTCATCCGCAGGTGTAAAGACGCGGCCGACCTGCGAGTTCACACCGAGCGTTGAGAAAAAGCCACCGCTCGCGAATACACCATCGACTGGTTCCGTTTCACCGCGCTCGGACAGATCGAAACGTTGCGGCGCCCACGCGAGGGCGCCATCGAACGTCTGCGCACGCTGCTGCAGTTGATCCCACATCGCGTAATTCCAGCCGGCGCCAGCCGTGAAGCCGTAGCTGATCGCGTAGTCGGACGAGATCGTCACCAGCTGCTCCGGGTGATCGACAGGCAGCGGTCGCAACAGCAGCCCGTTGATGACGCTGAAAATCGCGGTCGTGGCGCCGATTCCAAGCGCCAGTGATACGCTGGCCGCCAGGGAAACCACTGGTGTCGCTACGAGATCGCGAATGGCCAGGCGCAGGTCTCGCATCGGTGTTTGGCCTCGCGGAATCTCTCACGCAACGACGAGCCGGGTCGGTCGCTCGATACCCATGCTCGCGTCTCGATCCTGCGTGTCGAATCGCTCGCGTGCGGAGACTGAGCCAAACAGCACGCATGGCGGCTCTGGACGCGACGACTTCGCGAAACGACGAACGGCGACCAGGATGGCCGCCAATGCCGCACCACCGCTGATGCCAACGAGCACCGGTAGACGCAGCTCCGGCAGGGTGACTGCGATCACGGCAGCAATACTGAGAAGGCCGAGACCGCCCCATCCATCGACCGGGATCGAACTGATGTTGATTTCGACGAACGTGCGTCGTTGCGACATGGCACCCCTCCATTCTGGCCTCTGGGCTCTCGGCTTTAGGCTTTCGGCTTTCCGCTTTCGGCGCGCTACCGCGCAAATAGCCAACTCCGAGACGGAAGCGAACCGAACCCCGAATCGCGAACCCGAATCCCGAATTCCGCACCTCGAATCTCGGCAAGTACCCGAGCTACCGGCGGGCCGCGTTTTCAGCGGCCTGTTAAGGACTTCGTCTCAGGACCGCCAGAGGCAGATCTACGTGAAATACCGGTACCAGCCGATCACGCAGAGAATCGCGCCGAGAATTGCAAGCATCAGCCACACACGCAAGTTGAGAAGATCAGGTGTGGTGAGTCTCATGGCTACTTCTCCGTCTTCTTGCTATCCACGCTACTGGCCAACGTCTCCTGCCGCAGGGCGGCGGCGCCGAGCATGCCGCCCATGCCCATCGACTCGACCGCGGTGCTCGGAACGAGCATGAGTGCGCCCTTCTCTTTCAGTCCCTCGTACAGCATGTTCATCGCCCGCAGGTGGAGCGCAGTTGGATTGTTCTGATAGGCACGCGACGCCGTCTCGAACGAGCGTGCGATTTCCACTTCCGCCTCCCCGAGAATGATCCGCGCCTGCTTCTCGCGCGCTGCCTGCGCTTCGCGCGACATCGCGTCCTGGAGCTGCTGCGGAATGACGATGTCCCGCATCTCGACCGACTGCACGGTTACGCCCCACGGGTTCGACCGCTGATCGATGAGGCGTTGGAGCTCTTCCTCGATCTTCTCGCGCCCGCGGAGCAGGTCGGCGAGGGACGTCCGCCCGATGATGTCGCGCAACGCCGTCTGCGCCGCCCAGCTCACGGCGTCGGGATAGCTCTGGACTTCGAGCGCGGCCTTCTCGGGGTCGTACACCATCCAGAACAGCACTGCGTCCACGTTGACCGGTACCGTGTCGGATGTGAGCGTCTGCTCGGCCGCGAACGCGGTCGTGATCACGCGCTGATCGATGTAGCGCGAGACCACGTCGATGAGCGGGATCAGCCAGAACAGCCCCGGACCGCGCAACCCGATGAAGCGACCGAGCCGCAGGACGACCGCGCGCTCCCACTGCTGGGCCACTCTCGGCGAGAGTGCCGCGAGGAACCCCAGCACCACGCCGATCGCGAGCCAGATCGGCGACCCCGAAACGAGCGTGACGACGAGAGCGACACCCGCAACGGCGGCAAACGTCAGGAACGACACGACGTTGATCCGAATGTCCGTTCCCGAAGCCTTGCCGTCTTCCGACCGGTCACTGCCTTTCGAAACGAGGCTCACGGCGATGCTCCTTTGAAATCGTGTCGAGTTCGCGACGGAGATCCGCGATGGAAAAGCCGCGTCCGGATGCTTCGGCGAGCGCGCGTATCGCGATGGCACGGAGCTCCGCCTCCCGCGCGTGCCGGTTGGGCGCGGACTCCGCAGCCGCAGCGACGAACGTCCCCACACCGCGGCGCGTTTCGAGAGCGCCCGATCGTTCGAGATTGCTGTAGACCTTCGCGACGGTATTGGCGTTGATGCGGAGCGCAACGGCCAGCTGGCGGACCGTGGGAAGCTGCTCGCCGACCTTCAGCCGGCGGGCCGCGATCGCAACGCGGATGCTGCGCTCGAGCTGCGCGTGGAGCGGGGTCGCATCGCGGGAGTCCACCTGCGCCCACGGCCACTCGGTCTCCATGTGCCTATTGTACTAGTACAATAGTTCAAGTCAAGCCGCCTCGGGATACGGCTCTTGGCTCACGGCTTTCGGCTTCTGGCGCGTCCAAGCACCTAACGGCCATTGATGAGCAGGAGTTCTCGACTCAGGCGGAATCTGCGTCAGCCACGCGAGAGCGCCAAAAGCCCTGAGCCGAGAGCCGATCTCAGACGCGTCGCAGCTTCGTCACTCTCCCCACTTCCACCCATTCGACGACGAAGATGTTGCCGTCGTGATCGAAGCAGGCGCCATGCGGGCAGATGAAGCGGCCGGGAATGAAGTTGTCGCGCGTCTCGCGACGGAGCGGATCGACGCCTGACGTGATCCCCGAGTCTCCCAGCTGCGCGAGCACCTGGTTCTCTTTGCCGATCAGCGTCACGCGCCCCTGCAAATCGGGCACGACGACATTGCCGTGGTGCTCGTCGAAGTGGCACGGCAGCCTGAAGCCCGTAACGAAGTCGAGATGACGGCCGTCGAGCGTGAATCGCTGCAGCCGGTTGTTGCGTCGATCAGCGACCACGAGGATCGGGTCCTTGGCGCGAGTATCCATCCAGATGCCGTGCGGCTCGTTCAACTGGCCCGGGTCGGCGCCCTTGCCGCCAAACGTCCGGACGTACTCCGCCTTGCTCGTGTATTGACTGATGTAGTACGACCCGTACCCGTCGGCGACATACACGTCGCCGTTCGGCGCAATTGCGAGGTTCGTCGGGTTGTATCGCTTCGGCGTGCCATCGTCTGCGGGCTTGTAAGCATCGACCCCCGGCGGTCCCTGAATCTTCCAGACGATCTCACCGGTGAGCGTCGTCTTGACGACCACGGCCTGCATTGCGGGTTGCGGTGTGGCCTGCGGGTTCGACGCGTTCACGGTGAGGTACAGGAACTCCTCCCCGCCTTCCTTACGGATGTGCAGGCCGTGCGCGACGCCCGGGAATTCCTTGCCCCACGAGCGCACGAAACGGCCGCCACGATCGAACACGACCATCGAATCCGGCGTTTCGCTGGTCGCGTGGACGGTGTGGTGGACGTAGATGTTCCCGTTCGAGTCCTCGACGACCCCGTGCGTGTTGCCCCATCTGATCCGGGCGGGCAGCTCGCCCCAGTCGTGGATCGCCTCGTACTTGAACGCACCCTCACCCACGACGGGCAATCGGCTGCCGGATTTGTTTTGCGTGCCGATGAGAAGCGGTGACGCCGCTGCTGCCGCCAGGAATTCGCGTCGCGTGGTCTTCATTTGAAGCTCCCGAATGATGAGCCACGAGCTACCGAGCATCTTTCTTAGCGCTCGCGGGGCCCACCCCGCTCGCTGCGGCTCGACTCGCTTCGCTCGCTCGCCGCGGCCGCAGGCGCTACTACCGGCTTCAGGCAAACAACTCCGTTACAGGTTTGCCTTTCCCATCCTTCGTCACGTACACAGGCCGCTTCTCGACCACGTATGCCGTGTCCGGGGGAATGCCGAGCGCATGGTACATCGTCGCGTGCAGATCTTCGACTGGCATCGGGTTCTCGATCGTCGTGCAGGGCCGCTCGTCGGCGGTTTTGCCGTAGACGAACCCCTTTTTGACGCCGCCGCCGAACATCAGAATCGAACCGGCGCCAGTGAAGTGACGGTGCATACCGTAGTGCCTCGGTTCGGTGATCACGTCTGGCATGTTGATCGCCTGATCCTTGACTTCCTTGCCCACCTTGCCTTCCGTGATCGCGTCGCGTCCGAACTCGCTCGCGAGGACGACGAGCGTCCGATCGAGCAGTCCGCGCTCCTCGAGATCGAGAACCAGCTGTGCGACGGGCGCATCAATCATCCTCTTCATCGCAACGGCGCGCTCGTGACCGTGCTCGTGCGTGTCCCAGTAGACGAACGGGATGTACTCCGACGTGACCTCGACGTAGCGTGCACCCGCTTCGACCAGCCTCCGCGCGAGCAGGCATCCCTGCCCGAAACGGCTCGTGTTGTAGGTGTCGAATACGTGCGCCGGTTCGAGGGAAACATCGAAGGCCCTCGCCGAGGGTGACTGCAGCAAGCGATCGCCGGCGTCGAGAGACCGCACCAGCGACTCGCGCTGGAAGTCGCTGCCGTACTGGTGGAGCGGCTCCTGCGCGAGCAGCTTCTCGAAGAGCTCGCGCCGGCTTCGAAAGCGTGTCCCGCCGAGCTCCTTCGGCGGACGCACCGCTGACGCCGCGTCCTGCGGATCCGCGATAAGGAATGGACTGTGTTCCGCGCCAAGAAATCCTGCCGTGTGAAACGCCTTGAGCGTGGCAATCTCGCCGGGCCCCTCGATCGGCTGTCCGATCGCGACGAACGCGGGGACATCCGGGTGCTTTGGTCCGAGCGTTCTCGAAATCACCGCGCCGATGTGTGGCATCGCCATCGGCTGCGGGGGCACGTACCCTGTATGCCAGTGATACTGGTGGCGCGAATGGAGGATGAACCCGAGATCGGCCGCCATGAAGGACCTGATCATAGCTCCGCGATCGATCACGCGTGCAATGCGTTCCAGACCTTCGGTGAACTTGATGTGATCGACGGCCGTATCGATCGCAGGAAACGTGCTCAGGACTTTCTCCGGACGCAGCCCTGATTCGAATGGGACGTATCGCTTCGGATCGAACGTCTCGGTCTGCGCCATCCCGCCTGCCATCCACAAGACGACGATTGCGTCGGCAGTACCTTGGGATCTCTGCTGTGCCGCACGAACAAGCTACGGTTCCCGACCCGCCAACGCGCCCAGTGTGCCGGCGAACGTCGCGCCGATGAATCGCCGGCGATTGATGCGCGAGCAGATGATCCGCTCCTGCCGGCTCAAGACGCTTGGCTGGAGACTTTGGGACTGATCGCAGTCAGTACAGTTCGGTTCGGTCATGCTTCGAGTCACCGTGAAACGACACCGCGAAAGCCAAGAGCCTTGAGTCCAGAGCCCATTAATAGATCAACTGGAACTCCGGCTTCATCATGACCGCCCATAACAAATCCGCCAGTCCTTCGGCAGAGGGCCGCCCCGGTTGCATCGGATCGCGCAACGCGTCTACGGCAATGCGACGTTCATCACCGGACGGTGCCCGACCGAGAGCGGACCAGAAGACGCGCTCGACAGCGGCATCGAGAGTCCGGAGCGGTGGGCGCGGCGGCACCGGCGCGGCCGGCACGAGACGTTCAATGTTGGGCTCGGTGTCGAACACGAAGAACCGTACCTGCGGGTTGAGCGTCGATCCGATCTCACTCGTGGAATTCTCGAACCCGACCATCCCATGAAAGCGCGTGAAGCCTTTCCCGTCGATGTCGTAGACGAGTCGCGACGGATTCTCCATTCGCCCGTGATCGTTCCAATCGCGTCGGCGAACTGCTCCGCCGTCATGCGGCGGCCTTCAGGACCTGCGAACACGTAATTACGCACCGCCGGCTCGTCCGGTCGCGGCACGGCCGGCAATTGATAGGCGCGCGACGACATGAGAGTCGCGATCAGGTACTGAAGATCGTACCGATGCTCGACGAAATCGGCCGCAACCCAGTCCAGCACCTCAGCGCTCCACGGTTTGCCATCCATCTCGTCCGAGTTGGCGACGATGCCGCGGCCGAACAATCGGGTCCAGATTCGGTTGACGATCGTCCGTGACAGGCGTCCGTTGCGTTGATCCGTGAAGATTGCGGCCGCCGTCGCACGCCGATCGGACAACGTCGTCGACGGCAGCGGGCGATTCAGCTCGGGATACAGGAACGCGAGGTGATGCTCTTGCGGCTCGCCGTTTCGGAGTAGTAATTCGCTCCGTCTTCGTTCCGCAGCAGGTCGTTCCAGAACGACATCCAGTGTTCGGCGTAGTTCTGCTTGTCGGCGAGCAGTGAATCGACGAGCCGATGACGTTTGTCGGGACGCTGATCGTCGAGGAACGCGTGCAACTCCTCTGGAGAAGGTAGCAGCCCCCACACATCGAGGTAGGCGCGTCTTGCGAACGTCGCGTCCGAGACGATCTGCGGCTCACCGATTCCTTGTTTCGAGAGATACGCGGCCACGAGGCGATCGAGCGGCGCCGTCCACTGCGACCATTCGATGGAAGGCACCGGCGGGGACTCGAGCGAGAGCACCGGCTCCCAGGGCTGCGGCGCCGGCGGCGACGTCGAGCGCGCGCGCGCCTTGATCGATCCACGCGCGAATCACCGACATGTCGGCGGCGCTCAGCGGATCCTCGTCCTTTGGCATCTGTGGCTCGACCTCACCGGCGATCCGGTGCACGAGCAGGCTCGTCGAGCTGTTACCTGGTCGGATGACGGCCCCGCTCCGCCCTCCGTCCAGGGCGTCACCATAGGTCGCCAGCGAGAGGCCGCCTTTGCGCTTTTCGGCATTGTGGCATTCGAGGCAGTGCGCCGTCAGAATCGGCCGCACCTGTCGTTCGTAATCGACGAGCGGCTCCTGCCTGCCCCGTGCCGAGTCGACGGGCGCGTGCGCCGCGTCAGCCGCCTGAAGCCGCATCAAGAGCGCCGCGATCCACAACATCGGCGCGAGTGCGGTGAAGACCTTCATGAGGAGCCCGTATTCTACAGGCGGCGGCCCGGAACCACGTGGGAAATGAGAAAAAGGCTCGCTTCCCGGCGTCAAGCATCAGTGCCCGGATCGCCTGGTGCCATTTACGTTATCGTCGTAGTATCCTGCGGGCTGCAAGGTCAGTCCTTGCGGACTGATGCGGTGGGCACGAGGATCTTGCGCTCCTTGGTTGATCGCAGGATCACGGTGACAAGCGCGCCAACGGCGCGGCCCGCCGGAGCGGAGCGGGGCATGGGGCCCCCGCGAGCGACGGCGAGAGGGGGTCCGGGGGACGAAGTCCCCCGGTGAAAAAATGGACTTCCACAAGTACGCGGCGGACGAAGCGTCGGCACTGATCAATCGCCTGCTCGAAGAGTCGTCGGCTACCTCCACTCAGCAGGTTTTGAAGTTCAAGCTCGCGTTGACGACAGCCCTCTATGCCCTGGAGAGCTCGGTCGGCGCGCGGCCCGAAACCGAATCCCACATTGCGGAGCTCGTCGAACGACTTGGCGAGGCATCGTCGAAGGCAACTGCCGGAACCGTTCAGCAAGTCATCGATGAGGCGAGGACGGCAGCGGAGGCGTTGCGCACCGAGCTGGACGACAAGACAGCAAGACTCGAGGAGCAGACCGCAAGGCTGGACGAGTACGCCGCAAAGGAGGAAACGCTCGAGGCGTCACTCCGAACGTCGCAGGACCACGCGGAGACACTCGAGGCAGAACTCGCCGAGGAGAGGGCGCGCACGGACTCGGTTCGCGCCGAGATGAACGACGCGCTCGAAGCGCACGCGAAGGAACTGACCGATGCGCGGGACGCGCACGCGAAGATGGAGGCCGCCTGGGACGAAGCGATGGAGGCGCGCGACGAGGAAGCGCGTGCGCGTCGATCGATCGAGACCGAACTGCGCGAGATCCGCGAATCGCTCGAGGCGTCCCGCGAAGAGACTGCACGAGTGAGCCACGAGCTCGAGTCGGCGGTCGTCGAACGCTCCAAGCTGGAAGACGCCGTGAGCGTCGCGCATAGTCAAGCACAAGCAGCTGAGGCCAAGCTGGGAGCCGTGACCGATCTGTTCAAGGCGAGCGCAGCCCGCGTCAAGGCGCTCGAGCGCGCGCAGAAGGAGCACGATCGAACGATCCGGGACCTCGAGGCAAAACCGCATCCGGCGGGCGGATCGCCAGAGGCCGGCGCGGCGTCGCTCCCGGTCCTCGACGAGCTGCTCAGCAGCTTCGAGGCGCTCGCCGGCGCAACCACGATTGGCGACGTGTTGACGACACTGACCGAGCACGTGGCGGCGGAGTTCCCGCGCGTCGCGCTGTTTCGCGTGAAGAGCAACCGGCTCGAAGGCGAGCATCAGATTGGCGTCGAGGCGACCGACGTCACGAAGATCATCATCCCTCGCGAGACGAACTCGATCCTGAACGCGGCGGCGACATCACGCCGGGTCGAACGGCGGACCGCGAAGGGGCTCGCAGACAACGGGGGCGGACCATTCGAGGGTTCGCCGTCGTGCGCCATCGCGCTTCCGATTGTCGTGCAGGGAGAAACGCTGGCCGTCGTCTACGCCGATAACGAGGGACAAAGTCCGCGCGATCCAGCCGCTCTCAATCTGCGCACCCGGTTCGCGGAGGTGCTCTCGCGGCACGCGACGGCGCTGCTGACGCGTCTGACGACCGAGCTCAAGATGCTCGCGGAGCTGCGCGCCTACGCCGGCTCGCTGCTCACGGAGATCGAAGAGATGTACCTCTCGGACGTGTCGGCAGGCAAGGACGGTCCGGATCTCCAGAAACGGCTGAAGGCGAACGTCGAATACGCCCGCAGCATCTACGCCAACCGCGCCGCGCTCGAGGGAGCGGATGCCGCCACGCTCCTCGAGGATCAGTTGACGATGCTCATCGAGTCGAAGGACGGCACGCCGTTCGGCCGTGACCTCGCGGCGGTCGCGCGGCAGCCGGATCAGAACTCCGCAGCATTCCGGTCGTAACTTAACCGGGGGGCTTCGCCACCCGGACCCCCTAACGCCGTCGCTCGCGGGGCCCCTTCGCCCCGCTCCGCAGGGCACTGACTTCTACCTTGACGAAATTCAAACACTTGTTTTATACAGGTGTTTGAATGAAGCGCGTGGTCCTGCTCCTCGCGATTGCTGCCAGCCTCGCCGGCGCCGGCTATTACCTGTTCCGGCCGCGCACGATCACGCTCGTGCTCACCGGCATCGTGACGACCAACGACGTCACCGTCAGTCCTCAGATTGACGGCCGGATCGCCAGCCTGAACGTGGCCGAGGGAGACGTCGTCAAGCGCGATCAGGTCGTCGCCGTTCTCGATCCGAAAGAGCTCGAAGCGGAGAGCGCGTTCTACTCGTCCAGCGAGGCGGGCGTCTCGGCGCAGGTCCGCGAAGCGGAAGCCGCACTCCGGTATCAGGAGCAACAGACGGCGCAGCAGATCGCGCAGGCCGAATCGAACCTGGCCGCAGCCCAGTCCCAACAGGCCGAGGCAGCGGCCGCCCTCGAAAACGCGCGCCTCGCGTTCGAGCGCGCGGACAAGCTCACGCGCGCGGGTGTCGCCTCGACGCAGGAACTGGATCAGGCGCGAACGGCGTTCGAGGCGGCCCGTGCGCACGTCGAGGCACTTCGGAAACAAGTCGAGGCGCAACGCGCAGCGCTGGCGCTGGCGAAGTCCAACGCGCAGCAGATCAGCGTCCGGCGGAGCCAGGTCGAGAACAACGAGCATCTCCAGCATGCGGCCGCCGCGCAGCGCGCAAAGGCGAACGTCCGCCTGGCGTACACCGAGGTCCGCGCACCGATCGACGGCATCGTCGACGTTCGCGCGGTGAGGGTCGGCGAAGTCGTCACCACCGGGCAGCCGCTGCTCACGCTGATCAACCCCGACGATCTGTGGGTGCGCGTAGACGTCGAAGAAACCTACGTCGATCGCATTCGTCTCGGCGATCGTTTGCAGGTCCGACTGCCGTCCGGAGAGATGCGCGACGGGGTCGTGATCTATCGCGGAGCGAACGCGTCGTTCGCCACCGAACGGGACGTCAGCCGCACCAAGCGGGACATCAAGACGTTTGAAATCCGGCTGAAGGTCGACAACGCCGATAGGCGGCTTGCCGTGGGGTTGACGACGTACGTCCTGCTCCCTGTGCCAGGGTGAATCACGACATGTTCGCGATCGATGTCCGCAACATCGTCAAACGGTTCGCTGAGTTCACCGCTGTCAATGGCATCAGCTTCGGGGTCGAGGAGGGCGAGATCTTCGGTCTCCTCGGCCCGAACGGCGCCGGAAAATCAACGCTCATCCGGATGTTGACGACGCTGCTGCCGCCGTCGTCGGGAACGGCGACCATCAACGGCTTCGATGTGATCAGGCAGGCGGACGGCGTCCGGAAGTCCATCGGCGTCATCCCGCAGGCGATGACGAGCGATCTCGAGCTGAGCGTCGAAGAGAATCTGCTGATCTTCGCG
>Ga0114129_10007012_pt1 | contig 16045 bp, 9 predicted proteins | sample RhiMetdeltSRZDD1_FD_80071 | JGI IMG/M metagenome (GOLD analysis project Ga0114129, IMG submission 80071) | Populus rhizosphere microbial communities from Tennessee, USA - Rhizosphere MetaG P. deltoides SRZDD1 (version 2) (version 2) | ecosystem: Host-associated > Plants > Roots > Rhizosphere >... | reverse complement strand
TTTCAATGAGCCGGCAGTGCCGGTGCTAAAATTAATCACAGGAACGCCGGGCGCGATCGCGTCGATGACTGCGCGGGTGTAGGGCAGAACGAACTGCTCGTAATCCGGCGGGGTGAGGCATCCAGCCCAGCTGTCGAAGAGCTGCACCGCTTCGGCGCCGGCGGCGATCTGGCAATTTAAGTATTCGGCGGTTAGCTTTGCCAGTCGCTCCATCAGTCGCTTCCACGCCTCCGGCGCTGTGAAGAAGAGTTTTTTTGTTTGGACGTAATTGCGCGATCCGCCGCCTTCGATCAAGTAAGAAGCCAACGTGAAGGGCGCCCCAGCGAATCCGATCAGGGGAGCCTTGTTTTGGAGCGCTTTCGAGATTCTCCTTACGGCATCGTAAACAAAGGACAGTTCTTTCTCGGGATCGAAGTCATTCAAACCGTCAACGTCTTTGCCGCTCCGCACCGGGCGATGAATAACCGGCCCGTCGCCCTTCGAGTATTCCAACCCGACGCCCATGGGCTCGAGAATCAACAGAATGTCCGCGAACAAAATGGCCGCATCGACGCCGAGCCGTTCGACCGGCGTTACGGTGATCTCCGTGGCCAGATCCGGGTTCTTACAGAGTTCGAGGAAATCATGTTCCCGGCGCAGCTTGCGATACTCTTCCATGTAGCGTCCCGCCTGGCGCATCAGCCAAACGGGCGTGTACGAAGTCGGCTCGCGCCGGCAGGCAGCGAGGAAAACATGATTCGGCTTGTTCATGATGGTTAGGTGAATCGGAAAAACAGTAAGGGGCTTTGCCGCGAAAATCAACCGGCGCGATTTCGTCGCGTGGCCGCGCCGATCGAGTCTTCGCCGTATTTGTGGCGCAGATCATCGATGCCTTTGTACAATCGCTCAAAGGATCGGCGCTGGTCGCGATTTAAAAGCGGCTCTTGCCACCCGGAGCTTTGCAGCGCGCTAGCGCCTACGCCGAGCAGGCGCACGGCTCTACCCCGTAAGAGATTTTTTCGGAGCAGATCGGCGACGACTTCGAAGATCTCCTTGTCGAAACAAGTTGGCGAGGGCAGGGTGCGCGAGCGAGTGATGGTTTGAAAGTTGCTATAGCGGATTTTGATCGTCAGACAGCGCGCGTAGAGTTCTTCCCGCCGCAATCGGCCGCCAACCTCTTCCACTAGTTCCCACAGAACCTCTTCCATCAGCCCAATTTCTTTGAGCGGTTTGTCCAGGGTGGTTTCGTTGCCGACAGAATGATCATGATGAGGGTGTCGCTCGCCCGCGGAACTCAAATCCAAATAGCGTCGAGTCAATTCTGCGCGCTGCAATAGTTCACCTATGGTCTGGATCCCTTTTTGGTGTAACGTCTTGTATGTTTTTGGTCCGACCCCCGGAATCATGGAAACGGCCAACGGCGCGAGAAAATCTTCTTCCGAACCGGCGGGGACATAGATCAGGCCATGCGGCTTTGCCAGTGTGGCGGCGATTTTCGCGGTCACGCGGCTGGTCGAAAGCCCGGCCGACGACGGCAGTCCGAGATCGTCTTCAATCCGCCGAATAATTGTATCCGCGGTCTTGAGCGGCGGTCCTAAGAGTCTTTCCGTGCCGGTGAGATCGACAAGTCCCTCATCAATCGAGAGCGCATGTACCACGGGCGAGTAGTGTTCCAGGATCGCAAAAACTTTGTCGGAGAATTCCGAGTAGGCTCGGCGGCGGTTCGGCAGAAAGATGCCCTGCGGGCAGAGTTTTCTGGCTTGAAAGCCCGGCATGGCGGAATGGACGCCGAACTTCCGCGCTTCGTACGAGGCGGATGTTACCACGCCACGGCCACTTCGGCCGCCGACGATAACCGGTTTGCCTTTAAGGCTCGGGTCGAGCACCTGTTCGACGGAAGCGAAGAACGCGTCCATGTCGATGTGAAGGTACCAAGCCATGATATCGTTAGCCTGGACTATTCATGAATTGCGGCCGAGGAGTAAGCCTCTCCGGTCGCGGCCAATGGGCCTGTACCTTACGAAAGTTTGTTGGTTCCAATCGTTTCAAAAGTTCCAATGGTTCCAAACGTTTTGAACGGGTTGAACCGCTGGAACGCCTTGAACAATTCATAGGAGGCTGACTCCTCGACCTTGCACTCTGTCGCAATGTTCCACGCTGCAGGAATAAAATTTGGACTAGGACATCAGCGCGTGTAAAGCGAGTTGATAAAACCCGAGACCTCGAGCTTTTGCAGAAATGAGTTATCGTAAAAGTCCTCCGGCTTCGCTTGCTGCGCTTTTGGGCTTTTTGCCACGTCCAGCACGGCTTTCACTTCTTCCTTGGTGACTAACGGCACGCGCTGAAACGCATTCGCGTATTCGTCGTAAATGCCGTCGAGGGCTTGGCGGTTATCGGTCTTCAGAAATTTGCCGATCGCCTTAAGCGCGGTCTCTTTGTCGCGCTTTATGATCGCGATGGACTCCGTATAGGCTCGAAGAAAGCGAGTGATCGCCTCCGGCTTTTGCTGGAGCACTTTGCGCGTGGTAGCCACGCCAACGAAGATAAAAGGAATGTTGAGCTCGGTTACGTTGAGAATCGACTTGAGCCCCAGTTCCTGCGCCTGAAAGATGGTCGGGACCGACATAAGGCCCGCTTGGGCATTGCCCGATTTGAGCATGGTCACGAGCGCCGGCATGCTGCCGGCGTAGAGAATTTTCACGTCTTTGTCTGGTATCAAACCGAAGCGCCGTAAAACCATGCGAATAGCGTAGTCCGTCGAGGCTGCGGGTTGTGTCGCCGCAACGGTTTTGCCTTTGAGATCGTTGACGGACTTGATCGCCGGATCGCCGTAGAGCTGAAAAATAAATCGAGATACAGTACCGGCGACGTAAACCGTATCCGCGCCCTCGAGAGCAAGATCAACCGCTTGATTTCCTACCAGTCCGATCTCTTCGCTGCCGGTAGCGATCGCCTGCACGGCGGTAGTCGCCGCCATGTAGTTGAGGTTATGTTGCAAGCCATGCTTGGCAAAGAGTCCCAACTCTTGCGAAACCCAAACAGGCGCCATCGATCCACCGAGGGCGTTGTAGACCACCCGAAGGCTCGGTCCGTCGGCAGCGAGGGCGCTGGAGCTCGAGGGTAATTTTGCGGTAAACATCAAAACCGCGCCGATCAACAATTTCCCGAGAATTTTCCGATCTTTCATTCTCGCCTCCATACAGCCACAGCTGATTTCTGCAGAGTATTGAGCCGTAACCCGGCCTGTCAAGGGAGAAAAGATTACTCTTGCCGCCGGCCTCTGACGGCGGAAAAGAAAACGGCGAGCAAGGTGAAAACGTTGATGACATGGACAGTGTGATTGAACGATCGGACGAAGATTTCGGGAGCCTCGCCCCAAGATTGGGGCGATTCGACTTGTGCTCGTGTCAAGCCGGCTGCGGCAAGCCCATAGGTGAACAAAGTCGCCGAGAGCGCGACGCCCATGGCACCCCCCGTGCGGGCTGCAGTCGTATTCATGCCCGATGCGGTGCCGACTTTATCGCGCGGGACGGAGCCGAGAATCGCGCTTTGGTTCGGGGAGTTGAAAATCGCCCAGCCGAGGCCGATCAGCAACAACGGAAAAATGATCCGTGGAATCGACGAATCGATTCCTAACGATGCGATAAAGAATTGTCCGATCACAATCAAGCCCGAGCCGACAGTGCAAAGCAGGCGCGAGCCCATTCGATCCGACAGCCATCCGGCAATCGGCGCGACCAAAACGATGACTGCCGAATTGGCGATCAAGATCCAGCCCATATGGGTGGGTGAAAAATGAAGAATGTTTTGCAGATAAAAAGGCATCAGAAAACTGATCGCGGACTGCGTCGAAGTGATGAAAAACAAACTGAGCATGGAGGCCGTGAAAAGCCGGTTGCGAAACAACGAGAAGCTCAAGATCGGCATCCGCGATCTCAGTTCGACGAATACGAACGATGCACCTGCGAGCATTGAAAGAATGAGCATAGCCACGACGGACGAGTCCCACCAGCCCAAGTGAGGAAGCTGATTCATGGCATAGAGAAAGAGGCTGTAAGTCGCCATGAGCAAGATCGCTCCCGGGAAGTCAACGGAAGTCTCTTTGGCGGCTTCTCGGCTTTCTTCGAGCAGCTTCCATGCCAGATAGGCGCCCCATATGCCGATGGGCAGATTGAGATAGAAAATCCAACGCCATCCAATCGTGTCGATCAAAACGCCGCCCAAGGTCGGGCCGGTTAGAAAACCGACGTGAAAAGCCATCGACGCAAAGCCCATCGCTTTGCCGCGCTCGCCCGCGGGGAAGGCCACTGAAGCCACGGCTCTGCCGTTAGCCGAGATCATCGCGCCGCCAACGGCCTGCAAGCCGCGAAATAGGATGATCTGCCAGGCTGATTGGGCGGCGCCGCAGAGCGCAGAGCTCAGAACAAAGACAAGAAAACCCGCGGCATAAAATCGCCGCCTGCCGAATAGATCGCCTAAACGGCCGACGGTGATCACGGTGCCGATCAGAAGCAAATCATAGATCAACAAAACCCACTGAATGGTCGTCAGGCTGGTGTTGAACGTATAAGTGAGCGTCGGCAGTGCGACGAGCAATGCGCGCTGATCCAAACCGACGATAAATTGACCAACGCAAACGTTGAGCAGAATGAGCGTGAGCCGTCTTTGTTTCGCGCGCGCATCATCGTTGCTGGTCATGTTCAAACGAGCTTTCAAACGCGATAAAGAAACAGGGCAGGCGAAAATCGCCTGCCCTGTGAGGAAAGATCGTCGACAGCGCCTAAGAAGATCTAAGCGACCGCGCTTCTTTTAATTCTCTAAGGATTTTCTCGCGCGCTCGCTTGCGGGTTTCCTTCTTCTTATCTTTGAAGACCTCGTCCGGAGGCGGAAGCTCTTTTCGCACCCGCGCTAGGCCCGGTGGGATTCTCCTTGAAGACGATTTCAATGAAGAGCCCTTTGCTCGTAGACTCCGTCAGCCGAGCGACCTGCTCCGCGGGTGAAGATGAATTCCTCGCCATGCGAGTCTACTTGGACGCGATCGCTTTCTTTGAATTCCCCTTCAAGGATCTTAATCGCCAAGGGGTCCTGAATCAAACGCTGGATCGTCCGCTTGAGCGGGCGCGCGCCGTAAACCGGGTCGTATCCTTTGTCCGCGAGCAGCGCCTTGGCGCGATCGGTCATCTCCAGCGCCATTTTTCTGCTCGCCAAGTTATGGCGCAACCGCTTGAGCTGAATTTCAACTATGGACTTGATCTCCTCACGCCCGAGATTGTTGAAGATGATCGTTTCGTCGACTCGGTTCAAAAATTCCGGTTTAAACGCTTCACGCAGCGCGGCGTTGATGCGATGTTCCAACTCCTTGCGATTCTGGGTGCCGAGCTCGAGAATATACTGGCTGCCGAGATTGGAGGTCATGATAATGACCGTGTTTTTGAAATCTACGGTCCGGCCTTGGCCGTCGGTCATGCGGCCGTCCTCGAGAATCTGCAAGAGCGCGTTAAAGACATCGGGATGCGCCTTTTCGATTTCATCGAACAGCACGACAGAATAGGGCCGGCGGCGCACAGCTTCGGTCAGGTAACCGCCTTCCTCGTAGCCAACGTAGCCCGGAGGGGCGCCAATCAAGCGCGAGACGGAGTGCTTTTCCATGAATTCCGACATGTCGAGCCGCACCATCGCTTGCTCGTCGTCGAAGAGAAATTCCGCCAGCGCCCGGCAGAGTTCCGTTTTGCCTACGCCGGTGGGGCCGAGAAAGATGAACGAACCGATCGGACGATTCGCGTCTTGCAAACCGGCGCGCGCGCGCCGGACAGCGTTCGACACGGCGTGAATCGCGCTATCTTGTCCGATGACGCGCAACTTGAGGCGATCTTCCATTTTGAGTAGCTTCTGGATTTCGCCTTCGAGCATCTTCGAAACCGGGATACCCGTCCACTTTGCTACGACTTCGGCGACGTCTTCGGCGTCCACTTCTTCTTTAAGCATTTTCTGAGTTTTCTGCAGCTCGGCGAGTTTCTGGTTCGCATCCTCCAACTCTTTCTGGAGCTGGGTCAAGGTGCCGTAATGCAACTCCGCTGCGCGGTTCAGATCTCCCTCGCGTTGCGCCTTCTGCTCTTCGACTTTGGTCGATTCCAATTTTTCTTTGAGCAAGCGGATCCGCTGGATCGATTCCTTCTCGTTCTGCCAATGAGCCTTCAGCGCGCCGGAAGTTTCGCGCAGATTTTCAATCTCCCGCTCCAGTTGCGCGAGCCGATCTTTGGAGGCTTTGTCTTCTTCGCGCTTGAGCGCTTGTCTCTCGATCTGAAGCTGAAGAATCTTTCGCTCCACCTCATCGATCTCGATGGGCATGCTGTCGATCTCTATTCTCAGGCGTGACGCCGCTTCGTCGATGAGATCGATCGCTTTGTCCGGCAAAAAGCGGTCGCTGATATAGCGATGCGATAAGGTCGCCGCGGCGATAATCGCGCCGTCCGTGATGCGCACACCGTGATGGACTTCGTATCGTTCTTTTAGCCCGCGCAGGATCGCGATGGTGTCTTCCACCGAAGGTTCGCCGACGAAGACGGGTTGAAAGCGCCGTTCCAGGGCGGGATCTTTCTCGACGCGCTTGCGATATTCGTCCAAGGTCGTGGCGCCGACACAGCGCAGCTCGCCGCGGGCGAGCGCCGGTTTGAGCATGTTGGACGCGTCCATTGCGCCTTCGGCCGCGCCCGCGCCGACCAAGGTGTGCAGCTCGTCGATGAAAAGGACAACCTGGCCGCTCGCTTCGGTGACTTCTTTGAGCACGGCTTTCAGACGGTCTTCAAATTCGCCGCGGAATTTCGCTCCCGCAACCAAGGCTCCCAAGTCCAGCGCGAGCAGCCGTTTGTCCTTCAGCCCTTCGGGAACATCGCCGTTGACGATACGCAACGCCAATCCTTCGACGATGGCGGTCTTGCCGACGCCGGGTTCGCCGATCAGCACCGGATTGTTCTTGGTTCGCCGCGACAGGACTTGGATCACGCGACGAATCTCGTCGTCCCGGCCGATCACCGGATCGAGTTTTCCCTTGCGCGCGAGATCGGTGAGATCGCGACCGTATTTTTCCAATGCCTGGTACTTTTCTTCGGGGTTGGGATCCGTGATTCTCTGAGCGCCGCGGATACCGACCAGCGCGCTCAAAATCTTATCGCGCGAGGCGCCGAGTTCTTTGAGAATTTTGCCCGATTCTCCGGTGTCTTGAACCATGGCGAGCAATAGGTGCTCCGTGGAGACATATTCATCTTTGAGCGTTTCCGCTTCAGCCTCGGCGCTTTCGATGACTTTCCTTAGACGTGGGGTGATGTAGGTTTGGCCGGCGGCGCCGGTAACCTGCGGCAGGCGATCGAGGGCTTGTTGCAATCTTTCGGTGAGTCCGCCAAGCGGCATCCCGAGTTTCTGCAAAAGCGAGACGACGACACCGTCCTTCTGTCCCAGCAAGGCAAAAAGCAGATGCTCGACATCGATGGCCTGGTGGTGGCGTTTGTCGGCAAGCCCCTGAGCTTGCTGCAACGCTTCTTGGGATTTGGTTGTGAGCTTTTCTAAGCGCATGTTTCCTGCACCGAATTTAAAGAAAACGTAAGCATCATTCGGCGATCTGTCAAGAAAGCGAAGAATCGGGAAATATAGAAAAATTGAAAAAGCCGATTAGTACTCTGCCCAAACAGCGCTGAAGTCTGCTAGTCGGGTGCGGAGACGCGAATGACGATGGTACGGTTTAAAGCTGGTTTTTTGCCGTCTCGAAAGATTCGAAAATCTGCGGCTCGCCTTGACAAACCGAAACTATGCCGGCTGAGCGATCGGTCAAGACGATTCCCTCGTTTGGGATGAGCACAAATGGATAGTCAGCCGGCTCGATCGCCGTGCTGCGCATTTTCCTGATGGTCAAAGCGCGCGCGAACCTGCCATTCAACTCGGCGGTCTTAAAAACGAGGACGCCAGAAGCGAGAAACTGTTCGATGCCGTTGCTGGCGCTCGGAGCTCCTGCAATGAGATGGGCGGTAAAGAGATTGGTCGTGTTTAGTTGGGACTGGATCAACTGCAAGAGCAAGCGCGCTTGGTCCTGGCTCGGGCTAGTCGGGTCGGTCGGCAGGATGAGTGGCGTGATCGGATCGATGATGAGTAAGGTCGCGCCCAACCTTTTTGAGTAGCTGCCGAGATCAGCGACGATCTTTTGGGGATCGATGCCCTTCTCGCTGGCGCCGCCGCTGCGTGCGCCAAAATAGGGAGAGGCGTCTAAAATGACCAGATGTTTCTCTTGAATATGCTGCTGGAAATCCCACGAAAAAGACGCCGCCGATTCCAAAATTTCAGCGGGGCGTTCGTCTACGGTGACGTAAACCGCCTTTTCTCCCCGCTTGAGGCTCTGTATCAAAAACTGCAAACAAGCGATGGTTTTTCCCGTGCCTGTATCGCCGGTCAAAAGATGACTGCGGCCCTTGATGTAGCCGCCGTGAAGCAACCGATCGAGTCCTGCGATGCCGGTGGAAATGCGCTCGCTCACCATTTCGAGAGCTTACTAGTTTAGCGCGCTGAAGTCATCGGCTGGATCACGATGCCTTCGCCCTTGAGGATGTCGAATTCGAGCTGGGTCGGCTTAACGTTGGTGCAGCGCATCTTTTCGACGATCAGGCTTCGCACCAGCTGGCCGTCCTTCCAGATCATTTCCAACACGAGAGCGCCGGCCACGAGGTATTCTTCCATGCCGTGCATTGACCGTTCACCGGTCCTGGGAACAGCGTAGGAGGTCAGGACATTGGTCGTTTGCAGAGAAGCACGCAGCATTTTAATCAGCAGGCGAGTCTGATCTTGCATTCGAACGCTGCTGTCGCGCAACAGCACGAACGGGCCGGCTGGATCGAGCACCAGCCTCTGAGCGCCGAGCTGATTGGCGAAACCGGCTAGATCGCTCACGGCTTTTTGGACATCGATATGCCGTTCTTTACCCGGTCCTGAAAGCGAGCTGAGATAAGCCCCCGCGTTCAGAATCGCCAGCTCTTTTTTATCGACATGCCGCTCGAGATCCCAACCCATCGAGGCCGCTTGTTCCAAAATGTCCATGGGCCCCTCATCGGCGGTCACAAAGATACATTTTTCGTTGCGCTTGAGCCCTTCGACGAGGAACTGCAAAGCAAAAATGCTTTTTCCTGTACCGGGTTCTCCGGTAATAAGAATTGAGCGCCCCTTGGGCAATCCCCCCTCGATCGTCGGATCGAGCCCTAGAATTCCTGTTGGTACGCGGTCTGTCTGTAACATCAGCATCCTTTGCGATTGATCGTCTCTCGGGTCAATCGAACTGCGCCTGCGCTATTCGTTCGTGCGCTTCACTCCGTGGTAGATTCGCCTCACAGGCCGCATTTTGTATTCGGTCTCGCAAGAGCGGTTCTATGACTTCCAGCGCCTCTTCCAACTGAAACCGGTGCGCCAGCGCCGACCTTCCGAAGCCGGAAATGACTGGTCGGGGCCGGACGTTACTTTGTCAATGACTTCCCGATACCTACTGAGCCGCTCTTGCTGTTCGTCGGTCATTCTATCGTGTCCCAAGACGAATTCGTCTTTGTCTGCGGGTGCTTCCTTGTCCGCCAGCTTTTGGCGCAATTCTTCGATCTCTTGGCGATACTGTTGCTTAACCGTGTTCGCCGACGCCTGCCGTTCCTCCAACGCCCACTCTTTTTGGCTCAGCTCCGCCTGCAGCAGAGCTAGCCGGGCTTGAAATTCCGTATGCATACGCTCGGACTCTCCGGCCAAAGCGCTCTGCGTTTGGGAGGTTGACAACTCCAAGTGCATGAATCGTTCCTGCAACGAATCCATCTCCGCTTTGACACGGACCAACTCATCATTACGGTTCTGTAGGATTTGGTTTCTCTCTTCAGATTCGCGAACCAGCCGGTCGACCTCCCCGCGCAGCGTATACTCAATGTTCGACACCGCCAGGTCGCGTTCCTGAAGCACGTGAGTTTTTTGCGCAAGTTGGGAGTTCAGGCTTTCTATTTGCGCTGCATAGCTTTGCGTCGTTTGGTCAACCCGGCTGAGCGCCTCTAGTTGGGCACGCTGCAGCTCCGTCTCCAGATCCTCGATGCGCCGCTGCAGCGCACGACTCTGGGACTGGGTTCTTTCCAGATCCAAATTTCGATCCTTGATGCCATGCTGCTGTTCGGCGAGCTTGGCTTCGAGGTTTTGAATTTGTTGTCTGTGAACCTGCGCCAAATTCTCCATCGTCGCCTGCTGCTGCGCGACAGCCCAGTTTTTCTGCTGCAAGTCGCTCCGAATAGAGATCAATTCGGTTTCTAATAGGCTCAAAGCTTGGTCAGATTCCGCCTTGCGGGCGGCTTCCGCTTGGCTAGCGGCGTCAAGCTCATGCAAGCGTGCTTGCAAAGTCGCCGCCTCGGCTGCCGCGGCCGCGAAATCTTGTTCACGGTTTTTGAGCATGGCTTGAGCTTCGTCGAATAGCCGCTCTCGCTCGGCAATCCGGCCGCGAAGTTCGGCAGCGTTTTGCGCTTCCTGCGCCAGCTCATTCTCGAGTTGCTGTTGTTTGCCGCGATACTCCTCCCGAACGGCCGCCATTTTCGCTTGGTGCGCGGCACGATTCGATTCGAGTTCTTTTTGGAAATTGGCTTGAGCCTCGCGCTCGGCGGATTCGCGCTGTGCGAGTTGCTCCGACAACCGATTGAGATCGGCTTGCAAATTTCCGATCTCGGTGACGCGGCTCGCCGCCAATAGCCCGGTCTCGGTTAATTGCAGTTGCAGTTGGCTGATTGCGGTTTCAAACGGGTGCTTGAATTCGTCGTCCTTCGTCTGAGCTGCGCGGAGTTCATCCTCCTTGGCGAGCAAACTTGTCCGCAATTCTTGCTCGGCCGCCAACGCCCGCCGCCAATTCTCTTCCAGCTCCCGGCGCGAACGCTCCGACTGCTCGTTTCGGTCCTGGAACTCGGCAATTTCCGAGCGCAAGCGCTCGAGTTCCGCGTTGCCTTGACCGGAGAGCCCGTATTGTTTTTCGAGCTGGGTGCGCAGTTGGTTGATCTCGGCGACTAGCCGCTCTTCGACTGCTCTGAAGAGAATTTCTTGTTCCCTGAGCGCGGTCTCTTTTTGTTCCTGGGCATTTGCTTCGGCGCCGCGAAGCTCATGCTCTTTGGCGTGCATGCGGGCTTGTAACTCTTGGTTCTGAGCTTCGGCATGCTGCCGATGTCCTTCGAGCTGGCGACGCGACAGCTCGGACTGAATGCTTTGCTCCTGTAGTGCAGTGATCTCCGAGCGCAAGCGCTCGAGTTCCGCGTTGCTGGATTCACTGACCGTTCGCTGCTGCGCCAATTCGCCGCGTAGTTGGTTGATTACACCACTCAGTTGCGCTTCCACCGATCTGAAATGGGTTTCTTGTTCCCTGAGCGCGACTTCCTTCTGTTCCTGAGCATTTGCTTGAGTGGCGCGAAGCTCGTCATCCTTGCCTTGCAGGCTTGCTGCCAATTCCTGGCCATGCGCTACGGCCTGCTGCCAATTCTCTTCGAGCTGCCGGCGTGACAACTCGGATTGAGCGCTTTGCTCGCGCCGGGCAGTGATCTCCGAGCGCAAGCGCTCGAGTTCCGTATTGCCTTGATCGGAGAGCCTGAGTTGTTCTTCGAGCTGGGTGCGCAGCTGGTTGATTTCCGTGCGCAGTTGCTCTTCCGCCGATTTGAATTGGTTTTCTTGTTCTCTGAGCGCGGCTTCTTTCTGTTCCTGGGCGTTTGCTTCGGCAACGCGCAGCTCGTATTCTTTGGCTTGGAGGCGGCTTTCTAGCTCCTGGCGCTGAGCCCCCGCTTGCTGGCGATCTTCGTCGAGCTGGCGACGAGCAAGCTCTGCTTGGGCATTTCGTTCCCCCAGTTGAACGATTTCCGAGCGCAAGCGCTCGAGCTCAATATTGTTCGCGTCAGCGGCCGTTCGCTGCTCTGCCAATTCGCTTCGCAGTTGGGTGATTTCTCCACCCAGCCGGTGTTCCACCGATTGGAAAAAGTTTTGTTGTTCTTTGAGCGCGTATTCCTTTTGCGCCAGAGTGGAGTGTAAGCTCGTCAGTTCCGCTTCCAGACTCAGGCGCATCTCTTCGCCAAGCTGTCGGGTCGTCAGATCGGCGGCCGCGGCCGCTTCCAATTGACCGATCTGCTCGCGTAACCCCGCAACCTCGGCGCGGGAACTGTGAAGTTCATTCTCGCGCTCCTCGATCATGCCGCGACTGCGGGCCTGTTCTTGTTGCAAAGTTTGAATCTCGCCGCGCAGCGCGAGTTCAGTCGCAGTTATGGCTTCCCGGAGTTCGTTTAGAGCCCGCGTTCTGGCGGCCACTTCACGTTGCAAGGCCGTAACTTCGCCTTCGAAGGAGCTACGGATTCGCTCGACTTCCTCCGCGTTGGCGTCGGCCAACTGGTCCGCCGATTCGAGCTCGGTAACGCGCTGTTGAAGCGCAGCCAATTGTCGGTGGGCATCGCGCAGCTCGTCGTCGCGAAATTCGACCAATTCCTGTTTCTGCTCGAGCTGGCTTCTGAGGGCCAACATGTCGGTTTTGAGGCTGCGTTCGACGTCGGCGATCGCGGTCTTGTCCTCTTCCAACGCGCGATCTCGTTCGGCCAGGGAAATTTGCAGGCCAGCAATCTCGGCTTCAAATCGGCCGCGGGTTTGTTCTAATTCGCGCGCCGCCCTTGCCTGGGCTTCATGGCGGCTCGTTTGTAGTTCGGCAATCTGCGACTGGAATGCCGAAATCTCGGTTCGGGCCTGTCGGAGCTCAGCCGCGACTCTCTCGAGTGTGGATTGTCTTTCTGTTAGCTGATTTTCCAGCTGTGCCAGCTGCTCTTCCAAGCCTTCCTGCAACGCCCGTGAGATGAGCTGTTGTTTTTCAAAGTCTGCTTGTTTTGTTTCGAGCTGATGGCGCAAAGCCGCCACCTCGACCTGGAGGTCTCGGCGATTGCTCGCGAACTCCTGCTCAACCGCTTGCGCTTGGTGCCGGGCCATCTCCAACTCGGCGATGCGACCGCGCAGGATTGCGGTTTCCGAGCAGGCGTTTTGGAGCTCAATATCGCGGCTTTCGAGCAGACGCTGTTTCTCTCTCAGCTCATTTTGTAGTGCTGAGTCACGGCGGTTCTGTTCTGCAACGCCGAGCGTGGCCTGACCGGCCGGTTGCTCGTTATCGCCGAGAGCCGGACGCGAACTCAGACGTTTGAGCTCGGCTTGATACTGTTCATGAATACGCGATGTTTCATTGGCCGCGGTGGCTTGAGACTGCTTGAGGTAGAGCTCCAGCAGCCGCATTTGCGCGAGCAGGATATCGATCTCGTTGAGCAACAGATTGGCGGAATCGCTCTTAAGAAGATTCGGTGAGTCCATTGGCCTGGCTAACAAGGCTCAGGCTGTAGCCAAAAACATGCCATCCTGTATATAGACAATTGTGATAAATCAATTACTTACAGCGGTAGAAGCTTGCCTTTTTTCGCAGTGAAAGCGGCAAAGGGAAGGAATTCTGGACAAACCCGGGAATCCCTGGACAAAAATGTCGTAGGCAGGGCCAAAGCACCTTTGTTTTTCCATCGTGGTTTTTTCACTGAATTATGCCGACCGACACGCCCCCACCCGGAATCACGCTTAACTTAGGGCCAGTTTGAAAACACCACTCCCTGCCGATAGTATTTCGCTCTATGTCGCGCTATTTCCGATCGAATATCGCCGCGATGGTGGGGTATATTCCAGGGGAGCAGCTCCAAGACCAAGGATTCATCAAGCTCAACACCAACGAGAATCCTTACCCTCCTTCGCCGAAGGTTTCCTCAGCGCTGCGGAAGGCAATCAACCCATCCTTGCGTCTTTACCCGGAACCGTTAAGTGACAGTCTACGATCCACCGCAGCCGACGTTTTTGGCGTAGAGCCATCGAATATCATTGTCGGCAACGGGTCGGATGAGCTCCTGTCGATTGTGCTACGTTGCTTCGTTAGTCGGCAGGATCGCGTGGCCTTTCCAGCACCTACCTATTCTCTCTACGACACGTTGATTGAGATCCAAGATGCGGTGGCTTTCCGCGTTGATTTTCCGCCGGATTTTTCCCTGCCAGACTCCCTGGCAGAGCAGAATGCAGCTCTCACCTTTCTGTGCAATCCAAACGCTCCGTCAGGCACGCTGGTCTCATTGGCGGAAATTGACAGACTCGCGCGAGCGGTTTCCGGCGTTCTCGTGGTCGATGAAGCTTATGTCGATTTCGCCGAGAGTGAAGGGGCGTCATCGGTTCCTCTGATTCGCCAGCTACCGAATTTGATTGTCCTGAGAACGTTTTCCAAATCTTTCTCCCTTGCGGGCATGCGCATCGGGCTCGCTTTGGGGTCGGAAGAAATAATCTCCGGCATGATGAAGGTAAAAGACTCCTACAATGTGAACCGGTTGAGCATGACTGCGGCGGTGGCGGCGTTGCAAGACATGCCTTGGATGAAACGCAACGTGCGGCGCATTCAGCGCAGCCGTAGGAAACTGATATCGGGGCTCAAGCACCTTGGTTATTCCGTCTATCCTTCGCACGCCAATTTCGTCCTGGCGCGCAAGGCGGGTCAGAATCTCAGAAGCGTCTATGAAGAGCTTAAGCGAAGAAAGATTCTGGTGCGCTACTTCGACGCCACCGGCTTGCGGGATTGCTTGCGAATCACGGTGGGCACGCCCAAGGAAATCCAAGCGCTATTAAAAGAAATGGCTGCCATCGATAATTAGTCTGTGTTATTCATTAATTGAGGACATGTGGAAATGCGGCACACAGGGATTCAAGCTTGCCGTTGTTGGCGTCTCGGTGCGAATAAAAAAAACAAGACAAACGCTCTCACGGAGGTTGTCGCCTGGAGCAGGGTCTGCCGCTAACCGATTGACAGAATGAAAGGAGTTGAGTCATGCCACGGATCAATATTACCGAGCTTGACCATATCGTTCTTAACGTCAGCGACATCGACCGCTCACTCAAGTTTTACATCGAAGTTTTGGGACTGCAGGGGGAGCGATTGAACGAGTTTAGAGAAGGTAAGGTCGGTTTTCCGTCGGTGCGCATTAGCGCCGGTACGATTATCGATTTGTTTCCAAGAAAAGAAAATTCTCCAGCGCTCACCGGCGAAAAAAATAACGGCAACCTCAACCACTTTTGTTTGGTGGTAGGGGCGAACGACTTTGCCGGTATCATCGATTATCTCAAGGAAAACAACATTTCCGTTCGAGAAGGACCGGTGTCGCGGTGGGGCGCGCGGGGGCGGGCGACATCGGTTTATTTTCTCGATCCAGACGGTAACGAGGTCGAAATCCGCTGCTATTGAGCGCGGCGTTTGCCGGCTCCGCGCCTTTACGCGGTTGGCTCCAATTTTATCTTGACGATGCGCCGCCCTTCCATATCGACGATGGTCATTTTGTAACCGCTCTCCTCGATCCACTCGCCACCGCGTGGAATGCGCTTGAGCCTAGCCAAAAGAAAGCCGGCGAGCGTGTGGTAATCCGCCGAATCTTCAAAGGGCAGAGCAAAATCGGCCTTCAAGTCTTTCAGTAGAGCGGAGCCTTGAATGACCATGGAGCCGTCGGGGAGCCGTTCCACCGGCCCGCGCTCCTCGCGGTCGTATTCATCACGGATCTCACCGACGATCTCTTCGACCAGGTCTTCCAAGGTCGCCAGTCCTTCGACTTCACCAAATTCATTGACCACTAACGCCATAGCCAAGTGCCGGCGCTGGAGCTGTTTCAACAATTCGCTGATCGGCAAGGTGCTGGGAACGAAAAATGCCGGATGCAGGTGGTCGCGAATGCGAAAGTCGCTCTTCTCCTGCAGCGCTTTGAAGACGTCCTTGTTGTAAAGAATGCCGATCACTTTGTCCAAATTGTCCTCGTAGACCGGAATGCGCGAAAAGCCGCTTTCGACGAAACTCTTTGCCACTTCGGTCAGGGATGTGTGCACTTCGATGGCATGGATCTCAGTGCGCGGGATCATGACCGCTTTCACCGGCGTGTCGGTAAATTCAAAAACGCTATGGATCAATTCCCGTTCCGTCTCGTTGAAGATACCTTTGGCGGCGCCTTCGCGA
>Ga0114129_10007011_pt1 | contig 16045 bp, 15 predicted proteins | sample RhiMetdeltSRZDD1_FD_80071 | JGI IMG/M metagenome (GOLD analysis project Ga0114129, IMG submission 80071) | Populus rhizosphere microbial communities from Tennessee, USA - Rhizosphere MetaG P. deltoides SRZDD1 (version 2) (version 2) | ecosystem: Host-associated > Plants > Roots > Rhizosphere >... | reverse complement strand
TCTCCGCAATCGTCTGGACGGTGATCCTCATCGCCGCGTTCATCCGTCTGCGCAAGCGCCGCTCGCACATCGGTCCCGGCGCCGCCGGGGCCGTGTACGACATGATTCACGAGGACAAGCGGAGGGCGATTGAAATCGTCGTCGAGGGGCGCGCCGAAGCGCGCGACCCGGAAGACAAGGACGGCAACCTGCCAGATCTCGAAAACCCGGAACGCTAACAGAAAACGTAGACGTCGCACTTTTCTCGACGCGCGCTTCCAGCGTCAGGGAGCCGCACGTCCAGCGAAAGTGAGCCGCACTTCAGGAAGGGACTCCGCACCTCAGACGTGAAGACGCCGCTTCACGCATCAGGAAGCGAAGGCTCCGGCGGAATCGGATCCTGCGGGTCGGGAAAGTAAATGCGCGACAGATAGTGGAGCGCAATCCCGACGCCCCACCGATTCGGTGCCGTGACGATCACCAGCGCACCGATGGCGACGAACGCCGCAATCCCCGCTGCCGGGTGCGAGCGGGCGAACCCGAAATACACGAGGATGACGATCGCCGCCACCGGTAGACGGTCGCCGATGATCGTGAACGCCCACGTGTCGCCCTGATTCCGCTCGTAAACCAACCCGCAGACCTCGCAGCGCTCGAGGTGCTGGCCCCAGCCGGCAAACAACCGTCCGCGCCCGCAATTCGGGCAGCGCCGGCCGAGGCCGCGGCGGAGCGCGGTCGTGACGATACGACGTCTCGATTCGGGGCTCACACGTCTTGCGACGCCGTCGATCCGCGCGGTATGATCGTGGGTCTCTCCAACCGGTTCCGGGCCTTCCCGGTGCGCTCTCTCATGTGGCGAGGTAGCTCAGTTGGTAGAGCATACGACTGAAAATCGTAGTGTCGACAGTTCGATTCTGTCCCTCGCCACCATCCTTCGCTCATAAGGCACGCGAAGGATGTCCCGGCGTAGCTGCGAGCGCAGCGAGCGTCTAGCGAAGCCGGACTTCGCGCGCTTCCGCAACGAATGCACCTTCCGAGCGGACATCGAGGGTCCTTCACCTTCGATCCGATTGACACGCGCTTTCATCCGTTCCGGCAGGTACGATACTGTCTGCTGGACGTCCCAATCTGCAGAGGCTTGGTGCGCGTATTTCCTGATCGAGTCTTGTTCGTCGTGGTCGCGCTGGCGTGGCTGATGACTGTCGTCGCGATGGCACAAGGCAATCCCCAGGCAGCGCTGCTGAAAAACCCGACTGCGGCTACGCCAGAGTCGCTCTCCGAAGGAAAACGTCTCTACCTGCGCTATTGCGCAAGCTGCCACGGCGCGAACGGCGAAGGCGGCTCGGGAAACGATCTCATCCCGGCCGCCCCCGATCTCACGGATAAGGAATGGAAGCACGGCTCGACCGACGGGGAAATCTTCTCCGTCATCAAGAACGGCGTGCCGCCGGATCTGAATATGGTCCCATTCGGAGATCAAATCAGCGACGCCGGCATCTGGAACGTCGTGAACTACGTCAGGTCATTGAGCAAGAAGAACTGACCGTTCACTTCGACAGCGGGTCGGGTCGAACCTGGAACTTCACGAGCTTGCTCGTTGTTCCCCGACCGCCTTCCATGTGGAACGGCGCACGCGTCGAGATGCTCGTCCAGATCCCCTTGCCCTTCCAACCGGCACTCGCGTCATCGATCCGGCCATCGATCCCTTTCGCATAGAAGCCCATCGGATACGGCACGCGGAAGGTCAGGAACTTGCCATCGACCAAGGCCAGCAGCGCCTCCGACTCGTTTCCGGTCGCGAGAGGGACGTTTCTGCCCAGGCCGAGCATGTCGAAGCGATCGACGAAATCGTAGTAGGCGGACTCGGCGCTCGCCGAATCGACCGCGCCCTGATAGTTGGGACCGGGAAACGGATACAGTGACCACCCTTCCACACAGTGCTGGCCCGTTGCGGTCGGTCCATTGAGCGGCCCTTTGCATTTACGCCGGTCGAAGCTGGCGAGCTGCCCGCTCGAGAGAACCGTCCAGACGACGCCATTGCCATCGACATCCATGCCGCGCGGCGCAAACCCCTGAGCGGATGCCTTCGCGTTGTTCCACGGCACCTCGTAGATTTCCGAGAGCGCGGTTGCTGGCGGATTCGGCCCCGGCACCAGGCGAACCAGCGCACCAGGCATCCCCTGGACGGAGCCCCAGATCGAGTCATCGACCGGGCTTGGCGCCACACCGTAGAACGGCGCGTTGATCCGTTTGTCCTTGGTCGGATCGATCGGCTGCTCCGGTTCCACGTATGCGTCCCGTTTGCCGTTGCCGTTCGCATCCAGCACAAACGCGGTCCACCCCTGCGCTTTCTGCTCGTCGTGGGTCTTGTCGTACACCCTTGTGTCAAACCAGCCTTCGACGGGGCCGCCGCCGGTGAACCACAGCACGCCGTTATTGTCGAAATTCAGGTGATGCGTGCCGAAGCAGGTGTCGATGGTCGTGACCTGCTTGGTCTTTGGATCGTACAACTGCATCTGCCTGCCGCTCTGCGCGATCGGGAAAGCGATCGCCGACGCATGACTCGACCCCTGCTGGCAGAACGCCGCCGTCTGGTTCGGACGGATTCGTGCCGCGATCCAGACGCGCGCCTGGCTGTCCATGGCAAAGCTATGGGCGGTGGTCTGACTCGTCCAGATCGCCTCATCGCCCCAATACGGCGAGGGCTGTGCCGGCGGATTGTTCGCCTGGCTCGGCGTCTTCGGGTCGCGAACCTGCAGTTTGACTTGACTGGTTGCGTTACGCGTCGGATCCACGACCGGCAGGTAATCCGCGCTCTCTTCGAGCGCTCCGTAAACCGGCCCGTTCGCGTTGACAGTGGGGTTCCGCTTGTCCGTTCCGATTTCGTCATGGAGATAGACTTTGGGATCGGCCCAGTCCCACATGGTGACGACGACGTTCCGCTCGCGGCCCTGAGGGCGCGACGGCGCGGCTGCGGGCAACTTGCCCCTGGCGATCTCGTCGGTCCAGTCGGCGTACATCGCCAACGCGCGCGCGCGGCCGACCTGCGTGAACCGGGCGCTCATCCCTCCACCCGCCTGCCCCGACTGGATCCGCTGATCCCACGCTTTCGCTGACGTGTCGAAGAGGCCGAGGCTTTTCGGAATCTCGCGCGTCGCCTTGTTGCCCAACTGATGGCAACCTGTGCAGCCATCCGTGTTGACCACCTGGCGAATCCATTCTCCCTGGCTCCTGATGCCTGGCGAAATCCCATTGCCAGTCGGACCCGTGCCGGGGAAGTCGGTCTTGGGCGGCACATGAAGCAGCGAGAGCCAGTAGAGCGCTGGATAGTATTCCGATGCCGCTTTCGCATTGGGAGCGGCCACGGAGGTGAGGTTCAGCTGCTTACCTGGCGCGGTCGACACCTTCGGCGAATCGACGAGGCCGTAGCCACGGACCCATACGCTGTAGTTCGCCTTCGGCACATCCGGGATCAGAAAGCGGCCCTGATCGTCAGTCACCACGATTTTGCGGAGCGTCGTAGGCAGGTCCTTCGACTCGGCGATGACCCACACGCCCGCTTCGGGTCCCCGCGCGCCGGTTACGACGCCGCCGATGTCGTCGCCGTCGATGGCCACGCCTGCTTGAGCGGCAAGCTGCCCGCGCTGGCTGGCTAACATCCCGGCGACGATCAACGAACATGCGATCGGCACGAGTGTCAGGCGCATCGATCTTCTGGTCATGGAAACCTCCTTCGAGGAGACGACGATTATCTCTCCAGCTTTTGAAAGTATGCCGGGAGATCTTTTTTGGTATCGCGCAAGATCTCGACGATCGCCTGCCGATCCGTGAGCGATAACGCTGACTGGTATCGCGCTCCGCGCTCGGCTCCCGAGAGGACTTCCCACATCCGCATGTAGATTGGATCCTTCGCCCCCGGCGGCAGCGCGTCGAACGCGTCCGAGTAGATGAGATAGCTGCAGGGATATCTCATCAGACGCCGACTCAGATCGAGCTCGTGCAGCGAACGGCCTCTCGAGTCGCGCGGTCCGGTGGTCGCGAAGCGTTGGGCAAAGCCTGACGAGCCGCTGATGCGATCGGTCAAAGGCGCTTCGTCGACGAACAACAGGTAATCCACGACCTCCGTCGCGATGCCGCTCATCATCCGAGCGATCCGGCTCTCTTCACCAGGAGCGGCGAAAAACGGCGGGTGCAGCGCCGGATCCGCAGCCCTCGCTTCCCAGCCGACGCGCGTGAGAAGGTTCGTCATGTGCGTCTGGTGCGACAGGACCAGGAGCGCCGCGATGTCGCTCGACATCGACCGATACCCGTCAGCGTCGAACAACCCGTCCACGGACGGCAACTCGCGGTTGGCGCCGCGGAGTGTCGCTGCCCGATTTCCTCTGTGTCGGGCCGAGCCGCTACTGCCGGTGACATACCAGCCACCCCACCGCTCTGCGAGGAGCATGCGATGATCGGTCATGACCGACGTCCCGGATCCTCCGGAGTCGGGCGAAGCCGCCGTGCTGAACATCAGCAACCCGGGCACTCCGAGGGTGTCGCCGGTCATATGGCATGCCAGGCATGAATACATCCGGCGAAACGCGGGCCGCTCCGAGGGACGTTGATCCAGCGCGTAAAACACGACGCCTTCCTTGGCGTCCTGGGCAGCCACTTCGATGATCTCGCCATCGCGCACCCAGCCAAGCGCCACACGATCGTTGAAGAACAGCGCGCGAGGATTGGTTTCGCTGATCCGTTTTGCCTGAAAACTGGTTTGCGAAAACACCAGCATCTGCGAGTCGACCGGGATGTCCAGTGCGTTGAGAGCGGACTGCAGATAGCCGCTGCGCCCCTCGAATGTCAGTTGAACCGCCCCGTCCTGAAGCTTGTTGTTGACTCGGGCGACGGCGTTGTCCAACGGAGCCGCGGAGTACGCGATCGCGGGATCGTCGGGCGATCCCAAAAACATCCCGCCACGCTGCGCGCTGAGGTGGTATGTTTGGAACGCGACGAGGGCGACCCCGACCCAGACGGCTGCCCGGATGCGTCGCGGACTGGCCCCGTGAACGGTGCCTTCATCCATACACGTCATCCTGCCACGACTTGTATTCCCTTGCGCGCGCGATCTTCATTTTCCAACCCGGCGGAGTCAGGACAGGTTCGAAGGAGAGGCACCATGATCCGCATGCTTCGAATCACGGCGGTGGCTGTCGCCGTTTGCAGCCTGTCCGCGGCCGCGCAGCAACCGGCCGCATCGCGGCCAGTCACGTCCCAGGATTTGCTCGACGGTCTGAAGGATCCGACCAGATGGCTCATGTTTGGCGGCAACTACAGCGCACAGCGCCATAGTCCGCTCACACAGATCACGCCCCAGAACGTCGACGGCCTGAAGCCGCAGTGGCTGTTCCAGACTCTGGTGCCGGCTCCCGGCCGCGGGCTGGAGACGACCCCGCTCGTGATGGACGGCATCATGTACATCACGGGGAACATGAACACCGCCTGGGCGCTGGACGCGCGGACGGGGCGCCCGATCTGGAACTACAGGCGCAATCTGCCCGACGTCTTGCGCGTCTGTTGCGGCATGGTGAATCGCGGATTCGGGATTCTCGGCGACCGTTTATACATGGGGACACTGGACGCGCATCTGGTGGCACTGGACCGGAAAACCGGCGCGGTGCTGTGGGACACGGTGGTCGAAGAACCCAAGAACGGCTACTCGGTGACGCTGGCACCGCTCGTCGTCAAGGACAAAGTGATTGTCGGCGTCGCAGGGGGCGACTACGCGACCCGCGGGTTCATCGATGCGTATGATGCTGCAAGCGGGAAGCGCGCCTGGCGCTTCTATACCGTCCCCGGGCCGGGTGAGCCCGGGAGCAACACGTGGCCCGGCGTCGAAGTGATGGCGCGCGGCGGCGGCGCCGTGTGGACCACCGGCAGCTACGACCCGAGCACCAATCTCGTGTATTTCGGCACGGGCAACCCGAACCCGGACTACTGGGGAAACGATCGGGAAGGCGACAACCTGTACACCTGTTCGCTCGTCGCACTCGATGCCGACACGGGCAAGCTGCGATGGCACTATCAGTTCACCCCGCACGACATTCACGACTGGGACTCGACCCAGGTGCCGGTGCTGGCCGACCTGACGATCTCCGGACAGCCTCACAAGGTTCTCATGCATGCGAACCGGAACGGCTTCTTCTATACGCTCGACCGTGAAACAGGAAAGCTGCTGGTCGCGAAGCCGTTCACCGGCACGAACTGGGCCAGAGAAATCGGCGCGGATGGACGACCGATCGTTCTCGACAACGTGGGCACACGCGAGAAGTGTCTGCCCGATCAGCGTGGCGGCACGAACTTCATGCCGCCCTCGTACGATCCGGTCCGGCGGCTTTTCTTCGTCACGGCGCGGGAGTCCTGCGCGACCTGGGTCTCGACCAAGCCCGTCACGATCACGTTGGGCGGACCGACGCCAAGCGGCGGCGCACGGCGCTCTGAAGGCGGTCAGGAACAATACAGCGCGCTGCGGGCCATCGATCCGACCACCGGCGGCGTGCGCTGGGAGCATCGCTTCCGCGGATATCCATCCAGTGCCACGCTCGATCTCTCGGGAGGTGCGATGTCAACGGCTTCGGGCGTGGTCTTCAGCGGAGACTTCGAAGGGTATTTGAATGCCTTCGAAGCGGCCACGGGCAAGCTGCTGTGGCAGTTTCAGACTGGCGCGCCAATCTGGGGAGCGGCGCCTGTCACCTACATGCTCGACGGTCGCCAGTGGGTCGTGGTGCCTTCCGGCGTCACGGTGACTGCGTTTGCGCTGCCGACCGGGTCACGACCGTAGCGACCCCGGTTTTCGTTCCGGCCTTCGAAGGACGAGCCATTTTCAGAAAACGATCGCGGCGTGAGCACGAACGTGGGAAGACGCCGCAGGTAGCGGCGTGCCTTGTATACTGAGCTATCGCCAGATCAAACGCTGCTTCAGTCGATTCCCCGATGGTCTCCAGAATGAGTGAGAACTCTCACGCCGCACGCGGGCACGCATCTGCAACAACCGATCTCCCGTTCGACACCATCGAAGGGGCGCAGGAGTACTTGCGTCTCCTGCTGGAGTCACTCGAAGAGGCGCGCAGCTCGATCGCGCACGACGCGTCCTCCACTGTTCGCACGAACAACGCGGAACGGAGGCTCGAAGCGCTGCGGCTCGTCGAGTACAAACTCAATCAGCTACAAGGGCATCTGACGTCGAGCCGTCGCATTCTCAACGATCTCCGCACGCTGCGGCGGCTGCTGCTCCGCGAACGCGAGGCCGTTTAGACGACGTCTCGCCGTTACGCGGCGCATTCGATTGTCCAACGATGAAGTGACAGTGCGACAGTTCGATTACCACCGCAGATCACCCCGCTCCTGGTTTTCGAGGGTTGCTCGTCCCGCCACCACTTAATAAGGACTGCCGCTCCGTTTCCCGATAATCGGGAATATGGCCGACTCCTACCGTCAGATCGGGGCTGACCGCGTGCAGATCCGCGAAGGCGGCGGATGGCTGTCGCTCTTCGGCCTGCCGTTCCTCGCGGCCGGCATCTTCGTATGCCTGGCGGCTGCCGGGATCGTGCGGATGTCGAACCCTGACGATGGCCCTCCGCTGTTATTCCTGTTTCTGTTCGGCCTCGTCTTCGTCGTGGTGGGAGGAGCGCTCGTGTTCGGTCGGGCCTGGACGACGGTCGATGCCACGAGACGGCTGGTAAAAAAAGAATGGGGACTCCTCTGGCCGATGCGCGCGCAGGCGCACCGCCTCGACGGTTACGGGGCCGTGATGATGACGTTCGAATCCGGCGATTCGGATTCGGCGGCCCAGTTTCCGATTTTTCTGAAATCAAACGGCGGACCGAATCTTCGACTCTGCAGCTTCAGACAGTATTCGACGTCCCGGACGTGCGCGGTCGCCGTCGCCGCAGTGCTGCACCTCGAGTTCGAGGACTCGTCAACCGATCACCCCCAGCGGATGCCGGCGGGCCAGGCGCGGTTGACGCTGCAGCAACGGGCGCGGTTCGGCGGCCGAAGCATTGAAAACGTGGCGCCCCCACCGGTCGTGCAAAGCACTGTGACTCAGGACAACGGGGCGACGCGCATCGTCATTCCGAAGCCGCGCACTCACCCGTTCCTCATCGCCACGATGCTGCTGCCGGCTGCGATCCCGCTCTTCGTCGTCTTGCCGATGACCGGTTTCTTCCGCCAGACACGAACACCGGATTCGATCGCGTACATCTTCGTTGGCGCGCTCATCCTTGGTTTCGGTGTGCTCCCGATCGTCGGGGCACTCAACGCCTGGCTGCGGTCTCGGTTCGGCCGCACGATCGTGACAGTGTCCACGGAAGGCGTGCTCATCCAGGAGCGCGGCGCGTGGCGGATCAGGTCTCAGTCAGCGATCGCCGCCACGGACATCATCGACGTGGATTACAGCACCGGCGAGTCGACGGTGGCCGCTGCCCGGCGGACGACTGAACAGCATATCGTCGCGGCCGGGCGACCTTCCGAAGCCGCCGTCATCGGCCAGCGTACTGAACGGCTGATCAGGTTCTTGAGCCGGTTCGCGAAAGGACGCGGCGTGATTCTGAAAACTCAACAGGGCCTGACAACGTTTGGTGTCGGCCTCGCAGACGATGAAATCCGGTATCTGCACGACATCGTCCGGCGAGCGCTCGTTCGGTAGGGGCGGCTCGCGGCGAACTGGGACGTCCCGAATCGTCTGGCTGTCAGCGTCCCCGAAAGCCGAGCGACTTTGATACGGGTCTCGATCGCGGCTACCTCATCCTGGCAACACTCTGTCTTTGTGTACGCTGCGCCGCGTGGCCGGACAATTGCTTCACAAAACTGCGGAGGTGCGCGTGAATTTGTTGCTCGCACTGGTGATCGTGTTGCTGATTCTCTCGCTGCCGACCTGGCCGTACAGTGCGGCGTGGGGCTACTTTCCGAGCGGCGGTGTCGGCATTCTGTTGCTGATCGTCATCGTGCTGCTGCTCACGCGCCGTCGCATTTGAGTCCGCTCGGGGAAATCCGCCACTGACTATCCGGGCCGCGCCACGCGAAAGTGCGCGCGCACCCAGGGGACCTTTACACTTTCGTGCGGGTGTCACCATTTTTGAAACACCGCGCCTGTTTTCCTCAATCGCACAACACCAACCAGCCGTTGCGGCACAACGAGTTACGAGGCGATTTCAACTTCCGTACTTGGGCGTGCTTCTTGTAGCTCGACCGCCGCGCAGAAACACGTAAAACCTGGAACGACCTGAGCGACAGGATCCATGTCATGACTCCGCCCAAATCGTCGCAAGTGAACCACGAAGATCTGCCGCCGCCGCGTTTCCTGATCGTCGACCAGCGGGCGCCCGTCCCGATTCGCCAGCTGCTCGACGAAGCCGAAGGTTGCGCAAACATGCAGTTTGTGAACGGCGGCACCGCGTGCGCGAGACGCGCGATCGAGATCATTCTCGAGACTGAAAGTGCCGTTACCGAGGATTACTCCGCCAGCCTCCTCAAACTGAGCGAAAAGCATCCCGCGGTCGCGCCGGCGTTGTTTCAGATTCTGGAAATGCTCGGCGACAACTCTGACGACGAAACGCTGAGCGCGGATTCTCTGAAGGCTCTCATCGTGACGATCAAGGCGGTGGTGTTCGAGATTTACGTGCTCGGCGCCGAGCGCATCGAGCGTCTGATGTACGTGCACCAGATGGTCGAGTCGCTCAAGCGCGACAATCCGTCATCGCGCGGACGACACTGATAGTCGTTGGTCGTTGGTCAGTAGTCGTTCGTCTTGGTCGTTGGTCGTCAGTCCTCTTAGCCGTTAGTCGACAGCGACTAATGACCAAAGAGACTAGCGACGAACGACCAAGACGAATGACCACTGACTAACGACTATCGAGCGTCCACAAGGTCAGCGTGGACATATCTTTAATAAAAATGCGGTTGCCTGAGATCGCCGGCTGAGCCCAGGTCGCGCTATCAGCCACGGTGTAGCGTTTCACCGGCTCGAATCCGCTCCGGCTCGCCTTCGCGACGACGAGCTCCGCATCGTCATTCAAGAGAAACAACAGCTCGCCCGACTTGACGAACGCGGTGTTGGCGGCTTCACGAGGCTGCCCAAGCCATAACGTGATGCCGCTCGTCGCATCGATGGCGAAATATTGTCCGCTCCTCTGCTCTGCCAACCCGAAGAGTGTGTTGCCTACGACCACGGGAGCGTAAACAACTTTCCTTCGTGAAAGAGTGGAGTCGCTTTCGCGCCGGAGCCGTGCCTGGCTGCGGCCTGGCTCGGTGTGTACGGAGCTAGGTAATTGCTGTGCCAGCGTTCTTTGCCGGTGCTGGCGTCAAGGGCAGCGACCACTTCGTCCCCGCCGCGGCGAGTGAATGTGTAGACGGTCTCGCCGATGACCAGAGGCGTCGCATACCCATCTCCTACTTCGACTCTCCAACGGCGCGTCAACGTGTCCGGCCACGACGCAGGCGTCTCGAACGCGCTGGCGGCGCCATCTCCGCTGCGCCCGCGCCACTGCGGATAGTCCCGCGGTCCAAGTTGCGCCACTGTTACTGCAGTCGAGCCGGCAATCGCGCAAGCCACGGCGCCGACCAACACGCGAGCCGTCATAGACGTCGCGCAAGAACCCTCAGCCACAATCCTTTATTCCTCCGGCCCTCACGCCCGACCTAAAGGTCGGGCCTACCGTACGCCGTTGCCCACCTGGCTCTATAATCCCCCGATCATTGAGAAGAGGAAGTGAGGCGTTATGACGAAGGGGTTGTCCGCGGGTCTGACAGGCGCCGGTCTCGCTCTCGTCCTCGCCGCTTCGTTGACGAGCACTCGTTCGCTGCAGGCGCAGCGCGGAGCCGTCCAGATCGACGCCGATGACATCGGCGGCGTCGTGACCGGGCCGCGCGGCCCCGAAGCCGGCGTCTGGGTGGTCGCTGAAACGCGCGAACTGCCCACCAAGTTCGTCCGGATCGTCGTCACCGACGACGCAGGGCGGTACCTGCTCCCCGATCTGCCGAGAGCGAATTACAGCATCTGGGTTCGCGGCTACGGCCTGGTCGACTCGTCGAAGGTGCAGTCGGTTCCTGGCAAGACGCTCAATCTCACCGCCGTGACGGCGCCCAGTCCGCGCGCCGCGGCCGAGTATTATCCGGCCGGCTACTGGTGGTCGCTGATGCGCATTCCGGCGAAGAGCGAATTTCCCGGCACGGGACCGGAGGGCAACGGGATCGCCCCCGGCATGCGGACGCAAGCCGAATGGCTGCGGAATCTCAAGTCGGGTGGATGCTGGGCGTGCCACCAGTTCGGCAACAAAGCGACGCGTGAGGTCCCGAAGGCGCTGGGCACATTCCCGTCGAGCGTCGCAGCATGGGACCGTCGCGTGCAATCCGGTCAGGCCGGCTCGCAGATGAGCGGCGCGCTCAACAACTTCGGCCGTCAGCGGATCCTCGGCGACTTCGCCGACTGGACCGATCGCATCGCCGCCGGCGAAGTGCCCCCTGCCCCGCCGCGGCCGCAAGGCGTGGAACGGAACGTCGTCATCACGCAGTGGGACTGGGCGGATCCGACCGGCTACATGCACGACGAAGTGTCGACCGATCGCCGCAATCCGACGCTCAATCCAAACGGCTTCATCTACGGATCGATGGAGCTGAGCAAGGACTATCTGCCGGTTCTCGATCCGGTCCACAACGAGATCACGCGCGTGCCGCTGACGGTCAAGGATCCGAAAACCCAGGCCGCCCAGGCGCCGACGATGCCGCAGCCGTCGCCGTACTGGGGCGAGGAAGTCATCTGGACGAGCAAGAACAACGTCCACAACCCGATGTTCGACGAGCGGGGCCGCGTCTGGATCACGTCGACGATCCGTCCGTCCGAGAACCCGGCATTCTGCCAGTCGGGCTCGTCGCATCCGTCGGCCAAGCTGTTTCCGGTGACCAACGCCGGCCGCCATCTCGCGCTCTACGATCCGAAGACGCTGATGCTCACACACATCGACACGTGCTTCAGCACGCACCATCTCATGTTCGCGGAGGACGCCAACCGCACGCTGTGGACGAGCGGCGGCGGCGCCGTCGTCGGCTGGCTGAACACGAAGATGTTCGACGAAACGCACGATGCGGAGAAGTCCCAGGGCTGGACCGCGCTCATCATGGATACGAACGGCAACGGCAAGCGCGACGCCTACGTCGAGCCGAACCAGCCGGTCGATCCGACGAAGGACAAACGCGCCAACGTGCCGTTCTACTCGGTCTCGCCGGCGCGCGACGGCTCGGTGTGGGGATCGGTCCTTGGCTACCCAGGCGCCGTCGTGCGGCTGAATCCCGGACCGAATCCGCCGGACACCGCGCTCGCGGAGGTCTACGAGCTGCCGCTCAAGAACGGCGAGCCGGTCGAAGGATTCTCACCGCGCGGCATGGACATCGATCGCAACGGCGTCGTCTGGACGGCGCTGGCCAGCGGCCACATGGCGAGCTTCGATCGGCGCAAGTGCAAGGGACCGCTGAACGGACCGAACGCGACCGGACAGCACTGCCCCGAGGGCTGGACGTTCTACGCGGAACCGCTGCCGCAGATGAAGGGCGCCGCCTACTCGGGCAGCGCCGAGTCGAGCTACTACACGTGGGTCGATCAGTTCGACACGTTCGGCCTCGGCGCGAACACGCCGATCGACACCGGGAACGCCTCCGAAGGACTGCTCGCGCTGAAAGACGGCAAGTGGGTCATTCTGCGTGTGCCGTATCCACTCGGCTTCTACACCAAGTGGATGGACGGCCGCATCGACGATCCGAAAACCGGCTGGAAGGGCAAGGGACTGTGGGCGACCGTGAGCACGCGCGCGCCGTACCACATGGAGACCGGCAAGGGCACGACCAGCAAGGTGATGAGATTCCAGCTGCGGCCGGATCCGCTTGCCAAGTAGACGATTTGCGATTTGGTGATTTTCGATTGACGATTTATTGACTGATTAATCGGTTAATAAATCGTCAATCACCAAATCGACCATCGCAAATCTTTCAAAGCTTCGGCACCATCCACGGCACGACGTACGCCTGCAGCATCGCGACAACGCCCATCATCGCGGTGAGAATCAGGCTGTGCACGACCACTCGCGCGAGAATCTCGCCCTCGCGGCCGACCGCGCCGACGCCAGCGGCGCCGACGGAAAGATTCTGCGGACTGATCATCTTGCCCATCACGCCGGCCGAGCTGTTCGTGGCGCCCATCAAGATCGGATCGAAACCCGAAAGCTTCGCCGTCGTCGCCTGCAGCGGGCCGAACAGCGTGTTCGACGAGGTGTCGCTGCCGGTGAGGAAGACACCGAGCATGCCGAGCCACGCCGAGAAGAACGGGAACAATCCGCCGGTGGTCGCCAGCGCGAGCGCGAGCGACGAGGTCATCCCCGAATAATTCATCACGGTCGCGATGGAAAGAATGAACGCAATCGTGACCACCGGCAGGCGCAGCTGCCTGAGCGTTTTCACGAGCGTGGTTCCGAGCACGCGTGGAGCGACACCGTTCATCATCATCGGAATGAACGCGATGATCGCGGCGACGAAGACCAGCGTGCCCGCCGCCGCCAGAAAATCCAGCCGGTAAGTCAGCGGATACGGCGTCGACGCTGCGACGACAGGCGCTTCGCGCTGAACGAGCGCGATCGGCTTGCCGTCCTGCATCCGGTAGGCGCCGGGCCAGTTGAATTCCCATACCGGGAACCGGAAGCCCTGGGGGCTCGCCGCGGGGCTCGGTCCGATCCATGGGTCGGGACAGAGACGATTCCCGCCCTGCCCGCACTTGAGCAGCGCCGTCACGTTGGCCGGCGGTTGAAGGGTCGAGAGGCCCGCGAAATTTCCGATTTGGCCAATCAGAACGGTCACGATCAGGATGCCGTAGGTCGCATACGCGCGCAGCACGCGGCTCGGAGCGTCCGGTTTGGCCGTGGGCGTCATCGCGGGCACGGCGTGCGATGCGGCCGCAGCGGCGGGCACGCCCACCGCCGAAGCGGCCGGCACGGGACTCCCGAGATAGACCTGTGCCGGCTGCCAGACGCGCAACAGCAGCGCGACACCCGTCAACGAAAAGAGCGCCGACAACGCGTCGGTGAGCTCGGGGCCGACGTAGTTGGATACCACGAACTGACCGATCGCGAAGGTGCCGCCGGCGGTCAACACCACCGGCCATATTTCGACCATGCGTTTCCAGCCGGCGTAGAGGATGACCAGGTACGCGGGAATCACCAGCGAGAAGATCGGCAGCTGCCGGCCGACCATGGCAGACAGGGCGCGCGTCGTGGTCTGCGTGTCGGCGCCGAGCATCGGCGCGAGCAACCCGCCGAGCGTGGTGACCGGAATCCCGAGCGAGCCGAACGCCACCGGCGCGGTGTTGGCGATGAGCGCGAGCGCCGCGGCGGTGATCGGCTCGAATCCGAGTCCGGCCAGCATGGACGCCGTGATCGCGACCGGCGCGCCGAAACCCGCAATCCCTTCGATCAGCGCACCGAAGCAGAACGCCACGAGCAGGAGCTGGACGCGGCGATCCATCGTCAAACGCGCGAGCGATCGGCGGATGACGTCGAAGTCGCCACTCTCGACCGACAGGTTGTAGAAAAAGACTGCGCTGACCACAATCCAGCAAATCGGCCAGAGACCGAACGCCATCCCGTGCGTCATCGCCCCCAAGGTCATCGTCAGCGGCATGCCCCAGACGAGCCACGCCAGCACGAACGCCGAGGCCGCCGCGGCCATCGCCGATTTCCACGGCGCCAGCCGAATGCCGGCCAGCAGCACAGCGAGCAGGATGGGCGGCAGTGCGGCAACCAGCGCCGACAGGAAAATGCTGCTGGCGACCGGACCGTAGACCTGGTGGAAGAGTTCAGACATGGCCGTGCATTATCTGCCGGGGCAGTCGCGATGACCAATAGATAAATCGGGATCGGGTCACGAAATGCCCTGGACGCAGGGCGGGTCTTGTTCTTTAGACCCGCCTCAGAGCCGGGTCCAAGGACCCGGCCTACACCGAGATTTGATTGCCGACGTTTTGAGGACTCAGCCGATAGATCGAACGGCATCCGATCGACAATCGACAATCATGAGCGCCGAAGTTCGTCTTGATGTCTGGCTTGACGTGTCGTGTCTCTTCCGGACGCGATCGGAAGCCCAGAAAGCGTGCAAGAGCGGAAAGATTGCGATCAACGGGCAGCCGGCGAAACCGCATCGCCTCGTTCACGAGGGCGACCAGCTCGAGATCAAGCGGCCGTTCGGACGCCGCCAGCAGATTGTGGTGCGCGCGGTGGCCGATCGCCACATCGCCAGGGCCGCAGCACGGGAACTGTATGAGGACCGGACGCCGAAGCCCACGGCAGAGGAAATCGAGACACGGCGGTTGGAGCGAATGTACCGCGCGGCGATGACTCCACCACGAGCGCCGGACAAACGCGCGCGCCGAGCGGTGAGGAAATTAAAAGAGGGTCAATCGTAGTGTCCGCCTTCAGGCGGACCGGGCGATGCGAGCGGGACCGCCGGCGGACGGCCCGCACGCCAGCCCGGGCTTATTCGGGTCGATTCACGCCGATGTCGGAGCCGCGCTTCGGATTCGATTCGGGTTCCATGTCCTGATCTTCGTCGGTGTCGCGCTCGCTGCTGCTGCCGCCAGGCCGCTCTGTGTCGCCTTGTCCTTGATCACGCGTGTTCCCCTGATCCCGGTTCGGCTGGTTCTGCTCACGGTACTGGCTGCCCTGCCCCTGACCCTGCCCTTGTCCTTGGCCCTGACCCGGATTCTGGCCCTGCTGCTGAGTGCGATCGTCTTTTTGCTTGTCCATCGAAGGTCCTCCAAGGCGTTGCTCGTCGCAAGGTGAATGCCATCACCGCGTGGAGCTCATCGTCGCCGCGACCGACTTCCAAGGCTCCTTCGCGCGATGCGCGACCTTCACCCGCGCACGCAGCAACTCCGCGACGCTCCACGCCTGAGCAATGCAGCCTCGGGCTGTGTACGGACGTTCGGCGTCGAACACTTCGCTGATCGATCCGACGCAGGCTTCGTTCAGGTGCGAGGCGAAGTCCTCGATCG
>Ga0114129_10007009_pt1 | contig 16046 bp, 14 predicted proteins | sample RhiMetdeltSRZDD1_FD_80071 | JGI IMG/M metagenome (GOLD analysis project Ga0114129, IMG submission 80071) | Populus rhizosphere microbial communities from Tennessee, USA - Rhizosphere MetaG P. deltoides SRZDD1 (version 2) (version 2) | ecosystem: Host-associated > Plants > Roots > Rhizosphere >... | reverse complement strand
TATACGGAGACAGGCTGGGAGGTGTTCGCGCCCGCCCTGACCGAGACGCTGGTCTGGGTCAAGCAGCGCTACGGCAATCTGCCCCTCTACGTCACCGAGAACGGCGCCGCGTTCTTCGATCCGCCGGCGCTCGAACGGGATCGCCTGGCCGACCCGCTGCGCGTCGATTACTTGCGCCGACACATCCAGGCCGTCCACGCCGCGATCGAGCGCGGCGTCGACGTGCGCGGATATTTCGTGTGGTCGCTGCTCGACAACTTCGAGTGGTCGCACGGCTATTCCAAGCGCTTCGGCATCGTGCACGTCGACTTCGACACCCAGAAGCGAACGCCGAAGGACAGCGCGCGATTCTATGCCAACGTCATCGCGTCCAAAGGCCACGTCTTGAACGACGCCGCCCCGGGCGCCTGATCGACGACCGTGCGCGCACACGGGCGTAGCTCGACCATCGCGCGACAGACCCGGTTCGTGCTGCCGCTGCTCGCCGCGTTCACGCTGGTGGCCACCAGCGCGCACGCCTTCGGCCTGGAAGACGTCGCCGCGCAGGCCGCGAAGCTGGCCGCCGCGGCGTATCAAAAGCCGAACACCACGCTGCCGAAGTCGATCAAGGCGCTGAGCTACGAGCAGCATCGCGACATTCGGTTCCGACCCGAGCGGGCGCTGTGGCGAGACGCGAACCTGCCGTTCGAGATCATGTTCTTTCACCCCGGCTGGGTCTACGAGGACGCGGTGACGATTCACGAGGTGACCCCCGAGGGAGTGCGCGACGTCAAGTTCGATCCCGACGCGTTCGACTACGGCGCGAACAAGATCGCCCCCGACGACGTTCGCGGGCTCGGGTTCGCCGGGTTTCGCGTTCACTTTCCGGTCAACACCCCGACGTACAAGGACGAGACGCTGGTCTTCCTCGGCGCCAGCTACTTCCGCGGCCTGGGGCGCGGCCAGCGCTTCGGGCTCTCGGCGCGGGCCCTCGCTGTCGACACCGCCGAGAGCAGCGGCGAGGAGTTTCCGAGGTTCGTGGAGTATTGGATCGAGCGCCCCACGCGCACGGCGAAGGAGCTGACGATCTATGCGCTGCTCGATTCGCCCCGCGCCGCGGGCGCCTACCGGTTCCTGCTCAGACCCGGGGTGACGACGGTCGTCGACGTCGACGCCCGGCTGTATCTGCGCAAGAACGTCGCCAAGCTCGGGATCGCACCCCTGACCAGCATGTTCTTCTTCGGCTCCAATCAACGGTCGCCGCGCGAGGACTATCGGCCGCGGGTCCACGATTCCAACGGTCTGTCGATCCAGGTGAACGACAAGGACTGGATCTGGCGACCGCTCGTGAATCCCAAGCGCCTGCTGGTGACGTCGTTCGCGATGACGAATCCGCGCGGTTTCGGCCTGATGCAGCGCGAGCGGTCGTTCGCCGACTACGGCGACCTGAACGCCCGTTACGACTTGCGACCGTCGGCGTGGGTCGAGCCGAAAGGGCGGTGGGGCCCCGGTCGCGTGGAGCTGGTCCAGATTCCGGTTCCCGACGAGACCAACAACAACATCGTCGCGTACTGGGTCCCCGATTGGCAGCCGAAGCCCAAGGACGTGTTGCCGTACTCGTACCGGCTGCTCTGGCAGAAAGACCACGAGATCCGTCCGCCGCTCGGATGGGTGCGGGACACGCTTCGCGGCCGCGGTTACGTCCGCGCGGCGGACGGAAGCGTCGAGCTGCACGTCGATTTCGACGGCCCCGCGCTCCGCCAGCTTCCGACCAACGCGTCCGTCGACGCGGCGCTGTGGGTGGACGCGAACGGCGAGATTCTCGAGCGGAACCTCGTGCGTAACGAGGTCACCCGCGGCTGGCGCTTCGTCGTCCGCGTGCGGCGTGTCGACGGCAACAAGCCGGTGGAGCTTCGCGCGCACCTGAGCGCGAACAACGAGGTCGCGTCCGAGACGTGGAGCTACCTGTTGCCGCCCGACTAGCGTCCGCCGCGGCGTCGCGTCGACCGCGCTCTCCGGATGCGTTGACAAGGCCGGAGTCTGCCCGTATAAGCGCGGGCGTGTCCGCGCCTCCCAAGCCGATTCTCTCCGTTCGCGATCTCACCGTCCGCTTCGGCGGCATCGTCGCGCTCGACGGCGTGTCGTTCGACGTGGCCGAAGGTCAGATCGTCGGCCTCATCGGACCCAACGGCGCGGGCAAGACCACGCTGTTCAACTGTCTGAGCCGCCTGTACACGCCGCAGCGGGGCGACGTGCGCTTCGGCGAACGCTCGCTGCTGGCGTTGCCGCCGCATCGAATCGCCGAGCTCGGCATCGGCCGCACCTTCCAGAACCTCGCCCTGTTTTCGACGCTGAGCGTGCTGCAGAACGTGATGATCGGTGTGCACGGCCGGACGCGGAGCGACTTTTTGAGCAATGCGCTGCGGCTGCCGTGGGTGCGGCGCGAGGACGCGGACATTCGCGAGCGCGCGCGCGAGCTGCTGGCGTTCCTCGATCTCACGGCGCTGGCCGACCATCCCGCCGCCGGGCTGCCGTTCGGCACGCTCAAGCGCGTCGAGCTGGCGCGCGCGCTCGCCGGTCAGCCGGCGCTGCTCCTCGTCGACGAGCCGGCCGGCGGTCTCAATCACGAGGAGGTGGGCGCGCTGGCCGCGCTGCTGCGGACGATCCGCGACCGGCGCGGCGTCACCATCCTGCTCGTCGAGCATCACATGGGACTCGTCATGCAGATCTCCGACGCCGTCGTCGTCCTCGACTTCGGCCGCAAGATCGCCGAGGGCCGGCCGGCCGAGGTCCAGCGTGATCCCGAGGTCATTCGCGCCTATCTCGGCGTCGAAGAGACGGCGGCGCGGCGCTGATGGCCGCTCTGCTCGAGGCGCGGGGGCTGCAGGCCCAGTACGGGTGGACCAGGGTGCTGCACGGCATCGACTTCACCGTGGAAGAGGGCGGCATCACGACCATCCTCGGCGCCAACGGCGCCGGCAAGACGACCACGCTGCGTGCCGTCTGCGGCATGGTGCGCACCGCGGGCGAGATTCGGTTCGCCGGCCAGCGCATCATCGGGCGCGCCACGGAGGATCTCGTGCGGCTCGGCATCGGACACGCGCCGGAGGGACGCGGCACGTTCGTCAATCTCACCGTCGAAGAGAACCTGCGCCTCGGCGCCTATGCGCGCGGCCGCGGCGGCAGCGTGGCGGACGACCTCGAGCGCGTGTATGGCTACTTTCCCGTGCTGGCGCAGCGCAAGAAGCAGGCGGGCGGCACCCTGTCGGGGGGCGAGCAGCAGATGCTCGCGGTCGGCCGCGCGCTCATGCTGCGACCGCGGCTGCTGCTGCTGGACGAGCCGTCGCTGGGGCTGGCGCCGCTGGTCGTGCGCGAGATCTTTCGCATCGTGCGCACGATCAACCGCGAGGAGCGTGTCAGTGTCCTGCTCGTCGAACAGAACGCGGCCGTCGCCCTGGGCCTCGCCGATCACGCCTATCTCATGGAGACGGGCCGCGTCGTGATGTCCGGGCCGGCGGCCGAGCTACGTCAGAACGACGCCATTCGCCGCGCGTATCTGGGCTACTGAGATGGACATCTTCTTCCAGCAGGTGGTCTCGGGCCTCGCGACGGGAGGCATTTACGGCAGCGTGGCGCTGGCGCTGGTGATGATCTATCAAGCCACCGACGTCGTGAACTATGCCCAGGGCGAGATGGCGATGTTCAGCACGTACCTCGCCTGGACGCTGATGAATGCCGGCGTGCCGTACTGGGGCGCCTTCTTCGGCACGCTCGTGATCTCCTTCGTGGGCGGCGTGCTGCTCGAGCGTGTGGTCATCCGACCGGTGGAGAGCAAGCCGATCCTCACCATCGTCATCGTGTGCATCGGGCTGCTGGTCATCCTCAACAGCGTGGCCGGCTGGATCTACTCGTACATCCAGAAACCCTTTCCGAGCCCGTTTCCGCCCAGGCCGATCGTGCTCGGCACGGTGGTGTTCGGCGCCCACGACCTCGGCGCCATCGGCGTCACGCTCGTGGTGCTGGCGTTCCTCTACGTGTTCTTTCGATTCACGACGCTCGGCCTTGCGATGCGCGCGGCGGCCCAGAATCCCGCCTCGAGCCGTCTGTGCGGGATCCGCGTGGGCTGGATGCTCGCGATCGGCTGGGGGCTCGCGGCGATGGTCGGCGCCGTCGCCGGCATGATGGTGGCGCCGATCGTGTTCCTGGACCCCAACATGATGGCCGGCATCCTGATCTATGCGTTCGCCTCCGCCACCCTCGGCGGCTTCACGAGCCCGGGCGGCGCGGTGCTCGGCGGCCTCATCGTCGGCGTCATCGAAAACCTCGTCGGCACCTACGTGCGTTTCATCGGCACCGAGCTGAAGCTGACGGTGGCCCTCGCGGTCATCCTCATCGTCCTCGTCTTCAAGCCGAGCGGGTTGTTCGGCCGCGCTGCGGTTCACCGGGTGTGACCGCGCGCGCGCGGGGGATTGTGGTGGCGGTGGCGCTGGCGACGGCGCTGGCGCTGCCGTTGTTCGTCTCGAACTTCCGCCTGTTCCAGTTCACCCAGGTGGCCGTGTACGCCATCGCGCTGCTCGGGCTCAACATGCTCACCGGCTACAACGGGCAGATCTCGCTCGGTCACGGCGCGTTCTACGCGCTCGGCGCCTACACGACGGCGATCATGATCGACCACTGGAACGTGCCGTACCCGCTCACCATCGTGACCGCCGGCGTCCTCTGCCTCGTCGTCGGGTTTCTCTTCGGCATTCCGGCGCTGCGGCTCGAGGGACTCTATCTGGCCCTCGCCACGTTCGCGCTGGCGCTCGCCATCCCGCAGATCCTGAAATACTTCGAGCACTGGACGGGCGGCTCGCAGGGCATCGTGCTGTCCAAGCCGAATCCGCCGTGGGGACTCACGCTCTCGCCCGACCAGTGGCTGTACTACTTCACGCTGGCCATCCTCGTCGCCCTCTTCGTGCTCGCGCGCAATCTGCTGGCGGGGCGGACCGGACGCGCCATCGTCGCCATCCGCGACAATCCGATCGCCGCGCAGGCGATGGGCGTGAACACGGCGCTCTACAAGTCGCTGACGTTCGGGGTGAGCGCGGCCTACACCGGCGTGGCCGGCGCGCTCAGCGCCGTCGTCATCGCGTTCGTGGCGCCCGACGCGTTCAACGTGTTCCTGTCGATCACGTTCCTCACCGGCGTCGTGATCGGCGGCCTGGCGTCGATCTCGGGCGCGATCTTCGGCGCCCTGTTCATCCAGTTCGTGCCCAACTGGGCGCAGGACATCTCGAAGGCCGCGCCGTGGGCGATCTACGGCATCTTCCTCATCGGTTTCATGTACGTCATGCCGTTCGGCATCGCGGGCGCGATCCGTCGGCTGGCCGCCCGGGCCGCGCACCGCGGAACCGCGGCGCGTGCCTGACTGTTGCCCGGAGTAAGATTGGTCCCGATCCGGCGCGGTCCTGCCGGGAGCCCGACAGGAGGACATCATGCTGAGGAGAACCATACTGAGTGCGCTGATCTCGGCGCTGGCCCTGGTGGCGCCCGCGAGCGCGGCCGACACGCCGGGTGTCACGGCCACCGAGATCAAGATCGGCCACACCAACCCGTACAGCGGACCGGCATCCGCCTACGGCACCATCGGCAAGGTCATCACGGCCTTCTTCAAGAAGCTCAACGACGAGGGCGGCGTCAACGGCCGGAAGATCAACTTCATCTCCGTCGACGATGGCTACACTCCCCCGAAGACCGTCGAGATGGTCCGCCGGCTGGTCGAGCAGGATCAGGTCGCGTTCGTCTTCAATACGCTCGGCACGCCGACCAACAGCGCCATCCACAAATACATGAACCAGCAAAAGGTCCCGCAGCTGTTCGTCGCCACGGGCGCGACGAAGTGGGGTGACCCGCAGCACTTCCCGTGGACGATGGGCTGGCAGCCGACGTACCAGGCGGAGGGTCACATCTACGCCCAGTACGTGCTCAAGAACGTGCCGAACGCGAAGATCGGGATTCTGTACCAGAACGACGACTACGGGAAGGACTACGTCAAAGGCCTGAAGGACGCGCTCGGCGACAACGCCAAGAAGATCATCGTCATGGAGCAGACCTACGAGGTGACCGACCCCACCGTCGACTCACAGATCGTCAACCTCAAGAACAGCGGCGCCAACGTCTTCTACAACGTGACGATCCCGAAGTTCGCGGTCCAGGCGATCAAGAAGGCCCACGATGTCGGCTGGAAGCCACTGCATCTGCTCAACAGCGTCTCCAGCTCGGTTGGGGTGGTGCTCAAGCCGGCCGGGCTCGAGGCGTCCAAGGACATCATCACCGCGCGCTATCTCAAAGACGTGACGGACCCGCAGTGGAAGAACGACGCGGGATACAAGGACTGGCTGGCGTTCATGCAGAAGTACTATCCGGACGGAAGCACGGTGGACGACTTCAACGTGTATGGCTACACGGTCGCCCAGGGGTTGGTGCAGGTCCTCAAGCAGTGCGGCAACGATCTCTCGCGCGCCAACATCATGAAGCAGGCGGCGAGCTTGAAGGATCTCACGCTGCCGATGCTGTTGCCCGGCATCAAGGTGAACACGAGCGCGACCGACTTCTACCCCATCGAGCAGGAGCAGCTCGCCAAGTTCGACGGCGAGCGGTGGGTCAACTTCGGCGAGCTCTTCGACGCCTCGAAGAAGTAGAGCGTAACCGAGGAGCGCTAGGCGCCCAAAAGAGAAGGGCGGTCGCGCAATCGCGACCGCCCTCGGAGCCTCTGCGGTCGCCCCCCGCGCCCGCCGAGGCTTTTCCTGGATCCGGTCTTACGTCAGGCTTTTCGTCGCCGCCGCGCGTCCCGGGCGCGCGCCGTGTGGCGCGGCCCCGCCGAGACCCACGCAGCAACGGTTCCGAACAGCGCAGCCAGCACGAGCGGCGCCACGACGTCGGCCAGGGCCGGCAAGGTCAGCGCCTCACCGAGGCCCGCCGAAGCGGGACGGCGCACTGCGATCGGCTGCACGTCGACCGGCGTCGGCTCGGTTCGGACGGCGGCGCCCGCCGTCGCCCACACCCCGAGGCCGACCACCTGACCAATCACCCGCGCCCGTGCCGTACGCGTCATACGTCATCTGTGTCGCTCCTCTGTCGATCCGAAGTCGCTCCATCGATCCGAAATCGCTCAACGGCGGCCAGCGTGAGCATCAAGGGTGCCAGCCCGGCGAGGGATGTCGCGTATGCGGAATGTCGCGGAGTTAGCGCGTGAGCGACGGCAAGAGCCGCGGTGTGACGTCGGCGGCGTGCACCGAGTCGCCTGAGGCGCGATCGGCGACCCGGTCATTCTGCCCGGTCCCGCGACGACCGAGGTCGTGTTGTTGCCCCGCGCGGCGCCTGCTACCGTGGACAACGCATCAGGTGAAGCGCGCGCTGTCAACCGACGAAAGGAACGCCATGAAGAAGCTCGCACACCGGCTCACGCTCGCGATTGTCTCTGCCGGATTCCTCACAGGATGCGCCACCGTGGGCCACGCCCCGGTGACCTCGCTCGTCACCCTCAACGAAAAAGGTCCCGTTGCGGTCGGGCCGGCGGCCGGCAGCTCCAAGGTCGGCCGCTCTGAGGCCTGGGGTATCCTCGTGTTCGCCACGGGTGATGCCAGCATCAGCGCCGCCATGCAGAACGGCGGGATCACACGCATTCATCACGTGGACCACCAAACCAGCAGCTTTCTGGGTGTTTACGCGAAGTACACGACCATCGTCTACGGCGAGTAACCCTCTGCCCCGCTTCGCCTGATCTCAGCGCCGGCGCGCGCGGCTTCGGCTGCGCGTGCCGGCGTCGCACCGCCCCAGGAAGTCGAGCGCCGCGCGGTTCCACGCCTCGGGCTGGTCACGGTTTGCGAAGTGGCTGGCCGGGGACAGGACGACCAGCCGCGAGCCGCGGATCTTGGCGTGCATCACCTTCATCGGGCCGAGTGACGGGTCGCGATCGCCCCCGATGAGCAGCACGGGGACCCGAATCCGCGGCAATTGCTCGGTGATGTGATCCATGGCCAGCAGCGCCCGCAGCGCATTGGCGTACCCGATCGGCGTGAGGCGGCGGTAGTACGCGTAGAACTCGTCCTTGGACCCCGGATCCAGCGCCAGGCGCGCGGCGACGTTCGGGTTGGAGGCCATCGCGAACTCCGCCATCGCATCCATGCCCCGCGTGAGCGTGACCTCGATCGACCGGGCGCGCATGACGATGTTGTCGACCGACAGCGGCAATCCCGCGGCCGAGGACGAGTTGGTCACGAGCAGCGAGCGGACACGGGCGGGGAAGGCCAGCGTGAAACGCGTCGCGATGCCCGCGCCGAGGGACAGCCCGCCCACATGGGCGCGGCGCAGCCGCAGATGGTCGAGCACGGCCTTGAGGTCGAGGACCCAGCGCGCGAACGAGTAGCGCGCCGGATCGTCCGGGCTGTCGGAGCGGGCGTGACCGCGCGGCTCCCAGAGCACCAGACGATGGCGCGCGGCGAGAGCGGGAACATTGACGTCCCACAGATCGGCATTGCCGCCGATCCCGTAGGCGAGCACCAGCGGCGAGCCGGTCGCGCCGTCTTCGGTAGGACCATGCTCCTCGTAATAGATGCGGACCCGGTCGTCGGTGCGAACGTAGGGCACGGCCGTATGTTATGTCAGACCGTCAGCGGAGAAGACGTCAGTGGTTGGACAAAATGAGAAACAACACGATGAGCGTGATCGGCGGCCCCAGCAACCACGCGAGGATATGAAGCACTCACGCACCTCCATCGCGAACACGTCGGGGGGGTGCAAGCGGACGGCCACTGCGCGTCCGCTTGACGGCCACGACCCGATTCAGTATTTTTGAAGTCGTCTTCATTGGTGGTTAACCAGCCTCAGGACGGTTCAGCACGGGAGAGACGGGCGGGCCTCGATGAACATTCGCCTCAGCCTGACGGTCAACGGCGAATCCCATGAGCTCCTCGTGCCGGTCCACAAGACGCTCCTCGAGGTCCTCCGCGAGGATCTCGACCTGATCGGTACCAAGCATGGGTGCGAGCTCGGCGAGTGCGGCACGTGCACCGTCCTCGTCGAGGGCGCCCCGGTGCTGTCGTGTCTGGCGCTGCCCGCCGATCTGCAGACGTCGGAGATCACGACCGTGGAGGGCCTGGCCGACGGCGGGCGGCTCCATCCGCTGCAGCAGGCGTTCGCCGAGCTCGGTGCCGCGCAGTGTGGGTACTGCACGCCGGGCATTCTCGTGACGGCCAAGGCGCTATTGGCCGAGGATCCCACCCCCACACGTCAACGCATTCGCGAGGCGCTCGCCGGCAATCTCTGCCGCTGCACGGGCTACACGAAGATCCTCGATGCCGTCGAGCTGGCTGCGTTGCGCATGACCGGGGCGCGCGCGTGAGCAAGCGCTTCTCCATCGTCGGCCAGCCGCTGCCCAAGATCGATGCGTGGGGCAAGGTGACGGGCGACACTCGCTACGCCGACGATCTGACGCTGCCGCGCATGGCGTACGGCAAGCTCTTGCGCAGCCCGCACGCGCACGCGCGCATCACGCGCATCGACACCACGCGCGCCGCCGCGGTGCCCGGCGTGTACGCGGTGATCACCGGCGGCGACCTGCCGCGCGTGAAGTTCGGCATCCTCCCCGTGTCCCAGGACGAAGAAGCGCTGTGCATCGACAAGGTCCGGATGGTCGGCGACGCCGTGGCCGCCGTGGCCGCGGTCGACGAGGAGACGGCCGACCGCGCGTGCCGGCTCATCGACGTCGAGTACGAGCCACTGCCGGCCCTGATGTCGATCCAGGAGTCGCTCGCCCATCCCGAGGTGCGCATCCACGAGTACGGTGACGGCCCCAACGTGCACAAGAACGTCGCGCTGCAGTTCGGCGATGTCGAGGCGGCGTTCGCCGCCGCCGATCTCGTGCGCGAAGACGTCTTCTTCTACGAGGGCAATACGCACCTGCCGATGGAGCAGCACGCCGCGGTCGCGCACGCGACGCCGGATGGCAAGCTCACACTCTGGTCGTCGACACAGACGCCGCATTACGTGCATCGCCTGCTGGCGAAGATTCTCGACCTGCCCGCCGCGCACATCCGCGTGATCGCGGCGCCCGTCGGCGGCGGCTTCGGCGGCAAGCTCGACCCGTTCGCACACGAGATCGCCGCGTGCCGGCTCTCGCAGCTGATCGGCCGCCCCGTCAAGATCGCCTGTACGCGCGAGGAAGTGTTCTACATCCATCGGGGCCGGCATCCGGTGCTGATGTGGATCAAGACCGGCTTCACGCGCGCCGGCGACATCACAGGCTGCCATCTCAAGACGTGGCTCGATGGCGGCGCGTACGGCTCGTACGGCGTCGCGTCGACGTTCTACACCGGCGTGATCAATCCGGTGACGTACAAGATGCCGGTCTACAAGTTCGAGGGCGCGCGCATCTTCACCAACAAGCCCCCGTGCGGACCCAAGCGTGGTCACGGCACGCCCCAGCCGCGCTTCGCGCTCGAGGTGCAGATCGACAAGGCGGCCGAGCAGCTCGGGCTCGACCCGGCCGACATGCGGCGACGCATCCTCGTCGAGCCCTTCACCAAGACGGCCAACCACCTGACCGTGACGACCATCGGCCTGGGCGAGTGCATCGATAAGGTGGTCGAGGCGTCGGGCTGGCGCGACAAACACACGCGATATCGGGAGGCCGCGCCGACCGAACCCGACAAGCCACTGTGGCGGCCGCATCGCCGCCGCGGCATCGGCATCGCGTGCTCGTCGTACATGACGGGCGCCGGCACCGCCATCTACTGGAACAACATGCCGCACTCCGGCGTGGTCCTGCGCGCCGACCGCAGCGGCGCCGTCGCCGTGCTGTGCGGCGCCACCGACATCGGCCAGGGCTCCGACTCGATCCTCGCGTACCTCGTGGCTGAGGTGCTTGGCCTCGATCCCAAGGACGTCCACGTCCATCCGGCGGACACCAGCCTCACGCCCGTGGATCTCGGCTCGTACTCGTCGCGGGTCACGCTGATGTGTGGTCAGGCGGCGATCCAGGCCGCCGAGCGACTGCGCGCGGCGATTTTCAAGGCGGTGGCGGCGAAGCTCGAGGTCGACGCGACGACGCTCGTCGCGCGCGACCGCAGGGTCGGCGTGCCGAATGACTGGGACAAGGCCGTGGACTTCGCGAAGGCGGCGGAGCTTGGCGAGGCGATGCATGGCGTGCTCGCTTTCGCCGGCTCGTATGCGCCGCCCAAGCGCGCGGGGAAGTACAAGGGCGGCGGCGTCGGCCCGTCGCCGTGCTATTCGTATTCCGCCTGCGTCGTCGAGCTTTCCGTCGACGAGGACACCGGCGAGGTCGAGCTGCACGACGTATGGATCGCGCACGATATCGGCCGCGCGCTCAACCCGCTGCTGGTCGAGGGCCAGGTCGAGGGCTCCGTCTACATGGGCATCGGCGAGGCGATGATGGAGGCGCAGGTCTTCCGCAAGAACGTCCACAAGGCGCCGTCGATGCTGGAATACAAGAGCCCAACGACGCTCGAGACGCCCGACATCCACACCATCCTGGTCGAGACCGACGACCCGGAGGGGCCGTTCGGCGCCAAGGAAGCCGGGCAGGGCCCGCTCCTGCCGGTGATGCCGGCGATCGCCAACGCGATCTATCAGGCCGTCGGCGTGCGCGTGGACGAGATTCCGATCACGCCCGAGAAGGTGCTCAAGGGCCTCGAGCTCCGACGGCAGGGCAAGGCTGCGCGCGTCGGACCCGACCGTGTGCCGCTCTTCACCTTCAAGGAGCCGCTCGTCGTCGAATCCGCGTTCGGCGCGCCCGCCGACGCGATCGCGGTGCGGCCGTTCGCGGACCAAACGACATGAGCACGCGCCGGGGCGCACGCAGCCACCATCTTTCTACGTCAGGCCACCTGCGGCCCACGCCGGCCTCGCGGCACCCGTTCCAATGATTCGCCTGCCCGCGTTCGAGTATCTGGCGCCCCGCACCGTCGAAGACGCCGTGAAGTATCTTGGCGACCGCGGCGCCGACGCGATGCTGGTCGCCGGCGGTACGGACCTGTTTCCGAACATGAAGCGCGGTCAGTTCGAGCCGAAGGTGCTCGTCGGCTTGCGCGGGATTCGTGAGCTCACCGGAGTGAGCGGCGATCCGCGCCGCGGTGTGATCATCGGCGCCGGCACCACGTTGAGCGCCGTGGCCGCGCACACGGACGTCGCGCGGCGCTATCCAGCGCTCGCCACGGCGGCCGGACTCGTGTCGTCGCCGCAGCTGCGCAACGCCGGGACGCTCGGCGGCAACGTGTGCGTCGACACCCGCTGCAACTACTACAACCAGTCTTACGAGTGGCGGAAAGCCGTCGGCTTCTGCATGAAGAAGGACGGCGACATCTGCCTCGTCGCGCCCGGCAGCGATCGCTGCTGGGCCGTGTCGTCGTCCGACACGGCCCCCGCACTGTGGGCGCTCGGCGCCACCGCGCGGCTGGTAGGACCCGCGGGTGAGCGGACGGTGCCGATGTCGGCGCTCTATCGCGACGACGGCATCGAATACCTCGCGAAACGACCGGACGAGATCCTCACCGAGCTCGCGCTGCCACCGGCCGATGGCTGGGGCTCCGTCTATCTGAAGCTCCGGCGTCGCGGCTCGTTCGACTTTCCCGTGCTCGGCGTGGCGGTCGCGCTGCGGCGAGAGCGTGACATCGTGCGCGAGGCGCGCGTCGTGCTCGGCGCGGTCGCGTCGACGCCGCGCGAGGCGCCCGGGGCGGCGGCCGCGCTCGTCGGCCAGCCGCTCACCTCCGACACGATCACGCGCGCCGCTGAGGCCGCGGCCGGCCCGGCGAAGCCGCTGGACAACACCGACTTCACGCATCCATATCGCAAGCGGCTCGTGCGCGTGTACGTGGCCCGGGCCCTGGCGCGACTGGCGGGCCTGGACGCCGGGCCCGCGCCGTTCGAAACTCCGGGGCAGGCATGACCCCGCTCGGCACACGGATCAAGGCGCTGCGGCTCGAGCGCGACCTGCAACAGCGGCAGCTCGCCGAGAAGGCCGAGCTGACGCCGAGCATGGTGTCGCAGATCGAGTCCGGCCGCCTCACGCCGTCGCTCCACACGCTCGGCCGCATTGCCGCGGCGCTCGGCGTGCCGATCGCGACGCTGTTCGACGGACATCCCGGCGGCCGCATCCAGGTCACGCGCAAGAAGGACTACCCGGTGGTGTCCTTCGACGGCACCTCGGAGCGTTGGAGCGTGCTCGGCGCCGGCCTGTTCGAGGGCAAGATCCGCGCGGTGGTCTCGACGTTGGACGGGCGCGGCAAGGGCGTGACCACGCCGAGCGTGGTCATCAAGCCCGGGCAGATGAAGCTGTTCTATGTGCTCGACGGCACGGTGGCCCTGCACTACAACGGCGATCGCCAGATGCTCGAGAGCGGCGACAGCGCCTTGCTCGACGGCGGCGCGCCGCACGGCTGGGAAAACATCGGAACGAAGAAGGCCCGGGTGCTCTGGGTCATCCTGGGATAGGCCATGGCTGAGACGACGACAACCGATGCTGCGGTGGACTTTCGCACCGAGCCCGCGCGCTACCGGCACTGGAAGCTCGCGATCGACGGGCCGGTGGCGACGCTCACGATGGATGTCGCCGAGGACGGCGGGCTGCGTCCAGGGTACGAGCTGAAGCTCAACTCGTACGATCTCGGCGTGGACATCGAGCTGTACGACGCGCTCCAGCGTCTGCGCTTCGAGCATCCCGAGGTCGGCGCGGTAATCCTCACCTCCGGCAAGGATCGCGTGTTCTGCGCCGGGGCCAACATCCGCATGCTCGGACAGTCCTCGCACGCCTGGAAGGTGAACTTCTGCAAGTTCACCAATGAGACGCGCAACGCGATCGAGGAGGCCTCCGGCGAGTCCAGACAAGTCTGGCTCACTGCCGTGAATGGTCCGTGCGCGGGCGGCGGGTACGAGCTCGCGCTCGCCACGGAGTGGATCGTGATGGCGGACGACGCCAACACGGCCGTCTCGTTGCCGGAGGTGCCACTGCTCGCCGTCCTACCCGGCACGGGCGGACTCACGCGACTGGTCGACAAAAGGAAAGTCCGCCGCGATCGGGCCGATTTCTTCTGCACCACCGAAGAGGGCGTCAAGGGCAAGCGCGCGGTGGAGTGGGGGCTCGTCGACGAGGTGGTGCCACGCTCGCGCCTGGTCGAGGTCGTGCGGCAGCGCGCGACCGAGCGCGCGGCCCGCAGCGACCGGCCGCGCGATGCGCGGGGCGTGGCGCTCACGCCGCTGGCCCGTACGATCGAGGGCGAGCGCATCGCGTACGCGCACGTGACGTGCGTGATCGATCGGCGCCGGGGACTCGCCGAGATCACCGTCACCGTGCCGGCCGCGGCGCCGCCCGCCGACGCGGCGTCCGCGATCACGGAGGGCGTCGCGTTCTGGCCGCTCGCGGTGGCGCGCGAGCTCGACGATCTCGTGCTGCATCTGCGCACGAACGAGGAGGCCATCGGCGTCTGGGTCGTTCGCACCGGCGGCGATGCCGACACGGTCGAGGCGTACGACCGTCTGCTGCTCGGTCAGGCGGGCGACTGGTTTGTCCGCGAGGTCCGGCTTTACGTCAAGCGCGTGCTCAAGCGGCTCGACGTGTCCTCGCGTTCGGTGTTCGCGCTGATCGAGCCGGGCTCGTGCTTCGCGGGCACGCTCCTCGAGCTGGCGCTGGCCGCCGACCGGTCGTACATGCTGGACGACTCGAGCGGCGACGCGGGCCGGCGCACGACGGTGCGGTTGACGGCCGCCAACTTCGGCGCGTATCCGATGATCAACGGGCTGTCGCGCCTGGCCAGCCGCTTTCTCGCCGAGCCGGGCCGCGTGGACGATCTGAAGGGCCGCGTGGGACAGGATCTCGATGCCGCGGCGGCCGCCGAGGCCGGGCTCGTGACGTTCACGCCGGACGACATCGACTGGGAGGATGAGGTGCGGCAGGCGCTCGAGGCGCGCGCAGCGTTCTCGCCCGACGCGCTGACGGGCATGGAGGCCTCGCTGCGCTTCGGCGGCCCCGAGACGCTCGAGAGCAAGATCTTCGGCCGTCTGTCGGCCTGGCAGAACTGGATCTTCCAGCGCCCGAACGCCGTGGGCACCAAAGGCGCGCTCGCCGTCTACGGCACCGGTGAGCGCAGCGATTTCGATCGCAGGAGAGTGTGATGGCTGGCATCGACTATCTGGAGCGGATCCCGAACAACGTCGACCTTGCCGGGGACCGACGGCTGCAGCGCGCGCTCGAAGACTGGCAGCCGAAGTTCCTCGAGTGGTGGAAAGACATGGGGCCCGACGGCTTCCAGGCGCGCGACGTATATCTGCGGACCGCGATCAGCGTCGACGCCAAGGGCTGGGCTCAGTTCGGCTACGTCCGCATGCCCGAGTACCGTTGGGGCATCTTCCTCGCCGAGCCCGAGCCCGGGCGCACGATCGCGTTCGGAGATCACAAGGGTGATCCGGCGTGGCAGGACGTGCCCGGCGAATACCGCGGCACGCTGCGCCGGCTGATCGTGACCCAGGGCGACACCGAGCCCGCGTCGGTCGAGCAGCAGCGTCACCTCGGGCGAACGTGTCCGTCCGTCTACGATTTGCGCAACATCTTCCAGGTCAACGTGGAGGAAGGCCGGCACCTGTGGGCGATGGTCTATCTGCTCCAGGCGCACTTCGGCCGCGACGGCCGCGAGGAGGCTGAAGCGCTCTTGCAGCGCCGCTCCGGAGACCGCGACCGGCCGCGCATCCTCGGCGCGTTCAACGAGCGCACACCGGACTGGCTCTCGTACTTGATGTTCACGTTCTTCACGGACCGCGACGGCAAGTACCAGCTCGCGAGCCTGGCGGAAAGCGGGTTCGATCCGCTGTCCCGCACGTGCCGATTCATGCTCACCGAGGAGGCGCACCATCTCTTCATCGGCGAGACCGGCGTCGCGCGTGTCGTGCAGCGCACGTGTGAGCTGATGCGTCAGCATCGGACGGATGACGTGCGCAAGTACGGCGCGCTGGACCTGGCGCTCCTGCAGCGTTACCTCAATTTCCACTACTCGGTGTCACTGGACCTGTTCGGCTCG
>Ga0114129_10007008_pt1 | contig 16047 bp, 17 predicted proteins | sample RhiMetdeltSRZDD1_FD_80071 | JGI IMG/M metagenome (GOLD analysis project Ga0114129, IMG submission 80071) | Populus rhizosphere microbial communities from Tennessee, USA - Rhizosphere MetaG P. deltoides SRZDD1 (version 2) (version 2) | ecosystem: Host-associated > Plants > Roots > Rhizosphere >... | reverse complement strand
GGGCGGTTCGAATTTCACCGGGTCGTGGAGCGCGACAGGCCACGGCGCCTGCAAGTAGATTTTAGGGGCGCCTAGAGTCTGCCCGCAACAAGGCGATGGCGTTGACGTTCGAGGACGCACAATCGAGCTCGACTTCGAGCGCAAGCTCCGCGAGACCCTCGGCATGGGTGTAAGGCTGGACTCGGACGCCGGGGAATGATCCAGAGGTATCGATCTACCGGCCACATGACGCTCTAAACGGGCAGACACCGTACGAGCGGCTTGTGGAGAAAACCAGAGCTGGACTGTCAGCGCAGTCTTAGGACTCTACATTTCGAGACTGGCGTCCCCAACAGGAGGCGCGGCTCCTCTCCCACGAGTTCGTCGAGGCGCCGACGAACGTCCGCAGGCGAATTGCATCCCCATACCCCCGAGACCGCCCGCCGAAAAATGAGCGTCTTGTTTCGCGAGGGCCTCAACGCGGTCGATGAATGCGTGTGGATGACGTCGTTCGGGTTCGTCAGTGATGCGCGAGTCGAGTTCCTCCCGAGCAGCGAAGTGCTCCGCGTCTGTGCCGTCCCTCGTAGCAGTCTCCGCATGCGCAAGGTATGCGGCAACTAAATCGGCATCTTTCATAACGCCCTAGCCATGATTTATGAAGCATCACTCCTGCGTCGGACTGGTTTTCACGGCCGACGCTCGTGCCCATGCTGACTTCCGGAGAAAGGCGCCCGGCCGCTCTACAACATGTCGCGTCCCCACCGCCAGTCGTTGGCGAGGTATTGGGCCAGACAGTTGTGAGCGTCATGCTACCTCTGGCGGCATAGACGCGTCGTCCTGAGTAGACTGTCTTGATGCTGGTTGTCCTCAGCGGCCTTCCCGGTGTTGGCAAGACCACTATCGCTCGCGAATTGGCTACCGCGATGGACGCGGTGTATGTGCGGATAGACTCCATCGAACAAGCCCTCCGGAACGCGGGATGGAGGGTCAAACGCGAAGGCTACAGCGTCGCGCACGCCGTCAGCGAGGACAACCTGCAGCTCGGCCGACATGTCGTCGCTGATTGCGTGAATCCCTGGCCTCTCACGAGAAGCGAGTGGCTGGCCGTGGCCAATCGTGCTGGCGTCCGTGCGGTCAACGTTGAAGTCGTGTGCTCGGACATCGATGAGCACAGGCGCCGAGTCGAATCACGCTCTCCGGACATCACCGGCCACAGCCTGCCGACGTGGTCGGAAGTGGTGGAGCGGGACTACCGTCCCTGGGAAGGCGAGCGGCTCATCATCGACACCGCGAGATGTGACGTGCGACAAAACGTGCAGTCGATTCTGTCGGCAGTAGGGAATTGCAATATGTGAAATCACGGGCGAGGGTTCGTCCCCAACGGGATTCGGAACCGGTGGCGCAGCGCGAAGCGGTGCGCCGGGCTTCCCGCCAGACGGTTGGGGGGCGCCTGACGAGCGAGCGCAAGCGGGCGACGTCGTTCCTCGCCGGGATTCGGAACCGGTGGCGCAGCGCGAAGCGGTGCGCCGCGCTTCCCGAGAGGCCGTTGGTGGACGTGAGCGACCGAGCGTAGCGAGGAAGGGAACGTCCCCAACGGGATTCGAACCCGTGTTTTGGCCTTGAAAGGGCCACGTCCTGGGCCTCTGGACGATGGGGACCTGAGGAGAGAACCCCTGATTCTACTATGACTTGATGCAGCGTGTCCTCACGGCGATCGATAATCGACGCCGTGAGATACGACGCAATCGTCGTCGGCGTCGGCGGAATGGGCAGCGCGACCGTGTACGAGCTCGCACGCCGCGGACTCCGTGTCATCGGCCTCGAGCAGCATGACATCCCGCACGACCGTGGGTCGTCCCACGGCGTCAATCGCGTCATCCGACTCGCGTACTGGGAGCATCCCGCTTACGTGCCGCTGCTGCGCCGCGCCTACGAGCTGTGGCGCGAGCTCGAAGCCCGCTGCCACGAACAGTTGCTGTACATCACAGGCAGCATCGACGCCGGTCGCGCCGACAGCAAGACCGTCGTGGGATCGCTGCGATCGTGCGAGATCCACGAGCTGCCGCACGAGCTGCTCGACGCGGCCGCATTGAGACGGCGGTTCCCCGGATATCAGCTCGCGCCCGACATGATGGCGGTCCTTCAGCCGGAGGGCGGCTTCGTGCTCTGCGAGCGCGCGATTGTGAATTTCGTCGACGCGGCACTCGAGCTCGGGGCAGACGTCCACGCACGCGAGCCGGTTGTCAGCTGGACGCCGTCAGCCGACGGCGTTGAAGTGCGTACAGCCGCGGCGACGTATGCCGCACCGCGGCTGGTCCTGACGGCTGGACCGTGGACCGCCGCGCTCGTCCCACCGCTGAAAGCGCTCGCGCGTCCCGAGCGCCAAGTGATGCTTTGGGTCGAGCCTCGCGTTCCTGAGTTCTTTCAGCTCGACTCGTTTCCCGTCTTCAACCTCGACGCGCCGGAAGGTCACTTCTACGGATTCCCGATCTTCGGACCATCCGGCTTCAAGATCGGCAAGTACCACCACCGACGTGAGGCCGTCGATCCCGATCGAATGGATCGCGACTGTCACCCGGAGGACGAGGCGGTGCTGCGCGAGGGTATTCGGAGGTACCTTCCGGATGCCGACGGCCCGACGGTCGCGATGAAAACCTGCCTGTTCACGAACAGCCCGGACGAGCATTTCATCATCGACACGCATCGCACGCTGCCGCAGGTGACGCTCGCCGCTGGATTCTCGGGCCACGGCTTCAAGTTCTGCAGCGTCGTCGGCGAGATCCTGGCGGAGCTGACGATAGACCGCGCGAGCCGCCACAATCTCGAGCTGTTCAAGCTGTCGCGATTCGGGACGCTCGCAGCTACTTGAAGTAGAAGATGACGCCGGCGCCGCTTCTGGTGCCCCAGGTGTGCGAGGTGATCTCCTCGGTCCGTGTCACAGGCGCAGGCACGTTCAGTCCCACAGGTATCACCTGCATCAGGAGGCTCGACGTAAAGCTGTTGCGCGAGTGGTTGTACCCGAAGCCGGTCTCGCCAAACATTGCGAAACGTCGGTGCACCTGATAGTGAGCGCCGAACGATCCGGTCAACGCGTGGGTGGCGTTCTTGCTGTCGGCCAGGAACATCGAACCAGAGCTCGATGTCAATCGCCCGTACGAGTAGCGCGGGCTCACGTAGGCTCGGAGCTTGTCCCAGTTCCTGAGATACAGCAGCCCGCTCACGCCGGCCGTTACCGTGGTCGAGGACGACTCTCCCGACACGGCCGATCCACCGAAAATAGAGCTCGCAGAGGGGATCGGGAGGCTATCTGTCGATCCGCTCGAAAACGAAATGTCGGGTCTCACCGCAACGCTGTTCGTGACATGCCAGATGACGCCGACCGCCGAGGGATACCCCAGCGTGACGCCCACCTGTCCGGCGTCCTGCGCGCGCGCGCTCGCGCTCGCACCAGCGCACAACAGCAGGTTCAAACACAGAAGCACCTGTTTCATAGGGCCGATTCCTATTTGGCGGTCGTCAGCAGCTCGCGGATGCCGCCGAGCGACGCCATCACGCCGCTCGTCTCGTACGGCAGGAACACGATCTTCTGCGCGTTGTTCGAGATCTGCCCGAGCGCCTCGAGGTATTTCTGCGCGATGAGGTACTGCGCGGGACTGCCGGCGGCGCCGAGCGCCTGGCTCACCACCTGAATCGCCTGCGCTTCGGCCTGTGCGACGCGCAAACGCGCCTGCGCCTGACCCTCCGCGGCCAGAATCGCCGCCTCCTTCGAGCCCTCAGCGTTGACGATGGCCGCCTGCTTCTGGCCTTCGGCGCGCAGGATGGCCGACGACTTCTCGCCCTCCGCCGTCGTGACGACGGCGCGGCGGGTCCGCTCGGCCGTCATCTGCTTCTCCATCGTCAGGCGGATCTCTTCGGGTGGTGTGATGTTCTTGAGCTCGATCCGCATCACCTTGACGCCCCACTGCTGCGTGGCCGTGTCGAGCGCGGCGCGCAGCTGCGAGTTGGTGGTGTCGCGCGACGCGAGCGTGTGATCCAGATCGAGTTGGCCGATCACGTTGCGCAGTGCCGACAGCGTGAGCTGCTCGAGCCCCCACGTCAGGTTCTGCACCTCGTAGGTGGCGCGCACCGGATCCGCGATCAGGTAATAAATGACCGCGTCGACCTCCATCGTCACGTTGTCGCGCGTGATGACCGGTTGCGGCTCGATCTTCGTGATCTGCTCGCGCAGATCGATCGTGGCGCGGATCGAGTCGAGGAACGGGACGATCGTGTTGAGGCCCGCTTCGGCGGTTCTGTGGAACTTGCCGAGCCGCTCGATGATCTTCACCTGCTTCTGCGGGACGATCTTGATCGTCCGCATCAGGACGATCAGCAGGACGAACGCGAGGCCGAGAAGAACGATGCCACTCATGCGCGTGTGACCTCCAGCACGATGCCGTCGGCGCCGACGACCGTCACTTTCGTCCCCGCGGCGATCGCGTCCGTGCTCCGCGCCGCCCAGTCCTCGCCGCCCACGGTCACGCGGCCGGTGCCGAGCGTGGGATCGATGTCATGCGTCACGATGCCGTGGCGCCCGACGAGCGGCTGAGTGCGGGACGGCACTCCCGGCCCGGCCAGGTGTCCGACGAGCGACGATCGCAACGCGACCAGGGACACGACCATCACGACGATGAAGGTCGCGATCTGCAGGGGGATGCCGAAGCCGAGATACGCCGCGGCCGCCGCCGCGATGGCGCCGGCGCTGACGAACGCCGAGCCGAAGTGCGGAATCGACACCTCGAGGATCGCGGCGACGAACGCCACGCCAAGCCAGGAGAGCGTCGCGACTTGGGCGGCCCAGGTCGAAAACAGAGCGGACAGAATGTTGAGAATCATAATCCGCGGAACAGCGGACGCCCACCCGGACGGCCTGGCCACGGCATGCCCAGGACGATCAGCACCGTCGCCAGCCCGAAGCAGGCGAGCAGCCGCGTGCGCTTCGTGTCCGCCGTCTTGGCCTTTCGCGCGAGCACCCGTCCCGCGTGCGCCAGAATCACGGCTCCCATCATGGCGGCGACGTGTTCCACGGCCCAGAAGCGGAGCGCCGGATCTTTCATCGCACCCCCGAAGTTGTCCAGGATCGGCTGCATGTTCGGGCTCAGCGCGAGATAGAGGATCAGGCCGAGGAGCATCTGGAGGTCCAGTGCCGTCACCGCGAACATCCCCCATCGATCGGCGACGGAATTGTCAGTACCTACCTGGCCGCGCAGCGCGGCGAACGCAGTGCCGACGGCGGCCACGAGCGCCAGCCACCGGAGCCACGAGTGAACGGCCAGCACGTGTGCATACATGCGCAGACGTTAGCATGGTCGGGTGCTACCGCTTTTACTTTTGGTGACAAGGGCGGTCTAAGGGTTTCAGCAGGAGGAGGACCACCCGATGGCCGACGGCGACCGGTTACTCGGACATTTACTGCGGCGGGCGGGGTTTGGCGCCAGCAGCGCCGAGCTGGCCGCCTATTCGAAACTGTCCTACTCGCAGGCGGTCGATCGCCTCGTCAACTACGACCAGATCGCGGACACCGTCGATGCGAACATCGGCAAGCCCGGGTTCGCCGGCACGACCTCGCGCGGCGCCTTCTCACCCAACACCGTCGCGGACGACGCGCGGCAACGGTGGCTGTTCCGGATGGTGCATTCGGACCGGCCGCTGCAGGAAAAGATGACGCTCTTCTGGCACAACTACTTCGCGACCGGCTTCTCGAAGGTCGCGGGCAAGGTGAAAGGGGAGAACGCCACCCGGCTGATGGCCGGCAAGGCGTCCGAGGATGCCGCGGGGCAGCGCGGACAGGTCGAGCTCTTTCGCGACGGCGCGCTCGGCAACTTCCGCGATCTCCTCGTGGCGGTCGCGCAGGACCCGGCGATGCTGATCTGGCTGGACGGCGACACGAATACCAAGGCGAAGCCGCAGGAGAACTTCGGCCGCGAGCTGATGGAGCTCTTCACGCGCGGTGTCGGGTACTACACGGAAGACGATGTGTATGCCGCGGCGCGGGTGTTCACGGGCTGGAACCTGAACTACCCGGCCGATCCGGCCGATCGGACCAACTCGCTCAAGTTCATCTACAACGCGAACCAGCACGAGACGAGCGCGAAAACGTTCAGCTTTCCCATCTACAGCGACGGCAGCCGGACCATCCAGGCGCGCTCGGCGTCGGCAGGCATGCAGGATGGGATCGACCTCATCAACGCGCTCGCGATGCACCCGGAAACAGCGAGGCGGCTCGCGACGAAGCTTTATGGCTTCTTCATCAGCGAAACGGCGACGCCGGATGCGAACCTGATCACCGACCTCGCGAACATGTATCTGCAGAACGGCACCGTGATCAAGCCAGTGCTGCAACGGCTCTTCACGTCACCACAGTTTCAGGATCCGTCGATCGTCTTCACGCGCTACGCGTGGCCCGTGGAGTTCGTCGTCCGGTCGCTCAAGGAAACAGGGTGGAGCGGGTTCTCGTTGGGCAGCGCGCTCTCGCCGCTCGACAGCATGGGGCAGGAGCTGCTGGAGCCGCCGAGCGTCGCGGGCTGGGCGCTCGGTCAGACCTGGTTTTCCACGGGCGCGATGCTCGCCCGCATGAACTTCGCGTCGACGCTCGCGGCGAATCAGAAATTCAACCTGGCGACGGCCGCGGCGTCGTCGCGCAGCAGCTCGCGCGCCGTCGTCGACTACGTGGCGAGCCGACTCACGGTCGATCTCCCGGGCGACGTCTATAACGACCTCATCGCGTATGCCGCGTCGGGAGCGGCCTGGACCGGGTCGGATGCGCAGCTGCAGACGAAGACGACGGGACTCGTGCATCTCGTTCTCGGGTCCGCGGAGTACCAGTTTGTCTGAAGACCTGAGGGGACGAGGGGACCAGGGGCCTGGGGACTAAGGGACTGGGAGTCCCCAAGTCCCCTGCGGAGATTCTGACCATGATCACCAGACGAGCCTTTCTGAAAGACGGCGTGGCGGCGTTCACGATCAGCTTTGCCGCGCCGGCGTTCCTGTCGGATCTGGCGCGCGCGCAGGGGGCGTCGAGCCGCAACCTGGTGGTGCTGGACCTCACCGGTGGCAACGACGGGCTCAGCATGCTGGTTCCGTACACCGATAGCGCCTACTACAGTCGACGGCCGACGCTCGCGATTCCTGCAGGCTCGGTGTTGCAGGTCGGAAGCGACTCGAGCGGGAAAGCGCTCGGGTTGCACCCGAAGCTTACCGGATTGAAAGACATCTTCAATCAGGGGCGCTCGCGCTGATTCAGCGCGTCGGCTACGAGAACTCGAGCCGGTCGCACTTCTTCGGTACGGACATCTGGTCCACCGCGAATCCATCGAACAGCGCCGGCAGCGGCTGGGTGGGACGGTACCTGGCCGCCCTGCCGCCGCCGCTCGATCCGCTCGTCGCCTGGAACACCACCGGCGATACGCCGCACGCGCTGCAGTCGTCGACCGTCTCGGTGGCCTCGATTCCCAGCGTCAGCGGCTATGCGTTCAACAGCCCGAACACGGGCAGCGAGGCGACGCTCGAACGCGCCGCCGCGACCAGTATCGCGTCACACGTCCCGGTAGACAAACCGCACGTCGCGTTCGTCAGCACGTCGGTGCAGGCCGCGATGGCCACGCTGGACCGCGTTGCGGCCGTCGGATCGTTCAAACCCACGGTCGCCTATCCGACCAACGGCTTCGGTCAGGCGCTGCAGGCCATCGCCGGCGCGATGGCCAAAGGGACGGGTACGAAGGTGTTCTGGGTCCAGACCGGCGGATACGACACGCACGCCTCGCAGGACACCAACAGCGACGCAGGCGCGTACGTCAGGCTGATGGTGACGCTCAATGACGGCCTGACGGCGTTCTACAACGATCTGAAGAACCAGGGGCTGCTGAGTCAGTCCCTGCTGCTTTCGTTCTCCGAATTCGGACGCCGCATCACGGAAAACGGCAGCCGAGGCACCGACCACGGCTCGGCAAGCGTGATGATGGCGATGGGCGGCAGCGTGCGGGGCGGGCTGTTCGGCACCGCAGCGTCGTTGACCGCGGATGCGCAGAATCCGACGCTCGAGAACAACACGCAGGACGTCAAGTTCGAGAGCGACTTCCGTTCGGTCTACGCAAAAGTCATCGACAACTGGCTGGGTGGCGACTCCGTCGCTGTGCTCGGCGGCAACTTCAGGAAGAGCGGACTGGACTTCGTGTAACTCTCAACTCTCAAGTCCCACGGCTCAGTGTACGCAGTGTCCGGCTTCAGCCGGACGACCGGGTCTCAGTTTTCAGTTTCGCGAGCGCCTGGCGGGCTTCGAGGAGCTTGTCGTGCGAGCGCTCCCACGCCGTGCGGGCGAGTTGCTCCGCCGCTTCGGCGCGTGCCAGCGCGGCTGCGGCAGTCTTAATCGCGGCGTCACGTTTTCGCGCCGCTTCCTCGGCCGCGCGTTCCTTCCGGCGGTCTGCCTGGACAGACGGCCGCGGGGCGACCCTATCAGGGCCGGTCGCGGAAGCTCGCGGCGTCTCCGGGCGAGCCGAGGCGGGCAAGGCCCGCGCGGCAGGCGTGACGCCGGCGAGCGCCTCGAACCCGGACGGTTGCAGCGCCTTTGTCAAACGGCCTTCAGGCTCTGGCGGTTCCGGCGCCAGCGACAGCGTCTCGAACGTGCGCATCAGCGCATCTGCGGCTGGTTTCGCGCCGCTCGCCGCGGCGAGTCGCTCCGCGGCCTTGACCGCGTCGGCCAGGGCGCGTCGATGCGCTTCGCCAGCCTCGCGTACGTCGCCGCCACGACGTCCTTCGAGCGACGCGATTTGCGCGGCGCGCAGGCGCTCCCCGCTTTTGATCACCTTGTCGTAGACCGGGCGCGCCTGCCAGTACACCTGGTTCACGGCCCAGGGCACGACGGTGGGTTTCAGGAGCGCGCGCACGCGAGTGGCGTCGGCGCCGGTCAGCGTCTTGGCCAGTGCGTTGCGCGTCGGCACGAACGCCTCGAGCGGCTGCCGGTACAGGTCGTCGATTTTCGCGTCGAGCGACACTGCCTGCTACGGGTGGGAGACGAGAACCGTGTAGGTTTCGGGCGCCGTCAGGATCCCGAGGTCGTAGACGAGCACGCAGTAGTTGCCGCTGAAAATCTGACCGGAAATCGCCGGCAGGTTCAGGTTCGCCACCGAGCTTTGAATGACCGAGACGCACGAGCCGGCCGAATCGGCCTGCGCCCAGATCACCCCCAGCGGCACGTTGTTCAGCGGCGCCAGCGCGGTCAGCTTGATCGAGATTTCACCGGTCTTGTCGACCCTGAACGAATGCGACGAGAAACCCTGGGGCTTTACCTCGCCGGTAAACGACTCCATCTGGTTCTTGGAGGGGTCGACGATGCCGCCGCAGCTGATCGTGAGCAAGCTGGCGGCAACCAGCGCCAGGGCGGCGACACAGAGGGAGCGCATCGCCTGATTCTCGCACAGGAGTGGAGTGTTCACGACGGTCCGTAGTGCCTGAAGGCAGTCACCGAGGTAACGGCGAGCCCCAGCGCCCGAGCCCCACGACCGACGGGCTGCGGCAAGCCAACCCGGAGAGTCGACGCCGTCGTATATATAATCGCGACCCCATGCGTGGGTTTCGAGCCCGATTCTTCGTCGTCTTCAGCATTCTCGTGGCCTTTGCGTTGGCGTTTGTGCTGACGCCGCCGCGCGGCGCGCGGTCGATGCGCGAGTTCAATCCGCCGCGGCTCGCGGATCTCGAAGTCCGCATGTGGCAAGCCTACTACGCCAAGGAGCGCGCGCGTCTGTTCGGGCTCCTTGTGACGATGCTCCACGAGCAGTATCACTACTCCTGGGCGACGGCGACGGTCGAGGGCTTCCATCTGGCGCGGGCCGCCGCGACGTTCGGCGATCTGCGCGGCGGGTACGACGTCGTGCTGCCGGACCTCGAGGCCGCCTACGCGAAAGCGAAGTCGTGGATGCATGCGGAGTTCGATCCACGTGCGGTCGCGCACGCGGAGCTCGCATGGTGGGTGGCGCGCCGCGTGCCGGGGCAGAACAGCCCTGAGCAGATCGGCGGGCTCATCGCCGACGAGTACGCGCTGCTGTACGAGACGACACGCGCGCGGGTCGAGGCCGCGGCGCTGCTGCGCGCGCAGGCGGCGGCGCTGCGCGACGCGCAGGCGGGTCGGCCGGATTGGGATAGAATTGGCCGACTGCTGCTCCAGTCCTACAGCGAGCTTCGCTCGGCGCTCTCGACCGAGCCCGTGTAACACCCATATGCCCAGCGCGGACGCGGCGGCGCCTTCTGCCGCGATGACCTTTCGTGACGTCCTGCGCATCGACGTGATGCGGCGCGTCTGGTACGCGCAGATCGTCAGCCTGTTCGGCGACTTCCTCGCGCTCTTCGCGGTCATCGCCGTCGTCTCGTTCGCAATGCACGGGACGCCGAAGCAGATCATCGGCGTGCAGATCGCCTTCATGCTGCCGATTGTGTTCGTCGGTCCCATCGCCGGCGTGTTCGTCGACCGGTGGCCGCTGAAGCCGACGCTGGTCTCGAGCGATCTCATCCGCGCGGCATTCGCGCTCCTGCTGCTGGTCGCCGCCTCGATGTGGCACGTCTATCTCGTGCTCGCAGCGCTGAGCTGCGTCTCCGCGTTCTTCGGTCCCGCCCAGCAGGTGACGATCCGCACGCACGTGCCGTCGCACGGGCTCATTTCCGCGAACGCGCTCATGCAGATCGCCTTCATGGGCAGCCGCATCGTCGGACCCGCCGCCGCTGGTGCGATCGCGTCGACGTTCGGGCCAAGGGTCTGCTACGCGCTCGACGTGTTCAGCTTCGTGGCATCGGCGGCGCTCATCGGCTCGGTGGCGATTCAGCGCACCGCAGCGGTGCCGGCGTCGACCGAATCCTCGTCGAACCGCATCCACGCGATCTGGCGGGACATGCGCGAGGGCATGAGCTTCATCTTCCATCACGCCGCGGTTTTCTTCGTGGTGATGGCGATGGCGGCGGGGCTGTTCATCATCGGCTGTTTCGGGCCGCTGATTGCCATCTACGTGCGCGACACGCTTCACGGCAGCGCCCGCCTGTTCGGGCTCGTCAGCGGCATCATCGGCGTCGGCCTGCTCGTGGGGACGCAGGTGATGCGCAAGCTGGCACCGACGTTCACCGAAGACACGCTGGTGCTGTCGGGCCTCGCCGGGATTGGCGCCGGCGTCTTTCTGCTCGGCGCCCTGCCGTTCGCGCCGGCCACCCTCCTTGCGGCGTTTGCGATCGGCTTCACCTTCTCGGCGATCATGGTGCCGGCGCAGACGCTGCTCCAGCGCGAAACGCCTCACGCCATGATCGGCCGGGTGTCGAGCACCAACATCTCAGTGGCGTTCTTCGCGCAGATCATCGGTCTGCTGTTGTCAGGTGTGCTCGCCGACCTGTTCGGCGTGCGCACGGTCTTCTTCGTCTGCGCAGCCCTCGCCCTGGCGCTCGCCGCCGGCGGCCGGGCGTTCTTGCACGCTAAGAAGTAGACCCTCGCCGCAAGCAACCAACGGCGCGCACGTACCATGAGTTTCCACCTTGGTACGTAGTGTCCGCCTCCAGGCGGACCACGTCTGCGCGCGGCGCTTGACGCATTGCGGTATCGTTGCTGCGTGAGAATAGTCGAAGCGCTGACCACAATCGTTGGCACTCCCTGGCGTGAGCTGCTGTTTCTCGAGCTCACCACCGACGACGGTCTCGTCGGTGTCAGCGAAGTGCGGATGGTGAACAAGACCGAGACGCTGGACGCCTGCATCAACGAGCTGGCGCCACGGTATGTGATCGGGTCGGATCCGTTCGACGTGGAACGGCTCGCGTGGAACGTGCAGCGCGCGGAGTACGGTCGGCCGGGCGAGGTCACGCAGTCGGCGCTGGCCGCGTTCGATGTCGCCTGCTGGGATCTGATGGGGCAGTCGCTCGGTGTTCCGGTCTGGAAGCTGCTTGGCGGCAGGTTTCGAGAGCGCGTGCCCGCCTATGCCAACGGCTGGTATCAGGCGGAGCGAGAACCGGGCGCGATTGCGGCGCTGGCGAAACAGGTCGTGGCGCGGGGGTATCGCGCGATGAAGCTGGATCCGTTCGGCGCGGCGAGCGCCGAGCTGTCGTCTGCGGATCGGCGGCGCGTGGAGGCGATCATGACCGCCGTCCGCGATGCGGTCGGCCCCGACGTGCAACTGCTGATCGAGATGCACGGACGGTTCACGCCCGCCACCGCCGTGCGCGTCGCCGCGATCCTCGAGCCATTCGATCCGGAGTGGATCGAAGAGCCGGTGCCGCCGGAAAATGCCGCGGCGCTCGCGCGCGTGCGCGGCGGCACCCGGATCCCGATTGCCACCGGTGAGCGCGCGCACGCGATCGGCGAGATCCGCGAGTTCATCGAATCGGGCCTCGCCGATGTGGTGCAGATCGACCTCACGCACTTCGGTGGGTTTCTCGGCATCAAGCGCGTCGCCGGGTGGGCCGAAGCGCATTACCTCCTCATGGCGCCGCACAACGTCTGCGGGCCGGTCGGGACGATGGCCAACGTGCATTTCGCGGTTGCGACGCCGAACTACAAGACGCTCGAGCATTTCAACGACTTTGCCGATGCGTGGGTCAAGGACCTCGTCGACCACGCTCCGCAGGTGGCCGTCGAAGACGGCTGCTTCGGAGTGCCCGATCGTCCTGGTCTGGGAGTCCGTCTGAACCACGAAGCCTGCCGCGCACATCCGCGTACGGGGGGACGGCTCAAGCTCTTTGAGGAAGGGTGGGAGAAGCGGGCGGGTCAGAAAAAAACTTAAGAACTTAGAACTTAGAAGTTAAAACTAGAACTGAGAACGCCGATCACAGACTCCGCGGGAATCCGGCCGTATCGCTCGGCGACGTCGTAACGGCCGCCCCGCAGCGCACGCCCGCGCGGAGCGCCTCGTCGACCGATCCACCTCGAAGTCGGACGGCGATGTAGCCCGCATTGAACGCGTCGCCGGCGCCGATCGGGTCCACCGCGGCATCTCGTCGGATTTCGAGTGCCTGCCACCCGTCAGCGGTCAGCGTGCCGACGCTGGCCTGGCCGCGGATGACCACCTCCTTCGGGCCCCGCGCCGCGGCGAGACGTGCGAGCGCGGGCGAGCCTGTCGCGCTGCGGCCCTCGTCGAGCAGCTCCGCGAGCTCGGACGCGCCGGTCAACAACAGGTCGCAGCGTTCGATGAACGGAACGACTAGCGCCCCGCGTCGATCGGATCCCCACAAACCCGGACGGAGATTTGGATCCACAATCCGAAGACCGCGCGCCGAACCAAGAAGGGCGAGGCCGGCGGCGTGTGGCTCTGGACCAATCAGTGCGGTCACGCCGGTCACCAGGACGGCGCCGGTGTCGTCGAGCGTAACACCATGCAACACATCCGGCCCCATGGCGCTGGCTGCCGATCCGGTCCGATAGTAGCGGACGCCGACGCCTGGCTCCTTCAGCATCAGGCCGGTGGGCCGCGTGGTGTCGCGGCCGACCCAGTGCGTGTCGATGCCTTCACCGCTTAAGCTCTCCAGAATACGGTCGCCCGCGGCGTCCGCGCCAAGGCGGCTCACCCAGGCGACACGCAAACCGAGCCGCGCGAGCCCGACGCACGTGTTGCTCTCGGCGCCGGCGTGGTCGACGAGAAGGTTGCTGGTACGGCGAACAATCTCGCCCGGCGGCGGTGCGAGCGCGATCATGGTTTCGCCCAGCGCGATGAGGTCGTACAACATTTTGGTTTTGACCAGTACTTTATCGCCGACACGCCCGATTTGCCGTTGACTCGGCAGTTCACCGTTTGATATACCGTTTCACTGAATGAAACGGGCCCCCACTGTCGTCTCAGCCGCGCGCTACAAGGTGGACGCGGCGGCCAAGGCGTTGGAGCTGCTCAGCGTCTTCTCGTTCCGCGAGCCCCGACTGTCGCTGGCCGATCTTGCGGCCCGGACCGGCATACCCCGCGCCACGGCGTTCCGCCTGCTCTCCACGCTCGAGCAATCCGGGTTTCTCGCCAAGGATCACGGCGCGTATCAGCTCGGCATCAAATGCTTCGTCCTCGGCAACATCGTTGCCGGCGGCCTCGATCTGCGCGAGACCGCGCATCCACACCTCGTGGCGCTGCGCGATTCGACGCGCGAGACGACGCAGATCGCGATCCTCGATCACTGGCAGGTCGTGTATCTCGAGCGGATGCTGTCACCGTTTCCGATTGGCGTGATGCGAACGCGCGCCGGCGCCATCCTTCCGGCGTACTGCACGGCGCTCGGCAAGACGCTGCTGGCCTACATGCCCGAAGCCGAAGTGGAAACCTGGGCTGCGACGCAGAAGTTTCCGGCGCTGACGTCGCGGACGATCACGTCGGCACGGCGGCTGCTGAAGGAGCTGCGCGTCATCCGCGAGCGAGGCTACGCCATCGACGATGAAGAGCGGGAGAAGGGCGTGCGGTGTCTCGCCGCGCCCATTCGGAACCATCACGGCGACGTCGTCGCCGCCGTGAGCATCGCGGCGCCGATCGATCGGCTGCCGCGAGACCTGGCGGACAGCGACGTGGCGGCAGCAGTCGTCGCCACGGCACGCGCGATTTCGATCGATCTCGGAGCCGTCGACGACGTGGGAGCCACGGAAGCGTACCGCGCCGCCTTGCCGGCGCATGGAGGAAGAAAGTGAAGAGAGTCGTACTGGGTCTCGTCGCTGCGTTGTGTCTACTGCCTGCGGCCCTCGCGGCGCAGGCGGTGACCGGCACCATCCTGGGGACCATCACGGACACCTCGGGCGCAGCCGTCCCCGGCGCCACCGTGACGCTCACCAATCAAGGCACCGGGCTGTCGCGCACCGTGGTCACCGATAACGCGGGCGAATACACCGCCCCCTCGCTGCCGACCGGCAAGTACAAGATGGTGGCGGAGCTGCCTGGCTTCAAGACGGCGACGCTCTCGGACGTCGAGCTGACTGTCGACTCGAAGGTCCGTGTGAACGCCCGGCTCGAGGTCGGCACGGTCTCGGAGACGGTCACGGTCGCCGCCGCGTCGCCGCTCGTGCAGGTGGCGACGTCCGAGCTCGGCACGACGGTCCAGGAAGAGCAGATCAAGACGCTGCCCCTCAACGGACGCAACTTCGTGAACCTGACGCGGACGGTGCCGGGCGTGGTCCGCGGCATTCCGGGCGCGAACATCGACGGGGCGGGCAGCCTCGCGTGGCGGGCGTCCGCGTCGTTCTCGGCGAACGGCCAGCGGCCGCGCGACAACAACTACATGCTCGACGGCGTGGACAACAACGAGACGTGGCTGCAGACCGTCGTGCTGTTCCCGAGCGTCGACGCCCTCGACGAGTTCAAGCTGCAGACGAGCACGTACTCGGCCGAGTTCGGCCGGTCGCTCGGCGGCGTGGTGAACCTGCAGATCAAGTCGGGCACCAATGCGTTGCACGGCAGCGCCTTCGAGTTCATGCGCAACGACGCCTTTGACGCGAACAACTTCTTCAACAACCGCGCCGGTCGCGCGAAGCCGGACTTCAGCCAGCATCAGTACGGCGGCACGATCGGTGGTCCGATCGTGAAGGACAAGACCTTCTATTTCTTCGACTATCAGGGCTACAAGATCAATCAGGGCGCGACGTACCTCTCGACGGTGCCGTCGGCGAAGATGCGCGCCGGCGACTTCTCGGAGCTCAACCGGATCATCTACGACCCGGTGTCGCACCTGCCGTTCGCGGGCAACGTCGTGCCGCAGACTCGCTGGGATCCGGTCGCGAAGAACATCCTCGGCCAGTTGATTCCGGAGTCGAATACCGCAGGGATCCTGAGTGCGTCGGGCCAGACGATCAACAATTACCTCATCAACCCCACGCTCGAGCGGCAGGACAACCAGATCGACATCAAGGTCGATCACTCGCTCTCCTCGAACAATCGGCTCGCCACGCGGTACAGCTACGAGAAGACGCACCGGGTCCTGCCGGCGACACTGCCGCATGGCGACGCCGGCTTTACCTTCGGCGCCGGCGACGGCAACATCAAGGCGCAGGGCCTCTCGATGAACGACACGCACACGTTCAACTCGAACTGGCTGAACGAGGTGCGCTTC
>Ga0114129_10007007_pt1 | contig 16047 bp, 14 predicted proteins | sample RhiMetdeltSRZDD1_FD_80071 | JGI IMG/M metagenome (GOLD analysis project Ga0114129, IMG submission 80071) | Populus rhizosphere microbial communities from Tennessee, USA - Rhizosphere MetaG P. deltoides SRZDD1 (version 2) (version 2) | ecosystem: Host-associated > Plants > Roots > Rhizosphere >... | reverse complement strand
GCGGCGGTATTTTTATCCGGGATGCCATCGCATGGAGCCTTACCGCTCATATTTTCCACATGCCGGTTTACTTTTGCTGGAGACTGAGAGAATAGCCGACCGAATTCTCTGCCTGCCCAACGGAACTAGTGTGAACCAATCTCAAGTCAAGACCATCTGCGAAATGATCCGGCTCGTAGTCAGAAATGGGGCGGAGATTGCGGCTCGATTGCCCACTCCACCCTCAAAGAATTAGGGCGTGAATCTCCGGTGGGAACTATCATCAGCTCGGAACCAACGATACATGGTCAGCATCCTCTCCGAAGAAGACTCTAACCAAATAGCTTTGCCGAACGGAACCGTAGCGACGACGGCGCTGGTGGACGTCAACCTGGTTACCTATAACCACGAGAAGTTCATTGCCAGAGCAATCGAAAGCGTGCTGGCCCAAAAAACAGATTTTCGTTACCGATTGATAATTGGCGATGATTGTTCCACGGACAATACGCAGGCGATCATCAGGAAGTATGCGAAACAATATCCGGATCGGATCCAGCCTCTAATTAGCCCCGAGCATCGGGGTATTACCCACCGGGAACGTGTCGGGGTCCAGGCCCTGAAATTGAATAACGCCAAATATGTCGCGCTACTCGATGGTGACGATTATTGGACAGACACCCGGAAGCTACAAATGCAAGTCGACTTTCTGGAAGCCCATCCCGACTACGCCTTGTGTTTTCACAATGCCGAGATCGTGCGGCCGGAGGGCGCCTCAGGACCGGATACTTTTTCGCCGGCGGATCAGAAGGAAACTTCGACGTTGGAAGATCTGCTTCGAGGAAATTTCATATTCACGGGCTCAGTGATGTTCCGAGGCGGCCTCTTTAAAGAACTTCCGGAATGGTTCCCGGCCAACATAGGGGATTGGCCCCTTCATATCCTCAATGCTCAGTACGGCAAGATTAAGTACTTTAACCAGGTAATGGCGGCCTACAGGCTGCACGAAGGAAGTGTGTGGTCGTCGCTTGCGCTGGAGCAGCAGTTATCTCATATGATCAAATTCCTTGAGGTGATAGATGCACGCCTTGATTTCAAATATCATCGTGCGTGCGTCGCCGGGGCGGGAGAGCTAAAGCAATCTTGCGCGTATATTTTTTTAGGAAAGTTTCACACGGAAGCGCGTTCAGGACGGCTGATTCAGGCAGGGCCGTTATTACTGAAAGCCGTTAAGCATGACCCCTGGCGCTTCGCCGATCCCCGTCAACTCGTATACATAATTAAGAGTTTTTTTATTTGGGTGATTCGGAAATCGTATATGACGAACTCTTAAGATTTCTTCGATCGCACTGCTGGTAACGTAAATAAGCGGTAACGAAATGATTTTCGTGCGGCAATCAATTGCAAGACTTAGGTAAACAGACTTCAGCCATCCGCGTGGCGTTTTTCAATGTGACGGATGTCGGCAGCGGCGCAGAGAGCCTGATTCGTCTCACGGTCGAAGGTTTGATTGCGCGGGGAATCGATGCGCGTTTGTATGTCACATTTCCCATTACGACGGATCGGTATGTTTTTCGCATTCCTCTTATCCGATACGAGCGGCAGATCGAACCTCAGCTGCGCGTCCTCACCGGATGGAACGATCTGTTTTTTCCATCAACCTGGCGTTTAGGTCGCCATCCCTGGCTGAAGAACGCCGACCTCTGGCACTTTCATAATTTGCACGGCCATTACGTTTCGCTCCCTCTGTTGGCAAGAGAAAGCCGACGGCGGCCGATCGTCCTCTCGCCCGTCGATCAGTTTTTGTCCACCGGCTATTGCCCTTACACGCTGGGCTGCCTGCGATATCAGGATAGCTGCGGACGTTGCCCGCAACTTGACCTGCCGTATCCGGGAATTAGCCGTGACGCCACGGCGACCTTGCTGCGCATGAAGAAGTCAGTCGTCACCAAGTCTGGATTTGACGTTCTGGTCCATACTGATTTTCTCGCGCGCCATTATCGATCGACATTCGTCAACACGAGACCGATCACCAGATTGCATTATGGAATTGACACGAACGTCTTCCATCCAATGGACCGCAAAGAATGCGCGGAAATTCTCGGGCTTAAGTACTCATCGAGATTTGTCGTTGGAATTTTTCACAGCAACATTCTGGAAGAGCGAAAGGGATTTCTACCGTTGCTCGCACGGTTGAAGCAATTGGCGGACAGGATGCCTGGCCTGCTTGAGGTGTTGGTCGTCGGAAAAAAATCCGAGCATGCTCAGGATTTCCAGACCTTGAACTTGCCGGTAACGACGTTGCCTTATATTCGCGACCAGGTGGAGCTTGCGCGCGCAATCAATCTGTGTGACGTGCTTCTGTATCCCACGCAAGCGGAAAACCTTTCTCTCACCTGCCTGGACGCTATGTCGTGCGGAGTACCGGTAATTAGCTCGGATGTCGGCGGACAAGGCGAGGCCATCGAGGATGGGGTCAACGGGTATTTGTGCGCGGCTGAAGACTCTGCTTGCTTTATCGATCGCATCGCGACACTCGCGAAAGATTCCGCCTTGCAAAGCCGTCTATCCGCACAAGCTCGACGCACAGTGCTCGAGCGGTTCGATATAAACAGCTATGTGGACAATCTGATTGTCTACTACAATCAAGTACTGCAAAAGAGAACCACGTGAAGGTCATGTCCAACTCAGGCGCAAAGCCTGCCTCTGGCCGAGTTGTGGTGCTGGGGGGGCTGGGATTTATCGGCAGTCACATATGTCGTGAACTCACGGCGAATAATTACTCCGTCCGAATATTCGACAAGTTATACGCGTCGCGGGAACTGGTGGCCGATTATGAAAATCAAATAGAAATCGTCGAAGGGGATGCTAACCGCGCGAAGGACGTTCTGGCGGCGATTCGCGACGCGACTGTTCTAATTGATCTCATTCATACCACGGTGCCCGGGTCCTCAATGAAGGATCCCGTTTATGACATTAGCACCAATGTTGTTTCTACCGTTCGGTGGCTTGAACGACTTTCAGAGACGAACATCCGCCGCATTCTTTTTGTATCATCGGGTGGAGCTGTATACGGCGTTCCCCGCATGAATCCGATTACCGAAGAGCATCCCACCAATCCCACGAGCTCGTACGGAATCACAAAATTGGCGATCGAAAAATACATCTCAATGTACGCCTCGATGTGCGGCATTGATTATTGTCTGGTTCGGCCCTCAAATGTTTACGGCGAAGGGCAGCGACTGAATATCGGCCAGGGCGTGATCGGCGTAATGGCCCACCGAGCGTTACGTGGCGAGCAATTGGAGCTTTGGGGAAGCGGGAAAGTCCTGCGCGATTACCTCCACGTTAGTGATTTGGCGGCGGCCATGATCAAGCTATCGGAGTACCGTGGTTCAGAAAGGGTCTTTAATGTTTCTAGCGGTGTAGGCCACTCAGTCCTGGAGATAATTGCAATTCTCGAGAACTTGCTCGGGCCTTTGCCGGACGTAGTGCGACAGCCCGAGCGCTCTTACGACGTGCCTGTCAACGTGCTCGATTCCTCGAAGCTGCACAAAGAGACCGGCTGGCGGCCCTTTGTTTCGTTGGAGGAGGGAATAGCGCGGACCGTTGCGGCAATGAAGACTTCACTTCAGCGATAGTCTTCAGAGGCGTTATGTCGCGATTATCCGGAAGGGCACGAGATGTCCGGCAACGTGCGCCAGACGCCGCGGAATGAGAAACGCGATTTCCCACGCTCGCTTTAAGGCAACAGCAAAGTAGCGGGAGACGCACCGATTTTCAAGGAACGAACGGGCGCGGCGAACGCTGGAAGTTTATCGCAGTTTGTGAGAGGCTCGCGTAAACCTCGAGAGACAGGACATGACAGCCAAGAAAGCTCTCATTACCGGAATCACAGGACAGGACGGCTCGTATCTCGCCGAGTTGTTGCTCGGAAAAGGCTATGAGGTGCACGGTATCATCCGCCGCGCATCGACCTTTAACACCGGGCGCATCGATCATCTTTACAAAGATCCGCACGTTAACGGCGTACGGTTGTTTTTGCATTATGGGGACATCGCCGACTCGACAAATCTGATTAAGCTTCTCTACCGCGTGCAACCTGAGGAGGTCTATCACCTCGCCGCACAGAGTCACGTGCGCGTCAGTTTCGATATCCCGGAGTACACCGGCGACGTCACTGGGCTCAGCACGATTCGAATTCTCGAGGCCTTGCGCGAGACCGGCGTGAACTCACGGTTTTATCAGGCGAGCAGTTCAGAAATGTTCGGAAAAGTTGCCGAGGCTCCACAGCGCGAGACGACGCCGTTTCACCCGCGCTCGCCCTATGCCGCCGCCAAGGTTTACGCATTTTGGGCGACGGTAAACTATCGGGAATCGTACGGAATGTTTACTTGTAACGGAATCCTCTTCAACCATGAAAGCCCGCGCCGTGGCGAGACCTTCGTGACGCGCAAGATCACGCGCGCCGCCGCGCGAATCAAAGCAGGTCTCGAGAACAAACTGTACCTGGGAAATCTCGATGCGAAACGTGACTGGGGCTATGCCAAAGAGTATGTCGAAGCAATGTGGCTGATGTTGCAACAGGACGCTCCGAACGACTATGTGGTCGCGACGGGCGAAACGCACTCAGTCCGTGAATTCCTGGATGAAGCATTCGCTTATGTCGGACTCGATTGGCATGACTACGTCGAGATTGATCCAAAGTACTATCGACCCGCCGAGGTTGATCTGCTGGTTGGTGACGCGTCAAAAGCGTATGCGCAACTCAACTGGAAACCTAAGACGACTTTTAAGGAGCTCGTCCGCCTGATGATGGATGCCGACATAGCAGGGGTCCATGGCGAGCAGTCGAATGAACTTCGAAGAGATGCAGTGGTCGGATAAGCGAGTAGTAGTGACTGGCGGCGCGGGCTTTCTCGGATCCTTTGTGGTCGAGAAGTTGCGCGCCCGTGGTTGTCACAATGTGTTCGTGCCGCGCTCGGCCGAGTACGATTTGCGAGCGCGCGAACAGATCGAGCGGCTTTATGCTGAGGCTCGACCGGATATCGTCTTACATCTCGCGGCAGTCGTCGGCGGCATCGGCGCGAACCAGGCTAATCCCGGGCGTTTCTTCTACGACAACGCCATCATGGGCATTCAGCTCATGGAATGCGCGCGCGTTGCAGGAATCGAAAAGTTTGTCGCTCTCGGCACGATCTGCGCTTATCCAAAATTCGCGCCGATTCCGTTCCGTGAAAGAGATTTGTGGGATGGCTATCCGGAAGAAACGAACGCACCTTACGGACTTGCCAAGAAAATGCTGCTCGTGCAGGCGCAGGCCTATCGCGCACAGTACGGGTTTAATGGCATTTATTTGCTGCCGGTGAATCTTTACGGACCGCGCGACAATTTCGACTTGCAGACCTCGCATGTAATTCCGGCGCTGATTCGGAAATTTGCGGAAGCAAAGGATAAGGGGCAAAACGAAGTCGTGCTCTGGGGCGATGGCTCGCCAACTCGCGAGTTCCTCTACGTCGAAGACGCAGCGGAAGGCGTTCTGCTGGCAGCAGAGCGATACGATGGGCCAGAGCCCGTCAACCTCGGCACTGGCAACGAAATCTCGATCCAAGAGCTGGCTCAGATTATCGCTTCGGAAGTTGGATACAGAGGTCCGTTTGTGTGGGACACGTCAAAGCCAAACGGCCAGCCGCGCCGGTGTCTGGATGTCACGCGAGCTGAACAGTTGTTCGGGTTCCGTGCCGCGCACACATTCCGCGACGGCATCGCAAAGACCGTCGCATGGTTCATCGCGCACCGTGACAACCTGCGCGAAGTCACGTTTGACGCGAACGCAAACAGGCGTACTTCCACGGCCCTCGTCGACAAGGAGGAATTTGATGCTTTGTCCACGACTCGATGAACTGCCCCTACCCCCGTTGGGAAAGACGGGATGGCCATGGACCGCAGAGACACCTCCTTTAATTGCGCGGCAGGATGGCGCGTGGCCCAGGATTACGGTTGTTACCCCTTCTTTCAACCAGGGGCACTTGATCGAAGAAACGATTCGATCTGTCCTACTGCAAGGGTATCCGAATCTGGAATACATCATTGTCGATGGCGGTAGTACCGATCAGACCGTGGAGATTGTCCGTCGCTATGAAAAGTGGTTGGCATATTGGGTGAGCGAGCCCGACCGCGGTCAATCGCACGCCATTAATAAAGGATGGGAGCGAGCGACCGGCGAAGTATGCGCTTGGTTGAACTCAGACGATGTTTACCTGCGAGACACTTTCGAACACGCAGCACGAGCGTTCATCAATGAGCTTGATGTCTACATGATCTACGGCGACGCGGTGCTGATTAACGAAGCGAGTAAGGTGGATGGCCATCTGCGGACGCCGGAATTCAGTTTGCGAGAGCTGCTGCAAATGAATTTCGTTCCCCAACCGTCGACTTTTGTTCTCAGATCTGTCTTGACGCGAACCGGACTGGTGGATCAAAGTCTGAATCTTTGCATGGATTATGACCTGTGGCTCCGGATAACCTTGGAGGGAAAGGTCAAACATGTCGGCAAAACGCTTTCAGCGATGCGCATGCACGCGGCGAGCAAGACCTGTATGCAGATCGTGAAGATGAGCGTCGAACTGGCAGACATTGCTTCTCGCTTTATCGAAAAACCGGGCCTGCCGCCGGAGATCCGGGCGCACGGCGAACATTTGCTCTCAAGACAGCGTTGGGTGGCCGGAACGATGCTCTGGTTTAGCGGTGAAGCGGACGCGGCGCGCAAATATGTCGAGGCCACTCTGACCAATCATACGATGCTGGACGACGAGGAGTTGGCGATCTGTGTGGCTAATGCCGCCACTGAGAACGATGGCGCGCGAGCCGTTGAAAGGGTTCATGAGTTCTTTCGCCAATTTCCCGCGGACGAGGGCGTGCGTAGGCTGGCTGAAGCGTGGACGCTGGCGCTCAGTGCTCGCGTTTCTCCGCAACACGGAGATTTTTATTCGCTCGTTTTGAGAGCAGTCAAAGTTGGGCGGAGTTATCGTTTGTTGCGGGCGGTGATGCCATCCGTTGTCGCGCGGACAATCGGCGGCCGAGCACAGCGCACCCTACTCCAACTCAAACGCTCGCTGACGCATTCCCCGGTAGGTTTGTCGCTGTCGGAACTTTCATAATGGTTATGACTGACGAAAACATGCGCTGCCTGTCGGTCGTGGTTCCCGCGTATAACGAAGAGGCCACCCTGTCCGGCGTCGTACAAAAACTCTTGATGCTCCCAGACCTTCTGGAAGTCGTGATCGTGGATGACTGTTCGACTGACCGCACGCCCGAGATTGCCGAAGGCCTTGCCGCCGTAAATTCCCAAGTGAAGTTCTCGCGCCATGAGAAAAATGCGGGGAAGACTGAGGCCCTGAAGACCGGGTTTGCCATGACGCGTGGTGAGATTGTGATCGTGCAAGACGCAGATCTTGAATACGATCCAAACGAAATACCGGCGGTGATCAAACCGATCCTCGAAGGTCACGCTGACGTTGTCTATGGATCGCGATTTCTGGTGCGCAAGGCGACGCGCGTTCTTTACTTCTATCACTATCTCGCCAACAAAGTGCTAACGGCGAGCTCGAACATGTTGACGAATCTGAACATGACGGACGTCGAAACGGGATACAAAGCGTTCCGCGGCGAAATCATTCGCAACATGATCATTAAGTCGCGCGGATTCGGTTTTGAAATCGAAGTAACCGCAAAAGTGGCGAAACTTGGGTGTGCGATTTACGAAGTGCCGATCAGTTACTACGGCCGCACTTATGAAGAAGGAAAGAAAATCGGCGTGCGTGATGGGCTGCAAGCGTTTTGGCTCGTGTTTCGGTTCAACCTCTTCTGCGGACTGCGGTCATCGTTTCGTCAGGTTCCGCAAATCGGAAGGATGCGGGCGACTTCGCAGGATGTCGCGCAACAGAGCACCCCTGGCGAGAACGCAAATGAAAATCTCAAGCTAACGGTTGCCAACGACTCGAGCGCGTTACCTGGCGCGTAATGCGAATGGCCCACAACGCTTCTCACACTAGGTCCTCGTCGCTTCACAGACTTCAGCATCGCGGCTTTTCCTTTGCGCTCATTTTCTTAGTAGCACTCGGATTTCGAAGCTGCGCCGTTATTTCGCGTCCGGAAACCCCGATTGCGGACCCTGCGGATTACCATCAGCTCGCGGTCGCTTTGGCCGAAGGACATGGCTATGTAAACGCCACAGGAGCTGAAACTGCGTGGCGACCACCCGGTTATCCGGCGTTCCTCTCCGTCATATATCGCGTAGCCGGACCAAGCGTGCGCGCCGCAACCCTCGCTCAAACTTTCGTCGGGTCGCTTACCGTTTTGCTGTTAATGCTCTTCTCTTCGACGATCTTTGGACGCCTTGAATCCATGATCGCCGGATGCATCGCGGCAATTTATCCGGGGCTGGTTTGGCTTCCTCGCCTTCTGTTATCAGAGAACCTTTCGCTCTTACTGACGCTCACGATGCTCTGGTTGGTCGCGATGTATTTGAAGTCGCGCCGTCTTTGGTGTCTGGCTTTGTTTGGCGCGGTTGGTGGTCTGAACACGCTAGTCCGCGGCGGCAATCTCCTTCTGCCGGTGCTGATAGGCGCGGTGCTTTTCGTCGCCACTTTGAGACGTGGGTCGCCCAATTGGAAGCCGCTGTGCGCCGGTCTCCTGCTCGCGACTGCCGCTTTCATCGTCGTGCTAACGCCATGGACAATGAGGAACTATCGCGTCTTTCATCGCTTCATTCCAATTGCCACACAGGAGGGGTTGACGCTTTACGCCTCATATTGGCCTCCGATCAAAAACGGCAAGCTCATTTGGGGCACACTGCCGGGCACTGAAGATCCAAATGTGGCCGCCGCGACAAAGCTGGAAGATGAGGTGGCGGCATCAAAGTATCTCCAAAACGTAACCCTGCAACGGCTTCGTGAGCAGCCCGGCTACTTCTTTCGTTTGATTCCCTCAAAAATGATTTCCCTGCTGGTGCCGTTTGATTGGGAAATGTTGCCGCATGCTGCCGGAAGCACTCGTAGTCTAAATGTCGGTTATCTGTTGATTATCCTTCCATCGTTGTTCGGATTAGTGATGTTGATGCGCAAGCCCAGACCGAATCAATGGTTGTTGTGGGTGATACCAGTTATGGTCCTGATCCAGGCCATTTTTTTCTACGGTTCACCGCGGTTTCGACTGCCGGCGGAGCCAATAGCAATTCTGCTCGCTGCCGTATCCCTTTCCCACTTCGTTCGATCACGAACGGGCTTTCTCAAAACGCGTCCGCCCCTGCTAGGATAGGAACCTCCTAAGCTGATTCGCACGAGTTTTTGTCCAATGAGTAATCCAGTAGTCACGGTCATCATTCCTACGTACAACCGTCGCCGTTGGATCAGCGAATGCCTCGAGTCAATCAAAGCCCAGACTTACAAAAACCTCGAGACGCTGGTGATTGATGATTGTTCGACCGACGGAACAGTGGAATGGTTGCGCGACACCCCGGACTACGATTTCGTGACCGTACATGTGCAGCCCCAGAACGGCGGAGCATCCGTGGCGCGAAATACCGGCATCAAGATGGCGCGTGGCGAATTGATTGTTTTTATCGACAGCGATGATCTGCTCGCGCCGAATCACATCGAAAAAGCGGTCGCGATTTTCAATGCCGAAGAGAACATCGGACTATTCGCCTGCGATTCGACAATTATCGATACAGAAGGCGAGGTGCTGCACTCGGGCCGCACTTGGCACGAAATCCAGAGCGAGATAAGAAACTATCCCGCTCGCACCGGCGTGCGTACGCTAAAGGATGTCTTCATCTTTTCGAATATCTTTCCCGGGTTCACGCTACCGAAGAGAGTGTTTGAGCAAATCGGCGATTTCGATCAATCGATTTTTCCAATGGATGACTACGATCTGATGTTGCGCGTGGCCGGCGCCGGTTATGGAATCTATTACTGCCATGAGGCGCTGGCGCTGCGGCGCGAGCATACTGGCCAATGCTCCGGGCCCGCGAATTCCGTGGACACTTGCCGCAAACAGATACTTACCCTGGAAGCTGCCCTGAAGCGCAACTCGGAGTTGCGAAGCGCGGGTCCGGAGATCAGAAAGCGAATGGCCCAGGCGAAGCTGGAATTGGCGATTAGCCGCCTTAAAGCCGGTGAGCGTTTCGACGGTTCCGCGGATATGCTCCGGGCGATCGGAACTGATCCAACAAAGATCACCGACATTGGTCGGGTTGGGTATCGGAGGCTGCGGCGAGTGCTAACTTCCGGATGATTCAGCAATCCAGTTACTAGAACCGCGGCCCATTCGGCATGATGAGTTTTCTTCGTGAATTCATTGGCAAGTTGCGCTCTCCGCAGGGTTCCTATTTCATGGCGGAGAACAAGCGCTACGAAGCTTACGAAATTGGCGAGGGAACTTACGGACGTCCGAACATCAACTTTTATGACGCAGGCGCGACGTTAAGAATCGGCAGTTACTGTTCGATTGGTCCCGGAGTCACAATTCTGCTGGGAGGCGAACACCATTCGGATTGGGTGACGACCTACCCGTTCAGTTTGTTGTTTGAAGACGCTCGCTCGCTGACGGGTTACCCGCACACGAAAGGCGACGTCGTGATTGGCAGCGATGTGTGGATCGGCCACGAAGCTTTGGTGCTGTCCGGTGTCACCATTGGAGACGGGGCAGTTGTCGCTGCTCGCAGCGTCGTGACAAAAGATGTCGAGCCGTATTCGATCGTCGCCGGCAATCCCGCTCGCCACGTCCGGTTTCGTTTCTCGGATCAAACGATCCAATCGCTCTTGAAGATTGCGTGGTGGAAGTGGCCGCCGGAACAAGTAAGGGCGGCGCGGCCGCTTTTGCAATCGGCGGACATCGATGGTTTCATTTCCGAATTTTCTGAGAGTTTCTCTGAACCCGTGACATGAGAATCTGTTATTTCGCTGATGGGCGCTCAATCCATTTTCATCGCTGGATCAGATTCTTTGCCAATGCCGGCCGGCAAATGTATTTCATCTCCTACCAGCCGGTAACCGAAGCGCAAGTAAAGGAAATCGAAGCTTCAGGCGCGAGATATCTCGGGGCTGTCGGCCCTTTCCATGTGAAGCGATTTTGGCAGACGCGCCGCGATCTGCGATGGCTTCAGACAACGTTGAAGAGCGAACGGATAGACGTGCTGCATTGTCATTTCCTCGGAGCGAATGCATGGTATGCGGGCCTCAGTCGTTTCCATCCGCTGGTAATCACGATTATGGGTGGTGGCGACGTTTGTGGTCCTGATTGGCGGCCACAGGGAAACGCCGCGCGGTATTTGACGCCGTTGGCGCTGCGGCGGGCGGACTTGATTACGTCCTGGTCGCCGCTCATGGCTAATGTCGTGCGTCCTTACTGCCGCGATACTACGCCGATCGAAGTCGTGCACGGTGGCATCGATCTTCAAATATTTTGTCCAGGCGATAGGCCTCAGTACCTGTTTGACCGGTGGAACATTCCGTCCAGCACTCGAGTCATATTCAGCCCTCGGTTGATGCGTCCTCTTTCTAACCTGCAAGAGATTGCGGAGGCCTTCATCAAGGTTGTCGCCGTCGTTCCGGATTGCTTCCTGCTGTTTGCTTATCCGGTTTACGCGGCCGATGCTGAATATGAAGCACGTGTCCGCGAGACCATCACGCAGAGTCCCGTTGCTGATCGGGTGCATTTTGTTGGGGCCATTCCGCACCACGAAATGGCCGATCACTATCGATCCGCCAACGTGACCATTTCAATACCGAGTACCGATGGCACGCCGATGTCAGTACTCGAGTCAATGGCGTGCGGCACGCCGACCGTCGTGGGTGACATTCCTGATTACGATAGGTACTACTTTGATCCCGACTCGACAGTGCTCGCGGTTAACCCCAATGATCCGCATGACATTTCCACGGCGCTGCTGCGGCTGTTGAATGAGTCCAGTTTCGTGCAAAAGCTCGCCACGGAAGCCAGGCTGCGTGTTGAAGCAAAAGGAAGTTACGAAGCGCAGATGAGTTACATGAATAAGTTATATCAAGACATCATGTCCAGAACTGCGCCAATGTCAAAGAAAGTTTGACGACGAATGAGTTCCGCACAGCGACAGACAATTCGTGCCAAGCTCGCCACGCCGCCGGATCCTTTTTTGGTCACATCACGGACCCAGCAGCGCGTTGCGTCACTGGTAAACGCGGCCGGAGATAATGCAACCATCCTCAACGTCGGCGCCGGCTATACGGACCTTGGGCCACGCGTTATCAACATCGACATCTTCGATTCGGGGACGACGGATGTTATCGGTTCGGCGATGGCACTTCCTTTTCCTGACGCATGCACCGACCTGGTAATTCTTCAGGGCGTGCTCGAACATGTCGAAGACGCCGCCGGCACGATTGCTGAATCGATTCGGGTGCTGAAGTCGGGCGGCCTGTTCTACACAGAGATGCCTTTCCTTCAGCCTTATCACGAATCGCCGATTGATTTGCGTCGCAGCACCAAGGCCGGACTGGCAACACTCTGCGCGCCATTGCTTGAAATCGAGTCGGGCATTCACATCGGCCCCGCGGCCACCTTTGCCTGGTTCACTCGCGAGTTGCTGGCGCGGCTCGTGTCCGGCGGGCGACCGCGAGTTTACGCAAAGGCCTCAAGTCTGATCGGCTGGCTGGTTTTTCCGCTCAAGTACCTCGATTATTTTTTCGAAAAGATTCCCCATTTGCATACCGTCGCGAGCTCGTGTTACTACCTCGGACGTAAAGATTAATCGATGGTTGCTCTTACTCGCGAAGTTTTGCCACGCAACACTCCCGAAATAATTATGGGAAGACTGCACGTCGTGCATCTGATCGAAGACCTCGGTCCAGGCGGAGCCGAGCGGCTGCTTTACACGAATCTGAAGCATTTCGACCCGGCGCGCGTGCGGAGTACCGTGTTTACCGTTTATTCGCGCGCGGCGCATTGGCTTGAGCCAATTCGCGACCTGGGCATTCCCGTCATCAGTCTGAATTGCGAAGGCCCGCGCAATCTGCCCGGCGCACTTAAGCAGTTTTCCCAATGGCTGCGCGCTCAGCGGCCGGACGTGATTCACAGCCATCTCTGGGCGGCGAATGTTATTGCGCGCGTCGGCGGGCGACTGGCCGGCGTGCCGGTGGTCAGCTCGATACACAATCCCGATCACGAAGCGCCCGCATGGTCTGATGGCGCGGACGTAAGTCTCAGAAAACGGCGGCTGGTGAAAGGTATCGATCGATGGACGGCGCGTTTCGGTAGTCAACGATTGATCGCCGTCAGCGAATATGTCCGGCAAAGCGCGCACCGAGACCTGAAGTTTCCCCTGGATGACATTGATCTGCTTTACAATCCGATCGACACGGATTCGCTAACCGCGAAACCGGACAAGGGTCGTGCCGAGTTGCTTCGTGAATTGCGTTTACCGCCCGACGCGATCATTCTGCTGAACGTCGCGCGAGTGTCGCCGCAAAAAGGATTGATCCACGCACTGCGAGCGTTACCGAAAATCATCGCCACGTACCCGCAAGCGCATCTGTTGTCAGTCGGCGCGACTACCGATCCGGCCTGGCTCGAACAATTGAGCGCGGAAGCAAGACGCACCAACGTCGAAGACCATTTTCACGTTCTTGGGGCGCGATGGGATGTGACCGATTTTTTAAACGCCTGCGACGTATTTGTCTTTCCTTCACTTTATGAAGGCCTGGGCATCGCTTTGATTGAAGCCATGGCCACTGGTTGCGCGTGCATCGCGACTAACGCGGGACCAATTCCGGAGTTTTTGCAACACGGCCACGATGGTCTTCTCGTGCCGCCAGCGGATCCCGATGCTGTGGCCGTCGGCGTTTGCGAACTGCTCGGGGATCCGGAGCGCCGACGGCAGTTGTCGGTGAACGCACGAAACACCGCGTTCGTCAGATTTCAGCCAGAAGCCGCCGCCGAACGTCTAACTGAAATATATGAGCAAATCGCGCGAATAACTACACCAACTGAAAACATGAATTCTGAGACGTCCCACAATCCGGCCGCGTCCGTCGTCGAGCATTTTGACAAACTGTCAGCGAATCGCGGCTGGTCGCAACTCTACGCCGTCGCCGATGGCAAGTCGTATCACTTTCACGTGCGGCGGAGGCGCGTGCTTGACCTTTTGCCGCAGCAGCTCGGGCGTGTACTGGATGTTGGCTGCGGACCCGGCGTGATGGCTAACGCAGTTCTGGAACGCGGCGGCAGTTTTGAAGGCCGCGACCTTTCGCCGGAGATGGTCGCTGAATCGATCCAGAAGTTTGGTCATCTGCCGAACGTCAACTTCAAACAAGGCGACATCGAAAACATCGACTTGCCTGACGCATCCTGCGATCAGGTTTTGGCGATGGCGGTCATTGAATATTTGCGTTCGCCGGACAAGGCTTTGTCGGAAATCGCCAGGGTGTTGAAGCCTGGCGGTATCGCCGTGATCACAATTCCGAAGCGACGCCACATCGATAAGACGATGGTTTCGATTGCCACTCCATTTCGCTGGCTGGCGCACGCGGCTGGATTCGCGACTGGCGATCTGTTGCCGCGGCTGTGCTTGCAACCCGAAGAACTCGATCGAGCGGCTGCACGCGCGGGGCTGATTCCGGACGGTGGCTCGCAATACAATTTCACACCGGTTCCGTATCCGCTGACGCGCGTGGCGCCCGATCTATGCATGCGTCTCAACACACCGTTCGAGCGTTGGCACGATACGAAGTCTGCGCTGAAGTCATTCTTTGCGCATGGCTATGTCGGCCGTTACCGCCGCGCCGGATAGTCTTTTGAAGAAACTCGCCTTTCAATTGTTGTATTGGACGGGAGTAGTTCGTTTGGCAGCCTGGCTCAACCGGCGGCGCGTCGTGGTGCTCTGTTATCACGGAGTCACAAAGCGCGCCGTCCGACATCCGAACGATCGCTTCGGTTTGCACGTTCGCGAAGATCGATTCCGCGCGCATCTTGATTACTTGAAGCGTCATTATCAAGTGATTTCGTTTCGAGATTATTTGCGCGCCCGCAGAGAGGGCCTGGGCATCCCAAACTATTCCGCGGTAATCACCTTCGATGACGGCCATCGCAATTTCTACACGGCGGCAGCCCGGTTGCTCGATCAATACAACATGCGCGCGGTGATGTTCTTAATTTCGGATCGAATCGTAGACAATAGCGCGGGGCCGGAGAAGTGGCATGAGAGTGACGATCAAAAATATTTGTCGTGGTCGGAAGTGCAGAAACTAATGAAAGATGGTTTTGAATTCGGCTCGCACACCTGTTCGCATCAGAAGCTGCCGCAACTCGCGCCGCGCGATGTCGAGCATGAGCTGCGCGATTCAAAGACCGTCATCGAGCAACAACTGACTCGCAACAACTTGCCGCTCGCTTATCCGTACGGCATGACGACCGATGACATCGCCTCGCTCGCGGCGTCTTTGGGATACTCTTGCGCGTTCACCACCGCCACCGGCTTCAACGATCAATCTACGCACTTATTCAAACTACATCGGACGCTGATTGGCGACGACGACGACGTGGCATCATTCGCGGCGCGTGCGGCTGGATTGACGCGATGACTGCATATGGGGCGATTGATCATCGCGCTTTGACTTGCGCATTCAGCCACGGTACATATGACAAGCGCCTGACCGTAATTCAGTTATGGAAACGCTAAACATCCTCGTCACCGGCGGCGCCGGATTTATCGGCTCACACCTGGTCGATGCGCTGGTTGAACGCGGGCATCGCGTGCGCGTGCTCGATGCGTTGGTCAGCCAGGTTCATGGCGACGGCGCGCCGCGATACCTCAATCCTGCGGCAGAGTTCGTGCAGGGAGACGTGTGCGATGCCGCGGCGGTGAGCGCGGCGCTGGAAAATATCGACGTCGTCTTTCACAAAGCAGCCGAGGTCGGCGTCGGCCAATCGATGTACGAAATCGTTCGCTACGTTCGCGCAAACGATCTCGGTACTGCGGTGTTGCTTGAAGAGTTGACGCGGATGCGACGGGGGTTTCGTAAACTGATCGTCGCT
>Ga0114129_10007006_pt1 | contig 16048 bp, 15 predicted proteins | sample RhiMetdeltSRZDD1_FD_80071 | JGI IMG/M metagenome (GOLD analysis project Ga0114129, IMG submission 80071) | Populus rhizosphere microbial communities from Tennessee, USA - Rhizosphere MetaG P. deltoides SRZDD1 (version 2) (version 2) | ecosystem: Host-associated > Plants > Roots > Rhizosphere >... | reverse complement strand
GGTCTCGGCGAACGACTCCAGCACCTGCCGCCAGGCGGTGAACGACTCCTCTTGCGACGTCGACTCGCGGGCCCCCAGGCCGAGTAGCGGCCGCACCCGCGCCTTCAGCCAGGCCCGGTCTGCGGACTCCGGCAGGATCGCCTCGAGCTTCCCCTCGGCCTCGTCCGGGCGGTCGGTGTCGAGGATCCCCGCCTGCGCCTTGAAGATCTCGGCCAGCGGCCAGAACGGCCCCTCGCCGTACGGCAGGCAGCGGCCCTCCCGCCAGGTGATCAGCTCATCGCGGCGATCCAGCTGCGCCGCGAGCTCGGCGACCAGCCGGGACTTGCCGATACCCGGTTCGCCGACCAGGGTCACGAACTGCACGGTCCGATCGGCGACCGCCTTCTCGAAGGCGGTGCTGAGCAGTGTCAGGTCGCGGACCCGACCGACGAGCGGGGTGGTCAGGTTGCGGATCAGGTCGACGCCGAGGCGGGCCCGCGGCGCCCCGGCACGCCAGCGCTGCAACGGTGCGGACAGGCCCTTCGCCGTCACCGGCTCGAGCGGCTCGTAGCCGAAGACGCGCGCGGTCGCCCGGTGGGTCCCCTCGCCGACCACGACCGCTCCGACCGGCGCCGACGTCTGCAGCCGCGCCGCCGTGTTCACCACGTTGCCGGTGACGAACGCCTCGCCGGCCTCAGGCCGGGCATCCAGCGCGACCAGCGCCTCGCCGGTGTTGATCCCGATCCGCACCTGCAGCGGCTGGTCCTGCCCGGCCAGCGCATCGAGGATCGCGAGGCCGGCCCGGACCGCACGCTCAGGGTCGTCCTCGTGGGAGCGCGGCGCACCGAACACGGCCAGGATCGCGTCGCCGGCGAACTTCTCCATGGTTCCGCCGAAGCTCTCGACGGTGCTCCGCAGCACCTCGTGGTACGGCGCGAGCCAGCCTCGTACGTCCTCCGGGTCGGCCGACTCCGCCGCGGCCGTGAACCCCACCTGGTCGCAGAACAGGACCGAGACGACCTTGCGTTCCTCAGTGGGTGTCACGGCGCCATCGTCCGGCGCGATCAGCCCTCGTCCGACGCGGACTCGAGCGAGCGGATCCGGGCGCAGAGCGCCTTGAGCAGTGCCTGGGCGACGTCCGGGTTCGCCTTGACCACCGGTGCGAACGCCAACGCGGACAGTGCGAAGGTGGTCACGCCGTCCGGCCCGGCGACGATGGTTGCGGACCGCGGCTGGCCGTCGAGCAGCGAGATCTCACCGAAATAGTCGCCGACGTTCAGCGCGGGCCGCGCGACACCGTTGACGGTGACGTCTGCCGTACCCTCCAGCACCACCTGCAGACCGGTCTCCGCACTGCCCTGCTCGACCACGATGCTGCCGGCGTTCCTGGACAGCGTGGTGCCGCGGCTGGCGAGGTCGGACATCACCTCGGGCGGCAAGCCCTCGAAGAGATCGATCTTCGCCAGGAACTTCGACACGCCTTCACTCATCTGCTCTACCCCTCCGCGGGTGCCCGTGGATAAGCCACAGGCAGGCTGTGCGATCCGGGCACAGGCTACCGCTGCCGAGGTCCCGCGGCCACGATCCCCGGAAGAGCGCCCGTCCTCAGAACAGGTGCTGGCGGACCCAGGCGTGCATCGCGATCGCGGCCGCGGCGGACGCGTTGATCGAGCGGGTCGACCCGTACTGCGCGATCGACAGCACCGCGTCGCAGATCCGGTGCGCCTCGTCGGTCAGGCCCGGCCCCTCCTGGCCGAACAGCAGGATGCAGCCGCGCGGCACGTCGTACGTCTCCAACGGCACCGATCCGGGCAAATTGTCGACGCCGAGGACGGGTAGCCCGTGCTCCTTCGCGTACGACGCCAGGCCGGCCAGGTTCTCATGGTGCCGCACATGCTGGTAGCGGTCGGTGACCATGGCGCCGCGGCGGTTCCAGCGGCGCCGGCCGACGATGTGCACCTCGGCGGCGAGGAACGCGTTCGCGGTCCGGATCACCGAGCCGATGTTCAGGTCGTGCTGCCAGTTCTCGATCGCGACGTGGAACGGGTGCCGCCGGGTGTCGAGGTCCGCGACGATCGCGTCCAGCCGCCAGTACCGGTACCGGTCGACCACGTTGCGCCGGTCTCCCTGCTCGAGCAGCTCCGGATCGTACCGCGGGTCTTCCGGCCACTCCCCTTGCCAGGGGCCGACCCCGACCTCGTCTCGACTGGTGTCACGCACGGGCTGTCAGGCTACCCTGTGCCGGTGCTTTCTCTGATCGCCGAGCTCGCCGGCCCCGTGGCCCAGCTGGTCCCCCTGCTGATGCCGGACTGGATGGACCCCGAGTACCTGCTGACCAAGCTCGGTGACTGGGCGTTGTGGGGTACCGCGGCGATCATCTTCATCGAGTGCGGGCTGCTGTTCCCGATCCTGCCCGGCGACTCGCTGCTGTTCGCGGTCGGGCTGTTCATCGCGCACGGCACCATCGACGTACCGCTGTGGGTGGCCTGCGTGATCCTCACCGTGGCGGCTTTCGCCGGCAACGTGTCCGGGTACTACATCGGCCGGGCCCTCGGTACGGCGCTGTTCCGGAACCCGGACGCCCGGTTCCTGAAGCCGGAGTACCTGGTCCGCACGCACGCGTTCTTCGACAAGTACGGCAACCGGGCAATCGTGATGGCCCGGTTCGTGCCGATCGTGCGGACGTTCATCACCGTGGTCGCGGGCGCCGGCCGGATGGACCCGCGGCGGTTCTTCCTCTACACCGGCATCGGCGCGCTGCTGTGGGGCACCGGTGTGACCGTGCTCGGGTACTACCTGGGCCAGGTCGAGTTCATCCACGCCCACCTCGAGGCGGCGCTGATCCTCGTCGTGATCGCGTCGGTCATCCCGATGGTCGTCGAGGCCGTGCTGAGCCGCCGGCGCCCTAAGCCGCCCGTCGCTCCGCCTGCCGGCGACGGTGACGCTAATGGGCAAAGGGAAACAGCGGAGCCGACCACGCGTACGACGCGCTGAGCGCCGCAAGGTCCGCGATCCCCACCTCGGAGTCCGGCAGCGGACCGACCACCCGGCCCCGGCCGAGGGAGCACGCGACGCGGACCGCGCCCGCCTTGTCGGGGTACCAGACCAGTGCGCCGCGCGGCGGCAGCCCGTCGTACAGCTGCCCGTGCTCGCGAAGCCACTGCCAGGCCTCGGCCTCGTCGTGCCACCCGGTGTCCTGCGAGTAGCCGAACGCCATCCGCTGGAACTTCAGCGACCAGCTCCGCCAGGCGCGCGACCCGACTCGTTCCAGCTGCCAGGCGAGTGCGGCGTCGAGGTCGCGAGGGTTCGCGGCGGTCACCAGCCAGTCGACCGCACCGCGCACGCCATCAGGTTCCGCTGGGTCGCCGACGTCCGACCCGGCGAGATCGCGGTGGTTCACCCCCTGCGACAAGTCGCACCTCCGCAATTTCCCCGACCCGCCGGGCCTGACCGTCAGCCGCGAAAGATGCTGCCGCCCACCCATACACCCGCCGTACATTCCTTCAATTCCGTTCATCGGGCCCTTGTGACTCGGCGTGTCGTCGTTCATCGGGCCGTTGTGACCAGCGCGGCCTCCTGGTCCAGCCCGGTTCGTCCTTGTCCGCCGGTCGGCCGGTGGCTGGGACCTCCGCGTGACTGCGCACTGCGGCGGAGGTGAGCAGCGGCGCGACCTGGTCATAAGGGCCCGATGAACGACGACACGCCGGGTCACAAGGGCCCGATGAACGGTGGTTAGAGGGTGGCCAGGCGGTGGCGGACCTCGGCGGCGCGGGTGTCGTTGGCTACCAGCTGGTAGACGCGGGCGGCGCGGGCGAGGTAACGGCGGGCGGAGTCGAGGTGGCCGGCCTTGCGGTGCAGCTCGCCGAGCTGGTGCGCCGCCTGCGCCTCGACGCTGCGGTCGCCGAGCCGGTGCCCGATCTCCATCGCGGCGAGCAGCATCCGCCGGGCGGCCGCCTCGTCACCGAGCCCGAGCAGGGCCTGTCCGAGGCTGGCCCGGGTGTATGACGCGCAGTGGTCGTCGCCGAGCCCCTCGAAGATCGCCAGCGCGGTGCGCAGCTGCCGTACGGCCAGGTCGTTGCGACCCTGCTGCTCGCGCAGCTCCGCGATGCGTCGGCGTACCTTGGCCTCGCGGTGCGGATCACCGAGCCGGCGAGCCAGCCGGAAGGCCCCGCCCAGGTACGACGCCGCGGTCGCGATGTCGTCACGGCGCAGGTAGATCGACGCGGCGGCACTCCGCGCGACCGCCTCACCGTTCGCGTCGGCCACCTCGATGAAGTCGCGCATCGCGTTCATGAACAACGGCAGAGCCGCTTCCGGGTTGCCGCGTTCGCGCTGCCAGGTGCCGAGTCCGATGCCGCTGATCCCGGTCCCGAGCCGGTCGCCGATCTCGGTGAAGATCGCCATGGCCGCTTCGAGCGCGTCGTACGCGGGCTCCCAGTCGTCCCGGTACAGCGCGAGCTGGCCGAGGTTGCGGAGCATGATCGCCTCGCCGCGCCGGTCACCGCAGGCCCGGGCGCTGGTCAGGCCGAGATGGTGCGACTCGTCCCACTCGTCGAACCCGGCCCGCATGTCCAGGTACAGCCCCCAGGCCGCCGCGGTCCGCCAGGCGTACTCGTGCAGCCCGCTGTGCGCCGCCGCCCGAACCAGCTGGACGAACGAGGACCGCTCGGTGTCGAACCACGCGACCGCCTCCGCGGCGGTCATCGGCTCGGTGCCCTCGTACCCGGTGCCGGGCAGCACGTCCGGGACGCCGAAGTACTCGAACGGCAACGCCTCCGAGGCCCGCCGGCACTGCCGCAGCGCCGACTCCAGCACCACGGTCAGGTCCTCGATCGCCTGCTCGCGTTCCGCCTCGGTGCCGATCTGGGTGGCGTGCAGCCGGAGCAGGTCGTGCATCCGGTACCGGGTCCGCCCGCGGGCGTCGACGGACCGGACCTGGACCAGGTTCGCCTCGATCAGCCGGTCCAGCCCGCGGTCGGTCGCGGACCGCCCGAACACCGAGTCGAGCGCGCGGGCGGAGAAGTCGCCGACCGCGACATGACCGAGCAGCCGGTACAGCCGGGCGCCGTCCGGGTCCAGCGAGTCGTAGCTGAGGTCGGCGCTGGTCCGTACCGCGAGCTCGCCGATGCTGAGCTCGTCCAGCCGTTGCGTCTCATCCCGCAGCCGCCGGGCCAAGTCGGCGATGCTAAGGTCCGGCCGCTGCACCAGCCGGCTGGCCGCGATCCGGATCGCCAGCGGAAGGTTGCCGCAGGCATCGAGTATCTCGGCGACCGCATCGCCGTCGCCGGCCACCCGGTCCTTGCCCGCGACCTGGCTGAGCAGCTCGGTGGCCTCGGCCGGGTCGAGTACGTCGAGCGGCACGCCGATGGTGCGGACGGACAGGTCGGTGAGCCGCCGCCGGCTGGTGATCACCAGCGCGGACGCACCGGTACCGGGCAGCAGCGGCAGCACCTGGCTCGCGGAACCGACGTCGTCCAGCACGATCAGCACCCGGCGGCTGGCGAGCTCGGAGCGCAGCGCGGCGGACCGGCGTTCGGGGTCGGCCGGTACGGCGGAGTCCGGCACGTCCAGGCTGCGGAGCAGGTCGTGCAGCGCGCCGCCCGGCTCGCGCGGCTGGGTGGCGGCGCGCATGTCCAGGTAGATCTGCCCGTCCGGGAAGGACTCCCGGACCAGGTGCCCGAGTCGCACCGCGAGCGCGGTCTTGCCGGTACCAGGCGGGCCGGAGATCACCGCGATAGGCGGCCGGACCGGGTCCCGGCCGCAGACCAGGTCCCGCAACCGCTCCAGCTGGTGCCGGCGGCCGCTGAAGTCGGCCACGTCCAGCGGCAGCTGGCTCGGCACCTGCGGACCGTCGGACCCGGCGGCAGTCGCGGGCCGCGCCAGACCGGCCGCACGGCGCCGCGGACGCTCGGCCCGGGCACCCGCCGCCAGCAGCTCCTCGCCCGGCTCCACCCCGAGGTCGTCGGCCAGCGTCCGGACCGCCTTCTGGTACGACGCCTGCGCCTCGGCGGTCCGGCCGGCGGCCGACAACGCGTCGACCAGCTGCGCCCAGAGCAGCTCGTCGTACGGGTCCTCGTTCAGCCGATCGCTCAGCAGCACCGCGGCACCGCTGTGGTCCGCGCTCGCCAGCCGCAGCTCGAGCAGCGCGTCGACCAGCCCGCGGTGCTGCGCCTCCAGGCGGGCCAGCGAACCCTCCCAGGCCGCGGCCGGGTTGAGGTCCTCCAGCGGGCGGCCGCGCCACAGCGACAGCGCCTGGCCGTACACCTGCGCCGCCTGCAGGTCGTCACCGGCGGCCCGCAGATGGCCACCTTCGGCCAGCAGCGACTCGAACAGGCTCGCGTCCAGCTCGTCGACGCCGACCTCGATGCTGTACCCGGCCGCCGAGGTGTCGATCGGCGCCGGCAGCCCGGCCAGCTGCAGTGTCGAGCGCAGCGCCCGGACGTAGGTGCGGATGTTCGCGATCGCGGACGCCGGCGGCCGTCCCTCCCACAGGGCGTCGGCGATCAGGTCGGTGGAGACGAACCGGTTCGGGTGCAGCAGCAGGGTGGCCAGCAGCTGCCGGGGCTTGCTGGCACGGAGCGCCTGCCCGTCGGCGTGCTGGAGCCGCAGAGGGCCGAGGATTTCGTACCTCAGACTGCGCAACTGGGCCCCCACACGGTCGGATCCCGCCTCATGGTGACATGTCCTGATGAACCTGGCGAGCCGGATGTACGCCGGATGTATGCGCGCCAGGCAGGGTTACCCACGGTACCGGGGGGAGGGCAGGCCCGGGCGTGATGATTGCCAGCATCATGACCCGGGCCTGAGGCCTTCGCCGGTCCTCGGCCAGCACCCCGGCCCGGCACCTCCGGTACCTGACGTCCGGCGCATCACTCGGGGGATGCGCCGGATCTCGCATGTCCCGGCCTCGTGCGGTGGCTGGAGCGGTGCTGCTGACCTACTGGCCGCCGGTGAAGGGTGGCTGGCCGTCCTGCGGACCCTGTGGTCCCGGTGGCGGACCGGACGGCTGCTGGCCCGGCGGCGGGCCGTACTGCCCGGGGCCGGCCGGGGGCAGGCCCGCGGGCTGCTCGCCGGCACCCGGCATCTGCGGCTGGACCGCGCCGGACGACGGCTGTCCGGGGCCGATCGGCGGCGTCGGGCCCTGCTCGCCGTCCACGGCGCCGATGGTGCCGAACGACACCTGCGGCACCGAGCGGACCTGGGCGTCCTCGATCTCGAAGTAGCCGGCCTTCTCGAACTTGAACATCCCGGCGATCAGGTTCGACGGGAACGCCTCGATCCGGGTGTTGTAGTCACCGACGTTGGCGTTGTAGAACCGCCGCCCTGCGGCGATCCGGTCCTCGGTGTCGGTCAGCTCGCGCTGCAGGCTGAGGAAGTTCTGGTTCGACTGCAGCTGCGGGTAGGCCTCGACCGAGATCATCATCTGCCGCAGCGCGCCGGACAGTGCGGTCTCAGCCTGCGCACGCTGCTCGGGAGACGCGCCCTCGGCGCTGACCGCCTGGGTACGCAGCCGGGCCACCTCCTCGAACACGTGCCGCTCGTGCGCGGCGTACGCACGGACCGTCTCGACCAGGTTCGGGATCAGGTCGTACCGGCGGTGCAGCTCGACGTCGATCTGGCGCCACGACTCCTGGATCAGGTTCCGCTGCTTGACGAACCGGTTGTACGACACGATCAGCGCGATCGCGACAATCACGATCAGCGCGACGATGACGACGATGACCCACACCATGCTTGGCTCCCCAGTTTTTGGCGTTCCGGTATGACCCTAGCCGTGTCGCGGGTCGAATCGTGTCACGCACCGGAGGCCGTCGACATGTGATCAGCCCAGCCCGAGGTCGTCGGCGCCGAACACGTAGCGGTACTCCAGGCCCTCCGCCTCGACCTTCTCCTTCGCTCCGGTCGCCCGGTCGACGATCACCGCGACCGCGACCACCTGCGCGCCGGCGGCCCGTAGCGCCTCCACGGCGGTGAGCACCGAGCCGCCCGTGGTCGAGGTGTCCTCTACCGCGAGCACCCGGCGCCCCTCGACGTCCGGGCCCTCGATCCGCCGCTGCAGGCCGTGCGCCTTCTCCGCCTTCCGCACCACGAACGCGTCCAGCCTGCGGCCGGCGGCGGCTGCTGCGTGCAGCATCGACATCGCGACCGGGTCGGCACCGAGCGTGAGGCCGCCGACCGCGTCGTACTCGAGGTCCTTGGTGAGCTCGAGCAGCTCACGGCCGATCAGCGGCGCCGTCTCGCCATGCAGCGTGACCCGGCGCAGGTCGACGTAGTAGTCGGCTTCCTTGCCGGACGACAGGGTGACACGGCCGTGCACGACCGCCTTGTTCTTGATCTGTTCGAGCAGCTGCTCGCGGTCCGCGCTCATGGCCGTCGAGCATATGCGGCCGCCGGTGGTCCTCGGCGTACAGGTCGAGGTGTACGCGGGCGGCAGTATTCCCTTGTGCAGGGCAGCTGCACAGGCTGTGCACACACCGTCGATGGACGGTGTGGGCCTCGCGGGCGGACGATGTGGCCGTCACTCATGAGGAGGTACGACGTGAAGGCGCTGGTCAAGGCGCACGACGAGCCGGGACTGTGGCTGCAGGACGTGCCGGAGCCGGTGATCGCCCCGGACGAGGTGCTGATCAAGGTGCTGCGTACCGGACTGTGCGGCACCGACCTGCACATCCAGAGCTGGGACCACTGGGCGCGCAAGAACGTGCCGGTCGGTTTGGTCACCGGGCACGAGTTCTGCGGCGAGGTGGTCGAGATCGGCGCCGGGGTCCGGGACGTCGCTGTCGGTGACCTGGTCAGCGGCGAGGGTCACCTGGTCTGCGGGCACTGCCGCAACTGCCGGGCCGGTCGCCGGCACCTGTGCATCAACACCCGCGGTCTGGGCGTGCACGTGCCGGGTGCGTTCGCCGAGTACGTCGCGTTGCCGTCGGTGAACGCCTGGGTGCACCGGGACCCGGTCGAGCTGGACGTGGCGGCGATCTTCGACCCGTTCGGCAACGCGGTGCACACCGCGCTGTCGTTCCCGGTGGTCGGCGAGGACGTGCTGGTCACCGGGGCCGGGCCGATCGGGATCATGGCCGCCGCGGTCGCGCTGCACGCGGGTGCCCGGCACGTGGTGATCACCGACCTGTCCGAGTACCGGCTGGAGCTGGCCCGCTCGGTCGGTGTCACGCTCGCGCTGAACATCGCGGAGGCCTCGGTCGCGGAGGCGCAGGCCAAGCTGAACATGCGCGAGGGGTTCGACGTCGGCATGGAGATGTCCGGCAAGCCGGCCGCGCTGCGCGACATGCTCGCGAACATGAACCACGGCGGCAAGGTCGCGATGCTCGGGCTGCCCGCGGACGAGATCGCGATCGACTGGAGCACGGTGGTGCTCAACATGCTCACGATCAAGGGCATCTACGGCCGGGAGATGTTCGAGACCTGGTACTCGATGTCGGTGATGCTCGAGAACGGCCTGGACCTCACCCCGGTGATCACGCACCGGTTCGGGTACGCCGACTTCGACCAGGCCTTCGACACTGCCCGGGAAGGCCGCTGCGGCAAGGTGATCATGGACTGGACTAGGGAGACCCTCTGATGCTGGGCAAGATGCGCGAAGACCTCCGGACCACGCTGGACGAGATCCGGTCCGCCGGGCTGTACAAGGCCGAGCGGGTGATCACCTCGCCGCAGAACGCGTCCATCTCCGTTGCCTCGGGCAACGTGCTGAACTTCTGCGCGAACAACTACCTCGGCCTGGCCGACCACCCGGAGGTGATCGCGGCCGCCCGGTCCGCGCTGGACGAGTGGGGCTTCGGGATGGCCTCGGTCCGGTTCATCTGCGGCACGCAGCAGATCCACAAGGATCTCGAGCAGGCACTGAGTGGTTTCCTCGGCACCGACGACACGATTCTGTTCAGCTCCTGCTTCGACGCCAACGGCGGTCTGTTCGAGACCTTGCTCGGCGCCGAGGACGCGGTGATCTCCGACGAGCTGAACCACGCCAGCATCATCGACGGCGTCCGGCTGTGCAAGGCGCGCCGGTTCCGCTACAAGAACCGCGACATGGCGGACCTGGAGGCACAGCTGAAGGACGCCGCCGACGCACGGTACCGGCTGATCGCGACCGACGGCGTGTTCTCGATGGACGGGTACGTCGCGCCGCTGGACGAGATCTGTGCGCTGGCCGAGCAGTACGACGCGCTGGTGATGGTGGACGACTCGCATGCGGTCGGCTTCGTCGGTCCCACCGGCGCCGGTACGCCGGAGCTGTTCGGCGTCACCGACAAGGTCGACGTGGTCACCGGAACCCTCGGCAAGGCGCTCGGCGGCGCGTCCGGCGGGTACGCCTCCGGCCGGGCCGAGATCGTCGAGCTGCTCCGGCAGCGGGCCCGCCCGTACCTGTTCTCGAACTCGCTCGCGCCCGCGGTGACGGCCGCCTCGCTGAAGGCGCTGGAACTGCTCGGCTCGTCCAGTGAGCTGCTGGACAGACTGCGCGCCAACACCGCGCTGTTCCGCTCGTCGATGACCGAGGCGGGATTCGACGTACTGCCCGGCGACCACCCGATCAGCCCGGTGATGATCGGCGACGCCGCCGAGGCCGGCCGGCTCGCGGACAAGCTGCTGGAGAAGGGCATCTACGTGATCGGCTTCTCCTACCCGGTGGTGCCGCACGGCAAGGCCCGGATCCGGGTCCAGCTGTCCGCGGCACACTCCACCGAGGACGTGGAGCGCGCCGTCCGGGCCTTCATCGAGGCCCGGGACGAGCTCGCTTAGCTTCCCCGAGTCCGATGAGGTTGCCTTCGGAGTCGCGGAACCAGGCGGCCCGCTCACCGATGCCGCCGGCGGACGGGTAGTTGCCTTCGACCTCGGCGATGCCGTCGACCGTCTTCAACCCGGGTACGTCGACGGCCTCGAACTCGACACCGCGCGCCTTGAGTTCGGCGACCACCGCATCGACGTCCCCGACCTGCCAGGCCAGCTGGGTGTGCTCGCCGGACGGCCGGCCCGCGGACTCGAACAGCGCGAAGGTCCCGAACTCGCACTGGTACCGCAGCCCGCCCGGGCGGGTCTCGACCGGCTCCAGCCCGAGCTTCTCCGAATAGAACCGGCGGGCCCGGTCCAAGTCCTGCGCGGGCAGCCGGCCCGACACCGACCCGGCCGCGAGCGACCCGGTGCCGGACTGCCTGGCGCGGTCGCGCCGGGCCTTCCAGTACTCCGACGTCAACTCGATGATCTGCAGATAGTTGCCGTCGGGATCCACGGCGGTGCCGAACCACGCGCCCGGGCCGGGGCGGTACTCGAGTGGCGCATGCCACGTCACCCCGAGGTCGCCGAGGTGACTGGCGGTCGCCCGGGCGTCGTCCACGTGCACGTTGAGGATCACCCGGGCCGGCTCGGCCGGCACGTCTGCCACGTCGTCGCGACCGTCGATCAGCAGCCCGACGTCGCCGAGGCGCAGGAAGCCGTCCGGGTCGGCGGCGACGCCGAACGCCTGCTCGTACCAGGCGCGGAGCCGCCCGGGGTCTGTGCTGGCCAGAAGGATGCTGCCGATCGCGGGCACGGAACCTCCACTGAGTCGCGTCTGTCCAGGTATATCGACTGCGCGATCTGACGGAACTCATCGCTACGGTGTGGGCATGAGCCAGATGTCGGTGCGCGATCTCGGCCGGGCGACGCTGGCGCGGCAGCTGCTGCTGGAACGGGCGGACCTGGGCGTGGTCGAGGCGGTCGAGCGGCTGACCGGGATGCAGGCACAGGAGCCGAAGCACCCGTACGTCGGGCTGTGGACCCGGCTCACGTCGTTCGAGGACACCGACCTGACGTCCGCCGTCGAAGACCACAGTGTGGTGCGGGCGACGATGATGCGCGGCACGTTGCACCTGGTCAGTGCGGCCGACTACGCGTCGTACCGGCTCACTCTTGCACCGGTGCTCGAGGCCGGGCTCAGCGCGCTCGGTGACCGCGGTGCTGGGCTGGACCCGCCGAAGGTGGTGAAGGCGGCGGAACGGTTGCTGGCCAAGGAACCGCTGACCTTCACCGAGGTCCGGGCCGCGCTGCAGGAGAAGTTCCCGGACGTGAACGAGCGGGCGCTCGGTTTCACCACCCGGATGATGGTGCCGCTGGTCGTCGTACCGTCCGAGACCCGGTGGGCGTACGCCGCGAACCCGCGCTTCTCGCCCGGCGGCGACTGGGTATCCGCCAAGCTCACCGACAACGGTGCGGCGGAGCTGGCGCGGCGGTACCTGGCCGCGTTCGGACCGGCGACCCCGGCCGACTTCCAGACCTGGTCCGGACTGCAGAAGGCGAAACCGCTGTTCGACTCCCTGGATCTGGTCGAGCTGTCGTGCGACGGCAAGGCGGTGTACGACCTGCCGGACGCGCCCCGGCCGAGCGAGGACGCGGAGGCCCCGGTGCGGTACCTGCCCGAGTTCGACAACCTGCTGCTCGCCCATGCGAAGCGGACACGGGTCATCGCCGACGAGCACAAGCCGGCCGTATACACGAAGAACCTCCGGGTGAAGTCGACGTACCTGGTCGACGGCATGGTCGCCGGCCTGTGGAACGCCGACAAGAAGCGCGGCGTCGCAACCCTCCACCTGACCCCCTTCGGCCGCCTCCTCAAGAAGCACCGCACCGCCCTTGAGAAAGAGGGCGATGCCCTGCTCCGCTTCCTGGAACCCGACGCCAAGTCCCACGCCTTCGAGGTCTCATGAGGCTGTTCCACACGACGCAGTCGGCCGAGCGGTTCCTCGCCGAAGGATTCCGGGACGTCCTCGGCCCGTTCGAGTTCGTCCATCGCACGCACTACGGGGTGTTCGTCGCCTCGTCGCCCGCGTACGTCGACGAGGACCCGCGGGAACGCCAGGTGCTGGAGATCACGCTGCCCGACCATATGTATCTCGACGAGTACGCGATCATCGAGGCCGGACGCCCCGTCACGGAGTGGTGCATGCCGGCCGCGCTGCTCAACCGCTACGCCCAGGGACGACTGCTGGATCAGCCGAGGTCGACGCAGAGTCGAAGATCTTCATCATGGGCGACCCGGCGCGACCAGAATGAGGTTGTTCTCACACGCCGGATCGCTTTGACTCCTGGGCGGTAACGCGTGAGATAGGGGGATGAGCACAGTCCCTGGCCTCACCCTCGACAACGGCGTCCAGATCCCGCAGCTCGGGCTCGGCGTCTGGCAGATCGACGACGCGGTCGTGCCCGGCGTGGTCGCGGCGGCCTTCGAGGCCGGGTACCGGCACGTCGACACCGCCGCGATCTACGGCAACGAGGCCGGTGTCGGCCGGGCGATCGCCGCCAGCAGCGTGCCGCGCGAGGAGCTGTTCATCACCACGAAGCTGTGGAACAACGACCAGGGCTACGACTCCACGCTGCGAGCCTTCGACGAGTCGATGGGGCGGCTCGGTCTGGAGCAGCTGGACCTGTACCTGATCCACTGGCCGTCGCGGCGGCAGGACCGGTACGTCGACACCTGGCGGGCGTTCGAGAAGCTGTACGCCGACGGCCGGGTCCGCGCGATCGGGGTGTCGAACTTCCGCGTCGCGCACCTGCAACGGCTGTTCGACGAGACCGATATCCGTCCGGTACTCAACCAGATCGAGCTGCACCCGGGTCTCCCGCAGGATGAGCTGCGCGCGTTCCACGCGGAGAACGACATCGCCACCGAGGCCTACAGCCCGCTGGCGCAGGGCGGGCTGCTGCACAACGAGACGCTGGCCAAGCTCGGCGCCAAGCACGGCCGCACCCCGGCCCAGACCGTGCTGCGCTGGCACCTGCAGCTCGGCAACATCGTGATCCCGAAGTCGAAGACGCCGAGCCGGGTCGCCGAGAACATCGACGTGTTCGGCTTCGAGCTCGACAACGACGACATGGCCGCCATCGCCGACCTCGAAAACCACCTCGGCTGACGCTCCACCAACCAACTTCCGTTCATCGGGCCCTTGTGACCCGGCGTGTCTCCGTTCGTCGGGCCCTTGTGACCAGATGGAGTCCATTCGACCTCAGCCATCAGATGGCCGACGGCGTACACCCGCGCCGTAGTCGGACCTGTTCGTGGACGAATCCCCGGCGTTCGTTCGACCAGTGCAATCAGGCGGCGGTGATCGCACGTGTCGAGTGAGCGCCGGGCTTCTGCGTGGTCACAAGGGCCCGATGAACGGCGACACGCCGGGTCACAAGGGCCCGATGAACGGCGGTGACGGGCGGAAATACGCTGGGCGGGTGTTGGAGGTCAGGCGGTTGCGGGTGTTGCGGGCGCTGGCGGACCACGGGACCGTGACTGCGGCCGCAGAGGTGCTGCACCTGACGCCGTCGGCGGTGTCGCAGCAGCTGGCCGCGCTGGAGAGCGAGCTCGGGCAGCAGGTGCTGGAGAGGCGCGGGCGGCGGGTCTCGATCACGTCGGCGGGGCGGCTGCTGCTGGAGCACGCGGACTCGATCCTGGCCGAGGTGGAACGGGCCGAGCTGGCGATGCGGCAACACGCCGACGGCGAGACCGGTGAGGTCCGGGTGGCCGCGTTCGCGACCGCGATCGCGCTGGTGGTCGCGCCCGCCCTGCACCGGCTGCGCGAGACGGTGCCGGGCCTCACGCTCGCGGTCCGGGACGCGGAGGGGCATCAAGGGGTGACCCAGCTGCTGGACGGCGAGGTGGACGTGGCCGTCGCGGTCGAGCACCGCGGCGGACCGGGACCGGACGACGAGCGGATCCACCGGATCGCGTTGTACGCCGAGCCGTTCGACGTCGTACTGCCTGCCACCCATCCGCTCGCCGATGCACCCGCCGTGCGGCTGGATCAGCTGGAGCATGACGACTGGATCACCCCATCGGTCGGCAACCCGGTCCGCGACGTGGTGCTGATGGCGTGCGAGCAGGCCGGGTTCGAGCCACGGGTCGCGCACTGCTCGGACGACTTCCACGCGGTGGCCGCGCTGGCCGCGGCCGGTGCCGGGGTGTCGCTGATCCCCCGGCTCGCGCTGGCCGGCACCGACGGCGTACACATCCGGCCGCTCAGCGGGCCCGCACCAAGCCGCCGGGTGTTCGCCGCGGTACGACGTGGGGCCGCGGGCCATCCGCTGGCGCGCGCGGTACTGGACGAGCTGGAGCGGACCGCGAAGGCGGTTCGCTAGGGTCGCCCGGGTGTCCTCCTTCGACCTGATCTGCGAGATCGAGCCGCCGACGAAGCCGGACCTGCGCAAGGTCCGGCACCAGATCGGCGTGCTCTCCCCGGTGGCGAGCTCGTTCCTGATCCCGGACAACCACATCGGCCGGGCGACGGTGTCGAGCATCGCGGTCGCACACGAGGTGGCCGCGATGGGCGGCCGCAGCATCGCCTGCCTGAACTCGCGGGACCGCAACCTGCTCGGCTTCCGCCGGGACATGCTGACGGCCGCGGCGTACGGGGTGGGCGAGTTCCTGTTCGTGCACGGCGACAAGCCGACCGCGGGCGGCCGGACCAGCGAGCTCACGGTGCGGACCATGATCGAGGAGGCCCGCGGCCTCACCCGGACGAAGGCGTTCGCGGGTACGCAGCCGCTGCGGATCGGGGTCGCGGCCGGACTGCGGACGTTCCCGGCCTGGAAACGCGAGGCCGACTTCGTGTTCGCGCAGATGAGCTTCTCGACCGACGCGCTGCTGCGCTGGCGGGACACGGTCGCGCTCGACGTACCCGTGTACGCCGGGGTGATGGTGCTCGCCAGCCCGGCGATGGCGCGCGGGCTGGCGGCCAGTATCCCTGACATCGAGATCCCGCCGGCACTGGTCGATGCCGTCGGCAACGACCGGCTGGCCGGCGTCGACGCCGCCTGCGAGCAGATCCTGCGGCTGCGGGACAGCGGCGCGTTCCACGGCGTGCACCTGGTGCCGGTGGCCCGCTACCGCGAGGTCGCGCTGCGGCTCGAGAACGACCTCTAGCGTTTGAGCCCGAGTGTCGACACCCGGGAAAGCACCGCGCGGGGCGTGAGCTTGGCGACGCCGACCAGCAGCTTGTACCGGGCGGTCGGTACCGAGACCGCCTTGCCCTTGCGCAGGTCCGTCCAGGCCGCGTCGACCACCTCGGGCGCCTCCAGCCACATGAACGACGGC